>Ga0182021_10004093_pt1 | contig 17094 bp, 17 predicted proteins | sample 612E3MmetaG_FD_120493 | JGI IMG/M metagenome (GOLD analysis project Ga0182021, IMG submission 120493) | Permafrost microbial communities from Stordalen Mire, Sweden - 612E3M metaG (Illumina Assembly) | ecosystem: Environmental > Terrestrial > Soil > Wetlands > Permafrost | place: Sweden...
TATCTCCTTTCCAGCTTGAGATCGCGGATATTGGAGCATTTCCTAATTTAAGTCGGGCGCAAGTAGTATGGGTGGGGGTCAAAGGTGAACTACAGAAAATTACGCAACTCCAGCTGAGAATAGAATCGAATACGGAACAATTGGGATTTCCGCGGGAGTTCAGGGCATTCACACCTCACTTGACTATCGGCCGTGTCCGGAATGAAGCCTCACAGTCAGAACGCGAAAGGCTGGGGAAAATCATTGCAGAGACGAAATTTACGGCTCAGACTCCGATTGAAACAAGAGCAATCAATTTGATGAAAAGTCGCTTAGATCCGGCCGGGGCCGTGCATACTTGTATCGGCTCAGTGCCATTGAAATAAGGCTTACATAACCTTGAAAAACGGCCTGTTTCGTTGTATACTTGTTGAAGATTTATTTCGGTTGGGAGGTGGACTTCGTGGAACAAAATAATTTCCCCAAATGCCAAAAATGTAAAGCAGGGGACCTCGTTCCTCTATCTGATTTTGGCAGCCAGGGGGCAACCATCAACTACAAAGCCTGGGTTTGCACAAACCCACAATGTGGTTTCAATTTGAAAATCAGAAATGGCGATGTTTATATGGATGAGCCGATCATGAGCGGCGCATTGCATAATAATAATCGCACGCGTCAATAGATAGAACCTTTAAGAATTAATGGATGGTGACCGTGCTTCCTCAACTGACCGAACTCAAAGGGGCGGCACTCGATTTCTTATTTCCGCGATTCTGCGTAGGCTGTGGCAAGGAAGGTGATTTTATATGCAAATCCTGCCAGGCTACGCTCTCGCAGATAACGTCGCCGGTTTGTCCCAAGTGTGGTAGACCCCAATCAAATGAATTGCTCTGCTCCAGTTGTTTTAATTGGGAAGCTAAGATCGATGGCATTCGCTCTGCGTTCCGATTTGACGGTGTAATCCGCAAGGCAATCCATGAATTCAAATATAAAAATCTGAGGGCGATCACTACCGATTTAGCGCAATTATTGAATATGTATCTGCTGGAAAATCCCATACCCGGTGAAATACTAATACCTGTCCCCCTACATCACCGCAGATTGAGAGAAAGAGGATATAATCAGTCCACTATGTTGGCAAAAGAGTTAGCTAAAATTGCCGGGCTTTCGGTAAATGAACATTCTTTAATTAGGAAAAGCTATAATCTGCCACAAGCAAAAACCGGCAACGTTGAAGAAAGAAAGCAGAATGTCTCCGGTGTGTTTGTTTGCGTAGATGAAGACTTGCATGATAAAAAGGTATTATTAATTGATGATGTTGCAACTGCCGGGGCAACTCTTAACGCATGCGCATCGGCGTTAAAAACAGCCGGAGCGATGTCAGTCTGGGGATTGACATTAGCCAGAGAGATCTAAATAAATTTGAGGAGTGGGAGATGGACTTACAAATCACCGGCCAGGGCGTCGAAATACTGCCGACCGTAAAGGACTACGTTGAGAAAAAATTTAGTAAACTGGACAGACATTTCCAACTTATCAACGGCGCCAAAGTAGAACTGAGCGAGCAACAGACCAAATCGCAGGACGAGCGGTATCGGGTACAGGTAACACTGAATGCCAACGGGACGCTGCTACGCGCCGAGGAAAGAGCCGAGAATATTCTGGTTGCTATCGATAAAGTAGTACCGGTAATCGACCGTCAGATCGAACGCTACAAGGGTAAGTTAACCAGGAAAGGCAATAAAAACGGTCCTTCGATCAAATCTAAGCTCAATGATGAACCAACTCCCGAAGTTGTCCGAACCAAGCGCTTTGTGATGAAACCGATGTCCGCAGAAGACGCCATAACACAGATGGAATTATTGGGGCATGATTTCTTCCTGTTCTATAATTCCGAGAGCAAGGAATACAATCTCCTTTATCGAAGGAAAGACGGCAACTACAGCATCATCGAGCCCGAGCTCGAGTAGATCACCAGGCGGAAATGTAAAATGACGCGAGTTATCGGCCTGACCGGCGGTATGGGTAGCGGCAAAAGCACCGTCTCCAAATTCCTCGCTGAATTAGGAGCGGTGATCATCGATGCCGATAAAATAGGCCATAAATCTTACCTGCCGAATACAGAAACATGGAGGGAACTGGTAAAGACCTTCGGGGAAGGAATTCTGGCAAGCAACAAAGCTATCGACCGCAAAAAATTAGGAATGATAATATTCGATAACCCGGAAAAATTGAAGCAATTCAACGCTATCGTCCACCCGCCGATGTTTGAGATCGCCCGGGAAAAAATAGAAGAAAGTCGCAGAAAACAAACCAAAATAATAATTTTAGATGCGCCGATATTGTTCGAAGCCAATTGGACACCGTTAGTCGATGAAGTCTGGGTAGTAGCGGCGAATGAAGAGACCATTTTAAAGCGGGCTGCGGCGCGAACCGGCCTCACTGAAGAACAAATCCGTTCAAGAATTAATACTCAGATGTCCGATGAGGAACGAATACAAAAGGGAAACGTTATTGTTTTTAATAACGGTACGATGGAAGAGCTGAAGGAAAAAGTTCAAAAATTATGGGATAATTTGAATATCAATGATTGCGCTTGACGCTTTACGATAGAAGCTGATATAATATTTCTTTTGTGGAGGGTACTAACATTTACGCTATAATTGAAACAGGTGGAAAGCAGTATCGCGTTTCTGAGGGGCAGACAGTTGATGTCGATAACCTCAACATAATTGAAGGCGAGGCTGTAGAACTGGATAGAGTTCTGGTAATAGGCGATGAGAAAAACGTCACAATCGGTGCGCCCACGATTATGGGAGCAAAAGTAACCGCAACTTCAAAAGGCACAATGCGCGGCGACAAGATCATTGTCTACAAATTCAAGTCAAAGGTCAGATTCCGCAAGAAGACCGGACATCATCAACTTTTCACACGGTTAGCCATTAACAAGATCGAGGCTCCCGAAATGGTAAAAAAAGAGCCCGTAAAGAAAGCTAGCCATAGCAAGAAAGAGGAGAAGGAAAGTGGCTCATAAGAAGGGCGGCGGTAAGAGTAAGAACGGGCGCGATAGTCAGGCGCAACGACTCGGCATTAAAAGATATGCCGGGCAAACCGTAACATCGGGCACAATACTGGTCAGACAAAGAGGAACCAGAATTCATCCCGGCGTAAATGTAGGTCTGGGAAAAGATTATACGATCTTTGCTCTGATCGATGGCATTGTGAAGTACGAACCTTATAGCAATGACAGGAGAAAGGTCAGCGTTTACGCTGAATAACTAATATGAAAGAAAAGATTCATCCTCAATATTTCCCCGAAGCGAAAGTAATCTGTTCCTGTGGAAATACTTTTACAGTCGGCTCCACCCAAAAAGAAATCAGGGTCGAGTTGTGCAGTAAGTGCCATCCCTACTATACCGGCGAGCAAAGAGTGGTAGACACAGCCGGACGTGTGGAGCGGTTCAAACGACGTTATGAGAAGAAGAGCTAACCGCAAACAATTGAAATGAAGGAGCGGCACGAAAAACCGCTCCTTTTTCTTTATCAGGGGAGTTGAGTGGCAAAGATTTTTCATTACGGCGGACAAGCAGTCATTGAAGGTGTGATGATTCGCGGACAGAAAAACATGGTTACAGTCGTCCGCAAGCCTGACGGCGAAATGGTAGTTGACAAGCAACCATTGGCTAAACTCTACACAGGCTGGTTGCGGTCGGCGCCGCTGATCCGCGGGATCGTCGTCCTGATCGAATCGCTGGTATTCGGGATTCAGACGCTGATGTATTCAGCTAATGTCGCTCTGGGCGAAGAAAAAGAAAAGGTGAGCGGCGGTTGGATCTGGTTGATGATCACTATATCATTGGCTTTTGCCGTGGGCCTGTTTTTCCTGGCGCCTCTCTTTTTAACCAGATTACTACACATTCAATCATCACTCTTATTCAATGTCACAGAAGGGATCATCCGTCTGGCGATGTTCCTGATATATCTAAGGCTGGTATCGCTGATGCCGGATATCAGGCGCGTTTTTGCCTATCACGGCGCAGAACACAAGGCCGTAAATGGTTTCGAGGCCGGTGCGCTATTGGAACCGGCGTCGATCAGAAAATATAGTAAAGCACATGTCCGCTGCGGCGGCAGTTTCCTGTTTGTGGTATTGATCATTGCGATTATTGTATTTTCCATCGTGGGTAAACACGCTTTATGGATCATGATTTTAAGCCGGATTCTGCTGGTGCCGGTGATTGCGGCCCTCGGTTACGAATTTATCCATTTCGGGGCGAATCATGTTGATAATATCATTATCAAGATCCTTCTGGCTCCGGGACTATGGTTGCAGGCTCTCACCACACGGGAACCGGATGACAGCCAGCTCGAAGTTGGTATCATGGCTATGAAGACTGCGGTAGAAGCCGACCGGGAACCAGAACAACCCACTCAGGCTGTTTCAATTTAAGCTAAAAGACAGATTGCCATGCTATCAAGAGATCCCATCATTAAATGTATTTCCCCATTTCCCCGCAATAACAATCCCTTATAAAGAACACTTTATCTACTGACCATGAATGTAGTAGTAAGTCGTGCCGCCCGTAACTGTCTCACTTCTCATCGAAAGGATCATATAAACCAGATTCCAGTTATCAGTCCCGGAGGGCATATCTATATGCACCGTGGTATCTCCGGGCTCGATAAGATGGCTGGCCCAGGAAACGTAAAATGTATCGATATCTACGCCGTCATAACTCATTCCGAGTGATTTAGAGTTCCAAACATTATTAGTGCTATAGCCATCGGAGAGATTAGTTCCCGCGAAGGTCAAAGAGTCGCCGGAATAACAGTTATCGCCCTCACCGACGAAGCAAGTAAGCGTCGCGGCATTCACTTCACCGGTAATCGGCTCCGGGACCAGGAATCCCTTGATATCTCCGCCCGGCTGTCCGTCATTATCAAAGTCCAGGTTTTCATTTCCGTGGTTTATCGCAAAAGCGTCATAAAGGTACAACTGATGGCCGGCTGTTTCAGGAGAGGAATATACAATAATAATTGACCAGCCTCCATAGGATAATTCATTACCCGTATCAGCATTCAGATTACCGACGGTATATATCCCGTTACCGGTGTGATTACCGTTCGCCCCCAAATCGGAATATGTTTTTAATAACTGAGTTACGTCACGATGGCAGGCATACGAATAGCCCGGACTGTTGGCGATTGCGGCTTGCTCTCCGGCGGTCACCTCCCCGGTTGTGCCCCCGCTCTGGGGATTGTTCTGAGCGTCAAAATAGACCCTCGTATCGTTTATCTTGAAGAGCACCGAGGTGTCCGGAGTAAGCAGCGTCTGAACTACTTTGATGTTGTCAAGGTAGACATATTTACTAGTGCTATCGAAGTTGAAATAGAACCGTATCTTGAAATTATTTGTCAGATAAGCATCGGGGACGGTATACGTAAACGGACTGGATGGATTATCATCATGAAAAGCCGTCATATTGCTGCTCCATGTATTACCGCCATCAGCCGAGACAGCGTAATACAGTGTATCGCTGGATGAAAGATTTCCGTTCTCGTCCTGATCCCAGATAACACTGATAGTACCGGAAGCATAGGAGCTCAAATTCAGACTGTTTTTCAGCGTAATAGTTCTTTGCGCGGTCGTGGCTGAACTGGAACCCTGTCCCTGAAATTTATTAGAAGAAATACTCCAGCGGCTATCGCTGGTATAATCTACCTTGACATACACCATAGATACTTCTACATCCGGGTTTAAATCGCTAGTATATACACCAAACTGCTGCAATGGATGAGTTCCAGTCCCATTAATATCTGCCGCGGTCCACGCTGAACTTGTATCGGGATTTGTGTCCCAAGAATAGCTGTAAGTCGTGAAACTGCTGCTCGACGGATTATTACCCGACGTAGGATAATGGCGAGTTCCGTTGACTTTGATATCAGGCCGCATATCGGCGCTGCTACTGGCTAATTTCTTGGCCCTGACATACACGGTCAGATTGGTAATCGAGCAACCGGCAGGTACGTTAAATGCCGAGAAATTAAATAATTTGTAGCCGCCCGAATCCGTAGTACCTGTCATGTAATCGGCGTCGTTTTGGGTTGTTTCATCTACATCGTCCCAACAAGGAGCGGTATTCCATATACCGCTAATATCCCCATCGGATGTCGGTACTCTGGTATCGCTACCGTCGTCAGTACTCCGGCTCCAGTTATTAAAATTAGAACACGTGTCCGGGAATGGAGCTATGTTATTGGTGACCGGTTGTTGAATCCATCCGGACCAGTATAAATACGCTGCCACGACATCGGCATCAGCAGGGATATCGGCGACTGTCGTGCTGCTGGATGTAAGCAACTGGTCGCGGATACCATGGGAGTCATGATCTGTGTCTATCATCAGAGAGTTGCCGATAGCACGATAGTCACCGGCGATCGCTGCCCCCATCTTGCGCAACTCGCACTTGGAAGAAACCGCATCGACCGTCGTATCGCCGGCACTGGCAGAAATACTGAACATCCTGGTATCAATATCCCATGAAAGCGGCACATCACTGACCCCGCTGGTTGTCATCCAGGCAATGGCAACGGGAGTAGTACCAACCGTGCCGGCCGTGTAATTAAATGTAATTTCGGTGACTTCAGGATTATCCGAAGTGCTCACTCCGGGAAACGCTGAAAAAGAAACGGGGTTGTGAAACGACCAGACTAGCGCCTTGCCTCCCTTATAATTTGAAACCACCGGCACCGAATAATAAGCACTATGGGTATCGGCTTCGAGATTACTTGTGCCTGGATTGTAGGTAAAACCCAAGGGTAGCCAGATTCCAATTGAATTGACTTTTAATGAATTTTGCTCACCCGCGCCGGGAGTAAAACTTATTTTTATCTTATAACCGTTTGTGTCCACAGAAGTACCCGCTACTATCAGTTTGTTCGATTCGATACTGGCTTTGGCTGTCGCCGGGTCTAGTGGAGTAATATCTTTAGGCATCCAGATATTGGCTACCGTCACGCTCGGCGTCAGCCCATTAACCGGGGCGTCCATATTATAATTCCAGCTATCCGTGAAATCGTACATATCATAATTAGCGAAAAGAACGCCCAGTCGGTCGTACTTTATCTGCCAGATAGCATCTTCAACCCCGGAATCGGCGGCATAGTATTCATTTGTCTTGGATTTGTAGACCGTCTCGGATTTAAGCGAGGTGCCGATGTGGGCCAGTATCGGCGGCAAAGTCAGACTGCCGATCATAAACAAAGCGAGCACAATGAGCAATGCCTGTCCGGTTTGTTCATTTAGTCGCCGCAATATTTTTACTATTCGCTTTTTCATCGTTATATACCCAGCCTTGGCCCGATCTCAGCGGATTGGGCGACTGAGATTGCGTGGGTACCGGCGCCGATAATCGCCGTTACTTTCAAGGTCAGCACTTTGTTAGCAAATTGACAGGTCGTATTGCCCGTGGCGGTACTGATGTATTGTCCCACCAGGGTGACAGCGCTTGCGCCACCATTGATAGAATAGCTTCGTTTTAATTGGTCGCGTGTAAAAGAATATACCGCCACATGTTGCGTATTATCCCAATTTGTCCAACTCAAAGTGAGAGGAAAGCCGCTTTGTCCGGTTGTTTGTACAGTCTGCGACATCTGGGCATCGCGGCTGATCCAGTACATCACGTTGTTAGTTTCGCGGCTGGCCGCGACATAATTGGAATTCTTTTCGCCTTGATTCATCACCTGAAAAGTAACAGCAGAGGCGCCGAGACCGATCAGTCCCATCAAAGCCACGACCACAATAAGCTCGATTAGCGTAAAGCCCCGCTGTCTCTCTTTTTGTATCTCCGGCGTCATCATCGATTCACCTTGTAGCTTTCCAGTGTCTCAACATCCTGATTGTGGTAGCGGATAGTGATATCTAATTTCTGAAGGTTGCCGTTGCGTATATTTTCTACATTCAGTACTGCGGTATAACCGGGGTATTCCGTTGGGATTGGAGCAGTATCGTAGGAAAAGGCATATGTCTGTTCCCGCAGGTATTCCATTTGAGATTTAGCCAGGACCCTGGCGGCAGCGTGCGCATTAGCGGTCGAACGGGCGCTCGAACTTGTTCCTAACGCACCTAAAATAGATGCGGCAATAATACCCAGCAGTGCCAAAGCTATAATCGTTTCAAGAAGTGAGGTACCCGTCTCATTTTTCATCTTTTTAACCAATCAATTAGGTCGGATGCAATTACAGGAGATCTTGATTCACTATTAATAGGTAGAATAACTGCATCATGCCAATATCATTAAAGAACAAGAGGAAAGTGATGTACATAGGTGTTTAGTCGGGTATCGACTAGTACTTACGAGTGATATGTGAAACGGTTGATGTTTAATTTAAGTCTCAATGGCAAGTGCTAACGCGAATATTACTGTGTGTTATGTAAACTTTGAGATTAAGGGGCGTCGCCCCGATGGGGATATGCCTTTTTATGGAGGTAGTTATAATCCAATACTTTGGCGGTCGGGTTATAAACCCGACCCTACAGTCCGAATTGGAAATCATTGTTCGTCATTGCGAATGAAATGAAGCAATCTCAGGGTAGGTTAACCTGTCAACCCAATAATCCACTCTGGCGAAGGCTAGAATCCATGAAAAATCCCTCTGAATCTCCCTTTTGCGAAAGGGAGGGAAATATGCGCCTGCTATGACCCTGTACTCTCGTATCTGTTGACGCCGATCTTCCATAATTGATAGGCCAGGAAGAAAAACACAATTCCGACCGCCGGTGTCCCATACTGTAGCACCGGATTAAAAAGATTATCCCCGGTCCTCTGCAGGAAAAAGCGCGCCGGATAGAAATTGATAAAAGCCATGGGGATGATAAAAGTTAAAAATCCCTGGATTGCTTTCCCGTAGATACTGACCGGATAATCTATCAAATGGTCGAAGGTATTAGTCATCACATCAAAAAGAGAATAAGACCTGACAATCCAGAAAGTAAGCGCGCCTACCATCACGAACAAAGCAGAGTGGATCAAAACGGCGCCCCCGATATCCAAAACCAGAAAAACTACTTTGAGCGCGGTGACATGAATGGCTAAATGGACACCACAAATGACAAATAATATTGCCCCTAATATCAGATGACCGATAAATGAAGGGTAATTACGCCCCATGATAGTATATAAAAGGGAATTCATGGGTCTGATTAATACAATATCGAACTCTCCTCTCTGTATCATCTGCTCCATATACACCATCGACCAATAAAAAACAAAAGCTGCGATGCCGTAAGCTATTACATTGAGATTGAAAAGGAAAAGCGCCTGGTAAAGCGTCCATCCCTTGATCACTTTAAATCTATCGAGGAGTATCCATAACGTCAGTCCGGTTGTCCCGTAAAAGACAATTGTGGTAAACATTTCCGTGAGAAAACCCAACCTGTATTCAAGCGCGTTTTTCAGGCTTGCTGCGAAAAACCTCAGATATAGCTTGATGGTTCTCATTCTATCCGCCCTGAATCACCAGTTTTTTAATAGCCGTGCGCCACATTAGTCTTGATAGTATAAATAGCCCCACAATCCAGAGAAATTGCTGTAGCAACAGGTATACACAATCCACCAACCCGACTTTACCCATGAAAACAGAGATCGGCACGAAATACATCAATCTAAAGGGCAAGAAATTGGAGATGTCGACGAGCATCTTCGGGAAGAACCAGAGAGGAATGTACATCCCTGAAAATAGTGAGATAAATGCCCACAACAAAGCATTCAATTGCCACATACTTTGATACCAGAAAGCCAGCAACCCCAACGTGAATGAGAGGAGAAACATGATGACCATCGAACCTGCGACAGTGACGCAAAACAAAAGGAAATTTGGCACGGTAGGATAGTTGATTCTGAGGAATATCAGACCCAAAGCCAGCACCGGCAACAATTGGAATAGAAAATTAAAAAAACTCTTACCGATCATATCGCTAAACAGGTAAGTCTTAAAATTGATCGGTTTGATCAGGTCCATCGCTATCAGTCCGTTTCTGATACGGATACTCATGTTTTCGATAATGTTGTTCCTCATGAATATGCCGACAATCATCACTACAAAAACATAGGTGGTCATTTCCTTGAGTGTTACCACGCCGGAGTTTGAAGCAGCCTGTTGTGACTGACCGAGCAACGAACGCCATACAAACAGTTGAGCAAGGAATAAAAAGAAAAACCCCACGACGCCAAAAAAATATTCGACGCGATAAGCTAGTCTGTCTTTAAAAGCAATTTGTATGAATTTTAAATATTTCTTCATCTGTTCTGTGATTTTCTCAGGTAAACGTCAATTCTTTACAGCGTATATCTTGCGTATTACTTCTTCGATCGGTGTGCCGATGATATTAATATCTTTAGTCTCCGCTTTATTGACCAGCCAACTGACTACCGCGGAAGAGTTGATCCGGCTGGTATCATATTTGATAGTGATTTTATTATCCTCATACTTGATTTCATTTACACCGAGAGCCCGCAGCTCACTCAAGTCCTCAATTTTACCGACTATATCAGCGGCTACGGTTTCTTCCGTACCATATTGTTTTTTCAGTGTACTTAAATTGCCGTCATAAGCAACCCGACCATGATTGATCACAATTACTCTTGAACTAAGTCTTTCGATGTCGGACATATCATGAGTAGCCAGGATGACGGTGGTTTGCCTTGTCCGGTTTATCTCCAGGATAAACTCCCTGATCTTTTCTTTAACGACGACGTCCAACCCGATAGTCGGTTCATCCAGGAACAAAATATCGGGGTTATGTAATAACGCACAACTGATATCAGCCCGCATTCTCTGTCCCAGACTGAGCTGTCTGACAGGTGCATTAATGAATTCGTTGATTCCCAATATATCTGAGAAGATTTTCAGGTTATCGCGATACTGTTTTTCCGGTATATTGTAGATATGCCGCATCAGATCGAGTGTTTCCAATACCGGGATATCCCACCACAATTGTGTCTTTTGCCCGAAAACCACGCCGATTCTTTTAGCATTCAGTTCGCGTTTTTTATAGGGCACGATGCCATTGACTTCAACCACGCCACTCGAAGGCACCAGCACGCCAACGAGCATCTTGACTGTGGTTGACTTGCCGGCGCCATTGGGACCGATGTACCCGACAATTTCCCCTTTTTCGACGGTATAAGAGATGTCATCGACCGCTTTAATGATTTTGTATTTTCTGTTAAAGAGGTCTTTAAATGCTCCGGTCAGCCCCTCTCTCCCTTTTCTCTGACGGAACTCTTTACAGAGATTTTCTGCTTTTATTACTGGCATAAATACCTCCGCGATTCCCGGCTGATAAAATAAATAATAGGAATGAATAGTACCATAAGTGAACAGAAACTGTCAACAAACATAGTGAGATTTTATTACCGTTTTAAGGGAAATGAATGACAGTAGGCAGTAAGAAAAGGATATTGTGGGTTTGTCTTTATGGGGAAGCAATTGTTTGTCATTGCGAACGAAATGCGCAATCTGACATCGCGATGTCATACTCAGTCCGCCTTAAGCGACGAATGTATCTAGAGTGGTGGGGACGTTATAACCCTCACGGGGATTGCCGCGTCCTTACAGTCCTCGCAATGACATTCTCTACCACTTGGGCGGTCGTACATTTAGACTGCGGTTTAAAGTATTTCGTGATTTCTTACGAAATCATTCAAGGTTCGTACATCAATTAAAAATTGCGAATACATTGACTGCGTCAAGTACCTACGACCTGCTGTCTCCGGCCTACGGCTGCGGCCTCCGGAAACCTGCTACATATAGAGGAATCTATTGTACTTGCGGCGGGTCTTCATCATGCGGCATCGGCGGAGGCGGGCCTTCTTTATTCTCTTTTTCGAATTCCTCGTCCAGCAATTCCTTAAGGCGAGCTGCCCGCGGGTAGCCGATTTGCAGCCGTCTCTGCAGATAGGACGTAGAAATCTGTCCGCCATGATCTTCCGCTATTTTCCTGGCTTCTGCCATCAGTGCATCTTTGGGCGGTTCGTGCGAGCCGGGAACATTGCTGACCGGCGGCGCTTCGACCTTCAACTGCGTAACTTCCGCGGTATTCTGACTGCTCCAGAAATAGACTAATCTTTCGATTTCGGCATCAGCGACATAACATCCTTGCAGACGTTTCGGTTTAGCGGCATCAGTTGGTGCATAAAGCATATCGCCTTTGCCCAGCAGTTTTTCGGCGCCGACCGAGTCCAGAATGGTGCGTGAGTCTACCTGAGATGTGACGGCGAAGCTGAGGCGCGTGGGAAAATTGGCTTTGATGAGACCCGTAACCACATCGACGGAAGGACGCTGGGTGGCTACTATGAGATGAATACCGATGGCGCGCGCCAGTTGCGCCAGACGGCACAAGATATGTTCCACTTCATCGAAACCGGCCATCATTAAATCGGCCAGTTCATCAATAACGAGTACCAGATAGGGCATCTTGTTTTTGCCGGTTTTGTTCTTGTTATAGCCCTCGATGTTACGCACACCCGCCCGGGCGAGTTCCTGGTATCGATTGTCCATTTCCTGATTGAGCCAGCGTAGCGCTTCAATGGCTTTTTCGGCATTGACAATGACGGGTATCGCCAATTGCGGAATGCTATTGTAAGGGGTTAATTCTACCCTCTTGGGGTCGATCATGATAAACCGGAGTTCGTCCGGCGTCTTCTGCATTAACAGGCAGGCAGTAATGGCATTCAGACACACGGTTTTACCGCTGCCGGTGGCACCAGCGATAAGCAGGTGAGGCATTTTCGCCAGGTCGGCGGCCCCGGCTTCCCCGCCGGCGCCTTTCCCCAGCGCGACCGTGAGTTTGGATTTGGCAGCCAGTTTCTGAAAAACGCTGGTTTCGATAACACCGCGTAAACTGACCGCGCTGGATACGGTATTAGGCACTTCGATACCGATAATTGCCTTGCCGGGCACAGGGGCTTCTATGCGAATGCTGGACGCCGCCAAAGCAAGCGCCAAATCGTTGCCCAACGAAGTAATTCGATCTACTTTGACTCTGGTGCGGGAGACCTCTTCGATCCTGGTCTGGACACTGCCATCCTTGTCCCGTTCTTTAATTTCCCTGGTTTTAATGTCCCAACCCGGTTCCACACCAAACTGAGTAACGGTCGGTCCGGCGTTTATCTGAACAACCTTGGCTTCGACGCCATAACTGCGCAAGGCTTCTTCGATCTTCCTCGCCCTCTGCGTGTTATCAGCCTGTCCCATTTCTTTTTCTGAAATATCATCCAGAATATCGATCGGCGGTAATTTCCAGCCATCGACTTCCTTGGCGCCGGAAGATTGGCCGTATTTCTTCCAAACATCCTGTGCGATCTGGCGTAAACCCTTTTGTGCCGGGGCGGCAGGTGTCGCTTTTTCCTTAGCAGCCGGTTTTTCTTCCTTCTTCGACGCAGGTCCTGTTTCTAAAGGTTTCTCCGGCGGAGCTGCCTCTTGGGGCAATACAGGTGAAACATTTTTGTAAACGATCGGCTTCATGGCCGCTCTTTGCCGCGCTTTGATGCGGGAATTGATGACGCTTCTCACAACCCATTTCACAAAATAAACGATCCACATCGGTTTGATCAAGAGTATGCTTAGAAGAATAAAAGCGAAAATGATCAGCGCACCCGATACGTTCTTCGCGCCGATAATTCCCATGCCAAAGGTTCCGCCCAGATCAAAAAATGCCAATATTCCCCAGGCAGCGAATACGAGGACAATGGCACCCAACCATTTCAAACCATTCCGGAAAAGGGATAAAACCTGCCTGCGCCATATCAGGAAAATCAATGTCAATATTGCCAGAATAATAAAGATGCTACCAAGGCCGACGGCGTCCCTAATGTTGCTATACACTCCGTCGTACCACGACGTCACTTGCGACCAGATATCGTTCTGAATAATCGCCCAGATAGCCATTCCGACTAAAATTAATAAAACACCGTAAAATATCCAATCCCAGCGCGATTTTCCTCCGCTCTTTCCCCCCGAAGCCCGTGCTTTTTTAGCCATTTGATTACCTTCTTGTTCCTACACCTTTACCATAAACGGCAGAATCATCGGCCGGCGTTTGGTTTGCTCATAGTAATACCGGTACAATGTATCTCTGACTTTGGCGTTGACGAAACTCCATTCAGCCGGATGAGCGCCACTATGGTCCAATACCTGAACTACCATGTCGCGACTCTTGTCCAGCATCTCAGTATATCCACCGGGGTCAACAAAACCGCGTGAAACGATATCAGGTCGCCCAACCAGCTTACCGGTCTGACGATTGATAGCGATAATAACCACCACAATGCCGTCGCGGGAAAGCATCTGCCGGTCACGCAGAACTACATTGCCGATATCGCCGACACTCAGTCCATCGACGTATACATTGCTGGAAACGATCCGGCCGGTGATCTTCGCGGTCGCCTGGTCGAGTTCCAGAACATCGCCGTCTTCCATGACGAAGATATTTTCTTTGGGGATGCCCACAGATTGAGCCAGCTTGGAATGCAGACTGAGGTGGCGGTATTCGCCGTGAACCGGAACAAAGAATTTCGGTTTGACGATATTCATCAACAGTTTCAATTCTTCCTGACTGGCATGTCCGTGAACATGTACCTGAGTAATGGTATTATATAATACTTGAGCGCCCTGTTTGAAAAGATTATCGATGGTGCGAGCCACGACAGCTTCGTTGCCCGGTATCGGCGTGGCTGAAATTGCCACGGTATCGCCGGGAATGATGTGCAGTTGTTTATGGTCACGGTTGGCGATACGCACCAACGCGGAAGTAGGTTCTCCCTGAGTGCCGGTAGTGACAAAAACGACGCGATTATGCGGTAAACCTTTCACTTCATCGATCTGCGCCAATATTTGTTTGGGGGCTTTAAGATACCCTAATTCAACCGACATCCTCACGATTTCTGTCATATTACGTCCGATGACACAGACACGGCGGTTGTATTTACCGGCGGCATCGATCACCTGCTGGATTCGGGAAATCAATGAAGAGAAGGTGGCGATGATCACCCGACCCGGGGCTTCCGCCATGATCCTGTCCAATGATTCTCCGACGACTCTTTCCGATGGTGTGTAACCGGGCAGTTCGGCATAAGTAGAGTCCGAGAGTAATAATAGGACTCCCTGACTGCCGACCTGCGCCAGTCTGGATAGATCGGTCGGTTTGCCGCTGACCGGTGTATAGTCCAGCTTAAAATCGCCGGTATGAACAATCACTCCAACCGGTGTCGTGATAATAAAACCGACTGCATCCGGAATACTGTGGCAGACCGGAAAGAACTCAACTTTAAATTTTCCCAGTGTGATCTTGCCGCTAGACGGAACAATTCTGAGATCGGCTTTTGCAAGCGCCTTATGTTCTTTCAATTTCACCGATATCAAACCATTCGTTAATTTAGTGGAATAAACCGGGACATTGAGTTGCGGGAGCAAATAGGACATCGCCCCGATATGATCTTCATGTCCGTGAGTGACGATGATCCCCCTGATCTTTTCTTTTTTATCGAGCAAATAGGAAATATCGGGAATCACCAGGTCGACACCCAGCATTTCTTCTTCCGGGAACATCAAACCGGCATCGATGATGACTATGTCATCTTCGTATTCCAGCACCATCATGTTCTTGCCGATTTCGCTCAATCCGCCGATAGGTATGATCTTTAGTTTTGATTTTGCCATAATATCAATCCTGCGTGGTATTATTTATATTTCTCTGCCAGTCATAGCCTACGATCGTACCATCAACGGCAGAAACCTGCACCTTGAAAGGAAGCTCCGTACTTTTGCTGAACATTCCGCCACCGATCGTCGCTATTCCCGCGACGTCGTAGATAAGTATGCTTTCAATAGAAGCTAACCTGACTTTTTCTACGGCCAGTTTTTTCAGATTCTTGAATTGGCCCTCCAGAAACCTTTCGGAAGCCATTTGAGCCTGGTCAAGAGAGATGATTTCTTTATCCGGCATGATGTCTCCTGATTCCCGTAGGGTACCACCTAAAACATGCTTAACTGCTGCGTCGGCGGTCCTGATTTCAGTTCTGCTTTAACTTCAGCTTCTTTGGTTTTTAATTCTTTATACTTTGCCAGTATCTGCGGGAGTTTCAGCATGTCCTCTTGAATCGTCTGGCGTAAATTCCCCTGGTGTAACGCTGCCGCGGGGTGATACATAGCAAAGTAGATAATGCCGTTCTGGGTTTGAGCTGTGCCGTGAATTTTACTGATAGTTTTACCCGGAAAAAACTTCGCCATCGAATAGCGGCCGAGAGTGACTATTATTTTCGGCGAGATCAACTCAATCTGTTTATCGAGCCAATTTTGACAATTAGAAATCTCAATCGGCAAAGGATCTCGATTTTCCGGCGGACGACATTTGATGACATTGGCGATATAGACTGTTTGCCTGTTAAGTTTGATGGAAGCCAGAAGAGAATCAAGGAATTGCCCTGCCGCTCCTACAAAAGGCCTCCCTTGCTGATCTTCGTTCCAGCCCGGGGCTTCGCCAATAAACATAATGTCAGCATTCTCGGCTCCTTCGCCGGGAACGGATTTGGTGCGTCTATATCCAATCTCGCACTTGCGGCAAAGTTCTATCTCTTTATAAAGGTCAGTCAGCGCTGACATTAAACTTGACAACCTGTCTCAAATATTTCGCTTTCGATTCTTGATTATGATAACACGGTAAGGAATTCAAGTCAATAAATTGAAAACAAAGGCCCGTTTCATATTATGATAGGATTTCGTGTTTTAGGGTACCTAAGGGAGTTCGAGGGGCCATGGTACTTTGCGAAGCAAATGTAGTCGTTAAGCCACTCTTAGATAAATAAAACTTCTCTTCCCCAAAGGGGAAGAGAAAAAGAGTTGGGGCGTTGTGACATTCTCAGAAGCTCAAATAAATACATATATTATTTCTATCGGATATCTCTCCATTTGTTAACCAATTCGGAAACTAATCAACAGGGCATCTTTTCTTGACTGAAACAGCATCATCTGCTAGCATTGATATTGCATTGCCTGAGGGCGGTTAGCTCAGTTGGTTAGAGCATTGCGTTGACATCGCAAAGGTCGTACGTTCGA
>Ga0182021_10004094_pt1 | contig 17083 bp, 17 predicted proteins | sample 612E3MmetaG_FD_120493 | JGI IMG/M metagenome (GOLD analysis project Ga0182021, IMG submission 120493) | Permafrost microbial communities from Stordalen Mire, Sweden - 612E3M metaG (Illumina Assembly) | ecosystem: Environmental > Terrestrial > Soil > Wetlands > Permafrost | place: Sweden...
TCTTCTTCGGTCATGTTTTCCATTTTGATTATGTCTTTTAATGTGGATTCACTAATGATGTATTCGAGAGGGTAGGTTTTTTCATCAATTACTTTTACGTCTTGGAATCCAGCCTTTCGCATTTGTTCAAGGTATTTATCCTTATGAACTGCTCCAGAGATGCATCCAGCATAGGCTTCAACATTTTCTTGGATAGATTCAGGCAACTCTTTCAAGAGGACAATGTCCGAAACCATCAATCGACCCTTTGGAGCAAGTACTCTAAAAGCCTCCTCGAAAACACGCTTCTTATTTGGAGCGAGGTTGATTACACAGTTTGAGATTATGACATCAACAGAGTTGTCAGCAACAGGCAGGTTCTCGATTTCTCCGAGTCTAAATTCAACATTTGTGTATTTGCCTTTTTTTGCGTTCGCTCGTGCTTTGTCTAGCATTTCAGGAGTCATATCTACGCCTATAACTTTGCCTTGTTTGCCAACTTTCTTGGCTGCCAGAAAGCAGTCAAAGCCTGCACCTGAACCCAAATCAAGAACTCTCTCGCCTTCCTTCAAAGACGCCAAAGCAGTAGGATTGCCACAGCCTAAGCCCAGATTGGCACCTTCTGGAACCGCATTCATCTCTTCTTCGCTATAACCTATCATTTTGCTTACTTGCTCGTTTGATGGAGCTGAACAACAACTGACGCTTGAAGCACAGCAAGAACCATTGGTTTTAGCGACCTTAGCATAACGATTTCTAACAAGTTTCTTGACTTTCTCTTCTTTCATAATTAACTCTCCTGTTTAGTTACTCCTTTGAGCAATGGACCAAGCGTTTTAGTTACCGCACTCTGAAGTCTTTCTGCTTTCAACATCATAATGCAGCAAACTTCGCCGTCTTTCTCGCAAGCCACCACAGCTATTTTGTCATTTGGATTGAAATTTGCCTTTTCACGTAAATCCTTAGGTAAGACAATTTGACCTTTCACATCTATTGACACAACCGCATCAATTCTGCAGGTATCACCAATACAACTACTCATACAATCACCTATGCTATGAGATTATATGTTTCAACATTTAAACTTTGCTGATTTTTCAGAAAAATCTGAATATATAGTTTTTAATATTCAGCATGTTTAACGTAGAAAATTCCTACCATTCTTCTTAAATACGGGCACAGAAAATCCATAGCAAGAGAAGGTAGAAGACATGTGTGTTCCATCAACAACCAATAAGCCTAAGCCCCAACTTTCGATGTTAAGCAAATTTCTCACAGTCTGGATATTCATAGCAATGGCATTTGGAATCGCAATAGGTTACATCTACCCAAAGATATCCAGCGACATAGGCGCATTGAGTATCGGAACTACATCAATTCCAATCGCAATAGGCTTGATTTTAATGATGTATCCGCCACTTGCAAGGGTACACTACGAAGACCTAAAGAAAGTTGTGACCTCAAAAGGCTCAAAAACCATGCTGGCGGAATCGCTTACTCTTAACTGGGTAATTGGACCGTTATTGATGTTTGTTTTAGCTTGGGTATTCCTTGGAGCGTATCCTGACCTTAGAAATGGCATAATACTCATTGGCATTGCAAGATGTATCGCTATGGTTATCGTTTGGAACAATCTTGCAGAAGGCGATAACGAATGGACAGCGATACTGGTTGCAGTTAACTCTATTTTCCAGATAGTAATGTACTCGGTTCTCGCATACTTCTACATAACAATAGCCAGCTCTTGGATTTCAGGAGGCTCAGGACAAATCGTAAAAATTTCCCTACTACAAGTCGCACAATCAATAGCGATTTACTTAGGCATCCCATTCTTCGCAGGAATCATAACACGATACTACTTCCTAAAAACCAAAGGCAAAGAATGGTATGAACACAAACTAATGCACAAACTAAGTCACTTGTCACTCATTGCCTTACTATTCACAATCGTTGTCATGTTCTCACTCAAAGGACAATACATTATCAGTTTACCATTGGACGTTGTACGAGTTGCCATCCCACTCTTAGTTTACTTTGTAGTAATGTTCGCTGTAACATTCGCAATAGGGTACTATTCAAAGCTGGGTTACAAGAGAACAACTTCGCTTTCTTTCACGGCAGCGAGTAACAACTTTGAATTGGCCATAGCTGTGGCTGTTGCAGTTTTTGGATTGGCATCTCAAGTGGCCTTCGCAGCAGTTATAGGACCATTAATAGAGGTACCTGTTATGATAAGTTTAGTCAATGTCGCTTTCTGGATGAGAAAGAAATATTTCAAGGGCAAGGAGAATGACTAATGAAAAAAATACTATTTGTCTGCGTTGAGAATGCAGGCAGAAGCCAGATAGCAGAGGCTTTCGCCAACAAATATGGAAACGAAAAAGTAATTGCATCTAGTGCAGGCAACAAGCCTGCAGAAAAGGTTAACCCAGCGGTAGTTGAAGTTTTGAAGGAAAAAGGCATTGACATCTCAGCGAACAAGCCAAAACTGATAACTGCAAAAATGGCGATGGATTCGGACTTGATTGTTTCCATGGGTTGCAACGACCAAGGAGTTTGCCCTGGACCTTTCTTTAAGCCAACAATCGAATGGCACTTTGAAGACCCGAAAGGCAAACCGATAGAAAAAGTGCGGGAGATCAGAAACCAAATTGAGCGCCAAGTTAAGGAGCTAATTTCGGAATCGTATGAGTAATCTATTTTGAAATTTTACATTGGATTAAAAGAAAAGGTTACGCCTACAATATTCGAGAGTGATAAAGACCCCTGTAAGGAAACGCATCCTCAATACGATATTGTCTATGGACCCTTCAAAAGCATGAAAGACGTTGAGAAATACGTTAAAGCTATGGGTGCCGGTGTTGCCTGCGGCGAAGGTTAGCTAAACCTTGACAACAAGTCAGCCAAATGATGGCCATATACGAATAAGGGATTGGGAAGAATTCAAACGGTTAGTTAGCGAAAAAAAGCCCCAATTAATAACTTTCATTCTTGAACAAAACGGTCTTTCACCTAACAGAGAACTTTCATCTCTAAGAATCATAATGCTGCATGACAAACGCTATTACATGTTCTTTGATTTTCCAAAAGGTGCGGCACTAAGGGAAACAGGCATACCGTTACATGCAGATAAGAAAGGGATCCTAAACCTAGATGAGGACGAAGTCAAGACAATCTTGAAGAACCGGCTTGAAAAGTATAACGTTCAGGTTTTTTCCTTTTGGACGACTTAGATTCAAACTTGTATCCCTCTTACCGAATCGGCATTTTATTGCATCAATGTTGATGCTCATTTTTATAAGCTGTTGAGCTACTGGAGGATCGGTAATCGTATGCAAACCACTCCCTTAAAATCTAAACGGGGTAGGGAATCGTACTTCAACTCAAAAGCCCATCCCCAGAACTAAATCTCAAGTTCAGTTCGTTTAACTCGCTCTATCTTTAAGGATTCGAATATGACGACTTAACTTTAATCGTAAGAGTTTAGAAACAGGTAAAAAGTGTTTCCTCAAACTTATCAGAAGATAGCAACGCGCGTTTCGTGTCGTTGTGGGCATACGTGGCAGCGATATTTGATGCATCTATATAGGTAACTGCCTATGGAAAAATGCGATACCCCATTGAAAAACCATGGGAAGGATTATAACTTTTAAACAGCAATTACAATCAACATACAGAGTAAATAAAATGTTCACACGCACACCTTTCATTTCTCAATGCGAAAACATATGCCACTTATTTGTCGTTGCACAAACAAAAAACGATTTTTTGTCAATTTCTAAGAAAACTTCTTTCTCTGTAAGATATGAACGTGATGCAAATGCAAATTTACTTCATATCTACTTTAATGCACGAGACATAAAACAGGCTCATACAGCGTTCGGTTCTTCGAGAATAAGACTCAACACTAATTTTAAAGTGAAGCTTCACGATTTTGGAGTAACGTTAACAAAGAATTAACGAGCAAAAAAGTGTAGGCTAAAAGTTCTGATAAAGGAAGGTTTCCCAAGATATTCGTTGACTTTTAAGTTTAAATTGAATTGGAAAATTTTTAACAACGGAAGGGGATTGGACGGTAACCCTCCGCTCGGTGAAGACCTCACCCGCATCCCATTTTTTTATTTGGATCTATAAGTTACAACTATTATCTAAGTTATTTCTTTGATTTTTAGTGCAGAATAACAAAGCTCCCGAACAGGGGATGCAAGATTTCCAATTTAGTCGATAGATAAAATAAAATTTCTTCTAATCGCATTTTCCATTCTCATAAGATTTTTTTAAACCATCAACAAGCTTTTCTGCCCAATCACCACCCGCTTTAATTTCTTCAGCTTTCGGGTGACCCCTCTTCATCAACACACCTTTCCATCCACCATAACAAGCAAAATGCTCATCTATAACTTTCTGCCCTTTGCTTTCCAGAAGCCTCCTTAGCCTTGTTAACGCCAATTTATCAGTTCTTGGTGCTCCCCCCCAAGTTATGAAAAGAGCAAACATTTTTGCGGTTTTTAAATTTAGGTTTCCAAGATATCGAGTTATGTCTTCGTTAGGGGTTCCAGCGAAAAGACCTGTCCCAACAAGAATAAAATCATACCCATTCAAATCCACAGTAGTTGATGGGGTGCTGTTTGAGGTTATTTTTATTGCTTCACAGCCGATTTTGGAGGCCATTGAATAGGCGATTTTTTCTGTGTTGCCGCTCTTTGAAGAGTACAAAATAATTGTCTTCAACTGAATCCCTAATTTGTACACTTTAGGTTGTGTTTTCCGCCTTAACCTTCTGCTCAACCGATACGGTTTTGAATGTATACGGCTCTATTGCCCAAACGGTGGTTTTAGGCATTGCCTCTTTGACTCTTTGTTCGAATTGCCGCTTTTGTTTTTCCGACCCATGCATGCTTATTGCTACATCTGGTTTGAGGTCAGCCACCATCTTGAACGCATTTTCAGGCGAAGCCGTGGGCGACATCCGTCCAACAGGAACAATCGCTACTTGCGAGGGATATTCTTTTAGGCTTACATATCCCGAGTCGCCCCCATGGAACAGCGTTATGTCGTCCATTTTTATTTGGTAAAGCATTATTGGGCCGCGGTGGATTCCTTGAATAGCTATTGCGGTTAAATCACCAAAGGTATAAGTTTTGCCTGGTTGAACGCCCACGAGTTTGTCAACTGGTATTTTTCCCTTGAGTTTGTTAGCCGCTTTAGGCTCAGCCAATATGGGAGCGGCCGTTGCCTTAAAAATAGCCTCAGTTTTGCCTGAGCTAAAATGATCCAAATGATTATGCGTGAAAAGAAGTAGATTAACTGCTTTTAGAGCTTTTACTTCGTCGTCTTTAAGCATGCCTGCAGGGTCAAAGAGGACTGCTTGGCTTGAACTTCTCGCGATGAAACCTGATACGCCCAAATAGAAAACTGCAAGTTCATTCTTCTTCAACTGCAGGGCAAAGAACTTACCAATTTCGTCAGCTTTACTTTTTCTGAACATCTGGAACCAATTCTTCCTTGAAACTTTTGGCTATAAAAAGCTATCCATCAAGGCTGACTTATTTCTGTAAATTAAGCCTTTCCGGCGTAATTGGTCAAACTGGTTTTGGAATCCTTCTAGAGTTTTTTTGGAAAACAAACATAAAATCTTCATTCTTCCATTGATGAAAGATTTCAGAGAAAATAGCATAGCCACAAACCAGAGAGCATCTCCTCTCACCTAAAAGTCTCTCTGTTATTGCACAAGAAACCAATAAACAAGGAAATTTTAGTAGTTAAAACGCCTCTTTAATGAAGCCTTCAACCGTTTCATTAGATAGCATACCCCATTTCTTTGTTGCTATGGGTACCACGGCAATCTTTATTCTTAGCGGTAACTCCCTCGCTTGTAACGTTTTTACTAAACATTTTACTGCAAGCTTAATGCCTTTTTCAAGAGATAAATTTTCACGATAAGTTATTGTTTTATTGCAGAACAAGTCCACGAGTAAAACACTGTAAAACTTAGAATATTAGACTGGACACACCATAAAAATCGTAAAACTTGGGAACTCGGAAACAAACCTTGCATCTAATAGGAATTTTTTGTTGGCTGTATCCAGGTACGTTTGGGTTTGCACCATTGTCTTCGCTCTTGTAAATAAGCCCAATTTCTTCGGTGAAATCTGATTTAAGATAACTCGCAAGAGCCAATTTCTGCTGAGTGCTTGGAGCTCAGGTTGAAGGTCTATAAGATAAGTATGCTATCATAGAAATTGAGAGCATTATTAGAATTAAGCCAGCAACCAACCCTTTTCTCTAGATTAACCTTAACCTTCAAACTTACATGTTGTTTCTATTCCAATATCAATTCTTCGACTAAAGCATTCGATAGATTTGTAGAACAAACATTTTGGGCACTCAATGTAAGACAAATTAAGAACAAAGTACTATGTAGTTTAGGTGAATGTTTTGCGTAAACAACACAGACCAGACGGAAATACAACCTCCCCAAACAGGAGCAGTATAACAAGAAAATCAAATGCCGCTAATAGTTCGAGGCAGAAGCAAGCCAACGCCAATCGTTCGAGACAGACCCAAGCTGACAATTCAAAGAAGAAAAACAGTGCTTAAACAAAATACTAAAAATTAATGGGAAATCACGATAACAATTATCCCTATCTTACATGGAAAAAGAAAGCATCTATTCTCAGAAATTACGAGAGAAATCGAGCTTGAACTAATAAGTTCAAAATCAAATGATTTTAGTTTTGTTCAAAACAAGTATAAAGTTCGTAAGTAAAAAGGATAAACAACTTCTGCAATATCGAACTATAGATGGCGTTAGGTGAGGTCCCTTAAGCATAATTACCGCAGGAATCCCAACGTAATTCTTAATTAGGCTCGAAAATCCCCTGATAATTACCCCTATTTTCTTTCTTCTTATGATAGGCAAAGGCGATGCTTGAAGCCATCGAAAGAACGACAGATCAATGAAGTTAAAAGTTTTACATAGAAATAAAGAATAGAGCCGCGAGTGACTACTAAGTTACTTCCATTTTGTCAGGATTTCTTCTCTCTGGAAGGTTGCCTTGCCGAGGTAAAATAGAGCTATGTCGACTACGAATATAACAGCAGAAATGATGAGCAGGTTGGTGTCGTTGAGTACTATTAACCCTATTTCACTACCAATATAGATAATCATGAATGGGATAAACATGAGGCCGCCGATTTGATTTGCAGCACGTACATCGGTAGCTCTTGAGGAGGCAATTACGCTTAGTTCAATGCTTAATACTTCTGCAAGCGGGATAGCGATGAACAGTATTATGGCGAGGCTAACATTGGGGAAAATGATGTAGCCCAGAGTGGGATAAGTTACGTAGTCTATGAGGATCATGTATAGGATGGAACATGCGAAGATGGCTATGAGCGGCGGCAGGAAGGCAGCTATGCTTTTTCCAAGCAGTATTTCGCCGTCAGTAGTAGGGGTCGCCAGTAGAGGTTCAAGGCTTTTCTCTACTTTTTCACCAACAATGCTATACGAGGCGATTGCTGTTGGAAGAACGGCAGCTGCGATTACAAAAAAGAAAGAAAACGCATTTAGAAGGCTGGGGAAGTAGTCAACTGGGATACCACCCGTGCCTGGCCTGCTGGCAAAGACAATTACACCCGGAAACAGAAGTGACAAAAGCAACGGAAAGAAGATGAGACTATAAAGAATGCTCTTTTTTCTGCGTATAGATTTAAGGTCTTTTTGAGCAACGATCCATGCGGCTGATAGATTCATTCACGTTTCCTCACAAGTTTAAGGTAAGTCTCCTCTAGTGTTGAACTGAAAACAGAAACCGACTGAACATTTCCGCCTGCCTGAACAATTGCCCTTACGATGGCGGGATTTTCGTTATATGGATCATCGAGTTTGATCGTTAATTTATTGTCCTCGGACGTAATGTTTCCAAGCGATAGGTTCTCAAGAGATTTGAGGATTCTCTCGCTTATCTTTTCCAATTGAATAACTGTTCTTCGGTTACCCATAGATCGTTCGAGCTCTTCTGGAGAACCAAGCGCCATGAGTTTGGTGTTTAGGATGCCAATTTTATCACAGATTCTTTGGGCTTCATCCAGGTTATGGGTGTTTAGAAAAATCGTCTTCTTCTCTTTTTTGAGTTTTAATATGAAGTCTCGCACGGTCTTGGCTGATTCCGGATCGAGACTAGCCGTAGGTTCATCCATAAAGAGAATCTGTGGGTCATGTATGAGCGCTCGGGCAATAGCAAGCTTCTGCTTCATGCCCTTGGAAAATGTGCCAGCCATGACATCTCGTTTTTCCCAGAGTCCCAGCATCTCAAGAAAATGCTGTATGTTCGTCTTTCTGTCAGCTTTGTTGAGTTTGTAGAGTTTTCCGTAAAAGTCAAGGTTCTCGTAGGCTGTTAGGTCATCATACAGGCCCACGTTGTCTGGCACTAATCCGATGAGTTTTCGGATTTTTAAACAATCTGATTCTTCACCAATAGTATAATCTGAAATTTTTGCTGTCCCGCTAGTCTTAGAAATCAGGCAGCAGAGCATCCGAACTGTGGTGGTTTTGCCTGCTCCGTTTGGTCCAAGAAAACCGAATACTTCACCGGCATTGACTTTTAAAGTTAGATAATCTACCGCAGTTAAGTTGCCGAACTTTTTAGTTAGATTCTCTGCTTCTATCATTCTATGCCTTCGCGGCTAAGTCTAGTTATGGGAGAGAGATGGCTTAGTATTTAATACCTTCTCCACAATAATTATCCGCTATTTTTACAGTATAATTTTAAACAACATGTTAGGTTTTGTTGTTATGTTCCATAGTTATTACAATTTTTCCTTGTGGGTGTCCTTCTTCAAAATACCGGAAAGCTTCAGCAAGCTCATTTAACGGGTAACGTCTATCTATGACAGGAACTAATTTGCTGGATTCAATAAGCTTTTTTATAAAATCCAAATCTTCTTTATTATTCGGTTTCCAACCCATTAGACTCATTTTCTTTCTACCAGCCAATGAAATTAACGGACCTAGAAACAAAGCTTGGAAAATTGTAAATCTGGAGCCACCGACTATAAAATAAATTCCATTGGAACTTAGTGCACGTCTGTGGTCGAAAATCGAATGATACCCTGCAATATCAAGAATCAAGTCATAATGTTGCCCATTTTTTGTGAAATCTTCTTGAGTGTAATCGATAACATGGTCTGCACCAATTGAACGCAGCATGCCCAATTTTTTTGAATTGTCCACACCAGTTACTTCAGCTCCAAAGTACTTCGCAATTTGGACCGCAAATGGACCTACACCACCGCCAGCACCATTAATCAAAACCTTTTGTCCTGACTGGATCCGTCTTTTATTGCGAAGACCTTGGAGGGCAATAATTGCTCTTGAGGGTATTGTTGCTGCGTCTTCGAATGACAAACTAGCCGGTTTCAATGCTAAAGCTTCTTCAGGGGCGCATACAAACTCTGCAAAAGCACCAAAACCATAATTGAATAAGTTCCCAAATACCTCATCACCCGGAAGGAACTGCTTTACATTTGTACCAACCGCTTCAACCCGACCCGCTATGTCAAATCCGAGTACCTTATATTTTGGTTTTAGTGGACCCAAGAAACGAACAGACCATGCCCTTCCTCTTAGGAAATCCAGGTCTTCTACATTTAGGGATGCCGCATATACTTTTATTAGTACTTCATTGTTCTTTGGAGTTGGTTTTTCCACCTCTTTGAGTTGAAGAACTTCAGGTGGTCCATATTTTTCAAATACAACTGCTTTCATTTGGTTATCCTCAAACGATGTATTGTTTGTGCTCAAGGCTACGAGTTAATCATTTTAGCTACTTCTCTTGTCCAAATCACGAATAACATCTAAGTCTCTTAAATCATTAACCCGGATTTAGATTCCGAAATGGAACAAAATCCATTGGCAAAACCAATAATTATCCACTATTTTTACAGTATTATTTTAAATTATCACTTAGCCCCATCTTTGAACGCCTGTGGCATAATTATCAGGGGATTTTCCAACATAATTCTTAATTTTAGAAATTCGAGGTCGATTTTCACTTAGCCTTACATCTATCCCGAAGTCACTGATTCAACCAACCAAAATTAATAACTGATTTAGACCAAGTATTTTGGAAAACGATTTTTTTCTTTTTCTAACATTTGAGATTTTTTCATTTTCCTTACACCTAAAGATCACGGGTCAAAAGAAGAAGAAGATTGAAAAAATTACACTTCTTCTTCTACCGGTTAACTGTTTGCTTCGTACTAACAACACTTGCTTTTTGTAGATTATTCAGTTGTTCGTCGTCTCTCGATCGCTGTTTAATGCTTCGAAGGTTGAAAGAAAAAAACAGTTTTTTTCCAAGCAGCACAATTTTTTTTCTTCTACTTTGACAAAGAATTAATTCAGTTAACTATTATGCACCAACGGTAATCTCGGAATGGTTCTTTGAATTTTGGTGATTCAAATTTAGCTTCAAGCCTACTTCGCAAATATGCCCTCTTTTATTCTATACAATAATCACCACCTCATATATCCTCAATTTTTTTTAAAAAATATTATTTCTAAACCAAATATAGAACTAAAAAGTTTGATAAATTTGAAGATGAAATGAAAAGATTGGATGATAACTCTGTTTCTAAATATCCACACAATTTCGCAGGTGTGTTATTCGAGAATGGACAAATTCTTGTTCTGCAAGGGCTTTTTGTATTAGGTCTTGGATGGCAGAGTTTACATTGCCCTTAAAGTATGGTTTCACTATCTTTTCGGTAAACTCGTTAAACAAAGAGGCTGGAACGTTATGAAATGTTAAGTCCACGAGGAACCCATTTTCCATTATTGAGTTCGCTGTTCTTTTTTTCATGTTTACCAATTATTTCTAAGACAATGTGACCTTAAATAGTTTATGAAGTATTACGATTTATTAATTATATTGAAGGGAACTACCTATAGAACTTGACAGTGCATTAATTATGGAAGAACCTGTCAATGCTATTTCTTCTTAGAAGACTTCTTCCAAATCCGATGGTAATTCTCACACCCTCAACACTATCCAGAACTCTTTGAGTAGACCAACTAAAATTAACGACTAATTTAGAACAAGGATTTTGGAAAAATCTATTTTTTTTCTTCTTCTAACGTTTTGGAATTTTTCTTATGATAGTGTTCTCTTGAGCTTGATGTAATGCTGAAAGGTTTGAAAGAAAAAAAAATCAGTTTTTTCCAGACAGCACAATTTTTTTCTTCTACATTGAAAGAAGAAGGATTTGTTTTCCTGTGAGAATTTAGCCGTTTTTCTTCCTCTCAAAAAATCCTATCACTTGTGCCCGGTTAATTGCTGAGAAAAAAAGATCAAATGTTAGACATTAAGAAACAACTGGAGATTGAAATCGCATGATCTTTAAAATGTTATTATAATTAGACTCGGAATATCCTTTTGAGGATAATTATTGATTGATTATCTGGTTGGAACGGGTGGATGGAGTTACTTCAATGTTCCATCTAAACCCTCTTTGAAAGTTTACAGTGAAATATTCAACTTTGTTGAAGTTAACTACACATTTTATAAGTACCCATCTATACAAACTGTAGAGCGATGGAGAAGAACAGTTCCAAAAGACTTCACTTTTTCTGTAAAATGCAACCAAGACCTAACTCATAGAATAGGCTTAAAACCAGTAGATGAAGCCTATGAAGTATTCTACAAAACCAAAAACTACGCTAACCTCCTTCAAACACCTTATGTAGTGTTAGAGACACCAACTAGTTACACAATCACTAATGATACAAGAGATTTTCTTTCAACAATTAACTCGAAAGACGTCCAGCTTGTTTGGGAATACAGAGCACAAATAACCCAACAGGTAACCAACTTAATGCAAGACTTCAACATAATCCAATGTGTTGATTTGTCAAAACAAAAACCAAGCTTTAGTCTCAATGAAACATATTCCAGATTATTCGGCAAAGGACAACACAATATCTACCAATTCACCAATATTGAACAATTAGAAATACAAAAACAAGCTGAAGAAACTAATTCAAAGAAAGTAATACTATCTTATCATGGAGTACGGATGAATAATGACGCTTTGAGGTTTCAACAACATTTGAAAACTGGACATTTCTTGCCCGTAACTTCAGGTATTGGTGCAGATTCAGCCAAAGAAGTTTTAGCTCAAGACGCAACATTCCCATCATCCAAGTCACAACTAATCAAAAAGCAAGGCTGGAAAGTCATAGATACTAAACACAACCAGACAGCACACCTCTCCAAGTTTCTAAATAACATCCCAGACAAAAACTACCTCAACCTAAACGAAGTCGCAAAGGAGCTGAAAACAGTAATTGAGTAAAGCCAACATAATCTTAGGAACTTGCGGATGGAGCTACAAAGAATGGGAAGGCAACTTTTACCAGAAGAGAAGTGGACAAAGTAAACTTAGAGCTTACTCAAAAGTCTTCAAAACTGCTGAAATAGACTCAACCTTCTATCGCAATCCAACCAAAGGAACAGTCATGGGTTGGCTAAAGTATTCACCCAGCGATTTTCTCTTCAGTGCTAAACTACCTAAAACGATAACGCATGACAATATGCTTGGTCTAAAAAAAGAAGTTAAATCTCATTTGGAAGAGTTCTTGGATTTAATGCGTCCTCTACAGCTAGGTGGAAAACTCGCATGTCTACTCATTCAACTCCCACCAAAGTACACATATAACCCAGAGAACCTTGAAGAATTCTTCAAAATGCTTGACCCAACTTTTAGGTATGCAGTAGAATTCAGAAATTTAACATGGTTGCTTCCTGAAACTCGAACATTTAAGCTCTTGAAGAAATATGAAGTAGCTTACACTATTGTTGACGAACCCCTTCTTCCACCAGAAATCCACTTGACCACGGATTTCGCCTACTTCAGGTGGCATGGCAAAGGAGAAAATATCTGGTTTGACTACAGGTATAGCGAAAAAGAGCTAGATACTTGGATTCCAGCAGTTCAAGAAACTTCAAATAAAGTCAAAAAAATCTATGGCTACTTTAACAATCACTATCACGGTTATGCACCAGAGAATTGCCTGCAGCTAATTGAGAAGCTGGGGTTGATAACTCAAGAACAGAAAAAAGCAAAGTCCAAGAATACAGTTAAACAATCCCAGTTAGGCGCATTCTTTAGTTAAACTCTCCACCGCACATAGAACATTTTATCTATGCATCCTTTTGAGCATTCATTAATTTCCAAGATCATAAGAAACAGAACCAAATCTTGCATTGGGACAGTGCTTGAAGCCACCACCAATCATCTTACCACAAGCATCATAAGGTCTAGATAAGTCGAGCATACCTATCAAAAAGTATCCAACAGTTCAAAAAGCAAGTGTTGAAACTCCATTGCATCACAGTGGAGACGTTGCTGAAACTGTTTTTGATGCAACAAGAAAAACTTAGTCAATAGGCTGCTTGGAAAAGATATTTCCCAATGCTGGTAGTCTATTTCTTAATTTTTAAAAAATTAGAAATAATGATAATTTAGGTTTCCTATCCTTTTGTAAGCACTATTTCAATTGTTGAAACCATTCGTGATCTAGTTTCGCCTTCTCTTGCCGGCATCTCTTCTGTGCCTATCGCGATTTTGCTCACTTTGAGGTCTTTTAGAAAGCGATTTCTTGTTATTTCAGCTGCGTCAACTGCGGTAGCTATTGCTTGTCCTCTGGCCTTCAAAGTTATTTCTTTAGAATTACTCGCTGACATTCCTGTAATTATTGCTAGAACATAGTCCATGGGCATTTTATTTCCAACGAAAACAATTCCTGATTTTTCAGTCATTTCAGTCACCATTTACAAAACGTTATGCTCTATACATTACAACATTGCATTTAAATGCGATTAAAGAAAGTTCTGCAATGCTGCTAAGTTTGAAAAAAAAACAGTTTTTTCCAAGCAGCACAATTTTTTTTCTTCTACAATCATAGGATTTTTTCTATGACCCTGCGGATTAAAACTCTCAGAAAAACTGCTCGGGTTTGGTAAAGACTAAATAAACCTGTTAACAATCATTTTTCGGTTACCCATGAATATTTCAAACGGCAAAATACGGGCACTTGCAATATGCGGCATTCTATCACCAATAGTCTATTTTATCACAGTTGCTCTAGGCGGCTTTTTAGATCCGTCTTATTCGCAGATCGGTAAGACTGTCAGCGAACTCGTGCAGAGGGGTGCTCCAAACCGCGATTTACTAAACTCAATGTTAATTGTATACAACGTCCTCATAATTCCATTCGCAGTTGGTCTCTACTTTGGTTTGAAAAAAGGCTTAACCCGCAGTATTGTGATGGTAGCTCTAGTACTAACAGCCATATTTAGTACAGCTGTAACCGCTTTCTTCCCCTTAGATGCAGGCGGCCAATCCATAACTTTCACCGGGATGATGCATCTAATAATGGTTGGCTTAGTTGTTCCCTGCACTTTTGCCTTCGAACTTGGTTTTTGGAATAGCGCAAGAAAGGATGAGCGCTGGGGAAAACTTGGACTCATCTCTGTTGCATTATTTATTGTAACATTGATCTCAGGGATAGCGACGGTTGCATTTGTAAATTCCGACTACCGAGGCTTAGTTGAGCGCATAACGATAGGATCAACATTACTCTGGATCGAAGTAGTGGCAGCAAAACTATATTTCATAACAAAGAAGCAGCTCTAAACACAATAAATAGGATTTATCTAGCAAATCCAATATAGTTTGCTCATAAAAAAATTGCAGTTGAAAGTCACAGAGAGGCACGTTAGGGCTGGTAGCAATTTGATAAAGCGATTCATCAGTTTGATTTTATGGTAAACCAAAAGTTAATACTATTAGGTTGAAATAGAAGATTTAGTGATTTAGATGAATTTTGACGAATATATCAAGTTTGCAAATGAAAATCCAATAGGCTTCTTAGCAACTGTAGATAGTGGACAACCTCGGGTCAGAGGATTTCAACTTTGGTACGCTGACAAGTCAGGTCTATATTACAGCTCAGCCGCTGGAAAAGACATCTACAAGCAGTTGAAAACTAATTCTCAGGTTGAAGTATGCTTCTTTAACCCTAAAAGCAAAGACATGCAACAAATGAGGGTAACAGGCACAGTTGAATTCATTAATGACATAGAAATGAAAAAGAAGCTTCTTGACGCCAGACCCTTCCTAAAGCAGGCAGGACTAACACCAGAAAACCCAGGGCTAATACTCTTCAAAATCATCAAATGCACTGCTCACTTCTGGACTTTTGCAACGAATAATCAACCGAAAAAATTTGTTAGCTTCGCATAAAGCTAAAACTTTTCTTTTTGCATTATTTCACATAGGGATTTTCTTTCCCTAATCGACCACAATTCTTTGGTAGAAAAACGAGTTCTAAGGAGATTAAAGCTTGACCCCCTGTAATTTTAGAGAGTTTTCTAGAACCCTCTGTGAATTGAGAAATCACACGCACCACACCATTTTTCTTAAACCATCGAAAATAAAGTCAAGTTTGTCAAACTTTTCGTTTAGATTTTAGTTTAAAACCACTTTTACTCAATGAAAAGAACTTTTGATGTCTTCTGTAAACTAGATAAATTCTACTATGTTAAATTGCATAGATACCGCAAATTTTCTCCTAAGAAGAATTTCTCAACAATACTCTTTACTTTTTCAGTAGTAAGGTCATCATCTTTTAGAGAGAAAACAAAATAACCATTTTCCACCACTGGTACATCTATAATGGTCCCGGAGGTGGGACTTGCATCTTTTACCAACTTTAAAGTTTACTACTAAGATTATTATGAAAACTTAATTAGTAAATGCCTACTGAATTTAAATGAAGGAATCTGTTTGTCTTGGAAAATATTAGAAGAAGATGCACTTAATAAAATCAAGAAACAAAAAGAGTTTGAAGACCAAACTGCTAAAAAACTGACTCCACTATATGAATCAGCAAAAAACCCAGTCATTAAACTGTTTATTCATAGTTTAATTTTAGACACGATGAGGCACTCAGACACTTATCAGATGCTCCTAGACTTAAACTCAAGTGCTCAAATGGGTGACGAAAGCAAAGATATTGGACAAAAGGAACTTACAATTCACATTAAAGAAGAAGCCCAAATGTTAAAGCAAACCAAGGACATTAGTGAAGTTGTAAAGGACAAGAAGATTAAACAACTTATTTTGAATATTTTGGAAGATGAGCAGAAACATCACAGGGTTCTAAAAGAAGTACTTGAAATTCTAAACAAGGAATCAAAAGAATGGGATGCCTACTTGTATGACCTGATAACAGGCTTCCCCTAACATTATTTTTCTTAATAACTGGACTTTAAAGAGAAACCTGCCCTAAGCGATAAGATTAGAAGGTACTGCCAAAAAACTGGCATAAGTCAAGGTTTCCTGATTTTACTCGTCTTTCGACATTTCCATTCAGAGTTGAACCTCCACTTCCACCCTCTGGCGTTTTAGGTGGGGAGTCGAATTGAACGCTCCGTACAGTGGAGAGTGTCACCCGCAAACCTCTTTTTTTTAAAGCAATTAAAGCAAACAAAAAGCTTCAAGGAGATGAAAACATGTTAGAGGAAAAAATAGTCAACTGCCCCAATTGCGGCAGTCCAAGAGCCTACAAAGACGGAATAAGATACACTCACCTAAGAGAAATTCAGCGGTACCATTGCCGCGAATGCAGCCACAGGTTTTCATAACTGACTGGGAAAATGAACACTCCTAAACCCAATGAGATTTCACCCGTATTTCCCTTTTTTTGTTTAAACAGTTTGGCGCTCCAGTTTTTAAATAAGGGCATGAATGCGATTTAGTTAGTAAATTTCAATGTGATTCGTTTAGAATATACTATTTTTTCAATTCAATTAGCATTTTTAATACCAGTTTAAGTGCAGAGTCGTAGCCATCGCAGTATTCTTTGCTCGAGTCTTTGTCCGCATAGGTTTGCTCCACAATTTCCTTTCCAATGCCTTCATTAGTTAGCTGGATTGAGCCTTCTTTAAGCCAAATCAGAGCATCTACATACCCATGTTCTGAGTCTGAAAGCTCATCTGTTACAGATGATTCTGCCTTCTGCCTGATTATTTCCTCA
>Ga0182021_10004095_pt1 | contig 17082 bp, 15 predicted proteins | sample 612E3MmetaG_FD_120493 | JGI IMG/M metagenome (GOLD analysis project Ga0182021, IMG submission 120493) | Permafrost microbial communities from Stordalen Mire, Sweden - 612E3M metaG (Illumina Assembly) | ecosystem: Environmental > Terrestrial > Soil > Wetlands > Permafrost | place: Sweden...
CTGCGGGTTTCAAATAGAGGTCAACCTCACAGGCCCGTTTTTTGCTTCCAAATACGTTGTCCCACATATGAAAAAACAGGGCGGCGGAGTTATTTTGTTTACAGCATCTGCTGGAGGGATGTGGGGAATTAGCAAGGCGAGGTCACCTAGCTATAGTGCCGTAAAAGGTGGTGAAGTAATGCTGGGCGATTGTCTAAGCAGACTTTTAGGTAAGGATAATATTAGGGTGAATGTAATATGCCCAGGGATTACAAATACTGGCTTATACGACTCCCATTTTTACGACGCCAAGGGGGCGGCTCATACTATGAATGAAGAAGAGAAGCAGGCTTTCATGACAGGTTTCGCAAAAACGATGGCGTTGGGTAAAGTAGGAACACCTGAGGATATTGCCAACCTTGCCTTATTCTTGGCATCTGACGAATCAGCTCATATTACTGGCGAAGCATTGTTAATTGATGGAGGACGACTATAGCAAATTACCCACGTCTAGTCGAAAGAAATAGTAGCATGCACTCAATTATATATAATAGTGAAATCTTACGAAACATTATTAATTTATGTAGCTGTGCAGATTGAATATAAGAATGAACAGTTTGAAGTTGCATATTCAGTAATTTTAACGTGCGCATGCTTGAAGCAAGAAGCCATTTTACCACTCCTCGAAAGTATAGTTATGTGATAGAATGAATTTCGACGAGCGAAAACGAAAAAGGAGTGGTAATATGGAGGATATGTTATCTGGGGATAGCAGCCTGTATTCACGATATTTATTAGGCAGAGCAAGACATTTCATCGATAAAGCAAGGGAAAAAGAACTGGCGCAATTTCATATTTCCCCGAGGCAGGCTACTACGTTGTTTATTATGTACAATCTTGGGCAAAAGGCAACGCTTGCCGAATTAGCCCGGCAAACCGAAAGGGGAATTAACACACTCTCTCCACAAATGACCATATTAGAAAAAGACGGATTTGTAAAGAAGGTCCGAGAAACACCTAAATCTAACCGTTTGAGCTATATATTAACCGATAAGGGTCTAAAGACCTATGAACTTACAAATAAACCAAAGGCCGTAAAAAAGATAATGTCGGTTTTGACTGAGGACGAACGGCAACAGTTAATTTCAATGATGAAAAAAATAATAAGCAAGGCCGAAAAATATTAATCATAACGAATCGAATGGAAAAATTCCTATCAATCCTTTGTCAGCATCACCAGTTGTGCCTCGACTCACCCCAGATATTTCTTTAGCATTCATCAACCAAGCCAAACTCGCCTAGTCATGATTCTGGCCGTTTCTCTGCCTGCCGCCATGGGAAGAAAGTCCGCTTTAACAATAATATGGAGGGTTCCATGACCAACGAGCTGTTCAAAACCCAATTCAAGCTCCGGCGGTGTAAATTGGAATGGGCCATGGCCAAATGCGGTCTGATGGTTTGAATGCCTTTAACTTTGTTTCATTTAATTCACCAAAGAAGGAGCCGAAGGCGTCAATATATGTCAAGATGTCTCACGATAAGAATTGCTAATCTCTATCTCTCTTTCCATACATTCCAAGGGGTCCATTGCATTGCATGATCCACAAAAAAACCGAGATCATGAACTTTTTTAGTCGTGGCGGAAATACCTGAGTCAAGCATTAACGGAATTACTAACGCCTCGTCATAAATATGTTTGACAACTCTACGTGTGGTCTCAACCATCGTCCCATAATCTCTAGCTTGCAACGCGGCATCAAGTATGTTATCAAAATTCCGTAATACGCTTGTTTGGCCGTATTCCCGGGCGGAGTGAAAATCAAACAAAGACCAGGTAAAATTCGGATCTGATGAGAAATGTCTGAACAACATTGCATTATGCCACGGTCTGGTCGCTCTGTATTGTTTCCATAATGCCGGGTCGGCAATTTCGATTTCGGTTTTTATCCCAACATCGGCTAGGTATCCTTGTACAGCGGTGAAAACTTTTAAGAGTTCAGTTCCTTCACCACCGATTAGTGTAGTTTTAAAACCATTGGGGTAGCCTGCCTCAACAAGCAATTGTTTAGCCTTGCTGGGGTTGTACGAGCGGCCTTCTATTTCTGGATTGTAACCGCACACCTTTTCCGTTGCCAATTGAGTCAATGGACGCCAATAGCCATGCCCAAGTTTTTTCACCATTGCCGGCCGGTCAATGGCATATTCGATCGCTTGACGTATTCTCTTATCAGCCAGTATAGAATCAGCATTTAAAGAATCAGGCAAAAGTCCTTCCATCGTCCAAGGAAGCGCAGTTATTACAAACCCTTCTGATCCAAGAGCCTCCGCTGATGCTCCATTGATATTAACGACGGCGTCCACTTTCCCATCCCGTAACATATTAATTGCTTCCGTCATATCTTTCACATACAGCATTTCGATTTTGTCAAGGTATGGCTTGCCCTCTTGCCAGAATTTATCGAACATTTCCGCAACCAGCCTCACGTCTGGTTCATATTTTGCGAATTTAAATGCACCTGTGCCTACCGGGTTTACCATACAATATTCTTCACCATGGGTTTTGAACGCGGTTGGCGAGAGAACGAATCCGCCTGAATATGCCAGTGTAGGTAAAAAGTGGTTATCAAAGCTTTTCATGGTTATTGAGATCTGGTAGTCATTGATAACGTCAATGGATGACATTAGTTGCAATGTCCCGTTAGTTTCCCTCGCTTTTAGCAAGTTCCATCGAACTGCTTCGGCATTGAAATCAGTTCCGTCATGGAACTTTACATCTTTTCTCAATATTAATGTTAAATTCAGGCCATCCTTACTATATTCAAAGGATTCTATTAAATGCGGAACCATCTTGCCCGTTTTGTCGACACGTAGAAGTTTATCAACGATAGGTTCCAGCCAAGGACCACCGACATTTATCCTTCCGGGGACACCCATCCTTGGAGGTGGCACATAAGTGTTAACGATACGAAGCGTTCCACCATATTGTGGCTCTGTTTTTAGAGCCAAAGTGGACTTCGGTGTTAGTCGGTGAATATTTGATTTCATTTTTCTTCCTTTGTTTAAGTAGTTTCGAATCGTTATCATTGCTAGAGAATATAATCGGGATATTATTCATTTATTTGCCCTATAATTTAAACCTGAAATACACCGGCGTGGGTCAATTTAATAAAACTAATTACCTCCAGACTTGTCTAACCAGGGACCAAACGCGAGATATATGAAGACCACCACGGAACTCATCTCCTAACTTTACAATTTCTTCTCTTTAACCGTTTTAAAACGCCCAATGATTTCCCCAGGTGCAGCCCTATTCTTAAATCCAGGTTGGTCTTTTTGAGTAAACTGGTCTTCCCATCTTCGCGCCCCCCACTGATCCGCTCATTCTAAGAATTTTGGCTACATCTGTTCCTACGTTAGTTAAAGACCGTGTTACATTTGAAGGGCTATAGATTAGGGTATCTGCCCCAACGGTCTTTTCAATGTCTCCGACAGTAACACGTATTTGACCAGAAATCACAAATAAGGCTACATCATAAATCGGCATCTCGGCGTTATATTCGTCGTAATGTAATTCCTCACTATTTCCTGGTTTAATCAAGTGTAGTGTAACCGTTGTGTAAAGTGAAGGCTCTGGTTGTTGATTTGTGAATTGAGCAGTTGGTCGTAGTAAAGGATAGTGCAGCGACAACCCCACATTAGGACTATCCTTTTCCCTTTTGATTGTTTGGATTTTACCTTTATCATCAAGTACCATGACATTTTCGGGAGCCCCTGCAGGTACTACTTCTGTAGCATGTATTATGAATCCTTTTTGAGTCGGCAGCGCAATTCTTTTTTGATTTTCTCCCATATGTTTTCTCTCCTTTTGTTTGTCAGTAAGCAACAATTAGATTGGATGACTGAATCCACGGTACTCTTGTTCCAAACGAAACATTTCTTACGTTTATTTGTTGTTTATAATGTATCCTTCAATATAATAAAGATTTCAAGGAAGTTTTCTATTTGACCCCCCTATACAAATATTCTCAGATCTAGCAAATTGAAAAATACAAAACTATCCACGCCACTAATTGGCATTTATATTCTTCTTCGAATAAGTTTCTCGATAAATCTAGTCTAACAATTAGTTTATTACTGACTGCACAATGGCATATGCACTGATATTAGCTTTAGATTAAACGATTTTATTTATTAAATTCGTATTACCTTTTTTCTGTTTTTGGGTACAAGACAACTTTTAGTTGAAAAGTTCCCGTTTCTAACTCCATGTTGGCCTTTTCGGGTAGACTGGCTTTCCTATTGTTCCTCCACCTGTTCCACTTACTCTTATGTATTTCGCAACGTCCTTTCCAACGTTGATTCCGGACATTCTCACGTTTGATGGCCAGTAAATCAGAGTACCCGCGCCAACCGTCTTTTCAATGTCCCCAATAGTAATATGCATCTGACCAGAAATAATATAATTAGCCATGTCAAAAGCCGGCATTTCCTCGCTATATTCGTAATAATGCTCCTCAACATGGCCCCCTGGCTGTGGCATGTGCAGAGTAACAGTTGTGCATAACGAAGGTTCTGGTTGTTGTTTAGTGAATGCAACGATTGGGCGTAATAAAGGATAAAATAACAACAATTCTGGACCACCTTTACTTTTAACTGTTTGAATTTTGCCTTTTTCATCGAGTACAAGGACTGATTCATTGGGTTTTGTGGGAGTTATTTCCGTGGCATGAACTATGAATCCTTTTTGGGTCGGTAGTACAAATCCTTTTTTATCACCCACTGAATCATTCCCCTGTTTGTCTTGGGTGCCCGCTTTCCTGGTTAACATATTTAAGTAAACCGGTTTTCCTCTCTTCGCTCCTCTAACCGATGCGGTCATCGTTAGAATTTCGGCTTTCTCTTTCCCGACGTTAATTAAGGAATATTTCACATTTGATGGGCAATAAATGAACGTATCCATCCCTACAGTCTTTTCAATGTCACCGACAGTAACATGCATTTGGCCAGAAATCACGTGTATGGCAACATCAAAAACAGGATTCTCCGCGTTATATTCATAATAATGCAAACCCTGGCCGCCACCGGGTTGAATAACGTTCAGAGTTACCGTAGTGAACAACGAAGGCTCGGGTTGTTGTTTTATGAACTCATTTTCCGTGCACAACAATGGATAATCAACCGACAACCCAACATTAGGGTTACCATTTTCCCTTTTAGCTGTTTGTATTTTGCCTTTTTCATCAAGTATCTTGACGTTTTCGGAATGATTCATAGGCACTACGTCTGAAGCATTTAATATAAATCCTTTTTGAGTGGGCAACTTAAGACCTTTTTGATATTCTCCCATGTCTATTCTCTCCTTTTGTTTGTCTGCATCTATTTTCACACAATTACCAATAATATATAAGCAGCGTGACAAGGGGATTGTATGATCGAAACACGCAGCTATCATTCCTAAACAAAAACATGACTTCAATTTATCCCGTTTTTTGTGCGACCTCCTATTTACCTGATATTTCAGAGAGTTTGCTGAATGATCTCAATTCCTAATATTATTGAATGTTGCAAATCTAGGAAAACAAGGCCTGCGCCCTTGCAAACCTTCAATTACTCCCCAAAGACTAACATCTGAAATGCTATTTTTCAAAGTTAGTAAAAAACCTAACGGCAACTTTGACATACGGGATTTTCCCGATAAATCTAGGCCGAAATCACGAGGCTTTATAAAACTTGTGCCACTCCTTATGGAGCACCATTAGGATTACTACAGTGGAAATGACGCAATTTTATCATTGTTTTTCGAATTTGTCAACACGCATCCTGAGTTAGTTAATGTTCTAGCTTCCCAGAAGTTAAATTCTTTGATAAAGTCTTTTGAACTTTTCCTGGATTGAATCGGTGGTTGCTGTCCAGTCGAAAGGATGAGAATTTCAGTTGTACTCAGCAACGAGCTGCTCAATCTTGGCAATCAAGTTCTTTACGCTCTTGAACATGCCATGGGAATGGCCCTCTATGTGATTATAATTGAACCAGATTTCCACCTGGTTGAGCCATAAAGCATAGGTGGGTGTATGGTGAACCTGATAACCCGAATCGGCAGCCAGTTACCGCTTGACGCTCGCATACTTGTGGGTAGTATAGTTTTCTACGATCAAATGAGCTTATTGTCTAAAAATGTTTTATGTTTAAAGATAATGAAACCTGCCAAAAACCATTTGATTTCAACGCTCGTTCCCATTATATTGTTTTACTTCCGCTAATAATTGATGCAAAATTGATTCCATTTTTTGGCGATCTTCGCTTGACAGACAAGAAAATATTTTGTTAAGCGATTCACTATGCCTTGCGATATCTACTAAAAGTAGACCCTTTTTGGTGATTTCCAAGGTTAAAAGAGTTGATTTACGAGTCCTTTGAGTCCTTTTTATAAATCCCTCGTTTTCTAAGTTAACAGTTTGCCTCGAAACTACATGTTCCTGCCGTTGCACTTGTTTTGCTACTTGGGCTAAGGTCGCTTTTGTTCCTAGAGCTTGTACGGCCCGTAAAATGTCATATTGGCGAACAGGAATTTGATATTGATTCAATTCCTTCTGTCTAAGCAACATAATTAAATGACTTAATTCGCCTATTAATCCCCATAGGACGAAATTCGATTCTGACAATGTTGGTTTCTTCATATTATTTTTATATTACCTTTAAGAAATGTTTCTAGAAAATTACATGTAAGTTTTTCCATTGTAACCTATCGAATTATACCATATAAACACTAAATATCGAAGCATTAATCTGCTAAATTGGCATATTGCATTGAGACACCTCGATTTTTTATAACCACTATATATGATATTTTTCTTTTTGATAAATTAAAATTACAATAAAGTGTATCATCGGATTCCGTGAAGCCACTTTCAAATTTCGATAATGACCTGAATCAATTCTGAGTGATTGGGACCATTCTCTGAGAAATAAATAACATGACAGCAAGCTGTAGGGTATTCAGCGGAAATTTTCATAAAATGAAATACTATCGAACCTGAGGTAATCCTTTTATTTCTTTCGTGGTTTTAATAAGTGGCCAGTTTAGACTACAATTGAAAACTTCCGTTTTTACTTATCTAATTTCAGAATAAAAATCCTTCTTTCAACGGGAAGTTCCGGAGTAAGAAAGGAAAAGCATTAACTAAGGCCAAAACATTTTTTCTCTCTGCTTTTTCAAGATTCTCTTCTATACATCTGTGATATCTTTCCATGCATTCCATGGCGTCCAGTTGATTACATGAACTTCGAAGAAGCCAACGTCATGGACTTTATTGCTCATAGCAACAATGGAGGTATCAATTATTATTGGAATTACTATGGCTTCATCATACAAATGTTTGACAACTCTCTGAGTGTTTTTCGTCATCGAGTCGTAATCTTTAGCTTGTAGCATATCATTCATCAGGTCATCAAAATTTCTCAATATACTTGTTTGTCCGTATTCCTTGCTACTATGAAAATCAAAAAAAGACCACGTGAGGTTCGGATCAGCAGCGCGATGGTTAAGCAACATGGCATTATGCCATGGTTTATTTGCTCTATATTCTTTCCATAATGCGGCATCGGCAATTTCAATATCTGCGTCAATTGCAACTTCGGCCAAATACTTCTTTATCGCCGCGAAAATTTTTGGCAATTCTGTCCCCTCTCCTCCAATTATCTTCGTCTTAAATCCATTAGGAAACCCCGCCTCCGCGAGTAGTTGCTTTGCCTTGTCCGGGTTGTACTGGCGGCCTTCAATAGTATTGTTGTACCCATACACCTCCTCCGTTGATAGCTGAGTAAGGGCTCGCCAATAGCCGTTCCCGAGGGCATCCGCAATTGCTGGTCGGTCTATGGCGTACTCTATAGCTTGACGCACTCTCTTATCGGCAAATGGCGAATCAGCATTCAGGGAATCGGGCGACAACGCCTCCATTGTCCATGGAAGTTTAGTTACGACATATCCTTCTTGTTTAAGAGCATCTGCGTACGCTCCATTAATATTCAGAACAACGTCGACTTTTTGAGACCTCAGCATGTCAACGGCCGTGGACATATCCTTCACGTATAGCATCTCGATTTTATCAAGATATGGTTTTCCTTTCTGCCAATAGTCGTTAAAACGATCTACCACCAGTTTTATATCTGGCTCATATCTGACGAGTTTAAAAGGGCCAGTGCCCACTGGGTTTAATATGCAGTATTCCTCTCCGTAGTTTTCGTATGCTGTTGGCGAAAGAATCCATCCGCCGTTGTAGGCCAAGGTCGGTAGAAAATGGTTGCCATAACTTTTTAAGTTTAGCAAAATCGTGTATTTATCAATTATTTCAATGGATGAAAGAGGGTTTAGCGTTGCGTTAGATTCCTTCGCTTTTAAGAGGTTCCATTTGACCGCTTCGGCGTTTAAGTCCGTGCCATCATGAAACTTGACACCCTTTCTCACATGTAATGAAAGTTGTAAACCATCCTTGTCATATTCCCACGATTCGATTAAATTTGGTACCGTTCGGCCCGCTTTATCAACCAGAAAAAGTGCCTCTACGATAGGTTTCAGATAAATGCTTCCCACATTTATCTTACCCGGAATACCCATCCTAGGAGGAAGTACATAGGTGTTTGCTGTTCTGAGCACTCCGCCGTATTGGGGTTTAACTATCAAAGACGGAGCGGTCTTCGGAATTGTTTTGAAGTTTGATTGTGTGATATCTGATTTCATTGCCCGCTCCTTTTTTCAGTACCGTCGATAGAGTTTGTGTTTTCTTACATTATTCTTTTCCCCTAAACATGCCGATATTAATAACCTAAGGTCGGACACTATCGCGAAACACATATACTCCAATGGCACTGCCAATTAGTTTCTTTATCGTACCACAATTAACTCGCTTATCATCAATTGCTCTATTATGATGATTGAAGACCTAATATTAAATACCAACACACTTCTTATGAGCCCTCTATTTAATTCGGTGAATCTAATATGGTTGCGTCGAGGGTACCAATAAGAAGTAGAGCATTTAATGTAATTGCTCTTTCCAGTTCGCTGGTAATTCTATCTTTTTACTCACTGGATAGCCATTCTTCCCGTTTTGGGAACCTAAGAAACAATTACCAGCGCCCGGATCGCCGCTTACTGTAATTATAAAATCGTCAGGTGATGACACAATCGGGACTAGACGGTTTGGGTCTGACGACTCGAAGTAGAACTTTGGCAATCTGCCATCTTCAACAGCGTTGCTTATGGACCCGTTAGTAGGCCACAACGATTCAAACCGATTTACCTGGAAAGTACAATGTTCGAAGAAATACTTCTTCAATTCAGCTTTTGAATAGCCACCCTTGGCAATTACTTCAGCAATCATGGGACTTAGAGATATTATTGGCCTAATACGAGGGCTGACAAGCCTGGATAAAAAGCACAATATCTGAATATCTACTATGCGGGCAGCAAGTTTATCAAGAATTACTTTCACCTTATCCGATCCTTCCATCGACAAGGCAATACCATAAACCAAATCGGTTGACATGCAAGAGCTGACAGTAATAACGTTGTCGCCATTTTTAAAACCCTGGTCAACGCTCAAGGGTTCCCATCCTATAGCGGCCAAGACATCCTCATTCTCCGCCAACACCACCCTCCAAGTTCCTCCAAAGGTGCCTTTATCAGTTTTGTGAGGAATAAATCCAGGTACATTCCTCAAATAGAGCCTCCAAAAACGCCCAATGCTAGTGTTGGCCTGAAATCCAACACGAAGCGCACCTTGTTCATAATTGAATTTCAGCTCTTTTATTATCGGACCATTAATGATGATTAACGCCTCTGTTCCCGGGTTATGACCAAGGTGCTCGATGCCAAATTCGGGATCAGCCATAGCCTCTACTATCGCCATTAAAACAGGCATATATTCAGGTCTGCAACCAGCCATTACCCCATTTGCAGCAATGTTCCACGCAGTAGCCTCCCTTTTATCAGGAAGCAGAGTGCCTATTGACTCATCAGGACTATGGTCTGTATATTTCAGGAATTTCTCAATTCGTTCAACGGTAGGCGGCACGATAGGTAAACCATCGCTCCATTCGCTATCGTAAAAGAAACTATTAACTTCATCAAATGTTCCAGTGAAAACAATCTCCTTGATCTCCGGTTCAGAGGGCGTTCTCGATTTACCTTCCTTCGGTTGGACAGTTAAGCCATTAATAACCTGGTCAACCATAACCGTCTTCACGTTATTTCGTATTTCCTCCAAAGAATGTAAATCTACATGTCCTGGATAGGCGGTTATCGGCAAATTAGGCACTCCTAATCCGGTTGCGGTGAAATTCCCCTGTAAAACAAAATCCTTACACAGAATTGACACTGTAGGCACACCCAATTTCTCAACTGCCACACTTGCCCGCAACACGGCGGGTGCACAACCCCCTCAACAACCAACACCCGCTATCACCGCATCGCATTTATATTGCTTGAGCTTACCAGGAAGGCCATCGATGACCTTTGCTTCATTTCCTCCATCAATTAAACCAAACACTTCATAGCTGATGAATTTACTTCGAGGATATCGCTTTACCAACTCTTTCTCGATAACCTGAAAAATCTCATCTCCAAAGAAAATTCCATACCAAAGGAAACCAATTGTCTTTCCATCTAAATTGTCGAGGCGCTTGGCAAGACTGGCTTTGTCCTGAATTTGTTTACCTCTCGGCCACACAACCGCATATTCTGATTCTTTCATTGTTGTCCCCCTGAGATTAGTACTGTTAGTCTGGGATTTATTCATTCAACCCATGCAAGCGGTTTTTCATTTTTCTTTATTCAATTAACTATTATCCTAGATTGGCCCGCTCATTAGCATCCTTAGGGAGCCCGATCGTTCTTATCTTTGGTAGCTTGGCTCAACTCATTCACGCAGTATTTGTACTCACCAGCAAAAATCCGGTCTTTCAATGGCTTTTCATTATCCGAGTGTCCGGCGACCTCTTTCTCCATTCTTTTCTTAAACACATAATGGAATAATTTTTTAAGGATCCCAGTGAATGCAATAGCTTCTGGGCAAGAACTGATTTGCCTCCAATTATTGGTCTGTCTTCCGACAATTTATTTAGCGATTTGAATTCAAATTATCATCTTACTAAATAATGAAGTTGTTCTTAAAACCCTATTCTAACTGGAAAGATTTATCGTTTTACTTGCCGCACCCGACACGCCACTGAATTTTAACTCCAAGCTACATCATAATCATACCGCTATCGACGTGAATGCACTGGCCCGTGATGCTTTTAGAAACGTCAGAGGCCAAAAAAACCACCACATTAGCTATATCGGCAACTGTAGGGGTCCTTCGTAACGGAACCCGCGAGTTAAAATCTTCTGACATGCGTTTTACAAGCTCGTCGCTAAGACCCGCTGAAAAATTAGTATTCACTATAGCTGGAGATATCGCATTTACATTAATTCCTGATGGCCCAAATTGAGTTGCAGCCCCCCTTGTGAACGCCAATACACCAGCTTTAGCTGCAGCATAAGAGTTGGTAGAACCCATTTTAGCCGCATCTGATACAAAGTTTATAATCTTACCGTATTTACGTTCCAGCATACCGGGGACAACAGCCTTTGTACAGTTCATTGTTCCGTAAAGGTTAACAGATATATTTTTTTCCCATAAGTCAGGTTTGGATTCCAAGAAAGACATTCTGTCCGCATTCAGACCAGCGGTGTTAACCAATATATCGATCTTGCTAAACTCTTTCAATGCCGCTTTAGATATATCTTCAACTTCAGCGCCTTTCGCCACATCTGCTTTCAGCATGATAGCCCTGCGCCCAAGAGCCTTAACTGCCTCAGCTGTTTTCATCGCTCCATCTAGATCTATATCGACCGAAACTATGTCACACCCTTCTTTCGCCAACGCCAAACATATGGCTTTACCCATACCAATCTGACTGGCTGTTCCAGTTACTAATGCAATCTTGCCTCGAAGCTCGTAATCCATATTTCCTCCATTTGTTTTGTTTTTTGTTCATTTTCTAATAGTCATAACCAAAGTAAATTTGACGGGAACAATTGTTAAAAGAAGATGAACTACAATTTTACTACGAATGAATATAAAGACCCTATTTTTTAATGGAGCACCTTTCGCATACCGTCTCCTTGTTGTTTACACCATTGGGAAATGACGGATGTCTCATGGCCAACACAAAAGTGACGGACTCCAATATCAATATAAGGTTTGGCCTCTTCAAAATTCCTTAATTCTACCCTGGGCAAAACCCCTTTTTTTATTGCCATCTTGATCATTTCTTGTTGTGCCATCTGAACATCAGGAGCTTCGATTTGACCTTGTTTGCCAACGCTAACCGAATAATCATTTGGGCCGAACTGGACCATATCGACACCTTTTATGGATAAAATTTCTTCCAGGTTATCCATAGCACTTTTTTTCTCGATCATGAAAGCAAGCACGGCGCTGTTCATGGCATTGACCCATTCTATTGTGTTAGAACCGACATTGATTCTTCGACTTCCGGAACCATGGCAGCCACCAGCTTCCGGTGTTTCCGGACGGACGAGACGAATACATTCTTTAACGTCCTTTGCATCCCGACAATCACTAAAGAGTACATTCTGAATACCAGCATCCAATGCTCTTTGAGCTATAAAGCCCCTTGTTTGCTCTTCAACCTTGATCATCGAGGACATATTCGGAAAGAGTTCAATGGCCCGCCCGAAATTCTCAAATTGCTCAATGTTAAAAGTTGAATATTCACTCACATACTCGATGTAGTCAAAAGAGTGGGTATGTCCGATTATTTCAACAAGTCTTGGCCAGGGGATAACTACGTGCGTTCCCACCGTTGGTTTCCCTTCGTTTATAAGTTCTCTCAATTTATTAGGTTTCATTTTTCATCTCCCAATTATATATTCATTCACTATAGCTCAATTATTAACAACTTGCAGTATTGTTATTTAATAAAAAGCCTCTTGAAATACAATAATTCAATATTCGCAAGAACATTCTTGTTTAAAAACAATTTACGCCGTAAAAACAAAAATGGATGGATAACCAAACTTTAAATCTTTGGGGTCATTAAATCAACGTGTATTCTCTTTAAATTAGTATATTCGTACAGCCCGAATAGAGAACCTTCTTTACCGATACCACTTTCCTTGTAACCACCCCAAGGCAATTCGGGCCCACCGCTGCCAGCATTGTTTAACACGATTGTCCCGGCTTGGATTTTATTGGCGAATCGCATCGCCCTAGCGGTGTCTTTAGTCCATATATAAGCAGTCAAACCAAAGGTGTTATCGTTTGCCATCTCGATAGCTTTATCATCCGAATTGAATTTCTCCATTACGCAAACTACCGGACCGAAGATTTCTTCCCTGGCAATGGTCATGTGTTGAGTGATTTCAGTAAGTATCGTGGGCAAAACATAATAACCCTTATTCATAGGCACTGCTGTAGGTCGTTTCCCACCCATAATGAGTCTGGCACCCTGATCAATACCAGACTTGATATAGCCCTCTACTTTATCACGGTGTTCGGCACTAACAAGCGGGCCCATCTGTGTTTTTTCATCTAAGGGATCCCCGACGACCATTTTCTTGGCGACTGCTGCCACTTTTTCCAGAAACTCATCATAAACCTTTTCGTGTACATAGAACCTACCCGGTGCTGCACAGATCTGACCAGAATTCGCGAACTGGAACATCATCATTCCATTAACTGCAGCACTCACATCGGCATCGTCCAGAATAATAACCGGGTTCTTACCACCCAGTTCAAGTTGTAGGTGTTTTACGTTTTTACTGGCAAGTGCCATAATTTCCTTACCGGTCTCACAGCTGCCAGTGAACGCTATCATGTCAACCCCGCGATGAGAGGCTAGTGCGCTGCCCACAATGCCACCGGGACCAGTGATGACATTGACTGTGCCTGGCGGCAGTCCCAAAGTATCCAGTAATTCGGCCAACTTGAGCGCCTGTAGTGAATCGATGCTAGGAGGTTTGATAATACACGTGTTACCCAGTGTTAAGGCGGGCGCTAGTTTTTGAATAATCATCACAAGTGGCAAATTCCACGGCGTGATAAGGGCAACCACCCCTATTGGTTCGCGCTGAAGATATGCTAGTTCATTTGAGTTTAAAGGAACGGTATTCCCCATCAGTGATCTAGTGTTATACGCTGCCCACTCAAACCATTGTGACGTCCTGGCCGCCTGGGAGGCAGCTCTGAGACTCGGACTACCATGGTCGATAGTATCGAGTCTGCCTAATTCTTCCGCATTATCTCGGAGGAGGGCAGCTATTTTCAGGGCGATCTGCGACCGTTCGGACTGAGGTTTCTCCGACCAGACAGGGAAAGCTTTTCTGGTAGCGGCGACTGCTTTATCGACATCCGACTGCCCCCCTAGAGGAACTTGAGCTATTTCCGCTTCAGTCGCCGGATTGAAAACTGGATACGTCCTACTTGACTCCGCTTCCAACCATTTTCCGCCAATCCACATTTTGTAAGCCATCGCCCTTTCATTCTCCTTTGGATTTGTCCTATCAATATCGTCACTATTTGCGCACAAAACTGCCGCTTTGTATTTCAGAAACTGTTGCATGATAATTTCGGTATAATAGTCCATAATCACGTACTATAAAAACGATATACATATTCTATTTCTTGAAACAAGCTCTAATATCCCATAGAACTCTTAAGTTTCTGATCTATCCAGAACCGCGATGTATAGAAGCCCAGCATTAGCGGCGTTCCCTGCCCAATCACTGATCTAGCTTGACCATTGTAGCCCTTGAGCCAAGGCTGACAAAGAACGTGGTTCATCGGAATAAGCAATGATACAACAAAATGCTTTTGCACTACTATTTTATTTACATCCAGCAATAACGCTTTAACTGTATCCACATCGGCGGCCGCCATTGCATTTTCATAATCAGTTTCTATGGCTGGGTCAAAACCATATGAATAATTATTAACAGTAGTCGCTGTAGCGAATCGGTTAATCTGTCGACTGGGCTCATAGGAAAGCCCAAGTGGTCCGTTACCAATACGATTAATTAGAGCATCATTCTTCCCAGCGTTCAACCAAACCAACATAGAAGTAGATTCCATTGTTTGTACGTTCATGGTTATTCCAACTGCCGCTAAATAAGATTTGACTATTTGAATCAAATCCAAGTCCCCAGCTGCGTCAACAACGCATGTCGTGGTGAATCCATTTGGGAAACCGGCTGCGGCTAAAAGCTGCTTGGCAGCTGTTGGATTATAAGCGTATTGGTCTTTTACATCTTGTGGCCATTGTGGATAATCCCAACCCCATCCCGCCTCAAATCTTGAGGTTAATGCGGATGGATACGGCAATGTAGTGCCGCCATAATAGTTATTGGCAATAGAAGTTAAATCTATCGCTTGCTGCATTGCCTGTCGAACCCGGATATCGGTAAAAGGTGCCTTGTCATTTCTCGGATCTATAGTTTCGCACGCCGAACCTGGGGTGAGTATCTGCAATATTGATGGATTCGTTTTTGCCATTTGTTGGCTGGCTGAAAGAGAAACACCATCCATAAAGTCAATCTTACCAGTACGCACAGCTGCTAATGTTGTAGCTGGATCTGTTATAACGAGAAGCTTTAATGTATCTACATATGGCAACTGGTTTTGAGGGTAGCGGCCATCGTATGCCCAGTATGTTGGATTCTTGGCTAGCGTCACGGAACTACCAGAAACAAAATCTGATAATATGAACGGTCCGGTGCCTATCGCATGGTGCCAATCAGTAAGGTTTCCCCATTGTTCTACAGCCTCATGAGGTTCCATGTCCAACGAAGTGCTGATCGACTCTAAACTTTCCAATATGAACTCGGGCAAGAATGTCTTAAACTTGAAATTAACAGTATATTTATCAGGTGCTGTAAGTGATACTATATCTTGGTAAGCAGCAACAGTGCTATACAGAGGGCTTGGAGTATAACTGCTGCCTAGTCCAAAATTACGGAAATAATGGTACAATACATCGGCAGAAGTGAACTCGCGACCATTTACCGGTGAAATATTCTGCCAGTGTATTCCTGGGCGGATATGGACAACAAAAGTATGGGGATCGGTAAACTCAAAACTTTCTGCCAAGTTGCCAACTACATAATTTGTAGGACGGAAATCTATGTTATATCCGAACACCTTTGGGTCCAATGTCCAATTATCGCCAAACAATTTTTCTTGGTACGCGTTGATTACGTTCATCGCCCCACCAACAGAATACACATCGAAACTGCTGGGGTTTGATTTGAGCGAAAGGGTCATCGTACCTCCATATTGGGGTTTCCCAAGAGAGTCCCACCAATTTCCAGTGGTTGAACTGGTGCTGGAAGTTGTGGGAACTGTTTTAGAGGTCGTTACTGTCGTAACTGCTGAGGCCGTTGTTGTCGCAGTCACAGGTGTCGTTGTAGTGGTTTTTGTCGGTGTTGCCGTAGGTGTAGTTGTGGTCGTACAAGATGCCATTATCATGGCAACGACTAAAAAAACACTCAGAGTCAACCAAATTAATTTGTTCTTCACTTGTTTACCCCCCTTATGAGTTTTACTTATTCATGGAAAACTTTTAGGAAATTGCCATTGATTGCAATCTTATTGCAAAAAGTGTATCAAAAATACCCAAATATACAAATTTGAGACAAGCATGTCATCAAACCCCGGTCGTTTCCAGAGCCCCAACCACAGGAATTTATTTCAACCATATATCCTATAAACTCTAAGTCCCTTGGATTCCTTCATCGAGTTCAATATAATTTAATAACCTAAACCCTCATTATATTTTTATACTACTCCATATGGAGCACTATGAGGATTACCTTAGTGTAAATGAGGCCATCTTATCATTGTTTTTTGCATTTGTCAACACACATACCACACCCATAATCCGTGGATTGAAAAACCTCTTTCAATCTGAGTTAGATTGGGGTAAGCTAACACCCAGGAGGTTAATATGAAGCAAACATCAGAGCGTTTGGGTGTTAAGATTGTAGGAGGTCTGAAGGAGGTAAATACACCATGGGCAGGATCATCCTTGCTCATAGACTTA
>Ga0182021_10004096_pt1 | contig 17080 bp, 15 predicted proteins | sample 612E3MmetaG_FD_120493 | JGI IMG/M metagenome (GOLD analysis project Ga0182021, IMG submission 120493) | Permafrost microbial communities from Stordalen Mire, Sweden - 612E3M metaG (Illumina Assembly) | ecosystem: Environmental > Terrestrial > Soil > Wetlands > Permafrost | place: Sweden...
GAAGGTCACGGAGCTGCTCAAGAAGGCCTTCCGCTCCCGTTATGCCGACCACCGCCTGGTAGCCAGCATGATCGGCAACCTGGTGGTGTACACAGCTCTCACCGAGCCGGGAGATGTGATCATGAGCATTCCCCAGCCTTTCGGCGGGCATTCCAGCAACCGCAGCGACGGCCCGGCCGGGGTGCGCGGCCTGAAAATTGTGGATGTGCCCATGGACCCGGACGAGCTGGTGGTGGACCTGGATTTGTTCCGCAAGATGGCCCCCCTGGTGCGCCCGAAACTGGTGGCGCTGGGCGCCTCCATGACCCTGTTCCCATTTCCATTAAAAGAAATGGCCGAGGTTGTGGCTGAATGGGGCGGCAAGATCTTTTTTGACGGGGCTCACCAGGTGGGCCTGATCGCCGGAGGCCAGTTCCAGGACCCGCTGCGGGAAGGAGCGGTGGTCATGACCGGCTCAGCGGGGAAAACCTTCAGTGGGCCGCAGAGCGGCATCATCGTTTGGGATGAGCCCAGCCTGACCCAGCCCATCACTCATGCCATCTTCCCGGTCCTGGCTGCTACCCACCAGGTCAACCGGGTGGCAGCCCTGGCGGTGGCCGCAGCCGAAATGATTGAGTTTGGGCAGGTTTACATGGCCCAAATTGTGCGCAACGCCCAGGCCCTGGGGGCTGCCCTGGAAAAGTGGGGCATTCCCATGCTGGGCGCCCACAAGGGCTACACCCGCACCCACCAGGTGATTGCGGATGCGCGCAAATTTGGGGGCGGGCTGGATGTGGCTCACCTGCTGGCCCAGGCTAACCTGGTGACCAACAAAAACCTGCTGCCCAGCGATACCCCCCAGGACTGGGACCATCCCGGCGGGCTGCGCATGGGCACCATCGAGGTGACCCGCTACGGAATGGGTGAAAAGGAAATGGAAGTGATCGCCGATTTCATGGGGCGGGTGCTGATCGAAAAGCAGTCGCCCAACGTGGTGGGGGAAGAGGTGATCGAGTTCCGCCAGAGCTTCCAGACCCTGTACTACAACTTCGACCACGCCCTGCCGCCGCAGTAAAAGGTGTTTTTGTGTTTGATGGGGTTGTCCAAAAAGAAGCTTTTTGGACAACCCCTATGGCACTGATAGGACTTTGAGTGTTGCACAACCCCCATACATGGGGGTTGTGCAACACTCAATAGTACTTTTCGGACAGCTCCATCAAACACAAAAATGATAATTTACTGAACAGCAGCAGCCAGAAAATCGAGCTGTTCCGTGTTTTTGACGCCCACAATCAGCGAGAGGACGGCAGGTTGGTCCAGCAAGGTCTGCAGGGCGTGCTGGGTTATGCTGCGGCCCAACCCGCGGGCTTCCGCTTCGCAGCGCTCCAGCTGGTCAAACAGCTCATCCGTCAGGGGCAGGGTCCACTGCGGTTTTTCCAGCTGGCGTGAGTTGGCTGGAATGGCGGCGTTGCGCTGGTATTTGCCGGTTAACAGGCCGCCCTGCAGCACCTGGTAAGGAGTGACCGCAATTTCCTCTTTCTGGCACAGCGGCAGCAGATCCTTTTCCACATCCCGCTTGAGGTAGCTGTAAGCAGGTTGGACGGCAACCGGGCGCTGCCAGCCGGCCTGGTCGCAGGCCTGCAGCAGGGAGACAATCTGCTCCACTGAGAAATTAGACAGCCCCCAGGAGCGAATTTTGCCCATCTTGATCAAATCATCAAAGGCCTGGAGCGATTCGGCCAGGGGAGTGGCGGGATCCGGTTTGTGCATATAATACAGGTCGATGGTGTCCGTTTTTAAGCGGGTTAATGAACGCTCCACCTCGCGCAGGATGTGGCCCCGGCTGAGGCCCTGGTCGTCATCCCCAGGGCCGATTTTCATCCCCACCTTAGTTGCCAGCACAACCTGGTCCCGCCGCCCGATCAAAGCTTTCCCCAGGATCACTTCGGCCACCCCGCCCGGAGACCCGATATAGCGGGCATAGCCCTCATACATGTTGGCGGTATCCAGAAAATTGATACCCCGCTCCATGGCTTCGTGGGTTATCCGGATGGCGTCCGGCTCTGCCACCGGTGTCCCGAATGTCATCGTCCCCAGGCACAGGGTGGATATTTTCAAATCGGTATGAGGAATTTCTCGTACGCGCATTGGCGGCAGCCTCCTTCTATAATAAACAATTTATTACCCGTTTAAAAACTTTTTCTTTAGTAATTTGCTGGCAGCTTCGCTGCCAGCAAATTACTAAAAAGAGAATCCTGGCGTGTTTTTTGGCGGCTTCACCGCCAAAAAACACGCCCAATGTATTCTTAGTGGTTCGACAGGTAAGCGATGCCGGCCTTCAAGGAGGAGACCAGGTAATCAAGGGTTTCATCCGGAATACCGATCCACCACGGGAAGCTGAACGAATTGTCCCACCAGCCTTCCAGGGTGGGGCAGTTCTGCTCGCCGGCGCCTAATTTTTGGAACAGGGGATATCGGTAGAGGGGATGGTACTGGACAATGGTGCGAATGCTCGCTTCAGAGGTCATGAAATCCAGCAGATCGTCCCGGTTTTTCCCAAACGCCGAGCCGTCAAAATGCATCACAAACTGGTGGTAAATATGGCGGTAGCCTTCTGGAACGTTAGCCACACTGATTTCCGGCACATCGGCCAGGGCGGCGCGTAATTTGGCCGCCTGGGCGATCAGGATATCGTTATTTTTGTCCAGGTTTTTCAGCAGGACGCTCCCCAAAGCACACTGGGCCTCGCCAATGGAGAAGTTATAAGGCCAGACCTCTTCCATATCCAGGTCCACGTTGGACATGGCGGGTTTCCAATAGCGGGGCCGGTCAGCCGGGAAGGGCCGCACCCCGTTGTGGCGCACGCCCGGCGCCCGGGCGGCATCCTGTTCGGAACGGACCGTCAGCATGCCGCCTTCACCCAGGGTGGTCAGGTTTTTGGCCCCATGGAACGAAAAACAGCCAAAATCGCCAAAGGTGCCAACCTTCTGGCCATTGATGGCTGCACCCGGAGCCTGGGCGCAGTCTTCAACCACCCGCAAATGGTATTTTTCGGCAATCGCCATCACCGCCGGCATATCCACCGGCATGCCCAGCAGATGCACCACCACCAGGGCCTTTGTCTTCGGGGTAATTTTTCGCTCAATATCCTCCGGAGAGATACCCCAGGTGTCCGGGTCCATATCCGCCCAGACGATCTTCACCCCGCTGGTACCAAACGGAATGGCGGTAGCGCAAAATGTATAAGCTGGAATAATGACTTCATCGCCCGGTTTGAGGTCACACAGGGTAGCGGCCATGCGCAGGGCGTTGGTGGCATTGTCCACCGCAAAGGCGTAGTTCGCCCCACTGTAGGCTTTAAAATCGGCTTCGAACTGGCGCAGATAAGGGCCCTGCGTCTGCACTTCGGCATTGCGCATGACATTGACGACGGCGTTAATTTCCTCTTCGGTGTACGTTTTCATCCGGGCAGGAAAATTAACCCGGTACCCTGCGACCGATCCCCGCCCTGAAGCATCCCCCAACCCTGATTGTTTTGACTTTTCCATTGCAAATCTCCTTCTTCGATAATTTAATTGTTGCGTGAGAGCCTGTCATGATTCCCACGTTGAAAGCATTCCGTTCAAGCAGCCTGAATTTTCCGGTCAACCAGGGTGAGTCGCGCCTGGTGGCAAATTTCGTAGGCGCGGGCAGCCGAGTCCGCCAACCAGCCCGGGCATTCGCCATCCTGCTCCTGGATGATATTTTCACAAACCGAGCGCAGGCATAAGCTCTGGTTGAGGAAATGGAACAGGGTTGAGGTTTCAGGCCGGCGGGCAAAGCTGTCTTTGACAATATCCATCACCTGGCTGATGGCTGCCTGCAGCTGCCAGGCCAGCTTCAGATCGCCTGAGCGGACCGCCCTGTAAAGCGCCGTAAAAAGAACCGGCTCGATATGGATCATGCTGACCACGAACCCCGAAGCCCCCAACAGGAGCGAGTCGACCAGCCAGCGTTCTTTGCCCTGCAGGATATAAAAATCGGGCCGCGACTGCAGCTCAACCAGCAGCTTTTGAAAACGATCAAAATCATCGGTTGAATCTTTAAAGCCGATGATCTTCTCATGCTTTGCGAGGCGCAGAATGACATCCTGGCTGAGTTTAATCCCGGTAAAATCGGGAATGTCGTAGAGCATAACCGGCAGCGGGCTGGCATCGGCAAAAGTCATAAAAATGCGTTCAATTTCGTCCTGGCTGTATTTAAAGTAGACCGGGGCGGTAACCACCGCCACCTGCGCCCCGGCATCCGCCATAGCGCAGGCGTTTTCCAGCATATCGTCCAACCCCATCGAAATACACCCCGCCACCAGGGGGACTTTATTCCCAACCTGATCAGCTACCAGGCGGCAAATTTTTACCCGTTCGTCCCGGCTCATCCAGGGCCCCCGGCCGGTGCTGCTGCCCACAAAAAGGCTGTGACAGCCCGCATCCAGCATATCCTGGGCCACCCGCCGCAGCCCATCCCCATCAAATTCACCGGATGGATGACAGGGGGTAACAACCGGCACCATAATTCCCCATTCCTTCATAGAAAATGCTCCTTTTTATCCTTTTAATGCTGCCAGCGCAGCCGCATCGACCCGGGCCAGCTGGATGCTGGTTGGGCGCAGCATGCCCAAAATCCAGGGGTAATCCCGCTGGAATGAGCTGGTATAGTATGAAATAAAAAGCTTGCCGGCCTGCTGGGTCACCCCGGCATAGGCGGTATCACCCGCGCTCGCCAGATCGGTGAGGTGCGCCAGCTTACCGGGAAAAACACGGAAGACTGCCGTGCGCTTCCTGCTGAAAATCGAGCCCTGGTTTTGGAAGGGGCTCTTCAATTTGGGCTGGCGGCGCCCAACCGCCAGCACCTGGTCACCGCAGCGGATCAGGGTTGGGCCATCCAGCCGCGTGACCGTACTCTGCTCCGCCAGCGACCATTGATTGTACGGTGGTTCGGCAGTGGCAACGAGGGTGGAATTAGATTGCGAGCCAAAAATGGGACTGCCAACCTCAAAGCGGATGGTCGCCAATAAACACCCGTCCGGAAGAAATTCAACCGCAGTTTCATCCACACCCGGGCGGTCCAGCATGGCTGCATGCAGCTGCCAGTGCTCCCCATCCGGCGAAGAAAAGAGGGCAGCCTTATTAAATTCACGCCAGTGCGCCGATACGTACCAGTTCAATCCATCTGCAGACTTGGGCCGCCCGAAAAGCCATCCTTCCGGCTGGATTTCCTGAAACGGAGGCCATTCAACGCCATCCGCACTTTTTGAGAAAACCGTGCCATAAGGGCTGGGGTCGAAGGACGCATTAAGCAGGGCAAAGACAAACAGGCTTCCCCGAATGACCGCCAGCTTTGGATCGCGAATATCCTTGCCTTCCAGGCGAAGGCGGGCAATTTCGGCCCAATGGATCGAATCCGGAGAAGACTGGATCACCAGGCTGCTGCGCGGGCTGGCGAAATGAGAAGGGGAAGAAACATAAACCAGGTAAAAGTGATCTTTCCAGTAAACCAGGTCAGTAAAAGCGTTGTGTAAACCATCATTGACCACTTCCTGGGTTTCAAGCTGCAAACCGGGCATAATCCTGGCCTGGTTGGGCCGCAGAATCCAGACCAGAACCAGCAGGCCTGCGGTCACCAGCAAGATAACAAGGAAAATGGAAAGCCACATAAAAACCACTGGCGGTTATCCTTTGGCCGCGCGGCGTTCAGCCAGTTCGCTTAACACCTGGGCATGACGCTTGCGGTTGAGCGGGTAAAAAATGGCGAATATAATTCCGATCACAAGGAATACGGCCGGGATGGGCCCAATCAGGGCCTGGATGCCCAGAATGGCATTGGCGGGCTGCTGAGCCAGTTTGGAATCATATCCGGTCAGCTGCAGGATAAATAAGAGCATTGGAATTGAAATGGAGGCGGCAACCTTGCGCACCGTGGTCACCAGGCTGTAGAACATGCCCTCGTGGCGCTGGCCGGTTTGCAGCTCATCCCATTCGACTCCATCCGGGATCATGGCCCAGGTCAATATCTGGACTGCGCCCAGGCCAAACCCGGCCAGGGTGCCAAAAACCAGCATAGCCGGCAGACCCCATTCCGGGCTGGCAAATCCCATGGCAATGACCACTACGGCCAGAAAGACCATCCCGGTGATGTAAGCTTTGCGCTTGTCCCAATGCCGGGCCGCCCATTCCCAGAAAGGAATGGAGACCAGGGCCGCCACAAATAACAGGCCAAAGATGAAATCTCCATCCTCTGGCAGGTTCATGCGGTACTTGAGGAAATAAAGCAGGTTGGATTGAACCACATCCAGGGCCATCCAGGTGAAAGTAAAAATTCCCAGGGCAAAAAGGAATGGCCGGTTCTTCACAGCCGCCTTAACCGACTGCTTGAAGGAAGGCTGCTCCTGCTTCTGGTAATCCTGGTTTTCACGGGTGCCAAAGAAAACGATCAAGATGGGGATGATGCTCAACAGGCCGGTCCCCGCCCCCACTGCCATGACCGTGCTGGCATTGGCCGGACTCATCGTTCCAATGATGGCCAACGGCGCCACAAAACCAATCATCCCGCCCAGGATGGAAAAAGCCATCCGGTAGCTGGTGAGGGATGTCCTCTCATCGTAATCCTGGGTTATCTCCGGGGTGAGGGCAAAGTAAGGCATGTAAATGATGGTGGCAGCCGTATCGTATAATACAAAGGCAACCCCATAGTAAATAGCCAGCCAAACCTGCGACTGGATGGGGGGAATCCACCATAAAATTGCATACACCAGCACAAAAGGCAGGGCGCCAAACAACATGAAAGGCCGCCGCCGCCCCCAGCGCGATCGGGTTCGGTCAGACAGGTAACCCACAATAGGGTCATTGAGATAGTCGGATGTCCGCCCGATAAACACCGCAATGGCAGCCAGGCCGGGCTGCAATCCCACCACGTCGGTTAAGAAAATGGCAAACAGCAGGCTGACCATGGTATCGGCCAGGTTGATTCCAGCATCGCCAACCCCATAGGATATCTTGGCACGGACCGAAAGGCGTTTTACATCGGTAGACATGGCTTCGACTCCCTATCCCTTGACTGCCCCAAAAGTGATTCCTTTTACGAAGTACTGCTGAAAAGCGATAAAGAACACAATCATAAAAAAGGCCCCAAACGAACCCCCGGCCATGGTCAGCCCAATATCGGTAATCATTTTGCCAAAAGCAGGCGTGCGGGACATGATCGAAACCCCCACCGGAACCGTGTATTGAAATTTATCGCTGGCGATGACCATGTGCCACATGAAATAATTCCAGGATTGGTTGAAGGTGAAAATGGCCAGTGCTGCCAGGGCCGGCTTGATTAAAGGCAGCACAATTTCTGTAAAAGCCTGCCACTCAGTGACCCCGTCGATTTGGGCGGCGTCCAGCAGCTCGTCGGGCAGCGAGCTGGCGAACTGTTTGACCATAAATATACCGAAGGGCGAGGGAATCAGCGGCATGGCCATGGCGAAATAGGTGCCCAGGGCTGTGTCCGTTAAATGCAGGCTGCGCACCAGCAAAAAGAGGGGAATAAGCATGACCTGGTTGGGCAGAAACATAGTCAGCATCAAAATAAAGAAAAGGACTTTTGAACCCGGAAACTTCTTCTTGGCAAATCCATACCCGGCCATGGAGCTGATCACCAGCACCAACACAACCGTCAGCGCTGAAATGATGATGCTGTTTACCACCCACTGCCACACCGGCCAGGGGCCGCCAAACAACCGGTTCCAATTTTCCAGGGTCGGGCTGGTTGGAATGAACTCAGGCGGGATGGCCATGGTGACGGACTGCAGTTTGAAAGACCCAACGATCATCCAGTAAAGAGGAAGCAGAAAGGTAGCCGCCAGAACAATGAGGAAGCCATAACTCAACAGCCGGCTTGCTTTTTCCAGCGACAAATAAGTTTTCTCGTGCCCGGGCATTTTGGCTGCCATAAGATCCTTATACCGATTCTGTATCCCAAAATTTGAGCTGAAAAATGGTAAAGACCATGATAATGAGCATCAAAACCACACCCATGGCTGAGGCGATTCCATAATTGGAGCCAATGAATGCTCTTTGGAAAATTAAATACACCAGCGAGGTGCTGGTGTTATACGGCCCGCCACCGGTCAGCATATAAATCACTTCCCATAACTGGAAAACCTGGATGAGTTGGGTGGCAAAAACAAACAGCAGCACCGGGCGCAGCAAAGGAATGCGCACGAAAAGTGCCTTCTGGGCAAAATTGGCCCCATCCACCGTTGCCGCGTCGATAATATCCTGTGAAATTCCGGCCAAACCGGCCTGAAACAAAATAATCGGCTGGCCAATGGTGAAGGTCAAAACCACGGTACATACTGCATAGAAGCTGTAAGGGGCACTGGCCAGCCAGGTCACCGGCTGGATACCAAAACCTCCCAGCAGGTAATTCAGCAGGCCGTAGGTCGGGTTAAAAATCCACAGAAACACAATCGATAAAACAACCCCACCCGCCACTCCGGGAATATAAAAAGCGCCGCGGAAGAAACCCTGCGCCCGCTGGCCCAGTGGGTCGATCAATAAGGCAACGAAAAGAGCAATGACGATGGTGGTCGGGACGATGATGAGGGTGTATTTAATGGTGTTTAACAGGGCAGTTGCAAAGATGGGGTCCTGGGTCAGCTGAATATACTGGTCAAAGCCCACAAACTGGCGGGCACTGATGTTAAAGGAGGTTTCATAGAAAGACAGCTGAATGGCAAACAAAATCGGGACCAGGGTAAAGGCCAGGAAGACAATATAGCCAGGGGCAATAAAGAGGTAGCCCGGCAATCCTTTCCGCACTTCCTTAAGCAGCTGCCTGGTTCGAGTCACAATGCTGATCCTGTTGGCAAAGTGTTTCCCAATTATCGAGGGATGATCGTGGTTTGAGATTTTGACCGCCATTGGAAATGGCGGTCAAAATCTCATGAAGAACCTTTTGAAAAAACCGACAACCCTATTTGCAGGTCGAGATAATTTTGTTGGCCCGGTCCACAAAGCCGTTCAAAATGGTGGCGATATTGGCATTGTCCTGCCAGAGCGCCTGGCGGGTTTCGGCCCAGGCCTGGCGCACATCGTTGTAATTGCAGGGCACGCCGTTGACAAAGTAAGGATCGTACGAGCCAAACTTGCGGGCGGCAGCCACAGGCCCGGCTACAGCCGGATCATCACTTTGATAGGTGGCATCCGTGCGCACCGGGATCTTGCCCCAGCCGGTTGCAATCTGGGAGGCAATCGCCGGCTGCTGCATGTAGTTGATCAGGTCAAAGATGGCCTTTTGCTTGGCGGAATCGGTTTGCTTGAAGACACCCCACACATCCGGGTTGGCCATGCCGGCTGGGCTGGTGGCCGCACCGGGTTTATTGGGCACCTGGACAAAAATGTAGTCAAATTTCTGCACAGACCCATCCGTCACACCCTTCTTGGTGATGCTGTCATACCAGTTGCCCTGGTTGAGGATGGCCACCTGGCCTTTCAACCAATAGGGATCGGTTGTGTCATCGATCAGGCCAGCTGCCCCGGGAACCATCAGTTTCTGGGTGTAGAGGGAATAGAGGAAAGTAAATGCTTCCTGGCAGGCCGGGCTGTTGACAGTATATTTCTTGGCGGCTGTGTCAAAGAACTTGCAGTCGGGGAAACCGGCCAGCCAATAGTTGGTAGCCGAATCCATGGAAGTGCTGCCGGCGAACAATGCGGTGCAGTATACATTGGGCGGGTTGTTAATTGCCTTGCAGGCCTTCATGAATTCATCCGTGGTCCAGGCATAATCCGGGGCCTTGGGCAGCAGGTCCGAGAGGCCGGCTTTGTCGAACAGAGTCTTGTTGACAATCGTATTCCAATACCCACCGTCTGCCGGGATGTTCCAGGTGAAGCTGCCATCTTTTGCGCCAGCAAAAACAGCCGGGTCGTAAGCGGCAATATCTTTGGCGGTCAGGGCCGGGGTCAAATCATCCAGCAGCTTGGCATCATAGTATTTCTTGACCCGGAACTTGGTGTCAAAGTAGATATCCGGCGGGGTGCCAGCGGCGACTGCCGTATCTACCGCCAGGGTGCTGCCGCTGGCGTCATAGCCCTTGAGGGCGAAATTGATGGTGACCCCGGGATGGGACGCCTCATAATCCTTGAAAACTTTGGCGTACCAGTCTGCCCAGAGCACACCGCCTGTCATGGCCGAGCCTTCACTGCCGAAAGCCCAATAGTTAATCGTAACCGGTTTGGCAGTGACAGCAGTTGCAGCCGGTGCGGCTGTTGGCGGGACTGCGGTGGCGGCAGGGGTTGCCGTGGTCTGTGGAGCACATCCAACCAGGACAGCCACCAGAACGGTCAGAACCAGCAAGAAATTTATGCGCCTCATCGTCTTCTCCTTTTCTCTTACATAGAAAATGACAACATAAAACCAACCCATTCAAGATGGGGTTTCGCAGAAGCTGGAATTTTTTCCGGTTTCCAGGCCGGTCTAAATTCCAATATTCTCCTTAACCTTCACGATGGGTTCGTTTTACCCAATCCCTGTACAAGTCGATCCTGGAGATGCTTGAAATGCTGCATCAAACGTTCATGGGCAGCATGGGGGTCGCGGTCCTTAACCGCCACTAAAATGGCGATGTGATTATTGTATTCCAGCTGGGCTGGCTGCTGGCTTTTCACCAGCTGATCATCAAGATTTTCGAATGCGATCCAGAATATTTCAAGCAGCTCAATCAGGGTCCGGTTGTCAACATTTTTATACAGGGTGCGATGAAACTCCTCATCCAGATCGATAATCTCTTCGTTGTTTTGAACTCTTTGCTTCCACACCTCCATGATTTCATCCAGTTGTTTGAGAATATCAGGGGAAATCTTCTTTACAACGTCCTCGATGATTGCACCCTCTAAGAAGAACCTGACCTGCATTAAATCTGACAGGGTCTTGGTGTTGAAGCGCATGCCAAAACCAATGGTCTCGAGAATTGGGTCGAAGTTATACTCGCGCACATACAGGCCGTCTCCGTGACGGACTTCCACAATTCCCAATGACTGGAGCGCCTTGATGGCTTCGCGGACGGAACTGCGCCCAACGCCCAACTGCCCCGACAACTGAGATTCGGGAGGAAGCGCATCGCCTGGATTTAAATGATTATCGAGAATATATTGTTTGACATAATTGCGCACAATTTCATTGAGCGCCGGGCGTCGTATCGATAAGTTGTTTTGACCATCCATCATGGGTAATTACCTTATTTTGCAATTTTAACTTCTGCCAGCGGCTGCCTGGATCATTCAGTTTATCATTTTCAAGGTTTTTGAGCAGCAGCCTCTCAACAGAATTTCTCAACACGGTAAAAATTGATCAGATATCAGATATCTAACAAGTATATTAGCATTTTCGCAAGCCAATGTCAATACGCATTAATGGCGTTCAGCGAAAGTCTGCGGTGAATAATTTGGTTTTCACCTTATCCAATAACCAGGCGCTCCATTCACCCAGCCCTGAGCCAGTCTTGCAGGAGACTTCAAAAATCTGCAGGCGAGGATTAAGTTCGTGGGCTCTCCTGCGCAAGGCTTCTAAATTAAAATCAGAATCAACAAGGTAATCCATCTTGTTTACAATCAGCACATCGCAGACTGTGAACATCAGCGGGTACTTCAATACTTTATCGTCCCCTTCTGGCACACTCAGGATCATAATTTGTAAATCAGCCCCCGTATCAAACTCCGCCGGGCAGATCAGGTTGCCAATATTCTCGATGAATACCAGGTCGAAAGCTTCCAGGTCCAGGTTGGCAAGTGCGGCAGTCACCATGGGTGCGTCCAGGTGGCAGGCGCCGCCAGTGCGGATCTGGACCGCCGGGAATCCCTCCTTTTGGATTTTCTCTGAATCAACAATCGATTCAATATCGCCTTCAATCACTGCCATGCGAAGCACTTCTTTTAAGCTTCGCAAAGTTTGAATGATCAGGCTGGTTTTGCCAGCTCCGGGAGATGCCATCACATTCAGCATGAACACATTTTTCACTGCCAGGTTCTGGCGGATGATCTCAGCCTGGTTTTCATTATCCGAAAGAATGTTTTTGCGCACATCGATCAGCCTGATCTCGTCCATTACTTTATCTCCACTTTCTCTACAATGAGCTCCCGCCCAGAAACCAGATCATACTCAAAGCTGCTGCAGTGGGGACAAAGCAGCTTCTTGTTTTCTTTCAGATTACCAGTAAACTGCCTGCCGCACGCTTTGCACAGGAAAAAAACGGGCACTTTACGCACCTTGATGACTGCATTTTCAGCCGGCGTTCCCTGGCTGATATAGTCAAAATAACGCTGGATCCAATCTTCTTCCAGGTTTCGCATTTCGCCGATGATTAAATAGATCGAAAGGACAAGCGTGCCACCATTTTGCTCGGCCTGATCCACGGCTATTTTTAGAATGCTTTTGGTTACTGCCAATTCATGCATCACTCAATCCTAAATCTTTAAATCCAGCCGGCCGTCCTCCAGGAAGTATTCCTGTACGCTGGCACGCATCGGCCGCGTCTGCTTGATTTTGATGGCATTCTCCGAGCAGGTGGGTTTGCAGATACCGCACCCCACACAAAAATCCTGGTTAATGATAATTTTGCTATCAATTCCCAGCGTGATTGCAGCCTGCGGGCAGGGTTCAATGCAACTGCCGCAGCCAATGCAGGCCGCGGTATCCACCACGGCTGTCCAGCCCGAGGGGCGAAAACGTTTCTTGACATCCCGGGAAGCATTCTTTGAGAGATTAAACCCAACACAGCAGCAGGGACAGCAGAAGCACATTTCAATAAAGTGCTCCATATTTTTGTTCGAAAACCCCCAGATAAACTGCTCCACTTCAACCCAAAGCGCCTGACCAATCAGGCCCAATTTTGCAGCCTTGTCCACCCGGGCCAGGGCATCTTCGAGCGAGATCTCATATCCAACCCGATGTTCAACGACGGTCCGGCCGCTGTTGCTGAGGAACAGGCAGCAAACATCCTTTGGGTAGTTCTGGCAGTTGTTCGCATCCCGGCATATGCAGGCATTGGCCGAGGCAATGTAACTGGCCTTGCGGAGCATATCCTTTACCAGGTCCATTGGCACCACCACACTCTCGCCTTCTTCACTGACATCCACATTCAAGTTGTAGATTGTGCCGTGCGAATAGGTCTTTTCTTCCGGGGTGAACATCATCAAGCGTTTATAAATCGGTCCGATGACCGGTTTATCCATATATTTACTGCCAGCCACGATCATTTTAAAGACCTTCAGGATGGGTTTCCAGGTGACCGGGCGCACTCCAATTTTATCAATGATCCAATCCGAGATCCCCAGCCAGCTTTTTTTGGCTGTGTAAATTGGTTTGATTGGACTTGTTGTGGTTGTGTGGTTCATCTCTATATCTCCGTTTATTTTTTTCTGCCTTCAGCGCAGGCTTTGATTGAGGTCAACATTCCCTTGCACATTACAAATGAGGGAATCCCAAGAAAGAATGCCACGACTGCCCGGCGAACACCATTAAATGGCTCAAAAACGGCATCGCAGCGGGTAAAGAAGCGGGTTTTTCCTTCACCGGCATCTTCGAGAACGAAGTTCCAGCTCCAGGCAAAGAATTTGAGTTTAAAAGGTGGAATAAATGCCATTGCACCCTGGAATTTGGAAGGGCTGCGTGAATCGGATAGAGAGGTAAAGTACTTACCCGCATTAACGTCTTTTACCTCAGATCCAATTCCACACTGGTGGTAAAAGATGTATTCGCCAATGTACATGTTCTGCCATTCATCAACAATGGTCAGGGTGTTGTAGATGTGAAAACTTAATAACCGCTCTAACCAGCCAAAACTGTAAAAGCCAGCCCGGCGCTGGCCAATCTGGGCCAGGTAGGGCCAGACCTTCTCTTTGGGGGCGTCTACCGTGATCGCCAGGCTGCCGCGCATGCGGTTGGATTCTTTTCCAAGAAGATCATCCCCAGGGAGCCATTTTTTCTTTTCTTCTGCTGTAGGAGGATTGCTGAAGCCATAATAAAGCAATCCCACCAAGGCGATGATCCCCAGGATAACCAGGCAAATAAGAGTGAACCAGACAGGATGCAGGCTGATGAATTCAATCATTTGTTTTCCTCCCAAATAATGAACCGGATTTACCGGCTGGACGCAATGATCTGATTGGCAGCATAAATTCCAGAAATGGCTGCTGGTTCCAGCCCCAGGCCGTTGTGGTCGCCCGCTACATACAGTCCATCTCCATACTGCTGCTCCATGTAGGCTTTGCCCTGCACATACATGGCCTTGTCCCAGGCTTTTGTGGCCAGGAGGGTAAAACTGTCGCAAACCTGGAACAAATCGACTTCACTGGTGCGCGAATAGATCAGGTAAGAACCGTCAAACTGCCTGGCGATCAGGATGATTTCAGAAGTGGCTGGAAATAAATTCAATTCAAATTTTTGATAAATTTGTTTAAGCACCGCATTGACATGAAAAACATACAGCTTGCATGAATCACGGATTTCCGAAAGATTGAGCAGCTCTTTGGTAACTGCAGCTGGAGTTGCAACAACCACATTCTCCGCCTGGTAGGTGTGTCCGCTTTTTCCGGTGAGCGTATGACAGCCAGGCTGGGATTCTATTTTAATAATTGTGTCGGTCACCAGGTGGCCATGAAATTGATCTGCAGTCGCCTTTGAATCAAAAGTGAACTGGTGAATGGAAATCAGGATGCCCATGCTCACATTGAGAAAATCCATTGCGGTGATACTGTCGGTACTGACCCCGGTACAGGCGTAGGCAAATTTTGAGATGTAATCGAAGGCAACTTTTTCAAAATGCTTTTCACGGATAAATTGGGAAGCTGGTTTGGAAAAAAGATCTGCCATGTACAAATCAGCTTCCAGGGCTTTCTTCTGGCACATCACCAGGCAGCGCTGCTTGTAAATCTCGTAATGTTTTGAGAATTCCTGCATTGCAAAATAAAAGCGCAAGAATTCAGGCAGGAGGGTGAGGGTGTGCCAGCTGAGTACCGAAAATCGTTCGTCGCTGCTGTTATGGAAGCAGGCATGCAGCGGATTAATCAAAGTCGTCTGGGTCAGCAATTTCCTGGCATTGACATAACTTGCCATGACAAAGTACGCCCCATAGTTTATCTTCTCTTCCGGCGAATACATCACCCGCCCTCCCAGGGAATCGGTGATCAGCTGGAAATCCTCATTTGCTTCGAGGAGCCTCAAGGCGCAAGACATACCCGCTATTCCTCCGCCCACGACAATTGTTTTTCTTTCCATGTCCTGTTCTCCTTTTTCTGGCCTCATCCATGAAATTAAGCGAAATGTTTTGAGCGTTTACCATCCGGGATTGCACCCTGAAATAAAATCCAGGCACTATTTTTCGGGTAGATCCTTATTGCAGTATCCGATACCGGAATAATATAAAAAAACTGTTTTCCGTGAGCTCCAGGAAAACAGTTGGGGTTTTGATCATATGCACGTGTCCGTTTCAGGACATTCATCGCACCTGTACCTGTATGGACAGGGCGAAAAGCCTTTAACAAACGCCGTTTCCAATAAATTATGATATTCATCGATTGTTTCTAGATTCAAAGAGTAAAAAACGCTGCTGCCTACCCGCTTTCGGGTGATCAAATCCACCGCATATAAAATCTTCAGGTGTTTGGTCGCTGAGGGCTGTGAAATTCCCAGAATGTCAGCAAAATTGCTTACAGAGACCGAATTGGTTTCATTGGACCCCATGATCTTCATCATTTTTACCCGGGACGGGTCCGATAAAGCATCATTGTATTCACAAATCAGATTAACCAGTCCTCGACCTCTGCCCAATGAATCTCCTCATGAATACACTGTTGGCTCGATATTCAAAGTCCACCATCCTGCCGCCAGCATGTATTACCTTATAGCTATAATATAATAAGATAGAATAGCCGTCAAGCGAAAATCAGGTCCAATCTTGCCTGGAGCGGGTGCTGGTCGAAAAGTAGTCCTCCGTATTAGCGGGGATGGAGGTACAAGTTCAACCCGGGTTTCCAGAATCCATATTACAATTTTGACTATGCTTTGCCGGCTCAAGCAGGTACCGCCCCGTCATTGGACAGGCTATAACCGATAAAACGATTATAAAATTCAAGGAGTATAAACGAGGAAATTTCGATTTCCTGGCCGGAATCGACGAAATGCCAGACATTGATTAAGATGGTAAGAGAGATTCTGCCGGTGGAGCAAATTCCGGCGATTGCCGCCTCGCTCTCGAAAGTATTCCAGGATTCCCGCCTTTCCATTGTGGGCAGCGATAACCAGGTGCTGGGCTCTATCCTGCCGTTAATCCAAACGATTTCGGAAGTGGTTGGAGATACGATTGCGCCGAATGACAAGAATGGCACAAATAAGGGGAAAGGAGGATGACCATGGTTGAAATTATTGATTTGAGCCAGGAAATTTATGCGGGGATGGCGGTGTTTCCCGGACTGCCCGAGGTGAAGATGAGCGTATTCGCCACCCACGAACAGTGGGATGGCATAACCGGCAGCGACGTGGTTTCACCCGCCGTAAACCGGCTGGAACTGGGCGAGCACACCGGCACGCACGTGGATGCCATCAACCACATGGGCCGCCAATACCGGGGAAAGTCGATTGACACCATGCCGCTGAGCATGTTCTACACCGGGGGCATCTGCCTGGACCTGTCGCACAAAGGCCTGCGGGAATTAATTGAACCGGACGATTTAGCCCGGGCCCTGTCTGCAGCCGGGCTGGAGATAAAAGCGGGGGATACGGTGCTGCTGTATACCGACCATTACCGCCGGGCTTACGGGACGGAGAACTGGCAGAGCGGCCCCGGCCTCAGCACGGCGGCGGCGCGCTGGCTGGGCGGGCAGAAGATCGCCGCGTTTGGGGTCGAAATGGCCTCACCGGGCGTGCGCCATGTTTCCAACAAGGAAGTGCATGCCATTTGCGGCGAGCTGGGCTTTACCCATTACGAAAACATGATCAACCTGCACCTGCTGGTTGGGCGGGGGCGGTTCCGCTTCATCGGCCTGCCGCTCAAAATCCGGGGCGGCACCGGCTCGCCGGTGCGGGC
>Ga0182021_10004097_pt1 | contig 17079 bp, 15 predicted proteins | sample 612E3MmetaG_FD_120493 | JGI IMG/M metagenome (GOLD analysis project Ga0182021, IMG submission 120493) | Permafrost microbial communities from Stordalen Mire, Sweden - 612E3M metaG (Illumina Assembly) | ecosystem: Environmental > Terrestrial > Soil > Wetlands > Permafrost | place: Sweden...
GGAAAAGATTCCCTATGAGCCACTACTGCCCATCGAAATGAAGTTGATTCGCTGGAGCCTCGGGCTCGGTGTGGGACTGCTGGTAGTGCTGGTATATATCAGCTATACGTTTTTCCCGGCCGGCGGCTAAGGCGCTCACAAACCGGCGCCCGGTTTGAGCTCCCCCACCCCGAACTTGAGGTTGGGGAAGCCGAAGACACCGGCCGTATGCCTACCCAGGAGCGCCGGCCAGCGCGACGCCGATCAGGCTGTCGCGCGTCACCAGTTGCGCCAGCTGCTCTTCATTGAGATGCCCGCTGCCGGCGGGGCGCAGCGGCAATACCATGTAGCGCATGTCGGCGGTGGAGTCGTGCACGCGGATCTCGACCTCGTCGGGGATGTGGGTGCCAAACTCGCGCAGCACCTGGCGCGGCTCGCGCACCACGCGGCTCCGGTAATTGCGGCTTTTATACCATTCTGGCGGCAGCCCTAGCAGCATGCGCGGGTAGCAGGAGCACAGGGTGCAGACGATCACGTTGTGCACGCGAGGCGTGTCTTCGAGCACGATCAGGCGCAACGGTCCGACAGCGAAGCCGAGCTCTTCGGCCGCTGCGGAGCCGTTTTCGAGCGCGCGCGCCCTGTACGCCGGATCGACCCAGGCGCGCGCCACCATTTTGGCGCCCCGGCCCGGATCGCGGCTGTCCATGGCCTTGACTTGGCGCTCCACATCGGCGCCGGTGAACACGCCCTTGAGGATCAACAGTTCCTCGATTGCGCTTTGCATGCGGCGGTAATAGCCGCGGCTGTCCTGCTCGTCCTGTAGCTTCATGCGGGCTCCAGCCAATGCTGAAATATTTCGATCTCGACCACGTCGCCGGCGTTGCCGGCGTAGTTCTGCCACAGCTCGCGGCAGAGGAAGCGCACGCGATACAGCGGCCGCGCCGGCAAACCGTCGCGGTTGTAGGCCAGTTCTTCCGGATTGGCGAAGCTGCCGCAGATGCGCTCGATCACGCCTGCGTGGCCGCGGCAGTACCAGGGCGTGCGCACGTGGCCCGGTGGATCTGCGCGGCGCACGCGCACGCGCTCGCCCGGCGCGAAGCGTGCCGCCACCGGCTCACGCCCGCCCATCTCTCGCCTCCAGCTCCGCCATTTTCCTGCCCAGTTCATCGATGCTGATGACGCCGCGCTGGATCAGGGTCTGGCAAATGGAGTGCATCCAACGCTCGTAATAACCCATGCGCTCGTACGCGTCCGCCCCCAGGCTCTCGATGTTGCGGCGCAGCTCGTCCACCTTGAGCAGCTGCCGCTCCTTGTCCGACAGCAGCATCATCAGCGCATCGACGCGCTTCTCCCACAGTTCGTACTCGTGCTCGTCCGGCTCGCACCTGCCGGCGGGCATGCCCCCCATGTCGTGATGGCTGCGCATATCTGCCTCCTTAGCCTGGCCTATTCTAATTCCCCGCGGCAATTGCCGGGCGGCGCTTCCACAGTTGCGTGGCCTGCTCGAAGGCGTAGGCGAGCTGCAGCACACCGAAGTCGCCCTGGTGCCGGCCGACGATCTGCACCCCGACCGGCAGGCCGTCCGGCGTGAAGCCGCAGGGCACCGAGATCGCCGGATGGCCGGTCACGGTAATGAAGTAGCAGGACTTCATCCAGTCGATATAGGTGTCCATTTTCACGCCGTTGATCTGGGTGATATAGGGCTCATTGACGTCGAACGGCGGCACCTGGTTCACCGGCAGGATGAGAAACTCGTAGCGCTGCATGAATTCGCGCATGCGGTTGTACAAGGCGGTGCGTTTCAGTTCTGCGGCGCCGATGTTCGGGCCGGAGAGTTTCCTCCCGGCCTCGATGTTCCAGATCACCGTGTCCTTCAGCTGGCTGCGCTGCCGGTCCAGCAGTTCGCCATAGGAAAGCTCGAACTGCCAGGCGCGCAGGGTCTGGAACACCTCGTTCGCATCGGATAGATCGGGCGTCGCTTCTTCCACCGCGCAGCCGAGCGAAGCGAACACCGGCCGCTGCGCGGCGAGCGCCGCGCTGACGCGCGCATCCACAGGCAGCCCGCCGAGGTCGGCGCTCCAGGCTATGCGCACGCCCTTGAAGTCGCGCGCCAGAGGCCGGGCGAACAGGCTGCCCGGCTCGGCGATCGCTATCGGGCTCCTTGCATCCCAACCGGCGATCACGCTCAACATCAGCGCGCAATCTTCCACGGTGCGCGCCATAGGCCCTTCCACGCCGAGCGTGCTCCAGCCGGTCTTCGCCGGCCAGATCGGCACGCGCCCGGGCGAGGGGCGCATCCCGACGACATTGCAAAAATTCGCCGGGCAGCGCAGCGACCCGCCCATGTCGCTGCCGTCGGCCAAGGGCACCATGCCGGTGGCCAGCGCCACTGCCGATCCTCCTGATGAGCCGCCGCAGGTCTTGCCGGTGTCGTAGGGGTTGAGCGTCTTGCCGAATACGGCGTTGAAAGTCTGCGAGCCGGCGCCGAACTCGGGGGTGTTGGTCTTGCCTATGGAAATCGCCCCGGCCGCCTGCAGCCGGTCGACGATCAGCATGTTCTGGTCGGGGATGAAGTCCTTGTATATCGGCGAGCCGTAGGTGGTGCGCATGCCGCGGGTCAAGACCAGGTCCTTGTGCGCGACCGGCAGGCCGTGCAGCGGCGCGAGCGCCTCCCCCCGCGCCTGCCTTTCGTCGGCGGCTGCCGCCTGCGCCACGGCCTGCTCGGCGTGCAGAGTGACGATGGCATTCAGCCTGCGGTTGAGGCGCTCGATCTGCGCGAGCGTCGCCTGCATCAATTCGCGCGCCGACAGGTCCTTGCGGCGGATGCGCCGCGCCAACTCCGTGGCCGGCAGGAAGCAAATTTCGCTGCTCATACTTTCCCCATGAATGACCTGATCCCGGTTACGGGCAATTTCCGCGGATTCTAACAGGCTGCGAAATTGCGCCTGCCAAATGCAAAGCCGGGGCGCACCAGGCAAGACGCCCTGGCCCGGCATATGCACCTACTTCGGCGGCTGTTGCGCCAGTTCCAGCAGTATTTCACGCAGCCACAGCTGCGCCGGTTCGCGCTGATTGCGCTCGTGCCAGATCTGCCCCACGGTGAATCCCTCGATCTCCAGCGGCGGCTCGAAGATGCGCAGCTTGTTGCCGTAGCCCCGCGCCAGCCGCTCCGGCAAGGCACCGATCATGTCAGAGCGCGCCACAATCTCGGGCACCAGCAGGAAATGCGGCACCGCCAGCCGTGCACGGCGCTTGCGCCCGAGCTTGGCGAGAGCATCATCGATGCGTGCGCTGAACCCGCTGCCGCGCACCGACACCAGTATGTGTTCCAGACTGCAGAAGTTATCCAGCGTCAGGCGCGCGCCGATACCAGGATGCTTGCGCCGCACCACGGACACCATGCGCTCGGTGTAAAGCGGCTGCTGATGCAATCCGGGCGGGGCGTTCTGCAGCCCGGTGATGCAAAGGTCGACCTCGCCGATTTCCATTTGCTTAGCCACGGTCTGCAGATCGAGCGGCCTCACCGCCAGGCGCACCTTCGGCGCTTTGCGCTCGAGGAAATCCACCAGCGTCGGCAGCAGCGCGTACTCGACGTAGTCCGATGCCGACAAGGTGAAGGTATGCTCCGCCTTCGCCGGGTCGAACGCGGTGCGCGGCCGGACGATGGCGTCGATCTCGTCCAGCACCTGCTTTACCGGGCCAAGCAGTTCCAGCGCCCGCGGCGTCGGCTGCATGCCGCGCGCGCTGCGCAACAGGAGAGGATCGCCGAACAGCTCGCGCAGGCGCGCCAGCAGGGCGCTGGTCGCAGGCTGCGACAGGTGCAGGCGAGCGGCCGCGCGCGACACGCTGCGCTCGGCCAGCAAGGCGTCCAGCGCCACCAACAGGTTTAGGTCGACCCTTCTAATATCCATGAAGCAAATATGATAAATCTAAACAATCGATTAGACAAATACAAGAACAATACTTAGACTCATTCCATCAGTTGCAAAGGAGCCGTATCATGAACTTCAGTGTCGTGAAAGTGCTAGCAGGTTACATCACCGCCAGCGCCGCCGCACTGGCGGCTTCGGTAAAACTGGCCTGCGCGTTGGGCGGACCGATGATGATCAGCTTCAGCGGAAGTTTTTTCCGCTAGGCTAAGGCAAGACAGGTTTCGCGGGACTCCTCCTCCTCTCCCCGCGTGGGCAGGGCGGCCGGCAAGCTCCGGTCCCTCTGCCCATTCTTTTTTTGACGCCAACCCCGCTCTGTGCAGGGCCGCCGAGGCTGGATGATTGCACGTCGGTCAGCTTGGATGCAACCGCTGGTAACCGGCGACGAAACGCCGGTCTATCCAGTCCTTCCAGAGCCACACCCAGGCGCCCTGCAGCGCCCAGGCCTTGCGCGTCGCCACCGCGTATTTCCCGCCCGTGCTGATCAGCGCCAGCGCATGCGGCGGGGAGACGTACGATAGCAGTGCCTGCCCGGCGAGCGCGCGGCGCAGATTATTGGCCAGCGGCATCCCCTGCCGCACCGCAAACACGCCTGATTTGGGCCGCGGCTGGCCGGTCACGCTGGCGCAATCGCCGGCGGCAAAAATATCGGCATGCGACTCGGACTGCAGGCAGGAGTTGACCGCAATGAAGCCCGCGCTATCAGTGCGCAACCCGCTGGTGCGCAGCCAGGCGGCCGGTGCTGCGCCCGTCGCCCAGACCACGGCATCCGCCGCGATGCCCGCGCCTCCTTCCAGCGCGACCCTGCCAGGCTCCACCGCGACCACCTTGCGCCCTGCATGCACGCGCACGCCGCGCTCATCCAGGATGTGCTGCAGCATGCGGCGCGCCTTGTCGTTGTGACCGGGCAGCACGAACGGCGTGTCGGTAATCAGATCGAACGCAGGCACGGCACCGTCGCGGCGCAAGCGGAATTGCATCGCCAGCGTAAGTTCCACCCCGGCGGGGCCGCCGCCCACCAGTGCCAGGCGCTTCAGGCCGCCGGCGCGCGCGCGCAGCGCATCCCAGGCGGGCAGCAGCGTCTCGATCGGCTTCGCGGGAATCACGTATTGCGGCACACCGGGTATGCCGAAGTCGGGAGGCGTTGAACCGGTGTCGATGGACAGGAGGTCGTATTCGACGCGCCTGCCGTCGGCAAGAACCAGCAGCCGCTGCCGCGCGTCGAGCGCCACCGCTTCCATTTCGATAAACCGGGCGCGCGCGTATCCCGCCAGGCGCTCCAGATCGATGTGGCATTGATGATAGTCGTAATGGCCGGCAATCAGCCCGGGCAGCATGCCCGAATAGGGCGTGTAACGCCTGGCGCTGACCAGGGTCAAGTGCGCGTCCGCCATGGGCGCATCGCCATGGTTTTTCAACACCGCCACATGGCTGTGTCCGCCGCCCAGCAATACCAGTCGCTTCAACGCGCTCCTACCCTGTCGCAAGTTCGTTCGCTGTTACCAGGACCATGCCGCATTCATTCGGACCGCAACCGGGCCAGGCGCGACAAATCCTCCGGCCGGTCAACGTCCCACAGGGTCGCCAACTCACGCCAGCGCCAGTTGAGGCCTGACAGCCTGGCGCGCGTCTGCTGCATCACCGCCGTCGAGCCCCAGGAGATTTCCTCGAACAGCGGCGCCGCTGGACCGCGCGCCAGGCCGATCAGCACATAGCCGCCGTCCTCGGCCGGACCGATCACCGCGTCGTTTCCGCCGAGCAGGGCGGCCGCAGCTTCACGCAAATATGCCGGCGTCAGCGCCGGACAGTCGCTGCCAATCAACAATGCCGGTGAGCCCTCTGCCAGAGCGTAATCCAGGGCGCGCGCCATGCGCACCCCTAGGTCGCCCTCCCCCTGAGCGCGCAGGCCTACGCCGTGCCGATTCGCGCAGGCCGCGAAAAATGCATCGTCCGTGGTGGGTGCGCACCAAAGCTCGACCTGCCCCGGCCCGGCTGCCAGGGCGGTGCAGAGCGTGCGCTCGGCCAGTTGCCGGTGCAGCGCTGCCGCCGCCTGCTCACCCAGCGCGGGAACCAGGCGGGACTTCACCCGACCGGGCGTGGGCGCTTTGGCAAACACCATGATGCGGCAGCTAATGGCCGCGCGTCCCGTAGCCGCGCGCCAAGCGCGCCGGCGCCACGCCGAGGGCGTACTGCAAACGCAGCCACCACATCAGGAGGATGGTGCGCAGCAGGCCCTGAGTTTCCCAGCGGCGCGCAGAGGTCAGGCAGCGCTCTCGCAGACATAGCGGTGCCGACAGCCGGCGCAGCCTTGCGCTGATGGCGATGTCCTCCATCAAGGCCTGGCCGGGGTAGCCGCCGACCGCGTCGAACGCCTCCCGCCGCACGAAAATCCCCTGGTCTCCGGTGCAGATGCGCGTCAGCCGGGAGCGCAGATTCATCATTGCTTCCACCACGCGCAACAAGGGGTGTGCGCTGGCAATGCGCACGTCGAAGCGGCCCCAGGCCGCCCCGCCGGCAGCGAGGCCTTGCAGCACGAGGCGATCAGCCGCGTCGGGCAAGCGTGTATCGGCATGCAGGAACAGGAGCACATCGCCCGCCGCGGCCTGCGCGCCGGCATTCATCTGCGCGGCCCGGCCGGCGCTCGCCGCAAGCACGCGGTCGGCGAGGCCCGAGGCCAGAGCGGGCGTGCCATCGATGGAGCCGCCGTCGACCACGATCACTTCCTGGCCGCGGCGGCGCAATTCGCGCAGAGACTCGAGGGTGGCGACGATGCCCTCGGCTTCGTTGAGCGTCGGGATGATAATGGACAGGCGCTTCACTGCGCGGCCCGCTGCGCGATCGCGCCGGCGCTCGTCTCGATTGCGTGGGCGTTCCTCACCCTCGCCTCCAAGCGTGAAACCTGCCCGCCCAGGCGAGCAGTCTCTGGGGGGCGTGATTGCGCTTCCATACCCCGGCCGCATACTTGTTCGCCTCCGCCATTGTCGGATAGATGTGTATCGTGCCGAGGATTTTGTTCAGGCCGAAACCATGGCGCATTGCCGCGACGTACTCCGCGATCAGGTCGCCGGCATGCTCGCCGACGATGGTGCAGCCGAGTATCTTGTCCGCGCCCGGCACCGTGAGCACCTTGATCATGCCTTGCGCCTCCTCGTCGGCGATGGCGCGGTCCAGCTCCGCCAGATCGAACACGCTGAGTTCATAAGCGACACCCTTTTCCCGCGCTTCGGTTTCATTCAGCCCCACCCGCGCGACTTCGGGGTCGGTGAACGTCGCCCAGGGTATGACCGAGTAATCCGCCCTGAATTTCCTGAGACCGCCGAACAGCGCGTTGACCGAGGCGTACCAGGCCTGGTGCGCGGCGGTATGGGTGAACTGGAAAGGGCCGGCGACATCGCCGCAGGCGTAGATATTCGGGTACACGGTCTGCAGATATTCGTTGGTCTCGATGGTGCGCGTCTGCGTCAGCGGAATGCCCAGTTCCTCCAGGCCGTAGCCGGCGGTATTGGCCACGCGCCCGACGGCGCACAGCAGCGCGTCGAAGGGCACGCGCACGTCCGCGCCCTGGTGCTCGCAGATCAGCACCTTCTCGCCCGCTTCGAGAACGAACTGTTTCGCCTTGTGGTCCACTAGCACGTTGACGCCCTCGGCGCGAAAGCGCTGCATCACCCTGTCGGAGACTTCCGGATCCTCGCGCATCAGGATGCGCGGCAACATTTCGACCTGGGTCACCAGCGAACCGAAGCGCGCGAAACATTGCGTGAGCTCGGATCCGATCGGGCCGCCGCCCAAAACGACCAGCCGGCGCGGCAGCGCACGCAGATTCCAGACATCGTCTGAGGTGTAGTAGCCGACTTGCTCGATACCCGGTATCGACGGCACGAACGGGCGCGCCCCGGCGGCGATGACGATGGACCGCGCGGTAAGCGTCTGCACGCCGCCGGCGGTTTTCACCTCGACCGACCAGGGCGTGGTGATCTTCGCCTCGCCCGCGATGCACTCCACGCCGAGTTCGGTGTAACGCGCGACCGAATCGTGCGGTTCCACCGTCCTGACCACGCGCTGCACGCGCTCCATCACCTCGGCGAAGTCGAAAGTAGCGCTGGCGCTCCCGATGCCCAGCTCATGGGCGCGCTTGACATGCGACATGAACCTGGCGGAGCGGATCAGCGCCTTGGACGGCACGCAACCCGTGTTCAGGCAATCGCCCCCCATCTTGTGCTTCTCGACCAGCGTCACCTTCGCCTTGACGGCAGCCGCGATGTAAGCCGTCACCAGGCCGGCGGAACCGGCGCCTATAACGATCAGGTTGCGGTCGAACCTGGCCGGCCTCGACCATCGCGCGTAGACCTTGCGCGCCTTGATCACGTCGACGATCTTCTTCGCCATCAGCGGAAAGATGCCCAGCAGCACGAACGAGCCGATCAGCCCGGGCGAGAGGATGGCGCCGGGCGCGGCTATCCTGGCGATCTGCGTACCGGCGTTGACGTAGACGACCGTGCCGGCCAGCATGCCCAGCTGGCTCACCCAATAGTAAGTCCAGACCTTCATCGAGGTGAGTCCCAGTGCCAGATTGACCAGGAAAAACGGGAACGCGGGCACCAGGCGCAGGGTGAACAGGTAGAAGCCGCCCTCCTTGTTCACGCCGGCATCGATGGCGCCCAGCTTGTCGCCGAATTGCAGCCGGATCCAGTCGCGAAACAGGAAGCGCGATGCAAGAAACGCCAGCGTCGCGCCGAGGCTGGATGCGAACGACACGATCAAAGTGCCCCAGGCGAGGCCGAAGATCGCGCCGGCCGCAAGGGTCATAATGCCGGCGACCGGAAGCGATAAGGCGGTAACTGCCACATAGAGTGCGAAAAACGCCAGCGCGGTGAGCAGCGGGTTGGCCCGGTAGACCAGGTCCATCGCCGTCTGCTGCGACTTGATATATTCGAGGCGGAAGTACTGCCCCAGATCGAGGGCGAAAAACGCAGCGATCAGCGCCACCGCCACCGCGATCAACGCGATCTTGCTTGATTTCATCCTAATCCGGGCAAGCGGGAAGCGAACACCGTGTCTGCGATCGAGGAAGAAAGCTCATCCAACGAACAAAGGGGGCGCGCCCCCCTTGTCAATCCCCCCCGCCGATGCGCTCCCGCCATGTAACCTAAATTGGAGGTCAGTCGCGGGCTTGCGCCGCGTTCGCGCGCAGCGCGATCTGCGTCCACACGCGGTCGATGACGGCGAGCACGTCGTCCGCGCTCTGCAGGCGTTCCGCCGGATCCTTGGCCATCATGCCATCGAGCAGCACCTGATAATCCTCCAGTGCATGCGGCAGGCGCGGCACCGGGGCGTGCACGTGCTGCGAAATCAGTTCGACGATGGAATCGCCCCTATAGGGCCGCTCGTTCAACAGCATCTCGTAGAAAATGATGCCGAGGCTGTAAATGTCCGAGCGCGCGCTCGCGGGTTTTCCGTTGGCCTGCTCCGGCGAAATGTAATAGGGGGTACCGAAGAATTCGCCGTGCACCGTCCGGTCCATCGACCCTACGGAGCGCTTGGCGATGCCGAAATCGGCCAGCACCATGGTGCCGTCGGCGCGCAACATCATGTTTGCGGGCTTGACGTCGCGGTGCACGATGCCGAGGCGGTGGATCTCCGCCAGGGCGGCGGCGGCCTGCGCGAGCAGCGACAGCGCCTGGCGCGGGGTCAGGCCCCCGGCGATGACGTCCTTCAGGCTGCCGCCGGTGAAATACTCCATCGCGATATAGGCATATTCTTCGGTGAAACCCTTGTCGAAAATCTTGACCACGTTGGGATGGTCGATATCGGAAATCAGCGCCGATTCCTGGATGAAGCGCTGCAGCAGCTGCTTGTCGTCGCTCGGCCGCGCGTTGAGGATCTTCAGCGCCACCTGCAGCCCGTCGCTTTCGCGCTCGGCGAGAAAGACGTTGGACATTCCGCCCTCCCCGATCTTCTTCAGGACGCGATAGCCTTTGACCTGCAGGGGCTTGCCCGCGGCCAGTGCGCGCGACAATTCGCTGGTAATGATGCGCAGCGTTTCCGACAGCGCGGCCTTCGCCTCGCGCGCGGTCATCTGCGCGTTTTCGGCCAGCGCCGCGCGCACCGAGGCCGGCACCTCGATCGGCCCTTCCGCCGCGCCGGCGGCGGCGCCGATGCCGGTGACTTCCATGGCCTCGATCGGAGCGTTGCGCCCGCGCAACTCGAGTTGCCGCGACTCGCCCGTGCTCACCAGATCCCCCGCCATGCTGATGGTGGCGGCGCTCGCCACCACCGGCCAGCCCAGCTCCTTGGTTTGTCCTTCCAGGCGCGAGGCCACGTTGACGCTGTCGCCGACCACCGTCATGTCCTCGGCCCCGGGCGGCCCGATGCGCACCTCCATCATGTCGCCGGTATGGATGCCGACGCCGGTCGCGAATTCGGGCAAGCCGCCCATGTCGAAATGCCGCTCGAACCATTCGCCGAACTTGTTCGCGGCGAGCACTATCCCCAGGCCGGCGCGGACGGCGCGGCGCGCGTGGTTGTCCTCGCCGTCCCCGTCGCGCGCCTCGAACACCACCATGATGCCGTCGCCGATCAGCTTGGCAATGCGCCCGCCGTTGCGCACGATCGGCTGGCACACGGACTCGAAATAGGCGTTGAGCAGTTCGGCGATCTGGCCCGCGGTGAGGCGCTCCGAATAGGTGGTGAAATTGCGGATGTCGGCGAACAGCACCGTGGCCACGGTCATTTTGCCGGTCATGCCGGCGGTTTCCGCGAACGCCAGCGGCCGCTCCGGTTCGGCGCCGCTGAGGCTCTGCCGGTACCATCGCCTGAGTTCGTCGTTTCCGGCGACCAGGCGCTCGGCGAGCGAGCGCGTCGCGTTTTCGTATTTCTTCAGCCGGGAATTCACCGCTTCGATCAGCTCGTCGCGCGTGAACGGCTTGTTGAGGAAATCGTCCGCGCCGAGGTTCATGCCGCGGCGCATGCTGGTCCTGTCGTTGAGCGCGGTCAGGAAGATGAAAGGGGTGTCCGCAAAGCGCGGATCGGCGCGCAGCGCCTCGAGCATGCCGAACCCGTCCAGCTCGGGCATCATCACGTCGCTGACGATCAGGTCCGGCGCGAAGCTCTTCGCATGTTCGATGCCGGCGCGGCCATCCGCCGCCGCGTCCACCTCGTAACCTTCGCCCTTCAGCATCAGCGTCACGTTCAGGCGGATCGACGCCTCGTCCTCGACCACCAGGATTTTCTTCATGGCCGCCCTTGCGCCAGGCATCGACGGATCGCGCCGCGCAGCTGCTCCAACTCGAACGGTTTGGCCATGATTTCGGTGGCGCCGCGGCGCAGGCCCATGGCGCCCGCCTCCTCGTCCATGGCGGCGGAGAACAGCAGCACCGGGACCTCGCAAAGCTGCGGGTCGGCGCGCAAGGTCTCCAGCACGGCGTAGCCGCCCAGGCGGGGCATGATGACGTCGCAGATGATGAGCTCCGGGCGCAGCTGCTTCGCCGACGCGATGCCCTGCTCGCCGTCCGCCGCCCAGATCAACTCGTGCCCGTCCATGCGCAGCAGCTGGCGCATGAAATCGAGATTCGACTGATCGTCGTCGATGAGCAGCACCCGCGCCACGTTCACTTCGCCTTCGGCGCCGGCGCCAGCGGCAGCCGCACGCTGATGCGGGTGCCGGCGTTGAGCTTGCTGTCGATGGAAATGGTGCCGCCGTGCAATTCCACCGCTTTCTTGACGATGACCAGCCCGAGGCCGGTGCCCTGGCGGGTGCCGACGTTGGAGGCGCGATGAAAGCTTTCGAACAGGCGCGCCTGGTCTTCCGGCGGGATGCCTATGCCCTGGTCGCCCACCTCGATCAGCGCCTGCCCATCGCGCTCCGCCAACTGCAGCGAAACGGTGCTCCCGGGCGGAGAGTACTTGACCGCGTTGGAGAGCAGATTGGTGAGGATGTGGCGCAGCAGCTTTTCGTCCAGATTCAAGCTGCCGCGCGCGAACTGCTGTTCGAACTGGATAACATGCTGCTTGGCTACGCCGCCGCGCAATTCGTCGACCACCTTGTGGCACAGATCGCACAGATCCATCGGCCTCGGCTCGAACTGCAGGGCGCCCGCCTCGGCCTTGCCGATGACGAGCACGTCCTCGATCATCGCATTCATGCGCTTGACCGCGCCTTGTATGCCGTGCAGCATCTTCAGCTTGTCGTCTGCGGAGAGTCCGTCGGAATAATGCTCGAGCAGTTCCGCCGAGGACAATATCGTCGCCAGGGGCGTGCGCAGTTCGTGCGACGCAATGGAAACGAACCTGGATTTCATCTCCGACAGTTCCTTTTCGCGCTGCAGGGCAGCGAGCAGCTCCACCTCGGCGCGCTTGCGCTGGGTGATGTCGACGTTGGTCCCGGCCATGCGCAACGCGCTTCCATCCTCGGCGTGCTCGACGACCCGGCCGCGGCTGAGCACCCAGACCCATTCTCCGTTCACCGCCTTGAGGCGGTACTCGATGCGGTACAGCGGGCGAAGGCCCATGATGCAGTCGGTTTGCGCCTGGCGCACCGCGTCGACATCGTCCGGGTGCACCATCAGCACCATCTCGTCGAGCGTGAGATAGAGCTCGCGCGGTTCATCGCCTGTCATCTGCGCCAGCGCAGCATCCAGGTACATGGTGCCGCGTCTGGCGTCCCACTCCCAGATCGAGATCGCCGAGGACTGCATCGCCAGATCGAGGCGCTCCTTGGTCTGCCGCAATGCCGCCTCGGCCAGCTTGCGCTCGGTAATGTCGCCGATGCCGATGATGATTCCAGCCTGCGGCTCGGCCGCGCTGATGGCGCGGCTGTCCGTGAACACCCAGATGGGCGTGCCGTCCTTCCTGCGCAACAGGAGTTCCGCGGAATAATTCTCGCCCTGCGCGAGACGCGCATAGGCGGGGCTGCCGGGCGGCATGAATTCCTCGCCGGACTCGAACCAGGCCTGCGTGGTCTGCCCGGTAATTTCCTCTGGCGTGTATCCCAGGATCTCGGCGAAGCGCCGGTTGCACTTCACCACGGCGTGCTGGCTGACAAATGCGATTCCGACGGCTGCGGTATCAAAGATCAACTGCTGCTCTGCCAGCGCCGAAGTCAGCGATTTTTCGGCGACTCGCAATTTCTTCAGCAACAGCGTGTTCTCGTGGCCGTAAGCCAGGGTTTCCATCAGCGCCAGATGGTTGGACAGGTACAAACCCAGCAGCACGCTCGCGAACACCAGCATCAACAGCCCGGTGGAGGCATTCAGTCCGCCGCCAAAGGTAAACAGCATGGCCACCATGGGCGCAAGTATGGGCAGGATAAAACTGGCAAAGGCCTTCGGACTGGGTGCAAGAGAGGGCGGCAGGCCCATGGCGATGCTGCTGATCAGGAACGTGACCGAAATTTCCTGCAGCGAGGTCGGTTCATTGCCGATGAACATCAGCGCCAGACCCCAGCCCGCGCCGATCAGCGCGCTCGCGATGCAGAAATAATTTTCCCACTGCGCCGCTTCCTCTGCCGGCGGCTGGCGGCGCCGATATACGCGCGCCATCGCGTAGCGCAGCGTGCTGGCGACGCCGAGCCAGACGAACCAGCTCGCTATCAGGCTGGCGCCGATGTAGCCCCACAAGGCAAACGCAGTGATGCCGGCGGCTACCAGGATGATCGGAACATCGGTACCGGACAGCCGGTACAGCATCGACACGCGCTCCGGGAGATACTCGACCGAGGACATGGCGGCCAGCCGGCTGCGCAACTTCGTTAGCAAAGTCACCGTGGATCCCCTGTGTGCGCCGAGCGAAGTCGCCGGCGGATTCGTTTAGGAAAAATATTCTACTACCATTCAACCGCCGCCGAAGCAGTCAGGACGCACAATATTCGGCCATGCAAACGAGGTCAAGGCGTTAGCGCGGGCGCCCCGGGCAGACGCCGTTGCCCTCGCGGTGAAGCCTAGGTGCGGTTCGAATCCACTTGGTTCCGCGCCGGCAGGCAATGCGGGGCTTTGCGGTACAATTCCTGCCCTAACGCTCGCCGGAATGCCCATGGGCCACCGTCTCACCAAAATCTATACTCGAACCGGCGACGCCGGCGAGACCGGCCTCGGCGACGGCTCGCGCGTGCCCAAGGACAGCCGGCGCGTGCACGCACTGGGAGAAGTCGACGAACTGAATTCGGCAATCGGCCTGCTGCTCGCCGAGGAATTGCCCGCCGGAGTGCGCACGGCGCTGGTCGGCATTCAGCATGACCTGTTCGACTTGGGGGGCGAAGTCTGCATTCCGGGACATACTAGCATGGGCGAGTCTCAGGTCAGCCGCCTGGAAGCGCTGCTGGATGACTACAACCGGGACCTGCCCCCGCTAAAGGAATTCATTCTGCCCGGCGGAACGCGTGCTGCGGGCCTGGCCCACCTCGCGCGCACGATCTGCCGCCGCGCCGAACGCGCGCTGGTGACGCTCGCGCGCGCCGAGCCCGTCGGTACAGCGGCCCGCAAATATCTGAATCGTTTGTCCGATTTGCTGTTCGTTCTGGGCCGGGTGCTGAACCGCTCGGGGGGCGGCAGCGATGTGTTGTGGCAGCGCGAGCAAACCGCGAAGAAGGGAAAGAGCGGGAGCAAGAAGCAGTAGCGTCCTCCTCCGGCGGCGGTTGCCTCCGCCCGGGGGACCGGCGCAACAGGACGCGAGATCGAGGCGCGCGCGTTTGCGCGTTTTTCGCGCGCTCTACTCTACCTTGGCGCCTGAATCCTTGATCACCTTGGCGTACTTGGCCGCTTCGGCGCGGATGAAAGCGGCGAAATGCTCCGGCGTATTGTTCGCCGGAGGCTCGGCACCCATTTTCTCCAGCCGCTCACGCATGTCCTTCGCGTTCAGCGCGCGCACGGTCTCCGCATTGAGCTTCGCCACGATATCGGCCGGGGTCCCCGCGGGGACCATCAGGCCGAACCAGGTGGTGAGGTCGAATTCCGGCAGCCCCGACTCGGCGATGGTGGGCAGATCGGGCATGGCCGGCGAGCGCGCCAGCGTGGTCACGGCGAGCGCACGCAGTCTGCCCGCCCTGACGTTGGGCAGCGCGTTGGCCAGATTGTCGAACATCAGCTGCACCTGCCCGGCAAGCAGGTCAGCCATCGCCGGCGCCCCGCCCTTGTAGGGAATGTGCACCATCTGGACGCCGGCCATGGTTTTGAACAACTCGCCCGCAAGATGGCCGGTAGAACCGGTCGAACCCGAACCAAAGTTGAGATAGCCGGGTCGGGCACGCGCGAGCTCGATCAGCTCCTTTACCGATTTGACCGGAAGCGCAGGGTTCACCACCAGAATATTCGGCACCTGCGCCACCAAGGCCACCGGCGCAAAATCCTTGACCGGATCGTAGGGCACTTTGCCATACAGAGTCGGATTGATGGCGTGGGTGGCGACCGCGCCCATCAGCAGCGTATAGCCGTCGGCGGGGCTCTTCGCCACCAGGTCGGCGCCGATATTGCCGCCCGCGCCCGCACGGTTGTCCACTACCACGGGCTGGCTCCACGCCTCCGTGAGCTTCTGCCCGATGGCGCGTGCCATGATGTCCAGCGGACCGCCCGGCGGATAGGGAACGACCAGGCGGATAGGCTTGGAAGGATAACTCTGCGCGCCAGCGCCTTCGCAGGCTAGCGTCTGTGCCAGCGCGAGAAACAAGGGCAGCGCAACACGGCTCAAGTATTTCACCCTGTTCTCCTATGCGAACCAATCGCAAAAAACGAGATTACAAAGTCGAATTCTCGGCACCCGGCGCATCGCGAGGCACGAGCCCCGAAACAGCCCGCGCTAGATTCTTGCGCGGGCGGTCCCAAAACGGCAGAGGACACAAGCCTCTGTGTCCTCTGCGCCGGGATCCGGATCGAGATTCCCCAAATGCTATTCCACGAACGCTTCCTCGCGCGTCTTCTGCACGGCAGGCGCCAGGGTGATGAGCAGCAGCACCAGGGCGATGCCGAGCAGCACGCCGCTGATCGGCTTGGTGACGAACACCGTCGCGTCGCCGCGCGAGAGCAACATCGCCCGGCGCAGATTCTCTTCCATCAGCGGCCCGAGTATGAAACCCAGGATCAGCGGCGCCGGTTCGCATTCGAGCTTGACGAAGACATACCCCAGGAGCCCGTAGAGCGCCGTCAGCATCACGTCGAAGGGCTGGTTCGACAAGCTATAGACGCCGACGCAGCAGAACAACAGGATGGACGGATACAGCAGCCGGTATGGCACCGTCAGCAGCTTAACCCACATGCCGATCAGCGGCAGGTTCAGGATCACCAGCATCAGGTTGCCGATCCACATGCTGGCGATCATGCCCCAGAATAGTTCCGGCCTCTCGGTCATCACCTGCGGCCCGGGCGCGATGCCCTGGATCATCATCGCGCCGATCATCAGCGCCATCACCGGGTTGGACGGAATGCCCAGGGTGAGCAGTGGAATGAACGACGTTTGCGCGCCGGCGTTGTTGGCCGATTCCGGCGCCGCGACGCCGCGGATCTCACCCTTGCCGAACTTCGACGTATCGCCGATTTTCTTTTCCAGGGTGTAGGCGGCAAAGGAAGACAGGAGCGCCCCGCCGCCGGGCAGGATGCCGAGCATCGAGCCCAAAGCGGTGCCGCGCAGCACGGCGCCCGAACTGTCCTTCAGGTCCTTCCAGGTCGGCATCAGGCCCGTAACCTTATTGACGAACACGTCGCGGGCCTCGCCCTGCTCGAGGTTGGTGATGATCTCGGCGAAGCCGAAGACCCCCATCGCAACGATGACGAAACCGATGCCGTCGGAGAGCTCCGACATGCCGAAGGAGAAACGCGCGATGCCGGAATTGACGTCGGTGCCGACCAGGCCCATCAACAGGCCCAGGATGGTCATGGCGATCGCCTTGACCAGGGACCCGTGCGCCAGCACCGTCGCGCCGACCAGGCCTAGCACCATCAGCGAAAAATACTCCGCCGGACCGAATTTCAGCGCCACCTCGGCGAGGGGCGGCGCGAACAGGGCGATGATCACCGTGGCGACGCAGCCGGCGAAAAAGGAACCCATGGCAGCGATGGCCAGCGCAGGACCGGCGCGGCCCTGTCGCGCCATCGCATAGCCGTCGAGGCAGGTGATCACCGAGGAGGACTCGCCCGGCAGATTGACCAGAATGGCCGTGGTCGAGCCGCCGTATTGCGCGCCGTAGTAA
>Ga0182021_10004098_pt1 | contig 17078 bp, 15 predicted proteins | sample 612E3MmetaG_FD_120493 | JGI IMG/M metagenome (GOLD analysis project Ga0182021, IMG submission 120493) | Permafrost microbial communities from Stordalen Mire, Sweden - 612E3M metaG (Illumina Assembly) | ecosystem: Environmental > Terrestrial > Soil > Wetlands > Permafrost | place: Sweden...
ACGTCAGCACGTCTCGTTCCGGGTTCCAAGCGACGTCGAGACCTCACCGAATCAGCGGATGCCAGTCGCCCCTTGGTAGACGAACGGGCTGAGGAGCGGCTCGCCCTCCTCGTAGCGCGAGAGGCGGAACTCGGACGCAACGACGTGGGGGAGCGTGGTCTCGCCGTCGAGCATGATGTCGGCCATGAGACGGCCCAGGGCCGGGGCGGTCTTGAAACCGTGACCGGACATCCCGGCTGCGATGTACAGGCCCGCGTACCCCGTCGCTGAGACGATGGGGTTGTTATCGGGTGTTGTGTCGATGACCCCGGTGGTGGTCGTGGCGATTCGGGGGGACTCGATGCCCGGGAAGCGGTGCATGGCCTTCTCGACGACCAGTTCCACGGTCTCGTTCGTCGCGCGGCTCGGGTAGACGTCGGGATCGTCGATCGGCGTCATCGAGCGGCCGCTCGAGCTGTTGCCGAACAGCATCTCGCTGCCCCGCAGGTGTACGTACTGCTTGGCCACGAGGTCGGAGAACACCGGCGGCGAGCCGAGATCCGCCACGGGGTCGATGAGCACCTCCTGCACCCAGATCGGCTGGATCGGCAGCGTGATGCCGAGCGGGCTGACGAGCGGGACGGACCACGCACCTGCCGCGACTACGACCATGCCCGCGGGGACGATCTCGCCGTCAGCGAGTCGCACGCCGGCGACCTTGTCGCCGTCGACCACGATCTCGGTGACCTTGGCGCCCTGCCGGATCGTCACGCCTTTGGCTCTGAGCGAGGCGGCGAGCGCCTGGGCGGTCGCGTAGCCGTCGCCGTAGCCGCCGCGCGGCTCGAAGCAGAACGTAGCGAAGTCCTCCAGGTAGGTGCTGGGCCACATCGCCGCCACCTCTTCGTGGCCGATCTCGTGCGTCTCGATCCCGAGGCAGCGCTGGTTGGCCAGGCTCGCACGGAACGGCTCGAGGTTCTCCGGGCCCACCCCCACGAGGTAACCGACTTGCTCGAAGCCGATGCCCTGGCCGAGATCGGCCTCGGCGTTCTCGAAGAACTCCAGGCTCGCGAGAGCGAGCGCCGCCACTGAGGAGACGCCGTAGTGGCAGCGCACGATCCCGGCCGATTTGCCGGTCCCGCCGGAGCCGACCGAGTCCCGGTCGAGGATCGTGATGTCGGTGATGCCGCGTGCCGCGAGCGCGTGGGCCGTGGCGGTGCCGACCACGCCTGCGCCGATGATGACGATGTCACTCATTGCTGTGTTCCTCCTGGTGGTGTGCGGGGATGCGTGGCCGGCGCGTGTACGGGTCACCCATCGGCCACGTCGGGGTTTCGGGTCGGGTCAAGACATCGCGGGGGTCTCCCACAGCGGGAGCTCGACGCCGATGTCCTGCTCGGTGGCGCGGTCGAGGACCCTCGTGGCCCACGCGATGTCTTCGATCGGCATGCCGCCGACGCTGAACACGATGACCTGGTCCTCACTTGTGCGTCCCGGTGCACGTCTCAGGGGGACGTCACCGAGGTTCGTGACCCGGTCGCGGGTGAGCTTGTGGTCGTGGATGAGGTCAACGAACCGTGTGCCGATGATCCCGGTCGTGGTCTCGTAGGCCGGATAGCCGAACTCCTCCTGCCAGTCGAAGTACATGTCGAGGTTGTCGATGAACAGGCCCGTCGCTGGGTCCAGCATGAGTTCGTCGTCGAGCTTGAGGTTCGCCACTGCGCAGATGAAGGCCCCCGGCGAGAGCCACTCGGTGTGCACGTGCGGGTATGTCGCCGGGTCGACGGGCCCCGAGACGCCGGAGTGGATGATGTCGGCGCCCCGCACCGACTCCTCGAGGGTTTCGCAGATGACGATCTCGACGTCGGGCAGGCGCTCGGCGGCCCACTCCTGGAACGCCTCGGACGTGACCCGGCGACGACCGTAGACCTGTGCGCGTTTGATCGGGCGGGTCGCCGCGTAGGCCTCCAGACCGGTCTTGCCCATCACTCCGGGGCCGATGATCGACACGACGCTCGCGTCGGGCTTCGCAAGGTACTTGGCACCGACTCCGGGAACGGCCCCCGTGCGGTAGGCGCTGAGCAGGTTGGCTGACATGATCAGCTTCGGCGCACCGGTGTCCGTGTGGTTGAGGACGAAAAGAAGGATCGAGCGCGGCAGGCCGACCTTTCTGTTCGCGACGTTTGAGCCGTACCACTTGACCCCGGCGTTGTCGAAGCTGCCGCCGAGGTAGGCGGGCATCGCCATGAATCGGCGGTCGGTGCCGTCCTTGGGCATGTTCGGGAAGGCCGGCGCCTCGGGGAACAGCACCATGGCGCCGTGCGAGTTTCCGAGCCGTCCGGCCATGCGGTAGTCGCCGAGTTGTAGGAGTTGGAGCGTCTCGTCCATCGCCTCGACGCACGCAGGCATGTCCGTCACGCCGGCGGCGATGGCGTCCGGCTCACTGAGGTAGCGAAATGAGATCGCGGTATCGGTCACGAGGGTCTCCTAGTCGAGTTGAGGTCGTTGCTGGTTCGCCGTGGAATGTCGGCGGGTAGAACCGGCCGACACTGCCACAGCCGGGTGCTGCGTGCGGGCGAGGTCGGGCCGAGGGCTGCTTAGCTGAGCGACTCGGTCAGCTGCTCGTAGGTCTGGGGACGGGCCTTCTTCATGACCGTTCCCTGAACCCAACCGATCGCCGGGAGCAGGACGACCAGGCCAACGAGCCCGATGCTCAGCGCACCCCAACGGGGGGTGCCCGCGGCGTCGACGTCACCGACCAGCATGGGGAAGTTCGCGCCGATGGCGACGGCCGCGACCCCGAGCCCGATGAGGCTGAGCGACGGCGCCATCACCGTGCGCCAGACGCTCTGCTGCGCCGTGGAGCGGCTGAACCAGACGATGACGGCGACGCTCGTGACGGACATCAGTACCACGATCGCGAGGGTGGCCACGCCGGCGAGCCAGGTGAACACCTGCAGGACCGGGTCGAGGCCGAGTACTCCGGAGATGACGACCAGGAGGCCCCCCGTGATGGTCTGGGCGAGCGAGGACTTGTATGGAGAGAGGTGGGCGTGGTGTACGCGGCCGAGCCTGGCGGGTAGCGCACCCACGGCCGACATCGAGTGCTGGTAGCGCGCGAGCACGTTGTGGAAGGACAGGACGCAGGCGAACATGCTCGTGATCAGCAGGACGTTCACGACGACCTCACCGCCCGAGCCGAGGTATCTCGCCGTCGTCCGGAGGATGAGCGTCCCGGGGCCCTCACTGACGACGGCCAGGATCTGCTTCGGTCCCCAGGCCATGATCAGGCCCCAGGAGGCCACCGTGTAGAAGATGCCCACGCCGATGACGGCGGCGTACGTCGCCCTGGGGATCGTGCGCTCCGGGTCGCGGGCCTCGTCGCGGAAGATGGCAGTGGCCTCGAACCCGATGAACGCGGCGATGGCAAACATCAGTCCGATGGCTGGCGAGCCCGACGTGACCTGCGCCGGCTCGAACGAGGTGAATGAAAGACCGTGGGCGCCGCCGCTGACGACGACGACGAGCACCAGGAGCAGCACGATGCCGATCTCGCCGACGAGGAGCACGCCGAGCACTTTTGAACTCACGTCGATGTGCCGGTAGCCCAGGACCCCGACGGCGGCGACCATGATCAGTGACCAGATCCACCACGGGATCGACGGAGCGCCGAGGTTAGCGAACGTCACCTCGAGGATGTACCCCAGGTAGCCGTACACCGAGACCTGGATGGTGGTGTAGGTCAGGAGCGCGAGGAACGCTGCGGCCAGGCCCGTACGGTTGCCGAGGCCGTAGCCGATGTAGGTGAAAAAGGCGCCCGGACGCGGCACGACGCGGGTCATGGCCGTGAGGCCGACGGCGAACAGCAACAGGATGACGCCGCTGATCGCGAAAAGGGCCGGGAACCCGACCCCATTGCCGAGCAGCATACCGAGGGGGGCCGCACCGCCGAGGACGGTGAGCGGTGCGGCCGCCGCGACGACCATGAAGACGATAGACGTGGTGCCGAGCTTCCCGGTCAGAGACCGGACCGGGGATGTGACTACTGCTTCCGTGCTGCTATCTGCGATGGCTGACATGGGAACTCCTCAGCTTGCCGGTGGACGGAGGCGACGGGACGGGATGAGTGACGGCGAGGACCTGGAGGCTTCGGATTGCCTGCCGATTCCCTTGCGTGATGCCAAGACTCGCGTGCTGGGGTTACCCCGGCACCGCCATCTCGTAACGTTGTCGCCACGTCGTACGAGACGGGACGATCCCCGCGTCTCGCGCGACGTCACACCCCGGAAACATGCCGTGCTGCCAGCGGGCGACTACGCCACCTACAGTGCGCGAACACCCTCCGGAGGTTCCATGACCGCTCTGCAGCGCGCGATCGCACATCCCGTTCCTGTCCCGGGGGTGCGCTCCACCTCGCCCGTCACCGGCCTTGACCGCCGCAGCGTGGGCGCCTGGGACGTGCTCGGCCAGTCTGTGGCCGCCGTCGCCCCGGCGGCCGCAGCCACCACGATCCCCGTCCTGGTGGCCGCGTCCGCCGGTGGGGCGGCCCTGCCTGCTGTCGTCGCCGCCACCGTGCTCGCGATGCTCGTCTCGGTCGCCGTCAACGTCTTCGCACGCCGAATGGCGGCGACCGGCTCCCTGTACACGTTCGTCTCGCGATCGCTCGGTGCGCGTGCGGGGGTCGTGACCGGCGTCGCGATCCTGGTGGGCTACACCTTCATCGCGATGTTCGCCCTGACGGGTGCGGCGTTCTACCTCGGCCCCCTCGCCCAGCATCTAGGGATCACCGTGCTGGTGCTGCCCTTCCTGGCGATACCCGTGCTGGTGGTCCCCCTGGCGGGTGCCCGCCGCTCCACCCGGGTCGAGGTTGTCATGGAGGGCACCTCCGTCCTGCTGATCGCTGTGCTGGGCGTCGCGCTGCTCGTGCGCACCGGTCCCCCCGACTTCAGCGGTATGACGCACGCCGTGACGGCGCCGGGGATGGTGGTCGGCACGGTGCTCGCGCTCACCGCCTTTGTCGGCTTCGAGAGCGCCTCGACCCTCGGGGTGGAGGCACGTCGCCCGTTCACGACTGTGCCGCGAGCGGTGACCTGGACGGTCGTGGTCTCCGGCGTGACCTACGTCGGCGCCGTGACTGTCCAGTTGACGGCATTCCATGCGCTCGGGCGAGATCTGGGCACCAGCGCCTCGCCGGTGAACGCGTTGAGCGCAGCCTTCGGGCCGCCGTGGCTGGCGGGGGTGCTGGACGTCGCGGTCGCAATGTCGTTCCTCGCGTGCGCGATCGCCTCCGCGACGGCGATGGCTCGCATCCTGTTCGCGATGGGTCGGGAGCTCGTGCTGCCCGAGCGGTTCGGCCGCGCCGACCCGGTGCGGCAGGTCCCGACCGTTGCGACGCGAACCGCCGTCGCGCTCATCGTGGGGCCGCCCGTAGTCGCGGCGGGTCTCGGGCTCGACCTGCAGACGCTGATGCACGTCCTTATCGCCATTGCGGCGGCGGGTTTCCTCACCGCCTACGTACTTGTGTGCGTCGCCGCGCCGATCTTCACGCGCCGCATCGGAGAGCCCCACCCGTGGACCACAGTGCTGAGCTGGTCCGGGGCCGTGCTGACCTCCGCGTCCCTGATGACGTTCCTTGTCGTGCAGGTCAGGACGGCGCACGCCGCCGCCACATGGGCATTCGTGGTCCTGCTTGTGGCCGGCACAGCCCTCGGGTGGCTGCGCCTGGCCCGTAGCCCCGTCGCGCGCGAGCGGGTCGGCCTGTACGACGAGCCCACGTCCCAGGACGTCCTCGGCGGGGACTCGTGAGCTACTCCTTCGGGCACCCGGACGTCGTCGCTCGGCTCACCGGGGTACCGCCGCCGGCCGGCGGCATCAATTCGCGCCAACCGGGCGCAATCCTGCACGCTCTGCAGATCCTGGAGTGCGTGGCGCGCCGCGGCCCAGGCACGACGGCGAGCGAGATCAGCACCGACCTGAATCTCTCGCGTGCCACGACCTACCGCCTGGTGCGCCTACTCGCCGACGACAAGTACCTCGTCCGCATGCCCGACCTCAAGGGTTTCGCCCTCGGTCGACGCGTGGCCGAGCTCGCGGCACCCGCGACGGCGACGCCTCACCTGTCCCGCGCCGCGCTCGCCGTGCTCGCCGTGCTGCGCAACCGGGTGCGCGCGGGTGTCCACCTCGTGCACTACTCGGGCAGCAGCATCTTCATCACCGACGAGGACGGTGACATCCCGCTCACCGATCCGAGCCGCCTCGTGACCGACCCGAGCTCCACCGCCGCGGGCCGCCTCGCCGCGGCATGGGTGGAGGCTCAACGCACGGGTCGCCGGCCACCCACGCACGAGCTCCAGGCCAGACGCGTCTCCTCGCGGCGAGGGTGCCTCGCTCTGCCGGTGCAGGATGACGCCGGCCACCTCGTTGCGGCGCTCCTGGTGGAGGCGCCGGCGGCGCGCCTCAAGCATCCCGAGGAACTGATGTCTATTCTGCTCAGCGGTGTGTCTGAGCTGACGATGCTGCTCACCTGAGCCGGCTGAAGCCTGGGTGCCGCCCGGACGCCGAACGGCCTGCGGGCACGCGCTGAAGCCGTTGCGAACCGGCACAATCATGGTCTTCGTCGTTCCGTAGCGGGATCGGCAACGGGAGCACGATCGCCCCAGCGGCACGAGAGCATGGCCTCGCAGCGCTCCATCAAGGGCCGCGTGCAGCAGCTGCGGGAGTCGGTCAGGCGCAGACCGTGCAACTCCTGATCGGCCGGCCAGGCCAGGGCGTTGTGCTCCTCTGGGGCACAGTTGGACGGCTCTGCGATCCATTGGTCGATCGTCCAGATGTCCATCCGGAAGTCCACGCCCTGTACTTGCTGAACGCTTACGGAATGGGTTCAGCCGGAGCGAGCCCGCTTCTGCGCGTTGCGTGTCGGACAGCTTCGCCGGGTCGACCAGCTGGACGACCTCCACACGGCGGTGTACGAGGCACCGCTGGACTCGAAGCGGACCCAGCCAAATTGCTTTGAACGAGGCCAGCGGAATCCACATGGTCTCGAACAGGCGCCTCTGGTGCACCAGAGGATGGCACAGCCCCATGGTGCTCGTGGGCAATGGAAACCTTCTACCGGGGACAGGTCACAGGAGCCGAACCCGAAGTTCGGTTTCCGGGTGAGCCGGGACGGGACCTACGGCCAGGCGCCGACAAGACGGCGCCACCGCTGTCATTGCCCCGGGTGGTCTTTCACCACGCGCCGGGCCGGTCGTTTCCAGGTCCTACCGGTACCGCCTTCACATGGTCGCCCGCGCGGGCTGAGAGAGTCTTCATTTCACGGGGTTGAGCTTGAGACCATAGGCGTTGAAGATGTCGATCGCCTCCGTCCAGTCAACCCGCTTCTGGTCGGGCGTTCCGTCAAGCCCGCCATCGGAGATGATTCCCCGGGCCTGCCGTGCGTTGGCGTTGCCAGTGGCCGCCCAAACGGTTCCGCCGCTGTCGCCATTGACCGAACCCCAGCCGTTTACGACGTCCACGCCTTCGACGCCGCGTGCGTGGTAGCCGGCTATGGGGAACCACAAGTCTTGGTTGGTGACCTTGATCCCGCAGGGTGTGCTGTGGCCGAGCGAGGCAGACCTCGCCCCCGAATGGCAGACCCAGTCCCCGAGGTATGAGTACTGGACGCTGGTCATCGGAATCCACCCATCGACGTCACTCTCATCGGCGTTGTTGTCGGCTCCAACAAGGAGTTCCGCATCCCAACCCGTGTTGCGGGATGTGACCGTGCCGACGTAGTTGCCGAGCAGTCCGTTCGACCAACTCCACGTCGTACCGGCGGCCGTGTAGATCCGCTGTCCTACTGCGAAGCAGTGAGCAGCGGTGACCATGACCGGGTACCCGTCACTCTTACGTACCGCGGGAAGCCCAGCCGTGCAGTGCCCGGTGCCATCGGTGATGACATCACCACCGATGAACGGTGGGCTGTCGTGCCACTTGACGTTGTTCCAAACAGCACTCTTTACGTGTCGTGCGAATCCCTTGGTGAACGAACGAGTCACTGTGGGTACCGTCGACGCGGCGGAGACCACATGAGTCTTGGCTGTACTTATTGGCTTGATAGCGACATTGTTGCCATCCGCCTTGATGGCAGTAGCGGTGTTGTCCACCTCGATCTGAAGTCCGGAACCATCAGGAGCAGGGGATACGGCGTAGACCGCATACGGGTGCGGCTTGGCAAGATAGGCCTCCCGAGCTGCATCCAGGGCGGCCAGAGTGTAGGTGGCCTTGTGAATCCGGATCTGCTTGGTGTCGATCGAAGATTCCATGGACTTCGCTGCCTGAACGAAGCCGGTGGCCCGTCTCGTATCTGTCAGATAGAGGTTCACAACGTCATGGTTGGCATCAATCCCTACGCTGGTGAATACACGAGCACCGCTACCTCTGCCAACATCGCTCAGGGCGCCTGCAACCGCTCGCAGTGGGTCCAGCAGTGCGGCCTGCGCTACCGGGGTCATCGTCTCGATCTGGACATCGGTCAGCGCCTTCCCAGAAGCACCGACCGCTCCGAGCGCCTGGGATGAGAACATGACCGGAAGCGCCGTGGCAGCCAAGACCACTGTTGTCGTGCACAAGCCGAGCGCGGCGCTCAAGATTTTCTTCAAGGAACCCTCCGTGTTGAAACTTGACCCACCTCTACATGCAGCCCCGCTGATGCGTAACGCGACCTGCCTGCGAACCGTGTCAGCATCGCGCAACACGAATGCTCCGCCAGGGAGGCTGAGCATTCGGTGTGTCGTGGGCTAGCGACCACTCGGCACTGGTATCGCGTCTCACCTCTGAGCAACACGTCATTGCTCGGGCCCTGCAACGAGGGTTATCGCCGATGGCAGGGATCCTCAACCGAAATGTGAAGGCCGATCTCTGCCGCTCGCCGATTAATGGCAGGCATCAACGCGGCAGCCGCCCTCAGATGGCAGCGTCTCCGCGGCCGGCTCACCTTGGATCCTTGGCGGGCGGCGGCCCGCGGTAATTCAGCCGAAGACGGATCGAGCACAGGAATGGCAACAGCTAACCAAGATGCAGCTTTCCCACTTGGAGACGCACCTCTAGTTGGCTAGCAGACTCATCGGCATGGACATCGTCATTTTGGCCACTTCGACATCGGTGAGACCAGCTTCGGTAAACCAGCACTGGCTAATGTTCAGCCAATCGGCGACGTTCGGCTGGTTGGGCTGGCCAAGGTCAGAGCTGTAAATGATACGCGGGTGCGACCTCGCCACGTTCGCAAACGTCAGCGGGTCCTGGTGGCCGAGCAGCCGGTCCAGCGCCGTCACCTCTACGTAGACCTCGGGCAGATCGGCCAGCGAGGCAAGATCCTCCAAACTCAGACCGCACATCGGGTGGGTGGGATGGGTAAGCAGCAGCCGGTCCAGTCCAAGCGCCAGCGCTGCGTCCACCAGGAGGAGGGTTTCAGCGCGATTGGCGTGGCCGGTGGCGATGACCACTGGAAGGTCGCGGGCCGCGCGAAGGACTTCATGCACCGATGGTCGCAGCCGGCCACTCTCGTCGCTGACCCGGAGCCGGCCGAGGCGGGCGACGTCCATCCGGGAGTGGAACGGCGTGCGTTGCAACGTCGAGGCGTGTGAGTCGACCAGCGTTGGCAGATAAACGACCAATCGCATCGGACTGTCTTGACCGTGCTGGTAGGTCGACTGCTCGATGGACCGCACGTCAAGGCCACCGCTGATCATGTTGAGCGTTAGAGAACCCGACACTGGTAGACCGTCCTGCCGCGCCTCCCAGGCTTGGGCCGCCGTCGACCCGAGATGGCTCTTCGCCACCACCCAGCCTTGCTGCTCGGCGTAGCGTTGGCCGGCGACCCTGGTGGTGTGGCGCCGCTGGTAGAGATCCACGCCCGCGTGATAGTGAATGTCGACAAAGCGAGTGCTCGGATCAATCATCGGGCGTCCCGGTCGGCGGGGTGTCCTGCCATGGAGTGGAGTAGCCGAAGAGCTTGCGTGCCTGGTCCAGCCTTTGACCGTTACGTACAGCCGCCGCGATGTTGCGCTCGGTGGCATCAACACGAGTCGCCCGCCGCAGGACCTCCTCTGCCAGTTCGGCCGGCACGACCAGCGCGCCGTTGTCGTCGGCGAGCACTACGTCACCTGGACGCACCGCGATGCCGTGCACGTCGATGACTCGACCGACCGCGTCCAGTTCCACTCGGTTCTTGCCGCTGACCATGGTCACACCGGTGCTGAACAGCGGGTAGCCAGCCGCACGGATCTCGCCAACATCTCGCGCGGAACCATGCAGAATAGTTCCGCGCACACCACGCGCCAGTGCGACAGCGGTGAGCAGGGAGCCCCAGTTGGTACAGCAGGTACTGCCACCGTTGTCGACGACGACGACCGAGCCAGCCGGCACGTCGTCCAGATAGTTCGCCGCGTTGCGGAAGGGTGGCCCGTCGTCGCTGACTGGGCGGTAGGTGACGGTGAACGCAGTCCCACAGGCACGCACCCCTGGCACGCGCGCGGCAATACCCGCTAGCACCCCGGGTACGCCCAAGCTGTCCAGCGCGTCGGAGACTGCGGCGGTGTCACACTCGGCGAGTCTGGCGATAACCTCCGCCAGTACTGGAGCCGCAGCGACGGGCTCGTCCAGGTTGGCAGTCATGGGTTTGCTGCTAGCGCCCGGTTCAGGCTCCAGGCGTAGAACTCTGCCGCGTAGTCAGCGACTTCCGGACCACGGTTAGGTATCGAAAGACCAAAGTGGTGCGCTGAGCCGTCGACATCCACCACGCAGGACAGATGCAGGGTGCCGGTGCCTTCGCTCGACCCCTCGGCTTTTCCGGATAGGGAGGCCAGCCGGGGGCCGCTCGACATACCGACTTCGATGCCGGTGCCTCGAACACCTGCCAGCAGTTCGGTCTCGGCGAAGTTGGCGGTTGCGGTCGCCATTGCGAACGGCATTGCCGCCCCAAGCTCGGCGAAGGCACCGCGTCCCTGCCTGCTGACCGTGTGCGGGTCCAGCAGTCTGTCTAGCTCCTCGGGAAGGGGCGGGGCTGCGGGCGACTGAGTGACCGTTACGTCGACGTACGGGTACTTCCAGATGTATGACACGCACGCATCAGGGGCCAGCGGGCGGAGCATCGCATCGACCTCGGCAGCGATGTCTGCCTCGAGCACGCCCAGTAGGCGCCACCGGGTCACCCGGGCAGGACGCCCTGGCGGCAAACTTGCTATCGCGGCGGACACCATCGGCAGGCATTCGTCGGGCGGCCCCGGCACCATCAGCACGGTGGTCCGGCCGACGACGACCTGCGCACCCCAAGCGGTGCCATTGTCGTTGGGCAGCAGTTCGCTGCCCACGGGGAAGTACGCCTGCCTACGGTTGTCGTCGTGCACCGGGAGGTTGAAAGACAGTAGGCGGGATCGGACGGCGTCCCAGGCTGTTTCGCTGAACTGCGACGCTAGCCCGCACGCCGCCGCGACTGCGTCCCTGGTGATGTCGTCCGACGTTGGGCCGAGTCCGCCAACTACGACCATTACGTCATCGATGCCGAGCCGTGCTCCTACGCATGCCTTGATGTCCGCGTGAGTGTCTCCTGCGGTCAGGTGCGCGCGCACCTGGTAGCCGACTTTGGCGAGCAGCCCGCTGATCCTGGCGGTGTTGGTGTCTAGCACGGCGCCCGACAGCAGTTCGTCGCCCACCGCGATGACTGACGCCTGCCTTCGTGGCTGGGCCCCGACGAGCGCAACCTGTACCGCTGAGGCCGCTTCCGGCGTGCTCGCGCCGCCTCCCAGGTCATACGTCACTGTCGAACGTGTCCGAACGACTGCCCGCACGGCGCTATTGATCTGCCTTGCCGGAGCTGGCAGGTCAAGGTGCTGCAGCATCTGCGCAACGGTGAGGAACAGCGCCATTGGGTTCGCCTTGGCAAGCCCGGCCATGGCTGGTGCACTGCCGTGCACGGGCTCAAAGTAGCTGCCCTTGTCGCCGATGTTGCCACTGGGCGCGAGGCCGAGGCCGCCCATCACGCCAGCACCGACATCGGACAAGATATCGCCGAACATGTTCTCGGCGATGATCACGCCAAATCTCTCGGGCCTGCGCACCATCCACAGCGCTGTGGCATCGACGTTGAGGATCTCGGCCTTGATTTCGGGGTACTTCGCTGCGATCAACTCGAGCCGTCCACGCAGGTAATTGCTGCTGTTGCGCAACACGTTTGGCTTGTCTGCGATCGTGACCAGGCGGTAGCCGTGTTTCCTGGCGTACTCGAAACCGAAGCGAAGCAACCGGTCGATGCCGTACCGGGTCTGCAGTCGGATGGTGGCGCTGGTGTCTTCGGGCCCGGACGCCTCCGCGTTGGGGTGGTCCTTGACCACCGACCACAGGTTCTCGTTCATCCCGTGAAAGTCCAGACCTGCGTAGAGCCCTTCGGTGTTCTCTCTTATGATCACGAAGTCGAAGCGGTCCGCGGCGAGGTCCATCACCGGGCGCACGTTGGCGAACAGCTCGAGTCGCTGACGCAGCTGCACTACCGGAGACACGAACTTCACGCCGGTGCCACGCAGCGGCTCAATCAGCTCCGCCTCGGCCTCACGGACCGGTTTGCTGGTGACCGCACCCAGCAGGCAGGTGTCCGTCTCCTGCAGAAGCTGCCACGTCGCCGGCGGCATGGCGTCCCCGGTCGTACACCAGGACTTCCAGCCGACTTCGCCATAGCGGAAACTGACTGGAAGCCCCATCTTGTCGATTATCGGCATGACCACCGCGACCACTTCGGGACCCACCCCATCCCCAGGCAGTACGGCAATGCTTTTCATGCTCGGATGAGGAGCCAGATGGATGTCAGCACGCCTCTTCACCCTTAAGCCGCGCTTAGGGACAGAGTGTGCGCGGCCAGTACGACTTCTCGGTGGTCCTTGCGCAGGATGCTGCTACGGGCCTCCACCGGTAGGTCGAAATGACCGAGCACCAGATCGGGCAGCGGCATGGACTGAGCCGACTCGGGCACGCGAGTGCTTAGCAGGTCCGCCAGGTGCAGTGCGGTGCCGAGGTCGTACCGCGCGATTGGCTCGGCGCGGTTCAGGTAGGCGATCCACTGCTCGGAACACAGGTTGCCCGGTCCCTTGCCCATCCCGAGGAATGAGGAGTCGATCCAGGTGGCGCCCGCACCGACAGCGGCGATCGAGTTGGACAGCGCGAGGCCAAGGTTGTTGTGAGCGTGCAGGCCTACCGCGCTGGGCGCTATCGAATTCACAAACGTGGTCAGCTGGGTGATCTGTTCGGGGTGCAAGCTGCCGTTCGAGTCGGCGAGGTAGACGGTATCCACTCCGGCGTCGGCGGCGCCGACCACAGTCTCAAAGATTGCGCGGGTGTCCATCTGGGAGACCCGGGTCAGGTTGGCACAGACGGTAAAGCCGGCGTCCTTGGCCCTCGCGATGTTGTCGAAGTCAGCGCCGGGACGGGCCGCTGACATGCAGATGCGCAGCAGGCGGGCACCCGCCTTGTACATCGCCGCGATATCGCCCGCGGCGATGTTCTTGGAGTGCAGGATCAAGCCGACGTGCTCGGGCCCGACCGCATCGGCAACCGCGGAGATGAACTCGTCATCTCCGCGCCCTGTGAGGCCAGGGTGAGACACAGGTTTGAAAGGTCCGTTTCGGTAGGCTACCTCGATCCAATCGAAGCCGGCTTCGACGCTCAACTGGGCATGGGCGAGCGCGTAGTCGAGCTCGAAGTCGAAATTATTGCGGTAACCGCCGTCTCGCAAAGTGACATCAATGTTCACGTAAGACACAGAACCTCCAGATTCAGGCCACGGGGTGGCGCGGCCAGCCACGGTGCTGCAGGTAACTTCGGGATAACTTTCGCTAAGAAAGAACTGGCGTCGCCTGTCGTGCTGTGTAGATTTACGGAGTTTAAACATACCTATATGAACTCGTGGCGTGAATCTAAGCACCTCAATATGAACCTAGAGGTGACTTCATGCACGCTAGATGAACTCCTGGGGTGAGCTCACGTGTGTCTTGTCGAATAAGTACGTTGGCAAGAATCCTGTGATATCAAGGGGTCGACATTCATCCGTGCCGGACACCGCGACATTCAGGGGTTTTCGGGAAGAAAGGGATCCATGACATCGCAAGCGCTTTTGGTAAGCCCGTCCAATGAGAAGCAGGACGCCGCGACAGGGCTGCTCAAGCGGTCCACGCAGGGCTCACGTCTGGCCTTTTGGATCGTTACCGCGACGATCGGACTCGCACTGGCCGCCAGCGGTGCCCCTTCGCCGCTGTACGTGGACTACCAGCAACGGTGGCACTTCTCATCCACCACCTTGACCACCATCTACGCCATGTATGCCGGCGGCGTCATCATCACGCTGCTCCTGGCAGGCGGGCTCTCTGACCGCATCGGCCGGCGACGCGTGCTGCTGGGAAGCGTGAGCGCACTGATCGGGAGCTTGGTGATCTTCCTGTTCGCCAACGATACCGGCTGGCTCTTCCTCGCCCGCGGTGTCCAAGGGTTGGCAACAGGTGTCTTCACCGGGGCAGCTGCTGCTGCGCTGACAGAACTGCACCCGCGCAGGGACGCCCGTGCAGCCGGACTGGTGAATAGCGCCTCCACCTCGACGGGGATCGCGCTGGGCGCGGTTGGGTCCGGGGCGTTAGCCCAGTGGGCACCGTTACCGCTGCGCATCCCGTACGTTCTGCTCATCGTGCTTGCGCTGTTGTTACTGGCTGCCATCGCGCTCAAGGTTCCCGAGACCGTACCTAATCCTTCCACCGCCGGGGGGTTGAGCCGGCTGCTTCGGCCACAGAGGCTGGGAGTAGCCCCGGGGGTGCGAGGCGCGTTCGTGATCGGCTCTCTTGGCGTGCTGGCCTCATGGTCGGTCGGCGGCCTGTACCTCAGTCTTGGCGGTAGCCTCGCCAAGGAGTTGCTGCACGTCAACAACCACTTGATCGCCGGGCTGGTCATCTTGACCGTGCAGGGTGTTGGCGGCGTCTCGCAGCTGGCATTCACATCGAGGACGAATAGGGCCAACGCGGTGACCGGCTTCCTGTCGCTGATCACCGGGATGGGCGTGGTGTCGTTGTCGCTGTGGCTTTCCAGCCCGGTCTTGTTTCTGTGTGGTGACTTGATCACCGGGGTTGGCTTCGGCCTGGCTTTCATGAGCGGTACCCGGCGGGTCACCGAGGCGGCGCCCGCGGACAAGCGTGGAGAGGTTCTAGCGGCGTACTTCGTCGTGGCCTACCTGGCCATCTCGGTCCCAGTGATCGCGGTCGGCATGGTCTCGGCTCACATCGGCCTAGTGCACACGTTCTACATGTTCGCGGCGATCATGAGCATGGTGGCTGTAGTCGCGCTTGTCGGCACCCTTGTGTATCGGCCGAAGATATGACCGCCGTGGCTATCGTCTTCCCGCCTGCGCAGGACACCCTGCCCCTGCGTCACGCGCTGATCTTCTCTCCGGTTCTGCCGCAGTGGGACCAGGGAGCGTTCTTCACCCCGGTAACCGACGTGCTCCGGTCGGCGGGTTTCCAGGTCACGGTGGTGGACACTCTTAGCCTGTGGGACGTATCGACAACCACGGTGCGCGAGCTGGCTGAGCGGTGGCGAAACGAGATCAGGCGCTTCGGAGAGGTTGACCTGTTGGTCGGCAACGCCTTGGGTGGTGCCGTGGCGCAGGCACTCGCCGGCGCGCTGTCCCCGTCTTGCGGGGTCCTACTGGTGTCCTCACCGACTCTCGCCGACTCCGTTCTCGGCGACCGGTTGTCTGCTATCGCAGTACTTGCCGAGCAGGGGCGCCTCGGTGAGGCGTTGGCGCTGTTGGGTCGCCGAGTGCTTCCCGAAGGAGAGTCCGGGCCTGTCGACAACCTGGAGCCGACCGTCGGTCCGGCCGCTGGCCGTCGGCTTGCGCGGGGCATGCGGCTGTTACTAGAGCTGGACCTGGTCGATGACGTCCGCAGGTACGCGGGGCCACTGGTTCACATCGTGGGTGCGCGATCGCAACTGGTCACGGACAAGCACGTGGCCGGGGCTGCGCACCACCAGATTGTCTCGGTCTCCGGCGCCGGCATGCGTCCGCATTCCGATTCTCCTGAGATCGTCGCCGCGATCGTGGGGCAGTTTGTCACGGCGTCTGGCTAGCCGGCGCACAGGATGCTCGGTTAGTCAACCTCTTACACACCGGTGCACGTGCCACAGACGGGTCGTGGCACGTGCACCGGTAGACCATCGTCATACGGTCTGCTTTGCTCGACTCGACCGATCCGGCTTTTGAACGGGCCCCGATCAGCCGATCGCCTAAAATGATGTACAGAATGTGTTGATACGCTATAGTTCGGTACATGACGACGATCCCCGTGGCCGATGCGCGGTCACATTTGTCTAAATTGATCGACGAGGCGACGGCAACGCATCAGCGCTTTGAGATCACCCGCAACGGACACCGCGCCGCTGTACTTCTGTCCGCCGACGACTTCGACACGCTTCAGGACACGATCGCGGTGCTATCCGATCCGACGCTGTTATCTGCCCATAGGGAGGGCCAGGACGCCATCAAGGCCGGCGACTACCTCGACGCCGATCAACTTGCTCACGCAATGCGTGAGGCAGGGCGCTTGCCCCAGTGAGCCAGCGGTACAGGTTGCGTATCGCTCGCCCGGCGGCCAGAGCGTTGGCTGAAGTACTGCCTGAGAAAGTGGCCGCCGCCGCATACGAGTTCATTACCGGCCCGCTGCTCGACGACCCACATCGTGTGGGCAAGCCGCTCAATCCCTCGATGGCGCCGGCTTGGACAGCCCGTCGCGGCAGTTACCGGATCTTGTACAACCTCGACGACACTCACGGAGTCGTCGAAGTCACTGCGATCCGTCACCGCTCCGACGCGTACCGGACTTGACATCAGTTCTTCACCGATCACGTCGCAGGTTGGAACCTCAGTCGATCACGGGACATTCTTGGCCAAGCTGGGTTGAGGGTGCGTTCCGAACAGGGATCGGCGAATTCAGGCGGTCGTTGCAACGATGGACGTTTCGGGGTCAAACAGTAGACGCTGCATGGCTTTTGCGGGTGTGATGCCGCCCAGTGTCTTGCGAGGTCGAGCGTTGAGCTCT
>Ga0182021_10004099_pt1 | contig 17076 bp, 16 predicted proteins | sample 612E3MmetaG_FD_120493 | JGI IMG/M metagenome (GOLD analysis project Ga0182021, IMG submission 120493) | Permafrost microbial communities from Stordalen Mire, Sweden - 612E3M metaG (Illumina Assembly) | ecosystem: Environmental > Terrestrial > Soil > Wetlands > Permafrost | place: Sweden...
CACAGCCACCGACGGCGGGCTACCAGATGCCAAATCCGTGGGATCTGGTCTCTATGAGCTCGGTGGACGTCGGCTCAGGTGCTCGCCACCCCGGATGGTCACCTTCCTGGCGACGGCAATGGAGGACCGGCTCCTGGCTGCGCAGCGGCCAGGTGATCCCGACTCAGTCTCAGCGATTCTGGTACCTGCTTCCCTCGACTGCGGTGATCGTTGCTTGTGCCACATCCGAACACACAAGCCGAATTCAAAGCCACGGCATACGATCGGTAGGTGAGCATCACATTGCATCAGTCTGGTCACCCCTCTCTTCCGCTGCTCGTCCTTGGCCAAGGTCGCGACCTGGCCACCGAACGCGGCGTCGAGTGCCCAGGTGCGCTTCCGGCCGCTTCAGAACCCGGTCTGGTCGAACGCGCCCGCGTCGCCAAGGCGGCTCTGGGGGACAAAGTCTTCATCCTTGGCCACCATTACCAGCGCGACGAGGTCATCGAGTTCGCCGATGTCACCGGCGACAGCTTCAAACTGGCCAAGGAAGCGGCAGCACGCCCGGACGCGCCGTTCATCGTCTTCTGTGGCGTGCACTTCATGGCGGAGTCAGCCGACATCCTTACCGCCGGTCACCAGCAGGTGGTCCTGCCCGACCTTGCCGCCGGATGCTCCATGGCGGACATGGCCGCGATCAGCCAGGTCGAGGACGCGTGGGACGACCTGGTCGAGATGGGCATCGCGGACCTAGTGATCCCGGTGACCTACATGAACTCCTCAGCTGCCATCAAGGCGTTCACCGGTCGCCATGGCGGCACGGTCTGCACCTCAGGCAACGCCAAGGCCGCCCTGAAGTGGGCGTTCGACCAGCGCGGCGGACTCCAGGGACAGGCCAAGGTGCTGTTCCTGCCCGACCAGCACCTTGGCCGCAACACCGCCGTACGTGAGCTCGGCCTCTCGCTGCAGGACTGCGTCGTGTTCGACCCCCACCAGCCTGCTGGCGGCCTGAGCGCAGCGCAGGTCCGCGACGCGCGCGTCATCCTGTGGCGCGGACACTGCTCCGTGCACGGACGGTTCTCCCTGGAGGCGATCGAAGCAGCCCGCGCCACCATCCCCGGGGTCAAGGTAATCGTCCACCCGGAGTGTCAGTACGACGTCGTGCAAGCCGCCGACGAAGTCGGCTCCACCGAGAAGATCATCGCCACCATCGCCGCAGCCCCAGATGCAACCTCATGGGCGGTCGGCACCGAACTCAACCTCGTGCGCCGGCTGGCGACAATGTTCCCCAGGCAGAAGATCGCCTTCCTGGAGAAGAAGGTGTGCTACTGCTCGACGATGAACCGCATCGACCTCCCGCACCTGGTCTGGACGCTGGAGTCTTTGGTTCTCGGGCGAATCGTCAACCAGATCAGCGTGGACCCCGACGTCGCCAAATGGGCCAGGGTGGCCCTTGACCAGATGCTTGCGCTGCCCGGCGAGACAGCCAAGGACTAACCGGCAGCGCCGATCTGTGAGCTCGCCCGCAGCAGGCCCAGCCGTTCCAGCAGGATGGCCTCAGCCAGGCACACCCGCGCGAACTCACCCAGATGCAGGCTCTCGTTGGCTCCGTGGGCGCGGGTGTCCGGCTCCTCGACACCGGTCACCAGAATGCCCGCGTCGGGGAATCTTTGCGCGAACGCGGCCACGAAAGGAATCGAGCCGCCGATACCGACGTCCACCGGCGGAACGCCCCACGCATCGGTGAAGGCTGCGCGTGCCTGGTCATAGACCGGACCATTAGCATCAGCAGCAAAGCCGGACCCCTGGTCGTCCGACTGGATGTCGACCTTGACCCCCCACGGCGCGTTGGCCCGGAGATGTTCTGCCAGAAGCAGATAAGCCTCATGCGGATCCTCGTCCGGGGCGATGCGCATGGAGATCTTGGCTGAGGCCTTCGGGACCAGGGTGTTGGACGAAGTGTCGACCGACGGGGCGTCGATGCCGATGGTGGTGATCGATGGCTTGGTCCACAGTCGCGTCAGGATCGAGCCGGTGCCTATGAGCTGCACGCCGTCCAGTAGTCCGGACTCTTGGCGCAGCCGTTGCTCGGGGTAGTCAAGGTCTGAGGCCACGCCCGCTTTCAGCCCGCAGACCGCGACATTGCCCTGCTCGTCGTGAAGGGTTGCGATCGTCGCGATCAGCGCAGTGATGGCGTCCGGAACCGCACCACCAAACATGCCGCTGTGGACCCCATGGTCCAAAGTGGCCACCGTGAGGACGACGCGGACCATTCCGCGCAGGGTCGTGGTCAGCGCGGGCTCACCCACGGCCCAGTTGGCGGAGTCGGCAAGCACGATCGCGTCAGCACGCAGCTTCTCGCCGTGCCGCTCAAGGATGGCACCCAAGCTGTCGGAGCCAATCTCCTCCTCGCCCTCGACGAAGACGGTGACCCCGACGGGCAGGGCACCGGAGTGGGCGCGCAAAGCCGCAATGTGAGCCATCACTCCTGCCTTGTCGTCAGCAATCCCACGGGCATAGACCCGGCCATCACGCTCGGTTGGCTCGAACGGCGAGCTGTCCCATTCGGACTCGGCCCCGGCAGGCTGGACATCGTGGTGGGCGTACAGCATGACCGTCGGTGCGCCCTTTGGCCCGTCAGCGTGCCCGATGACGGCGGGTCGGCCACCTTCCCTGATGATCTCGACGGCCAGACCCTCGGCGCCCAGCAGCGCAGCGACGGCCTGCGCGCTGGCTTCAACATGCGCCTGATCGAAGGCCGACAGCGACACACTGGGTATCCGGGTCAGCGCTTCGAGGTCCTGGCGCAGTGCGGGCAGGAGGTCAGCGACCCGCGCCTGCAGGGCAGTCAGTCGGGCGGGGTCAAGGTCTGGGTTGAGAACATCATTGGTCACGCCCGTGAGCGTACCCATCCCGTCGTGCCAGGCGGTCAGGAACGGGCGATACGGAGCAAGGGCACCAGACGACATACAGTGGTGTTCGTGTTTGGACGCAAGAAAGACCCTAAGGACAGCACCTCCTCAGCAGTCACGTATGCCGAGCGACCAGGTGCCAAGAACCGCCCCACCCCTTCCCGCCGTGAGCAGGAGAGCGCAAACAAGCGACCCCTGGTGCCGACAGACCGCAAGGCCGCGGCCGGCCAGTCACGAGAAGCGGCCCGGGAGGCCCGAGCCAAGCAGCGCGCCGCACTCTTGTCTGGCGACGAGTCCGCGCTTCCGGCTCGCGACAAGGGCCCGATCAAGCGTTACATCCGTGACACCGTTGACGCCCGCTGGAACATCGGCGAGTTCATGCTGCCGATCATGTTCGCGGTGCTCGCATTGACCTTCGTGCCGGCCATCCTCAAATCGGCCGCCTCAGTTGCCAACCTGCTGGTCTTCACGCTGGTCTACGCGCTGGTTGTCATCGGCGCTCTGGACGCCTTCATGATGTGGCGTCGCACCAAGGCGAAGGTCATCGCCAAGTTCGGAGAGGCTCCCCCTCGCGGATCGGCGATGTATGCAGTGATGCGTGCTTTCCAGATGCGTCGCTCGCGGCTGCCGCGTCCGCAGGTCAAGCGCGCTGGCCTGAAGATCCCCGGGTTCAGCCGCAAGTAGATAGAGACCAATCGCTGAGCGGTTCACCAGAGCAGGTCAGCGTTGTGTGTCTGCGCGGGCAGTTCGGCGGACGCCTAGCCGAGCAGGTCGGCGAACGCTGTCGGGGTCCGGGTCAAGGCGTAGGTCGCAAAGTGCATCCGTTTGACGTCGCCACCTGGGCCACGAGTCAGCTCGAGCAGTTCGCCGGCTTCGCGTCCGAACACGGCCCGGAAGCGATCACCATCGACCCTGACGAACCGGGTCTCTGCCATCGCCAGCCCACCGGGGATCCGCGACCATAGAGCGTTGTCGCGCACCTCGAAGACGATCTCCTCCCCCTCGGTCCACCAGCTGCCGAGAATGCCGTCCAAGTCCGGCTGCGACTGGGACGGCGTCCACAACGAAGCCAAGGCGGGCTCGGCGTCAAGCACAGCCGTGACCAACTGCCCTGCCAGGGTCACCGGCTGGGCCCCGGCCGTGGTGTTGGCCAAGACCACGGCCCCGACCCGGTCCTGGCGCCGGACCCGCAACCCGGACAGATATCCGGGCATCGATCCGCCGTGACCGGCAAGAACCCGTTCGCCAATGCGCTGCAGGTCATAGCCCAGCCCATAGGCCCGGGTCCAGCCCTCCACGTCCGTCATGATCAAAGGGCGGCACATCTCATCAACAGTGGCGGGGGCGAGAATCTCGTCGATCGGATCCGCCATGAATGACGCGTACCGGCCCAGGTCGGCAACAGTGCTCCAGAGACCGCCCAGCGGCGCTGTCGCCTTCAGGTCGAACTGCGGCTCCAGCGTCGCGACCCCCGTGTGCGGATGAACCTGGTATCCCAGGGCTCGATCGGCGTTGTCAGGGGCCAGAGCTGTGTTCTTCATCTCCAGCGGCACCAGGATGCGCTTGGTGACGACCTCGCCCCAGGACCGGGCCTCGAGCCGCTCCACGATCTGTCCCAGGAGCGCGAACGCCAGGTTGGAGTAGTGGAAGGCGAAGTGAACGGGCAGAACCTGCTCGGCATCCTCAAGCTCGCGCAGCAGACGCTCCTGGTCGGGCGCGTCAAGGTTCTCCCATATCCGGCCGACCGGCTCACGCTGCAGACCTGAGGCGTGGGCCAGCATCTGCCGGATGGTGATGGCGCCATGTCTGGTGTCCGGCAGGTACTTCTCGAGCCGATCGTCCAGTGAAAGCCTGCCGGCGTCGCGCAGCGCCATGATCAGCACCGCGGTGAACGTCTTGGTGATCGAACCGATCATGTACTGCGTGTCATCGGTAGGCGCTACGTCCGGGTCGAGCCGGGCCGATCCGACATGGCAGGACCAGACAAGCACGCCGTCTCGCACCAGAGCCGCACTGAGCGCAGGGCAGTGCCACTGACTCTGCGCCTGGCGCACCTGGCGCTCAAGATCGCGGCCCAGCGCCCCACCCAACGCCGCGGCGCCCGATGACACAGCGCTGACCGTAGTGCTCACTGCGCAGCGCGCAGGCTCATGGGGCCGTAGACAGTGACGCCTTCGTGCTCCAGCGTGACCGCATCGACCCCAGCCTCGGCCAGCGAGCGCCACTGCTCACCGAGCCAGCTCTCCGCGTCGCTCTGTGAAGGAAAGCCGGTGGTAACCAGTGCCCCGCCGGTCATCACCGCGGCATCTACGTCGAAATAGGTCCAGGTCCACTCATCAGTCATGGGGGTCACCCTATCCAGCCGTGCGGCAGGTCATTCCTTGTTCGAGACCCCTGCGGAGTCGAAGGTAGCAACCTCGCGCAGGATCCGGGCCGCAGCCTGGACCAGCGGCACGGCCAGGGCCGCTCCCGAACCCTCACCCAGGCGCATGTCAAGGTCAACCAGCGGAACCAGGTTGAGGTGGGCAAGTGCCGCGCTGGCCCCCGGCTCGACCGAGCGATGGCCGGCGACCCAGTAGTCGGCTGCATCTGGGGCGATCGCCTGCGCCACCAACGCCGCGGAGCAGGCGATGACCCCATCCAGGATGACGGGAGTGCGAAGTGCCGCGGCGGCCAGCAGATAGCCGACTACACCCGCGTGCTCGAATCCCCCGACACCGGCCAGCGCCGCCAGGGGGTCTTGCCGGCTCGCCTTGTTGAGGCTGATGGCGCTCTGGATGACCGACACCTTGTGCTGCAGCATCGGGTTGTCGATGCCGGTCCCGCGTCCGGTGACCTCCGCGACCTCTAGGCCGGTGAAAACGCTGATCAGGGCCGCAGAAGCCGTGGTGTTGGCTATCCCCATGTCGCCGGTGACCAGAAGTCGGCTGCCTTGGGCGATGTTTTCTTGAGCCACCTCGATACCCACCTCGATGGCTGCCTGTACCTGGGCTGGGGTCATCGCCGGACCCTGCGTCATGTCGGCAGTGCCCGCGGCGATCTTGCTGGCCTTCAGGCCCGCAGCCTGCGGCACCTCGCCAGCAACGCCGATGTCGATGACAACGACTTCGGCGCCAACCTGGCGGCCGAATGCGTTGATCACCGCTCCCCCTGCCAGGAAGTTGCCGACCATCTGGGCGGTGACCTCTTGCGGCCATGGCGACACCCCCTGCGCGTGGACTCCGTGGTCTCCGGCGAAGACTGCGATGGTGACCGGCTCGGGCATGGGCGGCGGGCACTGGTCGTAGATGCCACACAGGCGGGTCCCGAGAACCTCCAGAGCGCCCAGAGAACCGGGGGGTTTGGTGAGCATCAACTGACGCGCCCGCGCGGCTGTCATCGATTCGATGGACGCCGGCGTGATCGCCGCGAGGGTCTCACTCAACAGGGACACAGATTCTCCTAAGGGAAGCGACGGTCGCCCGAGGCTCCATCATGGACTACCTGCATACGCCAGAACTTCACCGCCGTGACACTCGCAACCGTGTCTCGGTTGGCCAACGTGAGCGACCCGCGATCGCAGCAAGGACCCATTCCTTGCCTATGGGAGTCCCTGCGTCTAGATGAGTCCCGGCCACGAGCACTCTGTGTAGCCGCCGCCCACTGCAACGACCTCGATTACGGGTGAACGCGGCGGTCGAGCGCTGGGCGTGGCAGGCCAAGTCGGTCAGCCACCTGCTGGCCACCCACGACGAGACCGGCATCGACGGCACCCCATCAGCGCAGACGTTGGCGCCGCGCGCCCAGGACGAACACGACGGCGCTGGAAAGGCGGGCGTGCAGGTCGCGAAATTCCTCAAGTAACCCAACGGCATGCTCGAGTACGGCCTGCCTCTGCGTCGTGACCTCGCCCGCGCCATTCGCAGCCACAAGCCCGAGGTCGTGATCACGTCGACCCATCACGGGCGGTTTGCAGATACAGGTACCGACCAGGGGACCACCGCGCGCCCGGACTGGCCTGCCTAGATCCGTACAAGGACGCGGGCAGTCGCTGGGTCCACCCCGAGCTGGCCGATCCAGGCTACAAACCATGGACTGGGCTCAGGCGGGTCTGTGTGGGCGGCCTCGCCCGAGACCACCGGCTGGTTCGACGTGACGGGGAGCCCCTAACTACCGCAGTGGCATCACTGCATGCCCACCACACGTACCTGCAGGGGCTCGGCGCAGACCAACCATCACCAGCGGAACTGGTCGAGTCGATCCTTGGCGACAGCGGGCGGGCACCGAGCGTGGAGCGCCCAGTCCTCTTCGAGGTATTCGACATCTGAGGTCTGCGGTACCCGGACTCACAGGTCGATGCCGGCAATCGCCGCCAACGCTGCGGTGTCAAGATGCTGCTCGATGGCGTCGGCCAGACGATCGAGCATCACCTCACGGCGCACCGCGAACCCTGGTGCGCTCGGGTCGGCGCGCCATGGCACGCCCGCCTGGGCCGCCACCTCGGTCAGGAAAGCCCTGCGGAAATCATCGTTCTCGAAGGCACCGTGCCAAGTAGTCCCCCACACCGGCCCGGCCTGCCATCCATCCAGGAAGGGCTCCATCTGGCGGCCGCCGGGGACCGGCGAGGACACCCCGTGATGGATCTCATAGGCACTCACCGCATTTCCACGCCACCTGCCCTCGGGTCGCCCCAGGTGCTTGTCAGCCTCGAACCGTATTCGGATCGGGAGCATTCCGAGCCCCGCAACCCTCTGCGCAGAGCCGGACTCGACGCCGCCCGGGTCATCGATGACCTCCGCCAGCATCTGGTAGCCGCCACAGATGCCGAGCACCGGACGCCCAGCGGCAGCCCGGGATAGCAGCGCCTGACCCAGACCCCGGCTGCGCATCCACTGCAGGTCAGCCACCGTTGCACGAGACCCCGGCAAGACCACCAGATCCGCTCGCGCGACCACATCGGCCTCAGCGGTCACCCGGACATCGACACCGGGCTCGGCGGCCAAAGCGTCGACATCGGTGGCGTTGGAGACCCTGGGAAAGCGAACCACGGCAACTGAAAGCGTCGAACCTGCAGACTCGGGCGTCCCGGCAGAAGAAGCCTCCTGCCACCCAGAGACCGCGAGCGCATCCTCGCCGTCTAGCCAAACGTCCTGCAGGAACGGCAGGGTGCCCAGGACCGGCCGAGAGGTGCGTTCCTCCAACAGTCGAAGGCCAGGGGCCAGTAGCGACAGGTCTCCGCGGAACTTGTTGACGATCCAGCCACGGATATGGGCCTGGTCCGCCTCGTCCAGGAGAGCCAAGGTGCCGTACATGGCGGCCAGGACACCACCGCGGTCGATGTCCCCCACGACGACCACCGGCAGGTCGACCGCCCGAGCCAGACCCATGTTGACGAAGTCGCCCTCGCGCAGGTTGATCTCCGCGGGGCTGCCTGCCCCTTCGGCGATCACCACGTCGAAGCGCGATGACAGGTCCCGAAATGCCTCAAATGCTGTCTGCGCTAAGACCTTCCGGCCAGTCGCCCACTCGCCGGCCTCCAGCTCTCCCCAGGCATGTCCCATCAGGACCACGTGCGAACGCAGATCCGAGCCGGGTTTGAGGAGCACAGGATTCATCGCAGCCTCGGGCGTGACCCCACACGCGACTGCTTGGACCCACTGAGCCCGGCCAATCTCGGACCCGTCAGCGCAGACCATGGAGTTGTTGGACATGTTCTGCGCCTTGAAAGGGGCCACCAAGACTCCCTTGCGTGCCAGAAAACGGCACAGGCCCGCAGTCACCAGGCTCTTGCCGGCATCGGAGGTGGTTCCTGCCACGAGCAGTCCTCTAGCCACGACCGCGCCCTACCACTGCCGGCCCTGTTGCCGAGTCACAACTCCCACCGATGTCTCCTTGCTCAGGTGCCCCGCGGCACTGCCTGCCCGACAACGGTAGTCGGCTGGGTACCGTGTATCCCACCGGCCGGTCCGCCTACCGACCTGCAGCGCAGACCCAGAGGAGCACCGATGAGCGTAACCCTCGTCCTGGGTGGGGCCCGCAGCGGCAAGAGCCGATACGCCGAGAGCCTCTTGCGCTCGCACCCGCAGGTCACTTATGTCGCCCCGGGACCCGTGCCGGACGGTTCTGATCCTGAGTGGGCGCAGCGCATCTTGCTACATCAGAACCGCCGGCCGGCGCATTGGACAACCCTTGAGAGCACGGAGCTCGCCGCAGTGATCCGCCAGGCTGACCACCCGGTTCTGGTCGACTGCCTGTCCACTTGGCTGACCCGCCTGGTCGACGATGCCGACGCATGGCAGGACGGCGAGAAAGCTGGATCCCATCTGGTGGAGGAGACGGCACGGCTGCTCGAGGCGCTGGCATTGGCCACGGTCGACGTCGTGCTGGTCAGCAACGAGGTGGGTTGGTCGGTGGTGCCGGCGACCGCGTCGGGCCGGCTGTTCCGCGATGAACTGGGCCGGCTCAACGCTGCGATCAGCGGGGCCAGTGACCACGTTGCCCTTACCGTCGCCGGGCGTGTACTGGACCTGTCCGGCGCCCCGGTCGTGGGTGACTGATGTTTGACGGACTCAAGCTTGCTTTCGGCACGTTGACCGCGATCGCGGTGCCGGCTCCTAGCCAGATCGACCGACGGGTCGCCGGACGCGCGATGACCCTTGCCCCGCTCACCCAGCTCCCTTGGGTGGCCGTGCTGTTGCTGTGGGGATGGACGGTCCGCCAACTGCCGCTGCCACCCCTGCTGGCTGCCGCCACGACTCTGGTCGCGCTCACCCTCGCTACCCGCGGCATGCACCTGGACGGTCTAGCCGACACCAGTGACGGGTTGTCGGCAAGCTACGACCGACTCAAGGCTTTGGACGTGATGCACCGGGGCAACATCGGCCCCAGCGGGGTGGCGGCGGTGGTCCTCGTACTCCTGGTTGACGCCGGGGCGCTGGCCTTTCTGCTGACCACCGCGAGCGGGGTCGTGCTGGTCTGTCTCAGTCTGATCGCCAGCCGACAGCTGCTGGCCTGGGCCTGCTCCACCAGGGTTCCCTCCGCCCGGCAGGAGGGACTGGGTGCCACCGTCGCCGGCAGCGTTCAACCCGTCACAGTGGGGCTGGGCTTCCTTCTGCTGCTTGGCGTCTCGGCACTGGCGACCTACTGGTCCGGCCCCACTTGGTGGACCGGACCAGTCGCTGTGTGCTGTGCCGCACTGGGAGGCGTAGCGGTGATCCACCGGGCCACCCGCCGGTTCGGCGGCATCACCGGCGACGTGCTCGGGGCGGTCATCGAGGTCTCTTTTGCCACCGCAATGACCGTATCCGCCGTCCTGTTGTCGGTACACCTGTGAGGTGGTCTCGCGCCGCTCATCACCTCGAGGAGCTCGCCCATGCCTGCGCCGACATGGCCACTCGCCCGGCCACCATCTTCCCTCTGCGGGTGAACGCGTTGTGGGCCTTCGGAGAGGTGCTGACCAGCCGGGAGGATCTCGACTACCTGCAGGTCGTTCTGGCGGTGGACCTTCCCGTGGACGACGTCGCATGGTTCTGTGTCCCGGCGGGGGCCGAGCACTGGTCCAATGCCGCCGGCCTGTCGAAGAACCCGGTGGTGGCCAGATGGCGTTCGACGCGAGCGCCCTTGTGGAACCACCAGATTCGCGGCCCGCTTCTGATCTGGGATGAGGCTGGCGGGATCAGCGTGGACGCCTTGGAGGCACTCCGCGACGGGACAGCTCAAGAACTGCGCCTGGCAGAGCCGTCACCCGATGAGATGGCGTCCCGGCTTGCGGCAGAGCTCGCGGTGAGTCTTCGAACACTGGAGTCCACCACTGCCGACTACGAACAACGCAGGTTCAGTCCCGGCAAGCTTGAACCGGTCGCCGATGCGATGTGGCGCGCTGGTTCAGGATATTTGCATGTCCTGGCAGCGGTCGGCTGACCCACACGCCCAGGCGTCTTCGGGGTTTAATACTTCATGCAGCGGAACGGTGGGTGGCGGTAGCCGGGGTTTTCGTCGGGGCGGGGAGTGGCCCGTAGGCTGATCTCCGTGCCGGTGGAGTTCCTCAGTGACGAACAGGTGGCTGCATACGGGCACTTCGCATGGTGTGCCATCGAGGACAGGCGCGTCGTCTTGCCCACCGTGCACACCTAAACACTGCGGGTCCGACGCCTCGCCCTGGTGCATCGAGTAGTCGGACGTCCCCGGTGGTGTCTTCAGCAGCCAGGGGTCGCCAGCGTTCCTTGTCCCAGCACATCCCCGGTCAAGGGCCGAGCTAGCGAATCTGCACCTGTACGAACGGGGGCTTGACGACCGTGGCTGCAACGTCGCGTCCGCGTACGTCGACCATAACCTTGTCACCCTCCTTGGCCGCCGGTCCGAGAAGCGCCAGGGCGATTCCCTGCTTCAGCGTTGGCGAGAAGGTGCCTGAGGTGACCTCGCCAAGGACGGAGCCATCGGCGGCCTTGACCTTGCAGTGTGAGCGCGGAATGCCGCGGCCGGTGGCCCGCAGACCCCAGTTCAACCGCTTGGGGCCCGCGGCCTTCTCCGCGACGAGCGCGTCTTTGCCCCAGAAGGTGTCCTTCTTCCAGCCGACGGCCCAGCCTGCCCGCGCCTGTACGGGTGTGATGTCCAGGCTCAGGTCGTTGCCATGCAACGGGTAGCCCATCTCGGTTCGCAACGTGTCGCGGGCGCCAAGCCCGCAGGGCAGTCCCTGGTAGGGCGCGGCCGCCACCAGAAGTTCGTCCCACAGTGCCAGGGAGTCATCCCAAAGGGGGACGAGCTCGTAGCCACGCTCGCCTGTATAGCCGGTACGGCAGACGATGACGGGCTTGCCGTTCCAGTCGGCCTCGACGAACGACATGTACTCGTGGCCCGTTGGCAGACCGAGTGCCTGCAGAACCTCGTCACTCTTGGTCCCCTGCACGGCGATAACGCCATACCCGTCGTGAAGGTTCGTGATCTCCAGGCCCTCAGGTGCACAGGCCTGTAGCCGGCGCACGACCTCGGCGGTGTTAGAAGCATTGGGAATGAGGAAGACATCGTCATCGGCGCGCAGATAGACGATGAGGTCATCGACCACCCCGCCGCTCTGGTCGCAGCAAAGGGTGTACTGCGCTTTGCCCTCGGTGATGCGACCAAGGTCGTTTGTCAGACACGAGTTGATGTAGGCGGCGGCCCCCGGCCCCTTAACGCTCGCCTTGCCCAAGTGACTGACGTCGAAGATGCCTACCCGTTCACGGACCGCGGTATGCTCGCGCACCACTCCCCCACCGGGGTACTCAATGGGCATTTCCCAGCCGCCGAAGTTGGCCATCTTAGCCCCAAGGGCCACGTGCCGTTCGTGAAGGGGAGAGGTCTTGAGCGGGGAGTCAGTCATGGTGCCCACCGTATCTGTAATGTTACTGAGGCTATTCTCACAGGGGACCAACAACGATTCTCGACGGTGGCGCTACACACCGCCGCGCCCGTACCGGAAGGAAGAGTACCTGTGACCACCTTGGCCCTGTCCGACCGTACCGCGGCCGAGATCAAGGGCGATGCTCTCGTCCTTGTCTCGGTTCGTGCCGATAAGGGCGCTGCCCTCGCGCCAGGGCACGGTCTGGGTCAGGAGACCGTCGCCCATCTCGAGTCGGCGCTGTCGACCCTTAAGTCCACGGGCAAGGCCGACGAGGTCATCAAGCTCGTCGCGGTGCCAGGGGTCGCTACCGCGCTGGTCGTGGTGACCGGTGCCGGCAACGTCGCAACCAAGGATGCTGGGCTTAGTGCCGAGGCCATCCGCCGTGCTGTGGGGTCCGCAACCCGCCAGCTCAGTGGCCTGGCTAAGGTCGTTCTCAGAGCCCCCGGAGATAGCGTGGCCGAGGCCACCGCCACAGCTGAGGGGGCGTTGTTCGGGGCTTACACCATCACCAGTGTCGCAGCCGGCCCGGCTTCGGCTCCGGTTAAGTCGCTCACCGTCCTGACCCCGGCAGCCAGCGACCGGCACCTACGCGCCGCGATCAAACGGGCAGTCGCCCTGGGCAAGGCCATATCCGAGGCCCGCGACCTGGTCAACCAAGCCCCCAACGAGCTCTACCCCGAGACTTTCGCCGAACAGATCAAGAAACGCGCGGTCGGCAGTGACGTCAAGGTCACAATCCTGGACGAAAGCGCTCTGGCCAAGGGCGCCTTCGGCGGCCACCTGAGCGTTGGCAACGGCTCGGCGCGTGGACCCCGCCTGGTCACCCTGCGCTACACACCCGACAAGGCCCACAAGCATGTCGCCTTCGTCGGCAAGGGCATCACTTTCGACTCCGGCGGCCTTGCCATCAAACCCACCAAGTCCATGACCTCGATGAAGTGCGACATGGCAGGTGCCGCCGCGGTGGCCTCGGCGGTGTTTGCCATCGCCGAACTGGATCTGCCGGTCGAGATCACCGCGCACTTGTGCCTCGCCGAGAACATGCTCGGACCCGGCGCCTGCCGCCCAGGCGATGTCATCACCATCCGCGGCGGCAAGACCGTTGAGATCAACAACCCCGATGCCGAAGGCCGCATGGTTCTGGCCGACGGCCTCGCCCTGGCCTCGGAGAAGAAACCCGACCTGATCATCGACATCGCGACCCTTACCGGGGCCGCAGTCATGGCGTTGGGCCACCGCACCGCAGCCTTGCTAAGCAACGACGACGACCTGCGCAGCTCCATCAAGAACATCGGGGACGCTGCCGGCGAGTCCTTGTGGCCCTTCCCGCTTCTTGAGGAAATCCGTCCCACCCTGGACTCCGCCGTCGCCGATCTGCTTCAGTCGGGTCCGATCGGCGTGATCTACGCCGGCTGGTTCCTGGGCGAGTTCGTCGGGCTCGGCAAGAACGGTCAGCCGATTCCGTGGGCACACCTGGACATCGCCGGACCGGCGTTCAACGACGATGCCCCGTGGGGCTACACGCCCAAACAGGGCACTGGTTTCGGGATCCGAACGCTAGTGGGGATCGCCGAGTCGCAGGCCTGATCACCGGCCCCAGTTCGCTGCCAGCGCGAGCAGCGAAGAAGAGGGAGCCAGCCATGTCAACATGGCTCCCTCTTCTTCCACACATATGGGTTCGGCGTTCAGCCACCGCTCTTGCGACGGAACATCTGCTGGGCCTTCGCCGGTCCGTGAGCATTGTGAATCTTGGTCTGCTCGCCGTCTTCGGACACGTCACGGCCGCCGTGGGCATGCTTCTTGTCCAGCGCCTCGCGAAACTTGCGCTTCACATCCTCGGCCGGGGACGCAGCCACCGGCTGGTCATCATCGGACTTGTTTGAGTCGTTCGTCATGCGCACTCTCCTTCATAACTGTGCTGCAACCTTCGCATAAGAAGCAAAGTTCAGCGCCCCTGGTCCAGACCCCGCTCGGGATTGGTAGAACTCCTGCGCTGGCGAGAGTTCCACTCACGCATACGAGACGGATACCCGGTTTGGTTGACGTCATACACCGGTATGCCCAGGCCCCGCGGCAGCTCGAACGCTGCATCTCGGGAGGAAACCGCACGCCGCGTCCATTCGCCATCGTGGGCGATCAGCACCACAGTGGTCGCCGTGACGTTGGTCGGCGGCTCGACAAAAGCCTCGACCCCGCGTCTGCTGGACACAAAGGACGCCAGGTGATCGCGGACCGCTTTGGAATCCACGGTCATTCGCGGGCCGTCCGCCGGTTCCTTCGGGCGCCGGTCGGAGCCTCGGCGCCGCCGAGGCCACCACCTCATCTGATGCCTCCGGCTTCGGGCACATCACACCACGTCATGTACTAACTCTAGGGCCCACCTGCGCCACGATGCACGGTTGGCACCGTTGCCTGGCGGGGCGTGTCAGGGGTACCCCGCCAGGTCCGGCGCCGGCGGCTACCGCAGCGCCAGAGGCGCCGCCTGTCCGACTCGGTCACCATCAGTGGCAAGATGATCTTCGACGTCCGAGGGTGAACAGCACATGCGTGCCGAACGCCTGCAGGACGATGTCCGGTCAGATGCACAGGCAAGGGAGCTCCGCATGTCGGCTACCGCCGAGAACACGTTCGACATCGTCATCCTCGGAGGAGGCAGCGGCGGTTACGCCTGCGCCCTGCGCGCCGCCGAGCTGGGGCTGTCCGTCGCCCTGGTCGAGAAGGGCAAGCTAGGCGGCACCTGCCTGCACATGGGATGCATCCCGACCAAGGCGCTGCTGCACGCAGCAGAGGTCGCCGATACCGCCCGCGAAGGCATGCAGTTCGGTGTCAAGACCACTTTCGAGTCGGTCGACATGAGCGGCGTCAACGCCTACAAGGACGGCGTCGTCGCACGCCTGTACAAGGGCCTGCAAGGCCTGGTGAAGTCCAAGAGCATCGAGTACGTCGAGGGCAAAGGCCACCTGGTCGCCAAGAACGTCGTTGAGGTTGCCGGGCGCCGCCTGGTCGCCAAGAACGTCGTCCTGGCCACCGGCTCCTACGCAAAGTCCCTGCCCGGCCTGGACATCGGCGGCCGGGTCATGACCAGCGAGCAGGCGCTCTTCCTTGACTACGTTCCCAATCGGGTCGTCGTTCTCGGTGGTGGCGTCATCGGCGTCGAGTTCGCCTCGGTCTTCAAGTCGTTCGGCGCTGAGGTCACGATCATCGAGGCCCTCCCGCGCCTGGTGGCGCTCGAAGACGAGGCAATCTCCAAACAGCTGGAGCGATCCTTCCGCAAGCGCAAGATCAACTTCAAGACCGGCGTTAAGTTCTCCGGCGTCACCACCTCCGGTGACACCGTGAGTGTCTCGCTGGAGTCCGGGGAGACCATCGAGGCCGACCTGCTCCTGGTGGCCGTCGGACGCGGTCCGGTCACTGCGGGCCTGGGCTACGAAGAAGCCGGAGTCATGCTCGACCGGGGCTATGTCCTGGCCAACGAGCGATGCCAGACCAATATCGAGGGCGTCTACGCCGTCGGCGACATCGTGCCCGGGCTGCAGTTGGCTCACCGGGGCTTCGCCCAGGGCATCTTCGTGGCCGAGCAGATCGCCGGACTCAACCCGCCGGTTATCGACGAGATGGGCATCCCCCGCGTCACTTACTGCGAACCTGAAATTGCCTCCATCGGCTACACCGAGGCCCAGGCCAAGGCCAAGTTCGGGCAGATCGAGACCTACGACTACAACCTCGGCGGCAACGGCAAGAGCCAGATCCTGGCGACCCAGGGCTTCGTCAAGCTGGTGCGTCAGAAAGATGGCCCGGTCGTGGGTGTTCACATGATCGGCGCCCGGATGGGCGAGCAGGTCGGCGAAGCTCAACTGATCTACAACTGGGAGGCACTGCCCTCCGACGTCGCCCAACTCATCCACGCTCACCCCACCCAGAACGAGGCCCTGGGCGAGGCCCATCTCGCCCTGGCCGGCAAACCCCTTCACGCCCACGCCTGACAGGCTCCGCCCGGAGCAATCAGCACAGCAAGATCTAGCAGGCAGAACCCTTATCCGAAAAGCACGGCCACTGACCGTCGCAGCGCAACCGAGGAGACCTCATTTCATCTGAACGCGTGACCATGCCGGCCCTTGGGGAATCGGTCACCGAGGGGACCGTGACACGCTGGCTGAAGAACGTCGGCGACTCCGTGGCCGTCGACGAGCCGTTGCTCGAGGTATCCACCGACAAAGTCGACACCGAGATCCCATCACCAGTAGCCGGCACGCTCCAAGAGATCCTCGTTGCCGAGGACGAAACCGTGCCGGTAGGCACAGACCTGGCCATCGTCGGTGATGGCGCACCATCTTCTGCCAGCGCCGCCGCTGCAGAGCCAGCCCCCGAACAGGTCTTCGCCGCGCCAGCAGTCCAGGAAGCGGTGTCCCAGCCCGCAGCCGAGGTTCCCGCGGGAATCCCATCCGCTTCGGGCGGACCGATCGCCGGCGGCACCACGGTCACGATGCCGGCCCTAGGCGAATCGGTCACTGAGGGCACTGTCACACGTTGGCTTAAGGCCGAGGGTGACCAGGTCGCGGTCGACGAGCCGTTACTTGAGGTCTCGACCGACAAGGTCGACACCGAGATCCCCTCACCGGTGGCGGGCACGGTTACCAGGATTCTGGTCGGTGAGGACGAAACTGTCCCCGTCGGCGCGGATCTGGTCATCGTCGGCGGCCAGATCCCGGCGGCGCCGATCCAGCAACCTGCACCAGCTGCTCCTGCACCAGCTGCTCCTGCACCAGCTGCTCCTGCACCAGCTGCTCCTGCACCAGCTGCTCCTGCACCAGCTGCTCCTGCACCAGC
>Ga0182021_10004100_pt1 | contig 17071 bp, 13 predicted proteins | sample 612E3MmetaG_FD_120493 | JGI IMG/M metagenome (GOLD analysis project Ga0182021, IMG submission 120493) | Permafrost microbial communities from Stordalen Mire, Sweden - 612E3M metaG (Illumina Assembly) | ecosystem: Environmental > Terrestrial > Soil > Wetlands > Permafrost | place: Sweden...
AGCAATCGCGACGGTGAGGCGGCCGGACTCCCGCCGACCCGAACGTAGAGAAGCGACGGGCCCGGGAGGGCACTCGGGGACGACTCGCAAATCCAGCGTGACCGACCTAACCCCGGACATCGGTTCTTGGGATAAGCCACTTCCCGGACCCGCCACCTCACAGCCTAGGACGCAGGTGCCAGGCGTGTCTTCACGTTAGGGGCGCCACGTCTTGAATCTGATCGCAGCTGTCGTGTCAGTTTGCCAGACGGTTGTTGGTACTGCGGGCCGGTGCGAGGTGGAATCTAGACCCTTGCGACCGGACGTGAAGACCGACCTCTGTCGGCACCTGGGCTCTCGCCCTGGTGTCAGTCTTCAACTGCCGTTGTCAGACCCGTCGGTGCTGTTGGCATCTTCACGATTGGTCACCTTGGCAAGGTTCCCCGTCGAAGTCGGCGGTTGCGGTGTCTGAGCCCGCGGCAATGAATCCCGGTCGACAACTTGGCCACCACCACTGGGCACGCATTGCGAACCCGCTGAAGTTCTTGCCCGGTCAAAGGCAAGACACGAGGAGCCCCGACATCGATGTCCTTGCTGATCGCGCCTGGCTTTGTCAACGTGAGGTCGTGCACCCAGAAGCGGTTGACCCCGTCAGTGCCTTCGCTCGACATCTTGGCGCCGAGCGGGGCATGTCTGAGCACACTCAACGGGCTTACACCGGTGACGTGCGGAATCTGATCTCCTATGAGCTCGACCGTGGGATCACCAACCTGTCCGACGTGACCCTTTCGGATCTGCGGTCTTGGCTGGCCGCTCAGTCGGAGAACGGGGCGGCTCGCTCGACTCTTGCTCGCAGGGCGGCTTCGGTCCGGGCATTTCTGCGATGGGCGACTCGGACCGGGCTGATCGAGGCTGACCCGTCGCTGCGCCTGGTAGCGCCCAAGTTGGTGAAGTACCTGCCCGGGGTACTCAAGCAGGATCAGGTCAGTGCCGTGCTGGATGTGGCCGCGGTTGCCGCTGACGACCAGGATCCGGTGCATCTGCGAGACCGAGCGATGTTGGAGCTGTTGTATGCCAGTGGGATTCGGGTCGGTGAGCTGGTGGGCCTGGACATCGACGACCTCGATTTCGGCTCCAACCTCGTCCGTGTCATGGGTAAGGGAGCCAAGCAGAGGATGGTCCCGTTCGGTGTGCCTGCGGCCACCGCGATACAGGGATGGCTGCAGCTCGGTCGAGGTCAGGTGGTCACCGGCGCAAGTGGCCCGGCACTGTTCCTTGGCCGACGAGGTGGTCGGGTTGACCCGCGGCAGGTTCGTATGGCTGTTCATCAGGTGCTGCGACATGTGCCTGACGCCCCAGACATGGGACCGCACGGTCTGAGGCACAGCGCTGCCACTCACCTACTCGAGGGCGGTGCAGATCTCAGGGCGGTCCAGGAGTTACTGGGTCACGCAAGCCTGGCCACTACGCAGATCTATACGCACGTCTCGGTCGAGCGACTGAAGCAGTCTTACCAGCAGGCACACCCGCGGGCCTGACCTGTGGCGGACTCCGGCACACTGTGCGCCACATCAGTGCAGCGGTGGGAGGACCGGTGGACTTCAGTTGGTGAGACCCACGCCGTGGCCAGCGAAGGGTCCTGAGCCAACGCTGAGTTCAGATGGGTGAGGCAATGCCGACCCAGCGCCCGATGCAGGACCGCTTCATCACGGGTGCGCAGCCCACCGGAATGCCCATCGGGGATTACACCTGGTGGTGATCGCCTCCCAGGAAGCCACGACTTGGACGTCGGCGCTGAGCACTGGTTGGCCTAATAGCTCACGGGAAGAAAGACCCGACACATCCGTGGACGCCCGGCTCAGCGCGCTGCTAGCGCGGAGAGCCGGGCGACCGCCTCGTTCAGAACCGTGGCGTGTTTGCAGAAGGCAAAGCGCACCAGGGTCCGCGCTGCGTCCTTGTCATCGCAGAAGACGGACACCGGCACTCCGACTACACCGCACAGCGCCGGCATCTGCCGGCAGAAGTCCAGCGCCTCGATGACCCCAAGGGGCGCAGCATCGGCGATCACGAAGTAGGTGGCCGCCGGGCGCGAGACCTCCAGTCCGGCAGCGGTGAGTCCTTCACACAGCAGGTCGCGTTTGGCTTGCAGACAGGACGCCACCTCGCGGTAGGTGTCGTCGCCTAGGCCCAGCGCAACGGCCACCGCCGGCTGAAAGGGCCCGCTGGCCACGTACGTCAGGAACTGCTTGACCGTGCGAGCCGCGGCGACTGCCTCGGGCGGTCCATGCAGCCATCCCACCTTCCAGCCGGTAGCTGAGAACGTCTTGCCCGCCGATGAGATGGTGATGGTCCGCTCAGCCATAGCGGGCAGGGACGCCACTGGTATATGCGTAGAGCCGTCGAACACCAGGTGCTCGTACACCTCGTCGCAGACCACCCATGCGTCGTACTGCCGGGCGAGCGAGCAGATCAGGTCAAGTTCGGCCCGGCTGAACACCTTGCCGGTGGGATTGTGTGGAGAGTTCAAGAGGACTAAGCGGGTTCGCGAGGAGAACGCGGCCCGCAGGGAGGCCTCGTCGACGGCGAAGTCAGGAAACCGCAAGACGGAGGTATGCCTAATTCCGCCCGCCAGGGCGATCGTGGCGGCGTAGCAGTCGTAATACGGTTCAAAGGTCACAACTTCGTCGCCGGGCTCACACAGGGCCAGAATCACAGCTGCGATGGCCTCTGTGGCGCCCGCAGTGACCAAGACCTCGTGGTCGGGGTCAACGGACAATCCGTAGAACCGCCTCTGGTGTGCTGCGATGGCCAGTCGAAGCTCGGGCACGCCAGCGCCCGGGGGATACTGGTTGCGCCCTGAGTTGATCGCATCGATGGCCGCGTCGAGCATCTCGCGCGGTCCGTCGGTGTCGGGGAATCCCTGTCCGAGGTTGATCGCGCCGGTGCTCAGCGCAAGCTCGCTCATCTCGGAGAAGATCGTGGTACCAAAGCCCAGCATTCGGGTAACGAGTGGATTTCCCATGTCCGGCAGGCTAGCCGTATCATGAGCACACCACAGGTTTGCCTTCGCGCAGATCGGTGGAATTCGCGCGTCTACTCACCGTCGTAAAACGGGTGCGCACCACCGCAGTCCCGAGTTCTTCGGGCGGGGTGCGCTCGCAGACGCCAGGCACGAGGATGGCAATCCTGCCGGCCTTGTGGATAACTGGAACGAACGAAAGCGAGACCACGGCATGGCCGTCGTCACTATGCGTCAGCTCCTCGAGAGCGGTGTCCACTTCGGGCACCAGACTCGTCGATGGAACCCCAAGATGAAGCGCTTCATCATGACCGAGCGCAATGGCATCTACATCATTGACCTGCAGCAGTCGCTGACTTATATCAACGACGCATACGAGTTCATCAAGGAGACCGTCGCGCACGGCGGCACCATCTTGTTCGTCGGCACCAAGAAGCAGGCACAGGAGCCGATCGCCGAGCAGGCGACTCGGGTTGGCATGCCCTTTGTGACCTACCGCTGGCTTGGTGGAATGCTCACCAACTTCCAGACGGTCAGCAAGCGGCTGTCCCGGTTGAAGGAGCTCGAAGAGGTCGACTTCACCGATGTAGCGGGTTCTGGACGGACCAAGAAAGAGCTCCTCGTGATGAAGCGCGAGAAGATCAAGCTTGAGAAGACCCTCGGCGGCATCCGGGACATGTCCAAGATTCCCTCGGCCGTGTGGATCGTCGACACCAAGAAGGAGCACCTCGCCGTCACAGAGGCGCGCAAGCTCAAGCTCCCAGTCATCGCGATCCTGGACACCAACTGCGATCCTGACGAGGTCGACTTCAAGATTCCGGGCAACGACGACGCCATCCGCTCCGTAACCCTGCTCACCCGTGTTGTGGCCGACGCCGTTGCCGAGGGCCTGATGGCTCGTGCCGCAGCGCGTGGCGGCGGCACTGACGCTGGCGAGGACGGCGTCGTGGCCGTTGACGAGCCGATGGCTGAGTGGGAGCGCGAGCTTCTTGCTGGCGACGCCGCAAAGGACGCTGCCGCACCTGAGGCTGGCGCTGAAGCGCCTGCTGAGGCTGCGAGCGAAGCTGCTGCAGCTGAGACTCCCGCTCAGGCTGCGAGCGAAGTTGCTGCAGCTGAGACTCCCGCTGAGGCTGCGAGCGAAGTTGCTGCAGCTGAGACTCCCGCTGAGGCTGCGAGCGAAGTTGCTGCAACTGAGACTCAAAACGATGCCGCTCCTGCCGCCGGGGCGCCTACCGCCAAGGCCTAAGTACTCTAAGTACTTTTGCTGAACCCCTGAACGAGTCAGTGCGCCGGGTCCGATCACACGTTGATCGCACCCGGCGCGTACTTACGAAAGAGAGCGATAACGATGGCGAACTACTCCTCTGCTGACATCAAGGCGCTTCGCGAGTCGACAGGCGCCGGCATGATGGACGTCAAGAGGGCCCTCGACGAAGCAGACGGCGACCACACCAAGGCGACCGAGATCTTGCGCGTCAAGGGGCTGAAGGGCGTGACCAAGCGTGAAGGCCGTTCGGCCACCAACGGTCTTGTGGCGGCCGAGGCCGGCAACGGTGTTGGCACCTTGGTGGAGGTCAATTGTGAGACCGACTTTGTTGCCAAGAGTGAGAAGTTCATCGCCCTGGCGGACCGGGTCCTGGGCCAAGCAGTCACCGTCGGCGCGTCCAGCGTGGATGAGCTGCTGGCCAGCGACATGGACGGCTTGACGGTCAAGGCGATGCTGGACGAAGCCAACGCGACTATCGGCGAGAAGATCGAGGTTCGTCGGGTGGCGCGCCTTGAGGCTGGCCACGTGGTGTCTTATCTGCATAAGACCAGCCCTGACCTTCCGGCCCAGATCGGTGTCCTGGTGGCCACCGATGGTGGGGACGAGGTCACGGCTCGTGACATCGCTATGCATTGCGCGGCTTTCAGCCCGTCGGTTCTTTCCCGTGACCAGATCGACGCCGACACCGTTGCTAACGAGCGGCGTGTTGCCGAGGCTACGGCCAAGGAGGAAGGCAAGCCAGAGGCGGCTATGTCCAAGATCATCGAGGGCCGGGTCAATGGCTTCTTCAAGGAGAACGTCCTGCTTGAGCAGCCGTTCGCCAAGGACCCCAAGAAGACGGTGGCCAAGGTGCTTGAGGAGTCCGGCGCCACTGCCAAGGCTTTCGTTCGGTTTCGCGTTGGGTCCTGACCGTCGCTGACCGCCTTTGGATGGTGCGAGCCTTGTTCTTCAGGTGCAGGATCGCCTTGGCCTGACCCGCCGGTCTGGATGTACGCATGGATGATTCACCGGCGGGCGTGCCTGAACAGGCTCGCCCGTCGCCTAGCGTCGCGGAGCGTGAATGCCTTGACCCACGCTGGCAAGGACCGTGAACGAGGCTGGCTGGGCGATTCTGGTGCGCTGCAGGAAGACAAGGCGCTCCGGTACGACCATCGGGCCGTCTCGGCCAGAGGCAGAACCCGCCGAGGTGCCGCGTGAGCGGCACGGTAGGAATCCCGGCCGTTTACGGCCGGGAGAATGCCGGCCTAGAGCAATCGCTATGCTGTCGCAGGCTGGTAGGGCGATCCGTTCCTAGTGGGCTTTGTGGAAGACTCGCCACAAACGATCTTGTTTTGCCCAGGGAGGCCCCATGACCACCGAAGCCGTACACCCGACATACAAGCGGGTGCTGCTCAAGCTCTCCGGTGAGGCTTTCGGCGGTGGCAAGGTCGGGCTCGACCCGGACGTCGTGCGTGAGATCGCCGAGCAGATCGCCGAAGCTGCCGGTGCCGGTGTTCAGGTGGCAGTAGTCATGGGTGGTGGTAACTTCTTCCGTGGGGCCGAGCTCCAGCGCCGTGGGATGGACCGCGCGCGCGCGGACTACATGGGGATGCTCGGCATCGTCATGAACTGTCTTGCATTGCAGGACTTCTTGGAGAGCGCAGGCGTGGCAACCCGCGTTCAGACTGCGATCACCATGGGCCAGATCGCCGAGCCCTACATCCCACTTCGTGCGATTAGGCACCTAGAGAAGGGTCGGGTCGTTATCTTTGGTGCCGGCTTCGGCTTGCCATTCTTCTCCACGGACACTGTGGCCGCTCAACGGGCCTTGGAGATCCAGTGTGAGGTCGTGCTGATGAGCAAGAATGGGGTGGACGGGGTCTACAGCACTGATCCGAGAGTGGATCCCACCGCAATCAAGTTAGAACGCGTCTCCTACGAAGAGGCACTACTTAAGGGCCTTCGAGTGGTCGACGCTGCTGCGTTCGCATTGTGCTCTGAGAACAAACTGCCGATGATCGTCTTCGGGATGGAAGGCAATGGCAACATCGCCAGGGCCATCCGGGGTGAGAAGATCGGCACGCTCGTTACCGCGGATGAGGAGTCCTGATGATAGACGAAACCATGCTCGAGGCCGAGGAAAAGATGGAAAAGGCCATCGAGGTTGCCAAAGAGGACTTCGCGACTATCCGAACAGGACGAGCCAACGCCGCGATGTTCAACAAGCTCACCGTGGACTACTACGGCTCGCGAACCCCTTTGCAGCAACTGGCGTCCTTCCAGACTCCTGAGGCGCGCACCATCCTGATCACGCCGTTCGACAAGTCGGCGATGGCCGAGATCGAGAAGACGCTGCGTGACTCCGACCTGGGCATCAATCCCAACAGCGATGGCACGGTCATCCGCGTCAACCTCCCGCAGTTGACCGAGGAGCGTCGCAAGGAGTACATCAAGCTTGCGCGCACCAAGGCCGAGGACGCTAAGGTGTCTATCCGCAACATCCGGCGTAAGGCCAAGGAAGAGATCGACCACATGGTCAAGGATGGTGAGATCGGTGAGGACGAGGGCGCCCGCGCCGAGAAGGAGTTGGAGATCTTCACCAAGAAGCATGTCGAGAACGTCGACTCCATCCTCAAGGTCAAGGAAGGCGAGCTCCTCGAGGTCTGAGGCAGACGAGCCCACCAACGCATGACGACCCGATCTTCTCACCGCAGCCAGCGCCGCGCGCCAGCTGGCGCCTCCGGGGGCAGACCCAGCCGCGCCGGGCGCAACGTCCCGCTTGCCATTGGCGTGGGGGTGAGTCTGGGAGCCCTGGCTCTGGCGAGCCTGCTCTTTCGCAAAGAGGCCTTTCTCGGGGTCGTGATCGTGGCCAGCTGCTTGGCTGTCTGGGAGTTGCGGGATGGCCTTGCCAAGGGCAAGGTCAACGTTCCGTTGGTCCCCAGCATGGTCGGCGCCGTCACCATGATTGCCGCATCCTATGTGGGCGGCGGCCAGGCGCTGACGGTCTGCTTTGGCCTCACCTGCATCTCGGTGCTGCTGTGGTGCGTGTCCGATGGGGCGCAGGGGTCGATCAGGGACATCACCGGCGGTATCTTTGTCGCGGCCTACGTGCCCCTGCTGGCCTCATTCTCCAGCCTGCTGCTCCTGGCGCCCGACGGCGCCAAGCGCGTCATCGTCTTTATCGGTGTCACGATCTGCAGCGATATCGGGGGCTTCGCCGTTGGTGTGATCGCCGGCAAGCACCCGATGTCTCCGTCGGTCAGCCCCAAGAAATCCTGGGAGGGTGCCGCTGGTTCGGTGGTCGTCTGCGTTATCGCCGGCGTCGGGACCGTCATGGTGATGCTAGGCGGAAAGTGGTGGGCGGGCGCGATCCTAGGTCTGGCCGTGGCTGTGTCGGCCACGCTGGGTGACCTGACCGAGTCGATGATCAAACGTGACCTCGGGATCAAGGACATGGGAAACATCCTGCCGGGCCACGGCGGGTTGATGGATCGAATGGACTCTCTGCTGCTGGCAGCCCCGGTCGCCTGGGCGATTCTGACCATATTCGTTCCCTACCCCTGACCCCTGAGACAATGGGGGAGATGTCTGACGCCGAACCCAGCACAACGCCCTCCCTGCAGGTACCCCTGTTGATGCGCTCAAGTGCGCGCCCCAGACCTGGGGAGCTGACATTTACGGCCCCTCGCGCAGGTAAGCCGCCGCAGCACCTGGCCGACCTCGACCCAGCCGAGCGCAAGAGCGTTGTTGAGGCATTGGGGCATAAGGGATTTCGCGCCAAGCAGCTGTCGACTCACTATTTCGAGCGCCTGGTGGAGTCGCCCGAGGAGATGAGCGACCTGCCCAAGGCCATCCGCGACGACCTGGTGGCCAGGCTGTTACCCCCGTTGCTCACGCCGATCCGAACCCTAAGTGCCGACAAAGGCAGGACGATCAAGTCGGTGTGGCGACTCCATGATGGTGCCCTTGTCGAGAGCGTGCTCATGCGGTACCCCAAGCGGGTCACGATCTGCGTCTCCAGCCAGGCCGGTTGCGGCATGAACTGCCCGTTCTGCGCCACAGGGCAGGAGGGACTGACCCGCAACATGTCGACAGCCGAGATCGTCGAGCAGGTCGTGCACGCCGCGCGGTTGCTTCGGCGAGGAGATGTGGCTGGTGGGGCCGAGAGTGCCCCGCTGCGGGTCAGCAACGTGGTCTTCATGGGGATGGGCGAGGCGCTGGCCAACTACAAGGCAGCAATCGGGGCGATTCGACGGATCACGGACCCCGCCCCAGACGGCCTGGGCATGTCAGCACGAGGCATCACCATGTCGACCGTCGGGCTGGTTCCGGCCATCGACAAGTTGGCCGAAGAAGGCATTCCGCTCACCTTGGCGCTGTCGCTGCATGCGCCCGACGATGAGTTGCGAAACGAGCTGGTGCCGATCAACACCCGGTGGTCAGTTGACGAGGCAATCGACGCGGCCCATCGGTACTTCGTGGTGACCGGTCGACGGGTCAGCATCGAGTATGCACTGATTCGCGGCATGAATGACCAGGGCTGGCGGGCGGATCTGCTAGCGACAAAGCTCAACGCTCGTGGCCGAGGTTGGGTGCACGTCAACCCCATCCCGCTGAACCCGACGCCGGGCTCCAAATGGACCGCATCCCACCCAGGGGTCGAGCGTGAGTTCGTGCGCCGGCTGCGCGCCCTCGGCGTGCCGACGACCGTGCGTGACACCCGAGGCTCGGACATCGACGGCGCTTGCGGTCAGCTGGCGGCTGCGACCGCCTGAGCCCCGCGCTGTCCAGGCATGGGGGCCGTCGGCCCCAACTGGCGGGTGCCTTCCGGCAGCTGAGCGGGGCACGGGCAGAGGTGCCAGATTCGGTCCTGGGCACGGTTTGCGGTAGTTCAACAAGGTGCTCACAGACTCCAAGAAGTTCTCCGAAACGATGAACCGCTGGCGGCGGCGCTTCTGGCTGCGCTTTGCCCTAGACTCCGGCTGGCCTCTGGTGGGTCTGCACTGTCGTTGACGGTGGCAAAGTCAAGGGGGTCACAGTGAGACATCTCAAGTTCGCCGGCACGGTTGCGTGCGTTGGCATTCTTGTCCTGGGGACTGGCCTGGCGGCGGCGGCAGACACGGCGCCGGCAGCCACGGCGCCGGCGGTGACCGGGATCGGTCTGGGCGCTCAGACATCGATCGTCAGCGGGATAGTCGACCTCAACAACCCGGTCGCAGCGAGGTACATGCAGTTTCCATTCGCCAAGTCGTTCCCGTCCCCCTCTGGTGGGCTGGGCCCCAGGGTGGTGATGCTCTCATACGCTGAGCACCTTGACTCGGCAGCAGCTCCGGAACTGCTTGTTACCCAACGCTCGATCGATGGAGGAAAGACATTCACGCCGCTGGCGAGTGCGGTCCCCATCAGCTCGATGAGCCAGCTGGCAGACGGTTCACTGGTGGCCATGGACTACCGCACAACTGTGCTGGGGCCCAAGGCTTTTCAGAGCACTTTCTGGCGTTCGCGCGACTATGGGGCCACGTGGGTTAAGCAGAACGGCACTGTCTCGGCCGCTGACTCCTATGGCGTCTTGTACTTCCACCGCGGCATTGTCACTGGCCGCGACGGGTCCTTGCTGGCAGCGGTCTATGGCCTCCGTACCGGTGACCGCAAGTACCGTTCGATGCTCGCACGCAGCAGCGATAACGGAGTCACCTGGCAAATCGTGTCGACCATCGCGACGAGCCCTGCTGGGGCAAGTATCGAAGGCCGGGATGAGCCGACAGTTGTCAGGGCAGCCAACGGGGACTTGGTGGCGGTCATGCGCCAGAGCGCACCGATCAATCCGGCGGTGTGCAACGGATCGCGCCAGGGTGCTGGCTTGGTGATCTCCAGGTCTAGCAATGAGGGTGCGACCTGGACGACACCAGTCTCGCTGGTCGGGGCTGGGCTCAATACCTACAACGTATCCAGCGCGGATCCGGATCTGATGATGATGCCAGGCGGGCAGATGATCCTCAGCTATGGCCGTCCTGGGAACAAGATTCTCGTTTCTGCAGACGGTAACGGCAGGACTTGGAGCAACTTGACCTCGACCATGGTGGGGACCTCCAGCGGCTATACGGGCATTGTGTCCCTGAGCGAGAACAGTGCCCTTCAGGTGGGTGACCTGGGGTCCAACTGGTGTTTTCCCACGGGTATCAGGGTTCATAAGGTGGGCATCTGGTCCAAGACCGTGAACCTGCGTCCCTCTGATACCAAACGGATCGACTTGCGCACCCGTTACCTCGAGGGTTCTCTCAAAGTGGTCACCGACCTCACCTACCAGCCCAGCGCGGCTGCCGGCCCGGCGGCTGCCATCGACGGCAGCGTCGATCCGACCTCGGTGGCGGCGCGCGTCGCGAGTGCGGGCTACTACCAGATGGATCTCGGTAGCTCGACAGTGCTGACTGGCGCCTCGGTGGCGCTGCCTCACGCCCTCGCCTCGGCGGGGATCGACCTGTCCAGTGACGGACTCATCTGGCATTCGTCCGCATCCTGGTACAGCTCGGGCCAGTATCGGTCGCTGACCGCACGGGCCTTCCCTGCCGGCACCACTGCCCGCTATGTCCGCGTGCGGGTCAGCGATGCCGGTGGTCTCGCCGCGCTCGGTGAGGTGCAGCTCCGCACCGATGCCAATACGTTCGAGAACGACCTGGTGGGCACGGCGCCGCAGGGGTTCGTGGTCCTGCCGGCTGGTACGCCCATGGTCGCTGTCGCCTCCGGGGGCGTGGGCCTGGACAGCGACCGTGCTGTTCACCTGTTTGACACCTCGCCACAGGCCCTCGCCCTGATGGCGATTAGTGAGCCGCAAAGTACGACGCGCAACCTTGAGTTTGCTCTGCGGCCCAACCGCATCACCATCGGGCTTCTGATCTCGTTGGAGGGCCGACACGGCGCTACCTACCAGCGTGCGTTGCACCTCGGCGTCTTTGCCAACGGAAGCCTGCGCCGGTGGACGGGTTCGGGCTGGGTCGCCCTGACTGGCGCTGGGCTGATCAAGAACGGCGCATGGGCGGGGATCCGCATTCACGCCAACCAGTCCGCAGCCTCGATCTACGTCAACGGCCAGCTGGTGGCGCGGGTCCCGACGGCCGCCGGGACGACGTCCCTGACCGGCATCCAGGTATCCTCCGGTGGCACCGCCTCGGTGGGCGACGACGCGTTTATCGACAACTTCCGGGCCAGCTGACCTCGCTGCTGGCGACCTTCGTTGGCACAAGCGTCCCCAAGGACCGCAGGTGGGTGCCGGTTGCCAGCCGCTCACCGCATCACAGTGACGGTTGGACGCATCAGGGGCAGGGCGGTTTGGCCTGAAGGCGCGCGCTGGGCGATGATTTAGCCATGACTGACGGCAACTACGCACTAGCCCATCGGCGCAGCATCGAGGATCCGGAAGGCTTCTGGGGAGAGGCGGCGCGCGGGATCGACTGGATCACCCAGCCCCGTCGGGTGCTGGACGACTCCCGGCCCCCGTTCTACCGGTGGTTCTCAGGCGGTCAGCTCAACACCTGTTACAACGCGCTGGACCGACACGTGATCGCCGGTCGGGGCGATCAGCCGGCGCTGTATTACGACAGCCCGGTCACCGGCACGTCGCGCACTCTGACCTACGCCCAGCTCCTGGACCAGGTGTCCCGGTTCGGCGGGGCGCTGCGGGCGCTCGGGGTGGACAAGGGTGATCGGGTGGTCATCTACATGCCGATGGTGCCTGAGGCCGTTGTGGCGATGCTGGCCTGCGCCAGGATCGGGGCGGTGCACTCGGTGGTGTTTGGCGGTTTCGCGGCAGGCGAGCTGGCGGCCCGGATCGAGGACGCCGAGCCGAAGGTGGTGGTCATCGCCTCGTGCGGGATCGAGACCTCGAGGGTGGTGCAGTACAAACCGCTGCTGGATGCTGCCATCGAGCGATCGGCGCACAAGCCGGACTACTGCGTGGTCCTGCAGCGAGAACAGGCCCTGGCGACGATGGGGGCGCGCGATCTCGACTGGGACGCCCTGATGGACCCGAAACAGATGACGGTGTCTGAGTGCGTGACCCTTGAGGCCACGGATCCTCTCTACATTCTCTACACCTCCGGGACCACCGGTCGACCCAAGGGCATCGTGCGCGACAACGGCGGCCATGCCGTGGCGCTGCACTGGTCGATGAGCAACGTGTACGACCTGCACCCTGGTGAGGTCTTCTGGGCTGCCAGTGACGTTGGCTGGGTAGTCGGCCATTCCTACATCGTGTACGCGCCTTTGCTGGCAGGGTGCACGACGGTGCTCTATGAGGGCAAACCGGTGGGTACCCCCGACGCTGGGGCGTTGTGGAGGGTGGCTGCGCAGTACGGGGTTGCCGCCCTGTTCACTGCTCCGACAGCGATCCGTGCGGTCAAGAAGGAGGACCCGGACGGCAAGCTGATTGCCGACTACGATCTTTCCAAGATGCGCACGCTGTTCCTGGCGGGGGAGCGCCTCGACCCAGACACCTACTTCTGGGCAACCGAGCACCTCGGGATGCCGGTGGTCGACCACTGGTGGCAGACCGAGACCGGATGGGCGATCGCAGCCAACTGCATTGGTCTGGAGACTCTTCCGATCAAGGCGGGGTCACCTACTGTGCCTGTGCCCGGTTACGACGTGCGGGTCCTGGACGAGCACGGGCAGCCGGTGGAGCCTGGGGTCGAAGGGGCTATCTGCATCAAGCTCCCGATGCCGCCCGGCACGTTGCCCACGTTGTGGCGTGACGACGACCGCTACGTATCGGGGTACCTGGCCGCACACGAGGGCTTCTATCTGACAGGGGACGGCGGTTACTTGGATGAAGACGGGTACCTCTACGTCATGGGTCGTACCGACGACGTGCTGAATGTGGCTGGACATCGCCTTTCCACCGGGTCGCTTGAGGCGGCACTGGCAGGTCACCCCTCTGTTGCCGAGTGCGCTGTTATCGGGGTGGCCGACCAGCTCAAGGGGCAGGTACCCAGGGCGCTGGTGGTCCTGAAGGCCGGCGTGGACGTGTCCGGGCCGGTTGCCGTCCAGGCTCTGAAAGCCGAGCTGGTCCAGCGGGTCCGCGACGAGGTTGGGGCCGTCGCCTCGTTGCATCTGGTCGACATCGTCGTGGCGTTACCCAAGACCCGCTCGGGCAAGATGCTACGCAAGACCATGCGCCAGATCGCCGATGGTGGCTCTCCGACTGTTCCGAGCACGATCGAGGATGTTTCGGTGCTGGAGGCACTACGGCCCGTCCTCATAGGAGAGCCGCTGCACGATACGATTTGAGGTGGGCTCAGCTCATGAGACTGGTGAACACGATGATGTTGTCCACATAATGCCCGGTAGCCGAGTCGAATGGCCCGCCACAGGTGACCAGACGTAGGCCCGCATAGCCGATGGGCCCGTAGACCACGTTCGTGGGGAACTGGGCCTTGGGGACTGTCATCACCCGAGTCACCTTGAACTGCGGCGTCGAGCCATCTTGGCGGGTGACTTTCACCGTGTCTCCGGGCTTGAGGGTGTGCAGTTGCTGGAACACGCCCGGCCCGTTGTAGTCCACGTGTCCCGAGATGATCGAGGGACCGATCTCTCCGGGTGTTGGGCTGAATGTGTACCAGCCCGCGGGAAAGGCTCCGGGAGGAACCGACATGGTCCCGTCGGGGTCAAGGCCCAACTTCATCAGCGAGGTGTCGACACCGATCACCGGGATCTGCAGGCGCACGGGCACGGACTTGCTTAGGTGTGGGGTGAGCACCGTCGGAGCTGCCTCCGGCTGTGTCGAGGTCAAGGAGCAGGCCGTGAGCAGGGCCACGCACGTCGTGGCCACGAAAAGTCGGCGTAGGGCCCTCATCGCTGTCCCCTGACCGTGGACCCATCACCGGTCTTGATGCCACCAGTGGGCACCTTCGAGACCCCGACCGGAGGCATCAGAACGACCACGGGAGGTAGCGTCGATGTCTTCGTGCCAGTTGACATGGTCGTCGTGCTGGACGTGGTGGTGGTGGAGCTCTTCGTAGTGGTGGCGGTGGGTGGAGTTGATATCGTGCGATCCGACGTCGGATTCGGTGTGGCCGTGGCAGTGGTCAGTGTTGTTTGCGGTGGCAGACTCGTCGGGACATTCAAGGTGGGGTTAAGGGTTTGGATTATCTGCGGACCTCTCAACGGCTGTGTCTCGAGCGCTGCGGCCCGCGCCACAACCACGGACGCGATGCCTAGGGTCACGAAGATGGACATGAGTATTGCCAGAGTCTGCTTCATAGCCTTCCCTTCGCGAGGTGTTGGGCCCTTAAAAATCTACCCGGCAAGGCCTCGCGTGTGTAGGCCTCAAAGAGAAGTACAGGTAGCGCTCAGTGGAGTGTCTCGTTATTGACTGACTGCTTGGTCGAGGGCGACTCGGCCGCGCCGGACTTTGGTCAGGATGGATTCTGCTGTGCCGGTCCACACGAGGGGCCTGGGTTCGTTGTTGTGGACCTTCATGTATTCCTCGATGGAGGCGATCAGGTCGGGCACGCAGTGGAATAGGCCTCTGCGTAGCGCATTGTCGGTCAGCTCACAGAAGCACCGCTCGACCAGTTTCAGCCAAGACGATGAGGCCGGTGTGAACTGCAGCTGGAAGCGTGGATGGCCTGCATCCATGCCTTGACTGCTGGGTGTCTGTGGGTGGCGTAGTTGTCAAGAATCAGGTGAACCGCAAGGGCTTTGGGTACTTCCTTGTCGCTTGTGCGCTTGAACTTCAGGAGCTCCTCGTGGCGGTGTTTGTCCATGCATGACCCGATAACGGTGCGATCCAGGGCGCCCAGGGCAGCGAACGGTGTCGTGGTGGCGTGCCTTGCAGTCGCTGGTCGTCGTTGCCCGCCCGGGCCTTGGTCATCGGCAACGAAGCCTGGGTGTGCTCCAAGGCCTGAATTGAGGTCTTCTCGTCCCTGCACAGCACCACAGCCTTGTCGGGCGGGTTCAGGTAGAGCACGACGACGTCGATGAGCTACTCCCGGAAGGCCGGGTCGGGCCTGGCGGTCCTGTCCTGAAGGCATAGCTCGACCGCGTCCAGCAGACGCACGTGGGCACGCGAGCCGTATTTACCGGTCCTGGCAGCGCACCCAGTCAGCGTTGCCAGGATTGTGGCCGACTCGCCTAGCTGTTGTCGCCGCTGACGGGCGACGCGAGCACGGTTGGAGCGACCTGCATATTCACTGCCTTCTCATGACTTCGTCATTCTTACGGTTGCCTGAGGTGACTGATATCCCCCGAAGTCCCATGTCATACCTATCTGGCATGAGCAATCAAAGCCTAGCCGTCGCGTGGAAGACCCAGGATGCGTCGATAGCGCTTCGGCGCTTTCTGTGGCATTGCGTTGTCTGGCCGATGCGCCTGCCCAAGGAAGGAAGCTGCCAGCGATGACGTGACGTTCGTCCTTAGGTCGGAGTCTTTGAACGGAAACACTCCGAGGACGGGCAAGGGCTAGTGGCTGGTCAGGGCTGCCAACGCTGCGCCCAGCAGCGCCGGACGGCCGGTCAGCTGTTCTTCATGGTCGGCCAGGGTAGCGAGCTGGAGTCCGGCGTTGACGCCGAGCCAGCGTAAGGGCTCGGGTTCCCAGCGTCGGGAATGGTGCTGGACCCACGGCAGGTGAGTCAGAGCCGTGTCGCGACCTGTGACCAGGTCTGCCAGCGTGCGCCCGGCCAGGTTGCTCAGAGCCACCCCGTCGCCGACGTAGCCACCGGCATAGCCCGCCCCTGTCGACCGGTCGTATCCGACTGCGGGGTGCCAGTCACGGGCGATGCCTAGCGGTCCGCCCCAGGCATGGGTGAACTCGACTCCCTCAATGGCTGGGAGGAGCTGGGTCAGACTGCGACGCAGCGTGGTGAAGACCTTTGCGTCCGAATCGAACCCGGCCTTGATACCGGAGCCGAAATGATAAGGCGCTCCCCGACCGCCGAAGACGATCCGGTCGTCCATCGAGCGCTGGCCGTACACGATCACGTGCCGATGCTCACTGAACGTCTCGGCATCGGCCAATCCGATCTGGTCCCAGGCCGACTGCGGCAGGGGTGCGGTGGCCACAACCAGCGAGTAGACCGGCGCCACGGTGCGCCGGAGCTCGGGCAGCAGTGCGGTCCATGCCTCGGTGGCCCGGATGATGTGGCGGGCCCGCACGATGCTGCCCTGCTCTGTCCGAACCGTTCGCTCGCCCAGGGCTGCCACCCGGGTGTGCTCGTGGATTCGGGCGCCCCTGCCTTCGACAGCATCGGCAAGTCCCAGGGCGAGGCGGAACGGATGGATCCGGGCACAGTTCGCGTTGAAAGTGGCACCGCACAATCCCTTGACGGCGATTCGATCAGCGGCGGACGAGGGCTCCAGCCAGGCCGTTCCCGTGCCCCAGTAGTCGGATTCCTGGGCCTCGGCCCGGGCTCGGGTCGCCTGGGCTCGATTGGTGGCAACGACCAGCGTCCCGCCCTTGTGGAACCCGCAGTTGATGCCTTCTGTGGCAGCGACGGCGCCCACCTCGTCGACACTGTCGCGCAGGGCGGCGTACTGATCCCGGGTCGCGAGCTTCCCGTGCTCACGAGCCAGCACCCGCGCCCCCACGGGATACAGGGCTGAGACCCAGCCGCCGTTGCGTCCGCTAGCGCCGAAGCCGATGTGCTCTGCCTCCAGGATCAGTACGTTCAGCGAAGGGTCTGCCGCCAGCAGGTAGTAGGCAGCCCAGAGCCCGCTGAAGCCGCCACCTACGATGGCGACGTCGACGCTCAGGTCCTGGCCCAGCGGGGCCCGGGTCGCGCGAGCCGGCAGACCGGCCCACCACAGCGAGCCCGAGCCCCCATCGTTCACAGTGG
>Ga0182021_10004101_pt1 | contig 17070 bp, 17 predicted proteins | sample 612E3MmetaG_FD_120493 | JGI IMG/M metagenome (GOLD analysis project Ga0182021, IMG submission 120493) | Permafrost microbial communities from Stordalen Mire, Sweden - 612E3M metaG (Illumina Assembly) | ecosystem: Environmental > Terrestrial > Soil > Wetlands > Permafrost | place: Sweden...
AAGAAAAGAAATGATAGAAAAAAGCGGTCAAATGGGAGTTCCGGTTATAATCATTGACGATAAATTAGTCGTTGGTTTTAACAAGCCAAAAATCATGGAACTTTTGGGAATTAAGGAGTAGTAATTTTCGAGACAATGACGTATTATAAAAGCACCGAGAGTGGTGCTTTTATGTTTGTCCCCGTAGTTCAACGGATAGAACAGACCCGTCCTAAGGGTCTGATGTCAGTTCAATTCTGGCCGGGGACACTTTTATTTTATGAGATAATATGCTATATTCTTTCATATGGATCCTGAGGTAAAACATTTATTGGAAGAAAACTTAAAGTTATCCAAAGAAAATAATGAATTACTTATCAAGATTCGAAGTGTACAACGTTGGTCACAAATTACGCGTATTTTTTATTGGTTTTTAATTATCGGGATTACAGTTGGAGCTTTTTATTTTATTAAGCCATATTTGGGTAATTTGTTGAACATATATACTGGAAGAGTTTCGGGTATAAGTAATGTTGATATCACAAAAAATCTTCAGGATGGGCAGGCAAATATGCAAGATTTATTGAAGTCGTTTAAAGAATAAATAATGCTCAGATAGCTCAGTTGGTAGAGCGCTCCCCTGAAGAGGGAGATGTCCCCAGTTCAAGTCTGGGTCTGAGCACAAAATTAAAAAACTCCATTGTAATGGAGTTTTTTAATTTTGTGCTTATATTGATTTGATTTTTAATTTTGTCTCTCTATTTTTATCTAGTTTAGGAAGTTTTATAATCAGTAATCCGTGTTTCTCTATTGCTTCGGCTTCCTCAGGGTCAACTTCTTCCGGTAAGGAGATAGTCCTAGAAAATGAACCCCAGTATAGTTCTTGAACGAAGAAATTGTCTTTGTCGATAGCTTGATTCTCTTCACGCTTGCCACGGATTGTAATCATATCGCGAGTAATAGAAATGGTAAGGTTATCAGGCTGAACTCCGGCAACCATTGTCTGGACAATGATGTCTGTTGGTGTCTGATAAACGTCTACGGTCAGCTCCGCATCCACTTCTTCTTCCCACTTTTGCTCTTTAGACAAATTTAATTCTTTTCCATTGGAACTATTTTTAACAGGAATATTCATTTTTCTGTTTAATTCTGGGGAAGGGGATTCTTCCTCATTTTCGTCATTATCTTCAAATCGAATACTACCGGTAAGACGTTCTAAAAATGATTTCTTTTTTAACATATTATTTATTTAATTAGGCTAGATGTTTACCCATACGTTTTAATTTCTCGAATATGAGTATGTTGATAATGGTGACGACCCATAAAAATCCGAAAACAGAAAGGAAATTCTCGCCACTTCCTTCCATTATAAAAAAATTAAAGACACTATGCAAGATTATAGCACATATTATTCCACACAAAAGGTATATAGCCCGGTATTGCTTCAGATAGAAAGATAATCCAAGGGCGCTACCTATCATTGCGCTTGACATGGCATGAAGGAGTGTAGAACCAAGGAATCTCAAATTTCCGGTAAGCATTCCGACGATTGTTCCACTTGTACTGAATGGATTTAGCAGGTAGAGAAAGTTTTCCAGTGCTGCGAATCCCAACGCTGTGGCGATAAAATACATCGGGTAGTCAATAGGCCTGTTGACATTTCTATTTCCAAAAATAATAATCGCTATCCCCAAAAACTTGAGAAGTTCCTCAATAATTGCCCAGACTACGGTTTGAACTGTTTTATCTTGAATAAAGTTAAGTGAATATTTTTCAAGCCAAACAGCGAAAAAGACAAGCAACCCTCCAAGTACAAAAGACATAATAATGAGACTTATTGGTTCGGGGTCTTCTGAATTTTCTTCTTTAAGCCAAAACCAGAGCCAAAAAATCGCCGGGACTGCGCCACTTAAGATAGCGAATAATAATATTTTTGGGTTGGTTAGTAATTCAGTCATTTTGAATTGGCCCGCCTTGACTCGCGTCAGTCGAGGCAGGCCACTTTTCCACCATTAATAAACTAGAACCTTTTTTCATCGTTTGCCATATTTCTTCTGTCACAAACGGCATAAAAGGATGGAGAATTTTTAAAATCTTATCTAGGGTATGAAGCAAGAATTGTTTTCTGGATATAATTTCCTTTTCCGATGTGGAAGCAAATATTTTTTTACTTTCTTCCAATATAACATCGGCAAAGCGCGACCAAGTGTATTGATATATTTTTTCCCCGACAATATAGAATTTATATTCGTCCATTTCTTTTGTTATTTCTTCTATCAGTTTATCTTGTTCTTTTAATAATTCTTTATCCTTTTTGGAATAATTATCAAAATCTTCTTCATACTCAACTTCGTCTATATTACTTAAAACAAACCGTGTAATATTCCAAAGTTTGTTAGCATAATTTTTATAGGCCCGGATTTTGTCTTCGGAAAGGGAGAGCGATGTCCCGGGAGTGTTACCAATTATTAACCCTATTCTAAAAGCATCAGTTCCGTACTTATCGGTTAAAATTAATGGGTCAATAACATTGCCCTTGCTCTTACTCATTTTTTGTCCTTTTGCGTCTAAAACTAAACCATGCAAGTATACTGTTTTGAATGGTATTTTACCTGTAACGTAAAGTCCAAGCATAATCATTCTTGATACCCAAAAAAAGATGATTTCCCCAGCTGTCTCCATAACGTCCGTTGGATAGTAAGTCTTAAAATCTTTATTATCTGGATATCCAAGAGTAGCAAACGGCCATTGGCCAGACGAAAACCATGTATCAAAAGTATCCGGGTCTTGTTTTACTTCACCTTTACATTTTTCACATTTTGAAATTTTGTTTTCCAAATCTACCATTCCGTTTCCACATTTAACACAAATCTTCGCGGGAATTGGAATACCCCAAACAATTTGTCTTGATATATTCCAATCCATAATATTAAGAAGCCAATGAACTGTGATTTTTTTATAATGTTCGGGAATATATTTTATTTTGTCGTTTTGAATAATTTCTAAAGCCTTTTCAGCCAGTGGCTTCATCTTAATAAACCATTGATTTTTTATTTGCGGTTCAAGGATAGTTCCGCATTTGTAGCAAGTCCTGACCACGTGTTTGTAATTTTCATCTATTTTTTCCACCAATCCCTTACTTTGTAATTTTTCAATTATCAAAGGGCGAGCCTTTTTAATATTCATTTCGGTAAATTCTCCAGCAATCGGTAAAAGTTTTCCGTTCTCGTCGATTATCTGTTCTTTTTCCAGTCCACGCCTTTCAGCGATTTCGAAGTCAACGCTATCGTGCCAAGGAGTAATGGTCATGACACCAGTACCGAATTCCATATCAATAGATTCATCTTTAATAATAGTTGCAGTAATTGGCCCATTTATCCATTCAAGGTCAATTTTCTGTCCGTCTTTATATTCTTTATATCTTTCATCACTCGGATGCATGACGACATATTTATCGCCAAATTTTGTTTCGGGGCGTGAAGTAGAAATTACAAATGGTCCATATTTCAAATAATAATATGGTTCAACTCTTTCTTCATCTTTTATTTCCAAATCGGAAAAAGAAGTTTGATGTTTGGTGCACCAAGATACTATTCTATTTCCTCTATAAACTAATTCATCGTCATAAAGTTTCTTGAATGTTTGATAGACGGTTTTTACGACATTATCGTCGAGCGTAAATTTTTCCCGCGACCAATCACACGATGACCCCATTTTTCTGACTTGGCCATTAATATTTTTAGAATTATGTAATGTAAAATCAAGAATTTCTTTGTAAAGTTCATTCTTATCCATACCGAATCGAGTCCGTCCTTCCTTCTCCAATTTTCTTTCATAGACAACCTGTGTTTCAAAACCGGCATGGTCAAGGCCCGGGAGCCAAAGAGTTTTGAAACCGCGCATTCTTTTGTAGCGAACAATTAAGTCCTCAATAGCCATGACAAGCCCGTGCCCAGCGTGAAGAGACCCGTTGGCATTGGTTGGGGGCATTATCAAGGTAAAAGGCTCGGCGTCTTCTTTAATTGTTCCTTTTTCAATACAAACATCGGGATTAAAAAAACCGCTATCTTCCCATAATTTATAAATACGGTCCTCGGTATCTTTTGGGTTGTAGGGCTTTAATAGTTTTGGATCAATAACTGGTTCGTCGTCTCTCATATATAAAATATAGCATATTTTATTATAAAGATAAATTTCCTTTGGCTTTAATTGAGTCGAGATTTTTTTTCACTTTTTTATTTTTATATTGGAAATATCCTGCAATGGCTATCATGATGGCATTGTCACCGGTGAGGCTTTTTGTAGGGAAGTGAACTTTAGTTTTAAGCATATTACTTTTTATTTCTTTTTTCATCACTTCTTGCAAATAAGTATTTGCCGAAACTCCACCACCAACAATGAGTGTTTTTATTTTGTATTCTTTTATGGCTTTTATGGTTTTGTAAACAAGAGTTTCTACTATTGCATCCTCGAATTCTCTGGCAATTTTTTGTTTTGTATTATTTTCTTCCAAAATATTTGGATTCTTTTCTTTTAAATCCCTTATAAGATAAAGTACTGCCGTTTTTAGACCAGAAAAAGAAAAATCAAAATCTTTCGAATACATCATCGGGCGGGGTAAAGTTATCTCGCTTGAAATAGTGCTTTGGGGAGCACGGATATTTTTCTGCTGAAAAATTCCTCGTGCTCGCGCCGTCGCGCTCCCAAGTCTCCCCAAAGCACTATTTTCTCGCTCGATATTAGCTAGCTTTGAAATTTCCGGTCCACCGGGGTAAGGCAATCCAAGCATTCTGGCAACTTTATCGAAAGCTTCACCTGAGGCATCGTCTCTAGTCTGCCCAATTTTTTTATATTTCTGCCAATCTTTAACCAGTATTAGTTCAGTATGACCTCCAGAAACCAAAAGTGAAAGCATCGGAAATATTTTTTCAGAAGAATTAATTTTAAAAGTCTTACTATTTTTCGGAAAAATTGAAAATATATGTCCTTCCATGTGGTTCACGGGAATAACGGGGATATTATATTTTTCTGAAAGTTCTTTCGCAAAAACTATTCCGGTCCAAAGAGCTGGCTCAAGCCCTGGTCCGGAGGTCACGGCTATTAATTCTATTTTTTCTATTTTCGTTTTTGCTACTTTGAGTGTTTTTTCAAATAGGATTGGCAAATTTTTCTGATGTTCTCTTTTGGCTAGCGCCGGAAAAACACCCCCATATTCTCTATGAATTTTTACTTGGGAATTTGTATTATTGGCCAAAATTTTGAAAATATCGCTTTTGCCCGATTTTTTGACTTCCAATATGCATATTCCGGTGTCGTCGCAGGATGTTTCTATTGCCAGTATTTTCATAAAATTACTATACCATAAGGGTTTTTATTTGACTATTTTTGTGATATCCTGAAGATATGGTAAAAAAACACATTATCACCATTGCCGGTAAACTCGGAAGTGGCAAGTCATCAACCGCCAAATTGGTGGCAGAACTTCTAAGTTACAAGCATTATTCAACCGGTGATTTTATGCGCTCGATTGCAAACGAAAGAGGGATATCATTGACTGATTTAAGCTTGATTGCCGAAAAGGATGATACGATTGATAAAGCCCTGGATGATCACAATTTGGAAATAGGTAAAATGGAAAACGTTGTGTTGGATTCCAGACTTGGTTTTCATTTCATTCCAGCTTCATTTAAAGTTTTTTTGGAGCTTGACCCAAGTATAGCTTGCCTGCGAATATTGGAAGACAAAAGAACAAATCCGAACAGGTATACCGAAGCAACACTTTTTGATTCAAAAGAAAAAGTAATTGAAAGTATAAAGAATCGTCTATTGAGCGAAAGAAAAAGATACAAAGAATTATATGGGATAGAAGACCATACCGCACACAACAATTTTGATTTGGTTATAGATACAGAAAAAATTCCTCTTGTGGAAGTTTCTCAAAAAGTTATCGAAGAATATAACAAGTGGTTAAACGAATAATTATATGAAAATATTAAGCGAACTATTGGAAGACGTAAAAGTATTGGAAAGCCACGGCAACCTCGAGGCCAAAGTATCTTCCGTATCGCTAAATTCCAAGGATATAGAACTGCACGCAGTATTTGTGGCTCTTGTCGGAAGCATCGTTAACGGACACGATTTTATTGATGAAGTTATTAAAAAAGGAGCAACGACTATTGTTTTTGAAAAAGACCCGAAAGAATTCAAAAGCGGTGTGACTTATGTAAAAGTTGAGGATACTCATAGTGCTGTTGGAATTATCGCCGATAATTTCTATGGCAATCCATCTCGCAAATTAAAATTGGTGGGAGTAACGGGAACAAACGGCAAGACGACAACCGCAACATTACTCCATCAACTTTTTCGCAATTTAGGATATAAAGCAGGAATGATTGGAACCGTAGTTAATAAAATAAATGATGATTCTCGTGAAGCAGTTCGTACTACTCCGGACTCCATTGCTCTGAATAAATTATTTGCCGAAATGGTTGATAATGGTTGTGAGTATTGTTTTATGGAAGTCAGCTCTCATGCTGTCTCCGAGAAAAGAATTGAAGGACTTTCTTTTGTCGGCGGAATATTTACGAATCTAACACTTGACCATTTAGATTATCACAAAACTATAGAAAATTACAGTAATGCAAAAAAAGAATTTTTCGATATGTTGCCGGCTACCGGTTTTGCGGTTACAAATATAGACGATGAAAGAGGAGAATATATGTTGAGTACAACCAAAGCTCATAAATATACTTTAAGTCTTAAGAAAAAAGCTGATTTTAATGAACATTTGGAAACAAAATTGATTGGGGAATTTAATGCTTATAATGTCTTAGGTGTATATGCAGTTGCAATGTTACTTTTGGAAGAAGATAAACCTGCCCGCCCTCCTTTGTCGGGAGTAGGCGGGGAAAGAGTCAAAGAAATTATTAAAGATTTGGAATCGGTTCCGGGCAGGTTCCAATACATAAAAAGCAAAAATAATATTACGGGAATTGTCGATTATGCCCATACTCCCGATGCTTTGGAAAATGTATTAAAGACGATAAATGATATGAAAGGAAAAGGAAAAGTTATTACGGTTGTTGGTTGCGGTGGTGACAGGGATAAGAGTAAACGTCCGATAATGGCTAAAATCGGTTATGACATGAGCGATATTCTTATTCTTACTTCCGATAATCCTCGGACCGAAAAACCGGAAGATATCTTAAGTGATTTGCAAAAAGGCTTGCCTCTTGAAGCCATTGATAAAGTGGAAATTATTATTGACCGGCATGTGGCAATTGAAAAAGCATGCAAGACGGCAAAAAAGGGCGATTATATTCTTTTGGCCGGCAAAGGACACGAAAATTATCAAGAAATAAACGGAGTCAAAAATCATTTTGACGATATGGAGGAATTACAGAAATATTTAAAATAATGCAAAACTACAAACAACAATTTAAAGGGAAGAAAATCACGGTCATGGGGCTAGGGCTTTTGGGGCGAGGATTGGGCTACACCAAATTCCTGGCGGAATGCGGAGCGGATTTGATAGTGACCGACCTAAAAACCAAAGAACAACTTGCAACTTCACTCAAGGCTTTGGAAAAATTTCCAAACATAAAATTTACTCTTGGCGAACACCGACTGGAAGATTTCAAAAATAGAGACATGATTATTAAATCGGCTGGCGTTCCACTTGATTCGATATTTATAGCCGAAGCAAAAATTCACTGCATCCCAATAGAAATGGATGTTTCGCTTTTCGCCAAGATGGCGCCTGGAGTGATGCTTATCGGAGTGACTGGGACACGAGGAAAATCAATCACGACAACCTTAATATATAAGATTTTAAAGGACAACGAAAAATTGCTAAAAAGAAATGTATATGTGGGTGGAAATCTCCGGGGAATTGCGACTTTGCCGTTATTAAAGAAAGTAAATGAAGGTGATATCCTTGTTTGCGAGCTTGATTCCTGGCAGTTGCAAGGTTTTGGCGATAATAAAATTTCTCCTCACATCTCGGTATTTACCACTTTTATGCCGGATCATATGAATTATTACAGAAATTCGATGGAAAAATATTTTGAAGATAAAACAAATATTTTTAAATATCAAAACAAGGACGATATTCTCATTATCCGCCCGGGGATGAAGGAACTTATCAAGAGAAAGGCTAAATCTAACAAAGTTGGATCGCCCGACGCTTCTACTGAAGCGTTTAGGGTGAAAGGGAAGTTTATTATTATAAATACAAAAGAAACAGCTAGTTGGAAATTCAATGTTCCGGGAATTCATCATCGGGAGAATATGGTGTGCGCGGTTGAAGTGGCAAAACAATTGGGTATCCCGCTTCCAAAAATAAAAAAAGAAATTGAAAGTTTTAAAAATCTGGAAGGTCGCCTTCAACTTTTGCGAACATACAAAGGAATAAAAATCTACAATGATAACAATGCTACAACCCCAGAGGCGACAGTTGCCGGAATTGAAGCGCTAAAAAGTGACAAGAAAAATATAATCTTGATTTGTGGTGGGTCCGACAAAAACCTTCCACTTGAAAGTTTCCTGAACGCTGTCAATAAACATTGCAAAGCAGTCGTGACAATCCCTGGAACAGGAACGGATACTCTCGAGAAATCAAATATAAAAGTTGCAAAACACACAGCAAAAGACGTCGCTGAATCAATAAAAACCGCTCTTATTCTGGCAAAACGCGGTGATATAATTCTTTTCTCCCCGGCTTTTGCTTCGTTTGGAGTTTTCAATAACGAATACGAAAGAAACGACCTGCTTATGAAAATAATCAAAGGATTGAAATAATTATATGCATCCAAAAATAAACACAATAATATTTGATTGTTTTGGAGTAATTTGCGACCCGGTAATAAACGGGTGGTATAAAGAGCATAGATTAAAAAAGGGGTTTGTAGATGATAATTTTAAAAAGATGCTTATTCAGTCTGATTTAGGGAAATTATCGGAAAACGATATTTTTGAATATATTATGAAATACGAAGACATAAATTTTTCAAAAGAAGAATTACGCAATGAAATCGATAGTTATTTAACACTTGATACAAAATTGGCAGACATTATCAAAAAATTAAAAAGTAAAGGTTACAAAACTGTTCTTTTGTCTAATTCCAATTCGACTTTTTTTGAAAGAAAAGTATATAGTACTTACCCGGAATTTAAAAACCTATTTGATGAAATAATTATTTCCGCATCTATTGGGATGGTAAAACCAAATAAAGAAATATACATGCACACCCTTGATAAAATTAATTCGAAACCAGAAGAATCGTTATTTATCGATGATAGCAAGGAAAATGTAGATGGTGCGATAGATGTCGGGATTAATGGTTATTTATACACAGACAGTGACTCTTTTGTGGAATATATTGAAAATATTGGTATTGATTTAAGTAAATAATTTTATGAAAAAGAAAACACAAATATTCATGATTCATGGAGGAATGACCTTTAAAAGTCAAAAAGATTACTTACGCTACCTGAAAACAAGAGAAATTTCAATAGAAAAGAAAATAAGATGGAGTGGTGACAATTTTGATAGAGCAATGGGCAGAAATTTTGAAATTATTAAACCCAATATGCCATTGCCGGAAAATGCAAAGTATAAGGATTGGAAGATTCATTTTGAAAGGCATTTTCCGTATTTAAGGAATAACGTTATTTTAATCGGAGGTTCATTAGGTGGAATATTTTTAGCAAAGTATCTATCGGAAAATAAATTTCCCAAGAAAATATTAGTTGTGTATTTAATTTGTTCTCCATTTGATAATACTTTAACAGGGGAAGATTTGGTTGGAGGTTTTAGTCTCAAATCGGACCTTTCTTGGTTGAATAACAGTACCAAAAATCTAGTTCTGTTATTTTCGAAAGATGACGATGTTGTTCCTGTTTCTCACGCCGAAAAATACCGAAATAAATTGAAGAATGCAAAAATCATTATTTATAAAAGTAAAAATGGTCATTTCCGTGTACCAAAATTCCCGGAATTGGTTAAAATGATTAAGGATTTAAAATAATATGGACCTGGATTTATCAAAAATTAAAAATGTGCATTTTATCGGGATTGGCGGAATCGGGATTTCGGCGATTGCCAGGATGATGTTCCACGAGGGGAAAGTTGTGACCGGTCAGGATATGCAGGAAGGGGAAATTGTAGATGAACTGCGGAAAATTAATTTGCCAATGCAACCAGGAATTGATATCAAAATTGGTCAATCATATGAAAACATTCCAAAAGATACAGATTTGATAGTTTACACGATTGCCATAGACACTTATGATCCGGAACTGGCAAAAAAAATAAAAGAACACCCTGTTCTTCACAAAAACGAAGACGGGCAAGGAACAGAAATTCCTGTTCGGTCGTATCCGCAAATGCTCGGCATTATCAGCAAGGACAAGTATACGATTGCTGTTTCCGGTACTCATGGTAAGACGACGACAACTGGGATGATTTCACAAATTTTAATTGATACAGACAAAGACCCGACAGTTATCATTGGAAGTTTATTGAAAAACAAGACCAATTTTATTGCCGGAAAGAGTAAATACTTAGTCGTCGAAGCTTGTGAGTATAGAAGGTCATTTTTGAATATTAACCCGAAAATTTTAGTTATTACCAATATCGATAATGACCATTTGGATTATTATAAAGATATAGAAGATATTAAGAGTGCCTTCAGGGAAATGGCCATGAAAGTGCCCGAAGACGGATACGTTGTTTGTAATCCGACGGATGAAAATATCGCCGATGTTATAAAAGATATAAAAGCCAAAATTATAAATTGGCAGGATTATTATGATGAAAATTTGAAATTAAAAATGCCTGGAATCCATAATAAAAAAGACGCGGCTGCGGCAATGGCTGTGGCAACGATATTAAATATTTCACAATCCTACTCCGAAAAATATTTAGAAGAATTTCCCGGAACTTGGAAACGATTTGAGTTTAGGGGTGCTTTATCACAAGGGTCGCTTTTGTATGACGATTATGCCCACCATCCGACGGAAATAAAAGCGACGCTGGAAGGCTTCCGAGAATTGTATCCGAAAGAAAACGGCTGGATGCTGACTGTAATATTCCAACCTCATTTATTTTCTCGAACGAAATTATTATTGAATGATTTTGCTCAAAGTTTCAGCGATACGGATGAAGTTCTTCTTTTGCCTATTTATTATGCCCGAGAAGTTAACGACGGAAGTATTTCTTCGGAAATTTTGGCAAGAGAAATAAACAAGTATACCGGAAACGCCAAAGCTTTTAAAGATTTTCAAAGTGCAGAATTATTTCTAAAAGATAAACTTCTAAATATGAACAATAGAAATGTCATAGTGACAATGGGCGCCGGTGAAGCTTCAAAAGTTGGAGACTTCTTATTAAAAAATATGGTATAATAGATAAATGGAAAACAATAACAAAGCTCTTTTGTGGCTTAATACAAAATTTATATTAGGATTAGCAATTATTATTAGTACGCTCGTAGGTGCTTACGTTTTTTATCAAGTCAAATCTTTTGATAATACATTAACTGTCACAGGTTCAACTTCAAAAGCTGTAACGTCCGACCATGTGCGATGGGTTGGTTCTATTAGTCGTATAGTGACGCTTGATGCGCTAAAAATCGGATACTCTAATATGACAAATGATATTTCTGTTGTTCAATCTTTTCTAAAAGACAAAAATATTCCGAGTGACCAAATAATTATTTCTGCTGTTTCTATGGATCAAAATTATGATAATAACTCGGCAAAAACATATACTCTTCGGCAAACTATTGAAGTAAATTCTTCCGATGTGAATGGAATTACCGAAATCGCCAAAAACATTAATCCAATTATCGAAAAAGGTGTTATTTTTTCAACCCAGTCACTTGAATATACATACACAAAACTACCTGAAGAGCGTGTAGCAATGTTAGCCGATGCAATAAAAGATGCTAAAGCTCGCGCAGCGCAACTTGCACAATCAAGTGGTAAATCGGTTGGCCAACTAAAAAGTGCATCATCTGGTGTAGTCCAAGTGATGTCCGCAAACTCTCTGGATGTTTCTGATTATGGTTCTTACGATACTTCACAAATAGAGAAAAATATAATGATCACGGTTAAAGCCTCGTTTACGTTAAAGTAATAATGAAAAAATATTTTTTATTTTTTTTGATTATATTGTCCGTTATTTTGGCATTTCCTGTCTATGCCGAGACTTTGGTTAATTCCGGATTTATTCCCGGGCAAATTTGGTATTCCAAAGCTGCACTTGTGGATGGTGATACGATAAATATTCATACTGCAATTTGGAATGGAGAAAAAGATTCTATTTCTGCCAAAGTGGAATTTTACGACAAGAATGTCATCTTGGGAAGTCGGGATGTAATTTTGCTGGCATCCGAATTGAAAGATGTTTTTGTCCCGTGGAAAATTACGGCCGGGGATCATGTTATCTCGGCAAAAATTATCTCATCGCTTGCCACTGTTTCCGGAGTGAAAGAAAAAATTGTTTTGAATAGAACTACAACTTCCGAGGATAGGCAATTTGTTTCAGTTGTGGCAAAAAATCAAGCTGGCGAGACTGTCTCACCCGATAAAGAATTACAGACTCAAATAGATAAAACAAGTTCCGAGATAAACAGTATCGTTCCGAAAAATGTCAGCACTTCAGTCACGAATGGTTTTAGCGTTGTCGATGATTTTCGCGATAAAACTTTTACGCAGGTGACAGCTATTAAAAATGATACACAAAATAAAATTGACCAAATTAATAGCGAAAAGGAAAAAGTAACCGAAACACCAAAAGAAAATGTTAGTCTTTCAAGCGCGACCGAAAAACCGATTGCTTACATCAAGCTCTTTCTGTTCTCACTTTTTGCTTTTGTTTTAGGAAGTAAAATAATCTTTTACGGCCTTGTAATACTTATTGTCTTTTTAATTATCCGTTTCATCTATCGCATGATACGAAACAGATAATTTATTTGTCAATAAAGACTTTATAAAGTATAATCCTATCATGGCAAAGAGGATTATTTTTGATATCGTATTATTCATTTCGGTGTTTGTTTTTCCCTGGTGGGTCAGTATCTCGCTTGCTTTTGTCGGTATTTTTGTTTTCAAGGATTTTTACGAATTTATCATCACAGACGTAATTATTTATTCGCTGTTTGCTATTCCCGGAGAGAGATTGATTTCTTCTCCAATATTTTTTTCTTTAGCCATTATCATCTTATACGTCATTATCCAATTTATTCGTAGCAATATTATTTTATATAAAAAATAAAAATGAGATTTCGCATCAATCACAAAAAAATAAAAAAAAATATCGACCCGGATGAAATTTTTCTTGATTCCAAAAATTTACCGAACTTCAATACTCAACAATTTGAAGGCAGGTTAGAGAAAGCAATTCCCAAACGCACAATTTTTTTAGTTGGCTTATTTTTCCTTGGGTTTTCGTTTATATTAATTTGGCAAGTTGTTAATCTTCAAATAATTAAAGGAAATGCATATTTCCAAAAAAGTGAGAATAATACTTTAATGAAGCGGCCAATTTTTGCCGATAGGGGATTAATCTATGACCGCAATAAAGTTCTACTTTCCTGGAACACCTGGGGCAATGAGGACGTTGACAAATTATCGTCACCTATTCGGTCTTACTATGCGACTCCCGGGTTTGGACTGCTTCTTGGTTATACGAGTGCTCCGGCAAAAGATTCTTCGGGATATTATTGGCAAGATAATTTTATCGGCAAGGATGGTGTTGAAAGTTACTTTAATGATACATTGACAGGAATTAACGGCGAACGTATTACCGAGACCGACGTGAAAGGAGTTATTCAATCTGAGAATATGATATCACTACCGAAAGCCGGAACCGACGTCAACCTTTCTATTGATGCCAGAATCCAAAAAAAGATGTATGAATCAATATCCGATATGGCAAAGAATGTGGGATTTCAAGGCGGAGCTGGGGCGATTATGAATATAAAAACTGGGGAACTGCTCGCTATGACAAGTTTTCCCGAATATAACGATAATGTATTGTCGGAAGGTGACGATAGTAAAACTATCAATGGATATTTTTCCGATAAAAGCAAAGTATTTCTCAACCGTGCGGTTTCGGGACTTTACAGTCCGGGGTCAATCGTAAAACCATTTCTTGGATATGGGGCTTTGGCTGAGAGTGTCATAACACCACTTCAAGTAATATTTTCAAATGGTTCAATCTCAATACCCAATCCATATTATCCCAATAAAAAATCCGTATTTATTGACCACGGAACATTTGGTTATGTGGATATGAGAAAAGCGATTGCTGTATCTTCCGATGTTTATTTTTATGAAGTTGGAGGAGGATATCAGGACCAAAAAGGTTTGGGGATTTTGAATATTGATAAATATTTGAGAATGTTTGGTGTCGGAGAAAAAACGGGTATCAATATTGGTGGCGAAAAAGACGGTACAATTCCAACCCCGGAATGGAAAGCAATAACTTTTAAAGGAGAACCATGGAGAATCGGTGACACTTATAATACGGCCATTGGTCAGTACGGTTTACAAGTGACCCCCATTCAAATGGTCAAAGCCGTGGCGGGTATTGCAAATAATGGAACAATTTATACTCCGCACATTACCCTTGCCGATAAAAATTTCGAGACGCCAGAAGTTGTTCCTGTAGATACAAATGATATGAATGTTATCCACGAAGGGATGCGGATGGCCGTGACCGGAGGGACAGCGACCGCACTTAATCTTCCATCAGTCGAAGTTGCCGCCAAGTCCGGAACGGCTCAGGTTGGTTTGGGAAACACGAATACAAACTCCTGGATTATCGGTTTTTTCCCGTACGAAAATCCTAAATATGCTTTTGCTCTTGTCATGGAGCGTGGTCCCAAGGCTGCCTCCGGCAACGCCACTCGTGTCATGAGTGATGTCATTGATTATATGAGCGTCTATACACCAGAATATTTGCAGTAGTTACAGTCTTTCATTACAGATTTCCTTTGACTTTTTAATGAAAAAAAGGTAGTATAAACAGTCATGGAAGAAATAAATTATATAACCGAAGAGAAAAAGAAAGCTTTGGAAGATGAGCTAAATTATTTGAAAGTGACAAAACGCCGCGAAATTCTTGAAGCTTTGGAAGCTGCTCGAGCTTTGGGTGATCTTTCCGAGAATGCCGAATATCATCAGGCACGCGAAGACCAAGGTAAAACCGAGGACCGTATAATGCAAATAGACCACATGTTGAAATCTGCCGTGGTTGTCAAGAAACATTCCAGCGTCTGTGTTGAGATTGGAACGACCGTCAAGGTAAAAAAAGAAAATGCAAATGACACCGTAACTTATAGCATTGTTGGCGCCGAAGAAGCCGATATGGTAAATAATAAAATTTCAAACAAGTCTCCGCTTGGCGAAGCCCTATTCGGCAAGTCAAAAGGGGACGCTGTCTCCATTAAAACCCCCAAGGGACTGGTCAAATACACCCTAGTTGATATACAATAGGGTTATGGCCTCAATAGAAGAATTGCGCGATGCGCGAATCAAGAAGATAAAATTGCTAAAAGAAGCGGGGATGAATCCGTATCCTCCGTCTATTTCTTGCGACTATACGATTCCCGAAATTAAAAATAAATTTGCCGAGTTGGAAAAAGATTCGGAGAAGAACTATATTTCCACTGTTGGCCGAGTGATGATTGTTCGCGGACAAGGAGCGATTCTTTTTGTTGTACTACAAGCCGGGACAGAGCGATTCCAGGCAGTTTTGAAAAAAGATGAGCTGAAAGAAGAATTATTTAATTTATTTGTCTCGACAGTGGACAATGGTGACTTTATTTCCGTCACTGGTTCGCTTTTCACTACTCAAAGAGGAGAGCAAAGCATTTTAATAAAAGATTGGTGTATGACAACCAAAGCTCTCTTGCCACTTCCCGACAAATGGCACGGTCTGCAAGATGTGGAAGAGACATACCGCAAACGTTACCTCGATATTCTCTTGGATAAGGAAGTTTATAACCGCTTTATCACAAGGTCAAAAATCATCAGTGATATTCGGGAATTTTTCAATAAAAAAGATTTCCTTGAAATTGAAACGCCGATTCTACAGAATCAAGCAGGTGGAGCAATGGCGAAAGTTTTCGAGACTCATCACAACGATTATGATATGGATATGGTTCTCCGCATCGCTTTGGAATTGGACCACAAAAAGTTAATGGTTGGCGGATACGAAAGGGTTTATGAAATCGGTAAATGTTTCCGTAATGAAGGTTCCGACCCGACCCACGCTCAAGAGTTCACTATGATTGAATGGTATGCCGCTTATCAGACATTAGAGACAAATATAGAGTGGACGGAAGAATTGATAAAATCAATTGCGGCAAATGTTATTGGGAAAAATATTTTCACCGTTTACGATAAAGATGGCAATAGTGTCGAAGTAAATTTCGAAGGCAAATGGTCGCGGGTTCGATTTACTGATTTGATGAAGGAAAATGCTGGAATTGATATTGCCACTATTACACTGGAAGAGGCGCGCAAAGAAGCAGTTAAATTGGGGATGAAAAAAGAGGAAGCCGAGAAAGTTGGGCGAGGTAATTTGCTTGACCATATCTATAAGAAATCTTCGCGTCTCAAAATTATCAATCCGACTTTTGTTACGGATTTCCCGGGAGACTTGAAACCGCTGGCTCAACAGAATGATGATGGCACGGCTTCGGTTGCTCAGCTTGTCATTGCCGGTTCGGAAATTACCAACCAATATGCCGAGCTTGTGAATCCAGTAAAACAACGAGAACTTTTGGTCGCCCAATCAAATGCAAAAGAAGGTGGCGACGAAGAAGCCATGCAAATAGACGAAGAGTTCCTGACAGCCATGGAACATGGTATGCCACCAATGACTGGTTTTGGTATGGGCATCGATAGACTAGTAGCGATTCTAACCGAACAAAAAAATCTGCGCGACGTAATCTTCTTCCCAATAATGCATCCAAGAGAATAAAAAATAAAGAATACTAACAACCCATTGTAAAATATGGGTTTTTTCTTCGATAGTTATCCACAGTTAGAGTGGGAAAAGGTGTTTGTATTGTGGGA
>Ga0182021_10004102_pt1 | contig 17069 bp, 17 predicted proteins | sample 612E3MmetaG_FD_120493 | JGI IMG/M metagenome (GOLD analysis project Ga0182021, IMG submission 120493) | Permafrost microbial communities from Stordalen Mire, Sweden - 612E3M metaG (Illumina Assembly) | ecosystem: Environmental > Terrestrial > Soil > Wetlands > Permafrost | place: Sweden...
ACTCCATCCGGGTCCAACTGCCGGGTTAGGTTGGTCACCATGAGCACGTTCGCCGTCATCGGCTCCGGGTTCCGGTCCGCGATCTACTGGGAGGTGGCCGCCGGGCTGCCGGGGATCGACTGCGTCGGCGTCGTGACGCGGCATCCGAGGGCCCTGCCCGTGCCGGAGTACGACTCCGTGGACGCCCTGCTGAGGAACCATCCGGTGGACTTCGTGGTGACGTGCACCACGCCTGCGGTGACTCCGAAGCTCATCATCGAGTCCGTGGGGCGCGACCTGCCCGTACTGACCGAGACGCCGCCAGCGTGGTCGGCCGACGAGATCGTCGACCTGTGGCACAAGGTCGGCGCGGCCCGGCTCGTACAGGTCGCCGAGCAGTACCACCTCATGCCGCTGCACGCGGCGCGGCTGGCCGCGGTCCAGGCAGGTCTCGTCGGCCGCGTCGGGCAGGTGCACGTGTCGAGCACGCAGCTGTACCACGCGGTCTCGTTGCTCCGGCGCTTCCTCGGCGTCGGCCTCGAAGGGGCGCTGGTACGGGCGAACCGCTTCGTCGCTCCGCTGGTCAACCCCCTCGACCGTGGCGGCTGGACCGGCGACATCGAGCCGCACGATGCCACGACGACGCTCGCGACGCTCGACTTCGGCGAGGGACGCAGCGGGCTGTACGACTTCAGCGACAACCAGACCCGCAACCTGCTCCGGACCCGGCGCCTGCTCGTGCGCGGCAGCCACGGCGAGCTGTCCGACGAGACCGTCGTCCGCCTCGTCGACGCGACCACGATCACGCACTCGAGCTTCAGCCGGCGCCAGACCGGTCACGACCTCGACCAGAACGGCTATGCGACCGACCACATCGCGCTCGGCGACCAGGTCTACTGGCGCAACCCCTGGCCCGGCCAACGGTGGACCGACGACGAGCTGGCCATCGCCGAGCTGCTCACGCGGATGGCCGCCTGGGTCCACGGCGAGGGGCCCGACCCGTACCCGCTCGTCGAGGCCTGTGCAGACCAGCTGCTCGCGCTCGCGATCACCGAGTCGGCCGAGACGGACAGGGCTGTACGGGTGGATCCGGCGGCGGTGCTCGCCTGACCATCGCGGTTCTCGCCGCCCAGATGCAGGAAACGCCCTGAATCCGGCCCGAACCCGTCGTTTGAGCAGCGAAAACCCGGATCAGCCGGGGAAGTCGTCGCGCTGACGGACGCGGTCGAGCACGGGATCGTACGTTTGACGGCTGAGCGAGGGGTTGAGACGCAGCGCTCGCCGCAAGGCCGCGACGGCGTCCGCGTCCTCCCCGCGCGCCGTGTACGCCTCGGCGAGCGTCAGCCAGTACAGCCCTGACCGCCAGTTCTCGGCGACCGCCGCACGGGCGTCGTCCAACGCCCCACGCAGGTCGCCGCACAGGCGGCGACAGACCGAGCGGTTGTTCCGGTACGTGGGGTGCGAGGGCGCCCACTCGAGGGCCGCGTCGTAGTCGACGAGTGCCGCCTGGTGGTCCCCCATCGCCGCGCTCGCGAACGCACGGAGCCCGTACAGCTTGGCGACGAGTGCGGGACGGTCGATGTACGGGAGGAGTTCCAGTCCTGTCGTGAGATCGCTGATCGCACCTGCCGGGTCCGGCTCGATCCGCTGTTTGGCGCGGGAGCACAGCGTCTCGACGATCGCGCGCAGCACATCGCTGGTAGGCCTCACGTTGTATCCCTCGACCAGCTCCGCCAACCGTGCGGACGTGTCGTCCTGTTCGGGATGGTCGCCGAGCTCGACGACCAGTCCGTCAGCGAGCGCCAGGATCACGTTCGCAGTGTTTCAGACCTACGTCGAGGACGCGGGCCGAATGCCGGGAATGCGTCGCTTGAACTCGCTCATGAACAGGTCGTGGAGCGCCTTGGAGTCCGTGACGCCGCCAAGGCTGGGCAACGCACCGCCGGCCGACTTCTGGCAGACCGTCAACCAGGCCTGGCCCATGGCGAACGTGAACACGGAAGCGACCGAGGCGCTGATCGCCCCACCGGCGATCGTCCCGGCGCCGGGGATCAGCTTGATCAGCGACGTGAAGCTGGCCCGCCCCGCTGTCGTCGCGATGGCGGTCGACGCGACAGCCGCGATGCCCGCCTTGTCGACGCCCATCCCGTACAGCTGGGCGATCCGGGCCATCATCGCGAGCTGGAGCGGTACGAGCAGTGCCGCGTCCGAGAACGGGATCGGCGAGGCGGCTGCGGCCGCCGAGGCAGTCACCGTGGCGCCGATGAACCCCTGCGCAGAACGCGCCTTGGCATCGAGGTCAACGCGCTGTGCTGCCACCAGCGCGGACTGTACGGCTTCGGGAACTGCCTGAAAGGTGGCATGGACGAGATCGCTCAAGCCGTATGGCGGCTGACCACTGAATGGGTCCCTCATTGCGTAGGTCATGAACGGACGCCCGCCCAGGATGGGCAGCTTGAGCGACTCGATGTGGCGCGCGAGCGCTACCGCGTCGGGATGGAACTGGTTGTCGCGGTACGGGACCTGGGTGAGGACGAGCAGTACCGGGAGGTCGAGCTCGGCCAACGCGCGGATGATCTTGGCCTCCGACTCCTCGAACCGGCGGTCCATGCCCCGTACGCAGTACCAGGCGCAGTGGATCTGCTCCGAGAGCGGCTTCTTGCGCAGGCCTTTGACGACGTCTCTGAGCTCCTTGATGAGCGCGCCGTCGTCGCGGCCGATCTCGAGGCCCTGGGTATCGAAGATCCCGAGAGTGCCTCGGCGATCCACGTACAGGTGGCTGCCCTGCGTCACCGGCTCCCCGATGCCCGTCTTGGCCACCTCGGTGCCGAACACGGCGTTGATCAGCGTCGACTTCCCCGTACCGGTCTTGCCGAAGACTGCGAGGTTGAACCTGCCGATCGCCGCAGCCTGTCGGTCGAACTCGGCGCGGAAGGATTCTGTGAACCAGTCGGGCACGCCTCCAGGGTACGGATCGGGCAATGCCGATGAGGCCGCAACACGACCTCGATGAGAGCGAATGTGCCCGGTCCGCCTCCTGCCCTAGCCTGGAGCCATGGCGGATCAACCCCTCGTCGTCGAGGCCAAGGGCTGGCCGCAGCCTCCCCACCTGGCGTGGCGCAGCTCCATCCAGCACAGATCCGTCATCCAGCTGCTGTTCGGGTTCGTGGTCCTCGGGTTCGCCTCGGCGCTCCTGTGGGGTTTCTCCCTGCGCGGTGACGCCGCCTGGACGGCGTTCTCGATCGCGTTCGTTGTGCTCTCCATCGTGGTGATCCTGGCGAACGTACGAACCCTCGGACGGATCCATCTCGTCCCCGAGGACCGACGCGTCCCGATCACCCTGCCCTACGCGTTCGCGATCGACGGTGACGAGCTCGTCTTCCCCGAGTTCGTCACCAACGCCGAGGAGCGCTGGCCGCTGCGCGATACGTACGCCAAGGCCGCCAAGGTGCTCGACCTGGTCACGCTGACCTGCTCCGGGCGACGTACCCGCCGCTTCTTCGCCATGTCCATCCGCGTGCCCACGCTGGATGCGGCCCGGCTCGTCAACGACCACCGGCTGGCGCTCGCGGAGGGGCCCGACGCCTAGCCGCGTCCCGTGTACGGCAAGTGTTTGCTTTCTGACTTGTAAGTCAGTAGAACGGCGGTAACGTTCGATCAGATCCCACAACGCGAGGAGGCGTTCTTTTCGATGCCCACGATCAGCATCCAGCTCTACACACTCCGCGAGGCCCTTGAAACCGACCGCGACGGCACGCTTGCAGCGGTCGCCGCGATGGGCGTCGACGAGGTGGAGCCTTTCGGTATCGAGAACTTCGACTGGCTCCCCGAGGCACTCGCCGCCGCCGGGCTCCAGGCAGGCAGCGCTCACGCCGGCATCGTCCAGAACCCCGAGAAGGTCCTTGCGGCCGCCAAGACACTGGGCGTGACGACCGTCTTCCAGCCGAGCCCGATGCCGCGCGACGCCTTCGAGTCCGCCGAAAGCCTCAAGACCTTCACCGATGCGCTCAATGCTCAGGTCGATGCGTTCGCCGCGGAAGGCATCAGCATCGGCTACCACAACCACGACTGGGAGTTCCTGGGCGCCACGATCGACGGCCAGACCCCGTACGACTACTTCGTCTCCCTGCTCGACCCCCGCGTCGTGCTCGAGCTCGACACGTACTGGGCCGCTGCAGGCGGCGTCGACCCGCTGAGCCTGTTCGAGAAGTACGGCGACCGGATCACGCACTTGCACGTCAAGGACGGCCCTGTCGAGGGTGGCCACGGCGTCACGAATGTCGTGCTGGGTACCGGCGCGATGGACATCCCCCCGATCCTGGCGGCGAGCCCGAACCGTGCCTGGGTCCTCGAGTTCGACGCCGCCGCTGACGCGGTCCCCGAGTCGGCCGCCAGCATCGACTACCTCAAGGAGAAGAAGTGACAGCGAAAGTCGGCGTCGTCGGGGCAGGAGTCATCTCGACGCAGTACCTGGACAACACCGCGACGTATCCCGATCTCGAGATCGTGTCCGTCTCCGACCTCATCGGCGAGCTCTCCGAGATCGCGTCCGAGAAGTACGGCATCCCCACCCACGGCACCCCGGGCCCGGATGGTCAGGACATCATCTACGACAACGACAACGTCGAGTACGTGATCAACATCACGAACCCGCAGGCGCACATCGACGTCACCCTGCAGGCGGTCCGAGCGGGCAAGCATGTGTGGAGCGAGAAGCCTCTGGGGCTGAACCTCGAGGGCGCAAAGCAGATCCTGGACGAGGCAAAAGCTCACGACGTGTACGTGTGCTGCGCCCCCGACACCGTGTTCGGCCCGGGTTTCCAGACGGTGCTGCGCAAGATCCGCGGCGGCGAGATCGGCCGGCCGATGGGTGGCCTCGCGGTCATGCAGCAGCCCGGCCCCGATCTGTGGCATCCGAGCCCTGAGTTCCTGTTCCAGGTCGGAGCAGGCCCGACGCTCGACATCGGTCCCTACTACTTCACGGCCCTGGTGCTCGGTCTCGGCCCTGTCGTTAGCGTCACCGCCGGCGGCGGCAAGGCACGCGACGTCCGTACGGTCATGTCCGGTCCTAAGGCAGGCACCGACTTCGAGGTCGAGGTCCCCACGACGGTGCGCGTGCTGCTGCAGCACGCCTCGGGGGCGACTTCGATCGTGCTGCTGACGTTCGACTCCGGTCTCAGCCGTCACGGCATGCTGGAGTTCCAGGGCTCCGAGGGTGTCATCGTCGCGCCGGACCCCAACATGTTCCATGGCAAGGTCGTCACCCACAAGGGCGGCAAGGTCGTCGAGGAGATCGAGGTCGAGGCGGCCGGCATGGGCCGTGGCATCGGCCTGGTCGACCTGGTGCGCTCGGTCAAGGCCGGCGTCCGGCCTCGCGCGCATGCCGACCTGGCCTATCACGTGCTGGAGATCATGCTGTCGGTCGAGAAGGCCATTGAGTCCGGGAAGACCGTCGAGCTCACCTCGACGCCTCCCGAAGTCGATCCACTTCCGGCAGACTGGTCACCGCTCAAGGCTGTCTGACAACACACATATCGATCGGTGGCGCCGAGGCCTGGTCTCGGCGCCACTGGTATGCCCAGGGGGGAAACATGAAGCTCGGAATGTTCACAGCAGCGCTGCCGATGTGGTCGCTCGACAAGATCGCCGAGTACGCGTCGGGCCAGGGGTACCAGTGTCTGGAGGTGGCGTGCTGGCCCGCGGTCGAGGGTCGCCCGTTCCAGTCGGCGCACCTGCCGATCGCCACATGGTCGGGCGCCGATCGCGACGAGACGCTGGCGCTCCTGGAGCGCACCGGCCTCGAGATCTCGTCGCTGGCCTACTACGAGAACAACCTCATCGTCGACCTCGACCGCCGCCACGAGATCCGTGCGCACCTCAAGGGCGTCATCGACGCGGCGCAGTCGCTGGACGTCCCGTACGTGGGCACGTTCCTCGGCCGGGACGTGACGAAGTCGGTCATCGAGAACATGGCGGAGGCGGAGCGGATCTTCCCGGAGCTCGTCGACTACGCCGGTGAGCACGGGGTCAAGCTCATGATCGAGAACTGCGTGATGGAGGGCTGGCACCCCGACGGCTACCCGGGCAACATCGCGTACTCCCCGGAGCTGTGGGAGTGGATGACGACGAAGCTCGGCCTGTACATCAACTGGGACCCGTCTCACCTGACGTGGATCGGCATCGACCCCCTCGAGACGATCAGGCCGTTCGCCCAGTACATCGTCCATGCGCAGGCGAAGGACGTCGAGCTGTTCGACAACATCCGCAACCAGTACGGCTTCTACGGCCTGGTCCAGAAGGGCGATCGCCCCTGGGACATGGGGTGGTGGCGCTATCGGGTTCCCGGCCGCGGGGCCGTCGACTGGGCGCGCATCGTCGACCGGCTGGACGAGGTCGGGTTCACAGGCACCCTGTCCGTCGAGCACGAGGATCCGGTGTGGGGCGGCACCCCGGACAAGATCGTCGAGGGCCTCACCATCGCCTACAAGACACTGAGCCCGCTCGTCAACGACACGACCCGGCTCCTCACCGCAACCGTCTGACCTCACACACCGAAGGACACGAACCATGACGAAACTTCGGGTCGGCATCGTCGGCCTCGGCTTCATCGCGACCGGCAAGCACCTGCTCGGCCTCGCGGCGCACCCCGACCTCTGTGAGGTCGTCGGCTTCTGCGACTTCGAGATCGACAAGGCGAAGAAGGCGAAGGAGCTGTACGGATCGGCCGACGCCTACACCACGACCGACTACGCCCGGCTGCTCGCTGACCCGAGCATCGACGTCATCCACGTCTGTACCTGGAACGTCAGTCACGCCGACATCACGTGCGCGGCGCTGGAGGCCGGCAAGCACGTGCTGTGCGAGAAGCCGATGGCGATCACGGGAGCCGACGCTCGCCGAATGGTCGAGACGGCCGAGCGCACCGGCAAGAAGCTGTCGGTGGGGTTCCAGAACCGCTTCCGCCCCGAGAACCAGTTCCTGGCCAAGGCGATCGCCGAGGGCCGGCTCGGCGAGATCTACGCCGCTTCGGCCCATGCCGTACGCCGCCGCGGCGTGCCGACGTGGGGCGTGTTCACCGACAAGGAGAAGCAGGGCGGCGGCCCGCTCATCGACCTCGGCGGCCACGCGATCGACCTGGCCCTGTGGTACATGGACAACTACGAGGTGGCCTCCGTCACCGGCGTCGTGAACCACAAGCTCGGCGACAAGCCCGAGGGCAACATGATGGGGCCCTGGGACCCTGCCACGTACACCGTCGAGGACTCGGCGTTCGGCTTCGTCAGGTTCACCGACGGAGCGTCGCTGTACGTGGAGTCGTCCTGGGCGCTCAACGTCACGGACTCTCGCGAGGCGTGCGTGACGCTGTGCGGCACCGAGGGCGGCGCGGACACCGTCCAGGTCGCCGGGTCACCGAACCTCAAGGTGACGCTCAACAGCGTGCAGGGCGGAAGCCTCGTGAAGACCTCGCCGGAGGTCGGCGCGGTCGTCTTCAGCCCCGGTCGGCCTCCGCTGTCCGGCATGGACCAGGCGGCGGTCGACGAGGCGGGATCCTGGCTCACCGCGATCCTCACCGACAGCGAGCCACTCGTCACCGCGCGTCAGGCCGCCGTCGTGACCGAGATCCTCGATGCGATCTACACCTCAGCCGCCACGGGGAAGCCGGTGTACTTCAACGAGTCCTGAGCAGCCCGTACGCACTGCGGCCGTACAACCACCTCAGCGTGGCTGTGCGGCCGCAGTGCGTACGGTCAGTGGTCGAGGTACGTGTCGATGCCCGACAGGTCGACGACGGTGTTCGTCTCGTGCGACGTACGGGCGGCCTCGAGGACGCGCATGCACCGTACGACCGACTCGTTGGTGACGGCCTTCTCGGCAGTGCCATCGAAGACGGCCATCGCGTTGCGGTAGAAGTCGTTGACGTCGGTCTCGAGGCGCGGCAACGGCAGGACCTCGACGTTGTCCTGGACCTTGAGCATCTTCGAGTAGTCGATGATGCGCGGAGCCATCGTCTTGGTCATGCCCTGGCCGGCGACGACAGGCTCGGCGTCGGGTTCGACATCCTCCACGCGCCGTACGATCTTGCCGTTCATCGCCCAGTCGTCGACCGTGGCCGTGCCCCGCCTGCCCTTCACCTGGAACTTCGGCCCCGGGGAGTAGTTGTCGGTGGTGCACGCCGCAAGCGCCTCGACGCCGTTGGCGAACGTCAGATAGATCATGAACCCGTCCTCGACCGGTGCGCCCATCGTGTAGCTGAGTCGGCTGTACACGGTCTTGACCGGCGCCGGGACCATGAGCAGCAGGCGGTCGACCAGGTGGACGCCCCAGTCGAGCACCATGCCGCCACCGCGGGCCGGGTCACGTCGCCAGTCACCGGGGATGCCGCGGGAGCCGTCGATGCGGGACTCGATGTACGCGACGTCGCCCATCGACCTGGCGTCGTACAGCTCCTTCATGACGAGGTAGTCCTCGTCCCATCGGCGGTTCTGGTGGACGATGAAGGCCTTGCCGGACGCGGCCTCTGCCGCCATGACCTCTTCGATCTCCTCGGTGCTCAGCATCGCCGGCTTCTCGGTGATGACGTTCTTGCCGGCTGCGAGCGCTTCGAGGGCGATCGACTTGTGTACCTCGTTCGGGGTGCAGATGAAGACGACGTCGACGTCGAGGTCGGCGAGCGCGTCGCTGAGGTGCGGGTACACGTGCAGGCCGGCTTCTGCGGCCTCGACGCGCGCGATGGGGTCGATGTCCACGATCCCGGCGATCTCGACGCCCAAGGCAGTCAGCTTCTTGATGTGGGTGAAGCCCATCGTGCCGTAGCCGATGATGACGAACCTGTGCTGCATGGATCCCCTCGAGACATCGCGTACGCCCACCGTGGTGCGGGCCTTGGACAAGCCTAGGGGGATCGTGCCGGATCTCGCGGAGAGGGTCGACGTATCAGGAGCGTCGGTTCTGACTCTGGACGGATAAGGGCATTCGCCCCCACCCGCTGACACCGGAGGACACTCCTATGAGCAACCTGATGACCGTCGCCACGCACCGCATCGCGCGGCTGGTCCGCCATCCCGAACCCCTCCCTGCGCAGCCAGCGAGGTTCGTCGGCGTCGCCACGCTCATGACGAGCCGTCCGGACTTCCGCGGTCCCTACGCGCGACCTGTGAGCGCTGAGCTGCTGATCGACGAGCGTGGCAGGGTCACCGTGTCGTCCCTCTATCTGGCGCCTGTGAAGGTTGGTTCCGTGACGTGCACGATCAGTCGGCTCCCGAGGACCGGCATCGGTACGTACGCAGCGGACGATCTCCGCCTGACCATCGGGCTGCATGTCGGCATCGACGTCCTGCGAGGTGCCCAGGACTCGGAGATCATGCTCACGCTGACCACCGACTCCCCCGGGTCACGTGTCGCTGCCGATGGGCAGCTGACGCTCGTCGGCACCGCGACATTCCAAGACGGCTACCTCGGGGGACGGTTGGCGAACCTGGTCGTGAACGGCACGATCTCCCCGGTCGCTGGGGGCGTCCCGGGGAGATCGAGGCTTTGATCCGACCCACGAGGGTCAGGCGGACTGAAGCTCCTTGTTCTTGGCGAGGCCGTAGAAGAACAACGACACCGGCCTGTACATGGCGTGAGCGAACTTGCTGAACGGCAGGAACAGGACGAGCTCCATGGCGACGGCCACGTGGATGAGGAAGACCCAGTAGCCCCACTGCGGTGCGGGTCCCGCGTAGAGCGCGATCTCGATGAGGAAGCCGGTCAGGCCAGTGATCCACAGCAGGGCCAGGAACAGCCAGTCGGTCGGCAGGCTGTGCTGCGAGCTCTCGGCCCGCTTCTGCCACCGGGTGATCATGAACCACGTCACCCCGTACATGAGGGACAGTCCGGCGATCGTGCCGAGGAGGCGTACGGGATACCAGAGCGGCACCCAGGTACCGGTCGGCTTGAGACCGAACATGTCCATGCCGTAGTCGATCGCCGTGGCGAGCAACAGTCCGAGGAAGCCCCAGATCGTCAACGCGTGGATCAGCCAGCGACGCCGGTACAGCGGTACGACCGGCTCGTCGTCGGTGCAGTCCTCGCGGTAGCGCTTCTGGCCGAGAGACTCGATCCCGAGCGCGTACCACAGGGCCTTGCCGGTCCGCTTCCAGGCGGCCTTCGAACCGACCACAGACTTCCACGTGACGTCGTCGCGCCTGGCAATGTCACGCGCGAGCAGGATCACGCCGATGGCGCTGAACAGCACGACGACAGCCATGAGGATGATGCCGACGGTGTGGATGATCGGGTACGAGATGAAGTCGAACAACTTGAGCGACTGCTGGCTCCGTTCGCCGCTGACGGCCGCGAAGAACAGTGCGAAGAACAGTGCCGCCACGAGCGCGATCGCCCCACCCAGGATCGGCTTGGTGTACATGATGCGCGCGATGCCGGACTTGTCGTAGTGGGCGATCGCGTACCGACGGGCGGTCGCCATGAACTCCGCCGGGTCGGCGTCCTGCGGGCACCTGCTCGTGCACAGACCGCACTGGTAGCAGGTCCAGAGCTCCTTGCTGCCCACCAGGTCGTCGGTGAGGCCCACCTGAGCGAGCCGGATCATGCTGCGCGGGAAGGTCGCGTCGTTGTCGGCGAGCGGGCAGATCGCGGTGCAGTTGCCACAGCTCATGCACGCGTTGATCTCTGCTGCGCCGAACTTCTGCAGATCCGTGATCAGGTTGAGGTTGACCAGGGTTGTCATTCGTACTCACACTCCTCAAGGACGGCAGCGGCATCGCCCTGGCCGACCACTTTGTAGCTGAAGTACCCGTCGTCGTTCGCATCCGAGTCCTCGATGAGCAGCCCGTACCGGCGCATCCCCATCACCCAATAGACGACCTCGTGGCTGGGGTGACCGATCCGCTCGGCGATCTCGTTGATCGTCGCCGGGCCGGCAGCGAGGGCGTCGATGATGGGCTTGTGCATCAGCGGCTCCTCGCGGATCACCTCCCGCGGGTCACGCAGTGTCTGACTCATGCCACAGGCTCCTTGACTGGCTCCACGGTCCCGATGAGCTCTTCGATCGCCGACCGCATCTGGGCATCGGTGTAGCCGAGCAGGTCGATCGCGTCCTGCCCGCAGGCCGGGACACACCCGCCGCAGCCCTTGCAGGTGGCGGGGTCGACCATGGCGACCTTGCGGCCGTCCCATTCGATCGTGGTGATGCACTCGTACGGGCAGCTCGTCAGGCACTCGCCGCTGCCCGTGCACTTGTCGGGGTCGATACGGGCCACGAGCGGGTCGAGCTCGGCGAACCCCTTCTTGAGCAACGCCGCGCTCTGGGCAACCGCGGCCAGACCGGCGGCCACGCTCTCGCCCACCGTGCGGGGGCTCTGGCAGCAGCCGGCGATCAGCACGCCGTCGACCACGGTCTCGACCGGACGCAGCTTCGGGTGGATCTCGTTGAAGAAGCCGTCGGTGCCGAGAGGCAGCTTCAGCACGTCCACGAGAGACTTGCTCTCGCGCGGCACCATGCCGGTCACGAGCACGACGAGATCGACCGGGAGGGTCAGCTCCCGACGATCGGTGAGCAGGTCCGTGACCGTGACCGCGAGACCGCCGGACGGCATCTTCGCCACGGAGGGCGCGTCATCGCCGGCGTACTTCATGTACGTCGAACCACCGTCACGTGAGTCGTTGTAGAGCAGCTCGTAGCTGCCGTACGCCCGGATGTCGCGGTACAGGTGGAACTGGCGGATCGACGGGTCGAGCTTGCCGACCTGTAGCGACGCGTGGATCGTGGCGGTGCAGCAGAACTTGGAGCAGTACTCGTTGCCTCCCGCCTCCTGCCGCGACCCGACGCAGTAGATGTAGGCGATCGAGCGGACCTTCCGGCCGTTGTACGACAGGGCCCCCGTCGAGGAGTCGACGAGCTTCTTGAAGTCGGGCAGGGTGACCACGCCGTCGATGCCGAAACCGAACTCGCCGTCGTCGGGCTGGTACGAGTCGAAGCCCGTCGCCACGATGATCGAGCCGACGCGTACCTCGAAGAGCTTGTCGCCATCCGTACGATGCAGCGTGATCTGGACGTCGTAGTTGCCGAAGCTCCCGGACTTCCCGGTGAGCTCCGCGCGGGTGTAGACGGTGATGTCGCGACGGGTCTTGATCTGGGCGACCAGTCCGGCGATCTCTTCCTTGCCGGACACGTCGTGGGGGAACGTGGCGCCGAGCGTGGCGACCCAGCCGCCAAGCTCGTCCTCGCGCTCGACGAGTACGACCTCGATGCCGACGTCGGCCAGGCCGATCGCCGCCCGCAACCCTGCGATACCGCCGCCGATGATCAGCGTCCTCGGCTCGGTCTGTACGACGAGGGCTTCCAGCGGGTCGGACAGGCGGCTCTTCGCCACTCCCGCCCTGACGAGTCCGATGGCCTTCTCCGTGGCGCCCATGTGGTCGTGCGGGTGCGCCCAGGAGTCCTGCTCGCGGACGTTGACCTGCGTGTACGCGTACTGGTTCATGTCGGCCCGCTTGGCGACGTTGCGGAACGTCACCTGGTGCAGCTTCGGCGAGCACGACGCCACGACGAGGCCGTCGAGGTGCTTCGCCTTGATGTCGTCGATCATGTCGTTCTGCGTGCCGTCGGAGCAGGCGAAGACCGGCGCCTCGGACACGACGACGTCCGGCTCGTCCTTCAGGGCCTCACGTACGGCCTCGACGTCGACGTAGTCGGAGATGTTGCCGCCGCAGTGGCAGATGTACACCCCGATCCGACGCTGCTTACCGCTGGCTGGCTCTTCGCCGGGTCCAGCCGTCTCGGCAGGCTTCTGGCTCATACCAGGACCTCCTCGGTGAAGTGGTGGTGCTCCAGGTGAGCGGCGACCTGTGCGACCGCAGCCCCCGCGTGCAAGATCGTGTCGACGATGTCCTTCGCGCCAGCGGCCGTACCGGCCACGAAGACGCCGGGGATGTTGGTCTGGCCCGGGTCGAGCTCGGCACTCGGCTCGGCGACGTAGTAGTACTCGTCGAGACCCAGTGGAGTTCCCTCGAACAGGTTCTCCACCTCACGGTTCGGCTGGATGCCGACGGCGAGGACGACGAGGTCGTAGCTGGCCTCGACGATCTTCCCGCCGTTCTCGATGTCCTCATAGCGCACCAGGAGGTCGCCGTTGGGTTCCTCGGTGACCTTCGAGACACGGCCCTTGATGTACTGGGCGCCCATGTCCTGAGCCTGTACGTAGAACTCCTCGTACTTCTTCCCGGCCGCTCGCATGTCGATGTAGTGCATGCTCACGTCGGCCAGCGGCAGTGCGCCCATGATGAGCTGGTTCTGCTTGATCGAGTACATGCAGCAGAACTTCGAGCACAGGGGGTTGCCGACCGTCTTGTCGCGCGACCCGGTGCAGGAGATGTAGCCGATCCGTTCCGGAACCTTGCCGTCGCTGGGCCGTAGCACGGTGTTGAAAGGACGGGTCGGCGCCAGCAGGCGGTCCATCTGCATGCCGGTGATGACGTTCGGGAACTGCCCGAAGCCGTACTCCGGCTTGAGGTCCGCGGCGAACAGCTTGTGCCCGGTGGAGACGACGACCGATCCGACCGTGAACTCCTTGATCTGGTCACGCCTGGTGAAGTCGATGCAGTCCGGAACGGGGCAGGCGGTGACGCATTCGTTGCACTCGGAGCAGACCCCGCAGTCGAGGCAGGAGCCGGCCCCCGTGCGGATCTCGGCCTCGGTCAGAGCGGCCTCGATCTCGTGGAAATCGGTCGGAGGCGCCATGAGGTCGATCCCGGCGATGATCGGGTCGCGATGGCTGAACTCCTTCTGCCGCTCGAGCACAGAGGCGTGCTTGGTCGTCGACATCTTGCCGTCGACAGCGAAGAACTCGGCGAGTGGCTTCCCGCTGAGCCAGCGATCGACCATGTGGGCGGCACGGCGTCCGGAACCGATCGCTCGGGTCATGTTGCTCGCACCGTTGGCGACATCGCCGGCCCCGAAGAGCCACTTGGACTTGGTCTGGAGCGTCTTGCGGTCAGCCTTGATCCGCCCGCGGGTGCCGGTGCCGGCGAGGTCCGAGTACAGCGTCTCGTCGACGTCCAGTCCGACCGCGGTGATGATGTGATCCGCAGCCAGCTCGAACCGTGCCGGGATCGCGGGGGTCGCAGGGGCTGCCCCTTCGGCCGCCTCTGCGTCGGCTGCCGGCGCCACCACCGTCTTCTGACACAGCAAGGCGCGTACGGCCCCGTCGGAGCCGGTGAGCACCTCGACCGGCGTCGTCGACAGGGCGAACTTCACACCCTCGCTCTCGGCCTGGTCGGACTCCCAGTCCTCGCAGGAGAACTGCTTGCGCTCACCGGAGAACACGATGGTCGTCTCAGCGGCACCCATCCGTACGGCGACGCGGGCGGCGTCCATGGCGACGTTGTCGCCACCGACCACGACGACCCGTTTGCCCGTGAGGTCGGCCATGATCCCTGACGCGGGATCGGCTAGGAAGCCAAGGCCGGTCTGCACGCCGGGGCTGTCCTCCCCGGGGATGTCGAGACGCGCCGAGCGCTGCGTGCCGGTCGCCACGATGACCGCGTCGTAGCCCTCATCCTTGAGCGCCTTGAGGTCGGTGACCGGATGGTCGCAGATGATCTCCACGCCGATGGCGGTCAGGTTGGCGATGTCGGTCTCGACGACGTCCTTGGGCAGGCGGTAGCTGGGGATCGCGTGCCGGACGAGCCCACCGGGCTCGTGGGCGGCCTCGAGGATCGTGACCTTGTATCCCTGACGGGCGAGCTGCCACGCGGCGGTGAGCCCGGCGGGGCCGGACCCCACGACGGCCACTGACTTGCCATTGGGGGCCGCGACGTCGATGCCTGGCCCTTCATGCGTCGCGTAGTGCTTGTCCGCGGCGAACCGCTTGATCATCCGGATGGGGACAGTTCCCTCGAGCTGGCTGCGGGTGCACCCGTTCTCGCACGGGGCGTAGCAGGCCCGGCCCAACGTCCCCACGAGTGGGGTCGCGTCGAGGTTGAGCTGGAAAGCCTCTTCGTCCTTGCCGTTGCGGGCCAGGGACACGTACCCATGCGCCTTGATCCCGGCAGGACAGGCGGCGATGCACGGTGACGTCCCGGCGCGCTCCAGCACCGCCTTCTTGGGAACGGCCTGCGGGAAGGCGATGTACGCCGCGCGTCGGGCCGCCAGGTTCGCGTTGAACTGGTCAGGCATCGCGACGGTGCACGCCGTCTGGCAGGCGTCGCACCCGGTGCAGGTCGACCAGTCGACGAACTTCGCCTTCTCCTTGATGCTCGCGACGAACCGACCATCCTCGTTGCGGACGATCGTCTGGACCTCGCTGTACGCCATGGTCGTGATGTTCGGATGGTTGATCGTCGAGCTCATCTTCGGACCGGAGATGCAGGAGGCGCAGTCAAGCGTGGGGAAGACCTTGCTCAGCAGGATCATCCGGCCACCGACGCTCGCCTCCTTCTCGACGAGCAGCACCCGATAACCCATATCGGCCAGCTTGATCGATGACTCCATGCCACCGATGCCACTGCCCACGACCAGGACGTCGTAGTCCATGGGAAACTCCCTTTGTTGTCAGCGAAGCAACGAACTTCTGTCAGACGAAGAGGTTGACGTTGGCGTCTTCGGCCTCGCCGAGGTACGTCGCGACACCCGCGTATTCGATGCCGTCGATCAGCTCTTCCTTGCTGATCCCCAGCACATCCATCGACATCGTGCAGGCGATCATCTTGATGCCCTGTTCCTTTGCGGTGTCGATCAGCTCCGAAACCGTCATGACGTTCTCGGCTTTCATGACCTTCTTCATCATGGACTGACCGGCCCCGCCGAAGTTGAACTTCGAGATTCCCAGCTTCTCGGGGCTCTTGGGGAGGAGCGCCCCGAATGCCTTCTGCAAGAAGCTCTTGCTCTTGCTAGGCGTTTCGGTGACGTTCTCCTTGCGCAACGCGGACAGGCCCCAGAAGGTGAAGAACATCACGACTTCGTCATCCATGGCAGCGGCGCCGTTGGCGATGATGAAGGCAGCCATCACGCGGTCGTACTCGCCGCTGAAGACGATGAGGGTCTTTTTGGACATAACAATCCCAGCTTTCGTTGGCCGCGCTGAATCTCAGGCGGCGGAGGAATCGGCGCGCATCTTCTCGAGCGACGCCGCAAATTCACGCATGTAGTTCGCGAAGGACTCGGAGCAGACCGAGCAGACAGCAGCCATCTTGAGCCGTGACGCAGGAATGCCACGCTCAGTCATCATCGCCTGAGCCCTCGCGATGATCGCGGAGGTCCTTTCCGCGCAGTCGTTGAGGTAGGCGCACTCCTCACCGTCAGAGGCGATGAATACCCCGTCGAAACCGCTTTCGAGCGCGTGGATCAGCCAGCTCGGCTTGAGTCCACTGCTGCATGGCACTGGCATCGTCTGCACGCTGGCGGGGTATTCCAGATGTTGGCTGCCGGCCAGGTCTATGCCCGGGTCAGAGATATTGATGGTCGAGAAGACCAGGATTCTGGGCATATTCACTGCAGCCCCCGAAGAGTCCGCCATGCTCGGGTTACTTGGCCTTGCGGAGGAACAGGTGGAGAGACCCCGCCTCTTCGAAGGAACCGAGGTAATCATGGCCCATCTTCTTGCACCAGGCCGGGATATCTTTCAGGGTTCCGGAGTCAGTCGCCATGACCTCCATGACATTTCCCACGGTCACGCCGCTGATCTGCTTCTTCGCCGCGAGGATCGGGCCAGGGCATGAGACTCCACGCGCGTCGACCACGACCGGCGACGCAATGGCCTTCAGTTCTTCCACAGATGCAGACATTGCGTTCAACACTCCCCTTGTCGGCTGGGCTATCTCGCCCAGGCACAAACGACGGTACACCCCCGGGGGCATGCGTTCGCGGGGGGGTGGGGTTAGGTCGTGGACCCTTCGAGGCATGCCCTCGGAGGTCCCAGTTGAAATGTTTACGATCCCTTTTCATTGCGTTTTTCCGCGCATCCCAAGGTGGGGCCTCGCTCGTGAGGGACGGGACAGCGCGGGGTGCATGGGCCGCCCGCGGGCGGCCTTGAGAGCCATCGAGGCCACACCCCGGGTATACCCCCATGGGGTACATGGGGTAGCCTGAG
>Ga0182021_10004104_pt1 | contig 17064 bp, 11 predicted proteins | sample 612E3MmetaG_FD_120493 | JGI IMG/M metagenome (GOLD analysis project Ga0182021, IMG submission 120493) | Permafrost microbial communities from Stordalen Mire, Sweden - 612E3M metaG (Illumina Assembly) | ecosystem: Environmental > Terrestrial > Soil > Wetlands > Permafrost | place: Sweden...
CGTTCATGTGGCGGGTCGACATGGGCCCGAACTCCACCAATACCGACCTATCACTATCCGGTCCGGACACCATCAGCGTAGGGCATGCTGACAATGAGGCCGTGTTTGACGTCGACGGCGACGGCAAGGACGAAGTCGTACTCAGAGGGGGCAACGGCATGATCTTCGGGGATCAAAAAGTGCTGGCCGCGTCGACAACGCAAACCGACTCGTTCATCGTCGCGATCGATGGAAAAACCGGGGCGGAAAAAGGCAAAGAAGTTGCTGTCCCTCAAGATCTCAAGTCTACCGGGAACGTAACAGGCCATTTCAGCAGCGCCTATTTCGACGGCGTGCATCCAAGCCTGTACTACAAGGGAAAAGCTGGTGGGACGGCGGCCATGATGGATATGGGATTTGATTTCAAAGATGGCGCCTGGTCCTTGCGGTTCAAGGCCGTACGTTCCCCGATAAAGGACTTTCCAAACAACCACAACATCAGATGTGTCGACCTTAATCAAGACGGCAAAGACGAATGCATAAACGGCGGCTATGCCATCGATGGGACTGGAACGGTTCTCTGGAATATGGGTTCTCAGGGCGTGGTCCACGGCGATCGATGGCATGTGGGCGATCTGGATCCCAGCCGACCCGGACTGGAAGGCGTAGCCATTGAACAGAATGGCCCCAGTTTTGACGCCTATGAGTATGATGCGAAAGATGGAACAGTACTTCATAAATGGGGCAATGCCGGTGGCGATTTGGCGCGCGGAACCACGGGAGATATCGACCCGACTCATAAAGGGTACGAATTCTGGGGCGGAGGATCGCTCGGGATAGTTAGCACTGTAGACTTCTCGAAAATTTCGGGCAGCAATCCACCGATGAATTTTCGCATCTGGTGGGACGGCGATGTACTGAGCGAGAATCTTGACGACGTCACCATATCGAAATGGGCATATCCTGGCATGCCCAGCGGTGGCTTCACCAGCAAGAAGCTTGAAGGCAAATCCTCATGGCGGCAGGCGGTGCCCCTGTATGGCGACATGTTTGGCGACTGGCGCGAGGAGGTGCTGCTTGAGAACACCGCCGGCACGGCGATCCGGATCTACACGACCACCATTCCAACCGAGAAGCGCATCTATACGCTGATGCACGATCCAGAATACCGAAACAGCATGAACGAAAAGGGCTATCAGCAATCGCGAATGGTGGACTACTACCTGGGCGACGGGATGACCGACCCGCCGAAGCCCAACATCACGTATCCTGGTGGAACTGTGACCCCCCCGGCCGGCGGCTCGGGCGGCGGCGCGACCACTGGGGCGGCGGGCGCGGGCGGTGGGGCGACCACCGCGGCCGGCGGCGCGAGCGGCGGCAGGGGTGGCGGCACGGGCGGAACGACCGGACCCGGAGTCACTACCGTGGCGGACACCGGAGGGACAGAAGTTGTCGGATCGGGCGGTACGTCGGCGTTGGGCGGAAAGCCAGCCACAGGCGGCACTCCCGCGATCGGCGGCAGCGCAGCGCAAGACACCGGAGGGGCAGTGGCGGCTGGAACCGGGGGAACGACCGGGGCGGCGCCTACCGGGGGCAACCCGGCTGGGGGAGCAACCGACACCGGGCCAAAGACCACCGCAGCCGAGTCGGGCTGTTCATGCGCGATCGGGGCGACCTCTGGGGGCGTCTCGGCTGGCTATTTCATCGCTATGCTGGGCGGGTTGTTCCTGGTTGTGGGCCGGCGACGTCGGCGCACGGGCCCGCGAGACTAGTCTCGACTTAGGCCCCGGCAGCCAAGGTCATCCCAGACTGGGTGGAGCAGAAGGCACGTCACGCGCGTGCGCGCAAGATCTGGGCGGCGGCATCGGCCGTGATGTCTCCATGCTCGCCAAAGGCCGAGTTGCGCCTGGCAAAGCGCTCGCCCACCTTGTGGGCCGCGTCCTCGCCGTCGATCCCGAAGTCCCGCAGGCGCGTGGGCATGGCAAGCGAGTGGAAGAATGCTTCGGTCCTGTCAATGGCGGCCTTTGCGTCGCCAACGTTCCAGATGCGACGGCCGTACTGAGCAAGCTTGGCGGCCTTTGCGGCCAGCTTGTGTGCCCACACGCCGGGCATTACCACCGCCAGTGACTCGGCATGATCGATGCCATAGAAGGCGGTCAGTTCGTGGCCAATCATGTGGGTGGCCCAGTCGCCGGGCACGCCGCAGGAGAGCAGGTTGTTGAGCGCGATGGTGGCTGACCACATGAAGTCCGCGTGGCTGGCGTAGTCGCGCGGGTTCTCCAGGGTGCGCGGCGCGACCTCGACCAGGGTCTGCAGCACGCTTTCTGCCAGCCGATCCTGCAGCAGCGCTGCTGCGGGGAAGGTCATGTACTGCTCGCACACGTGAACAAAGGCATCCACGATGCCGTTGCGCACCTGCTTGGCGGGCAACGAGAAAGTCGCCTCCGGATCGAGCACCGAGAACACAGGGTAGGCGTAATCCGAGGCGAAATGCAGCTTCTCGCTCGAACTCTTGCGTGAGATCACCGCGTTGCCATTGGACTCGGAGCCGGTGGCGGGCAGGGTCAGCACCGCGCCCACCGGCAAGGCGCCGGTCACGCTGCTGCCGTGGGTACGCAGGATCTCCCATGGGTCGGCGCCGGGAAATACCGCTGCGGTCGCGATGTACTTGGCGGCGTCCAGCACGGAGCCGCCTCCCACGGCGAGCAAGAACTTGATTCCCTTGTTCTTGACCACGGCCAGGGCCTCCATGCAGGTCTCGTGCAGGGGGTTGGGCTCGATGCCGCTCCACTCGATCAGCTTGTGTCTGGCCAGGGCGGCCTTCACCTGGTCGTAGACGCCGTTCCTCTTGATGGACCCGCCGCCCCACACCATCAGCGCCGGCTCATCCGCCGGCACACGCGACGAGATTTTCGCAATCATCCCCTTGCCAAACAGGATCTCGGTGGGGTTTCGGAAGATGAAGTTTTCCATGGTGCAACTCCTTGGATCGATATTCACATGGGTGGGACGGCGATTCCGAGTCGCTCTGCCGATGAACGCCGGGCGAATGCCGGGCAGAAGCGCCCGTCGCGCACCCGGAGATTCACGGCCAGGTAGTTTTCCGGGAAACGTGCGTCGCGCAGCAGGTCGAGATCAGAGGGATAGCCCGCGCTGCGCAGCGCCTGGCTGGGTGACAGCGGGTGCGCAAACAGGCGCGGCATGCCGATAAACACCAGATCGGGTTTTAGATCGAGCACATAGGCGCCGTCATGGCTCTCGTGCCCGGGTATGCCGATGAACTTGTTGGGCGCGCGTGCGATGTGCCGATCGTTCAGGCCCAGCATGTCCACCATGTGCAGGCGGGAGCGGTAGGTCAGCACGCCCACCGTGTTGGCGGCCAGCACGGTGTCGTCGGGCAACTGGCGCAGCCGTTCGCCGACAAGATCGATGTCCTTGATCACGGCATCGTCGGCGAGCAGATAGCGCCGGTCGCTGCCGGCAAACGAGGGAACCGCGCTGGCTGCCACCGCGCCCAGGGCCAGGCCCCAGGCTGCCCATTGGCCTGCGCGGCCAGCCGTGGCGGCAAGCGCGTCCAGCCCCTCGGCCAGCAGGATCGCGAACAGGGGCAGGGTCCAGAACCACATGCGGTAGTACACCAGTTCGTCTCCGCCCACCCCGAGGAAGAAGGCCACGAAGGCTCCGATCAGGACCAACGACAGCCAGCCAGCCGGACGAAAAGCCCTGCGCCACAGCCCCAGCCACAGCGCCACCACCATCAGCGGCGCAAACCGGTAGGTGGAGAGGAAGCGCCAGGCGATGCGCGCACCGCGCGCCAGCAGCAGCAGCGACAGGGGGTGGTTCTTGGCATGGTAGATGTTGGGCACGGCTTCACCGTAGTAGGAGAGCGCCCACAGGGCTTGCGCACCCCATGCGGCCAGCGGCAAGACCAGCAGGAGCCCCGCCGCGCGCAACCCGGCGCGGTCGCGCTGCCAGGCGACGATGGCCAGGGCGGCGGCAAACGCGAACATCAGCCCCTCGGGACGGGTCAGCACCGCCAGCGCGAACGGCACACCCGTGCATAGCTCTCGCGCCGGGGAACGGTCGGCGGGCGAGCGGATCGCCAGCAGCACACCGATGGCCAGCAGCAGCGCGAACAACGGGCCTTCGAGGCCGCCCGTGGTCCACAGCGCGAACGTGCTGTTCGACGCCAGGAACAGCAGGGCCGCGAAGGCCGGCCAGCGCGAACGGCACGAGCCGCGCAGGTGGACGAAGAGCAGCGCCAGCAAAGCCAGCGAACAGAGCGAACCCAGCAGCACGGCCCCCGTCACCGACGAGATTCCCACCCGCTCGCAGCCTGCCAGCAGCAGCACCCAAAGCAGGTTCGAGTAGCCCATCACGCGCTGGCCCGGGTTGAACACAAGCCCGGCGCCATGCGCCAGATTGTACGCATAGCGGAACGAGATGTACGCGTCGTCGCAGACGTGTCCGAACCAGGCGGCATGGATCTGGGAGAGGCCCAGCAAGAAGGCCAGCCCCAGGAGTTCCGTCCTGCGGCGGGCAGGACCAGCGCGGTGTTCGATCACGTACCGGCCATGGTAGCGGATTGGCCCGGCGCCGTCTTCTTCCAGCTTGCTTCCGCAGGCTGCGCGCTTGACGATCGGCCCTGGCTGAACTGCGAGGGCGTGACCGGGAGAACTACCTTCTATGATTGACCTGTTTTGGGCTAGAATGCCCGACCGTGGCTCCAAGCGATCGCTGGCCTGACCCAATATTGCCCGCGCCGGGCCTCGGCGGCGACCTGTTCGCGGCGCCCCTCATGGTGCCCGAACTTCCGCGCCGGCGGCGGTGGGGCCGGCTGCTCTTGTGGACCCTGCTTGTGTTCGCGGGTGGTGTCGCCGCCGGTCCCACGCTGACCGACCAAGCGCTCGTGCTCATCGAACGCGCGTACGCGATGCTCGGGAGATCCCCTCCGGATTTCGCGGAGAAGCTCAAGCCGGCAGCGTCCACGCCGACGCTCGGGGCGGCTGCAGAACCCGTTGCCCCGCAGGCGGCAAAACCCGCCGAGCCCGAGAAACCAGCAGCAGCCGTAGCGCCGCAGCCCGCGGCGCGGGTCGAGACCGCTCCCGCTCCCGGCCGCGCAGAAACTGCGGTGGCGGACATGCCGGTCGCCCGCCCACATCGCGGCAAGAACGAAGCAAAGACCTCGTCCGCCAAGGCCGCGCCCTCAAGAACAACCCCCAGCACGCGCGACCCCGCCCCAGAAGCCGCCGGTTTCCGCGATCCTTTCGTCGGCGACGACGGGCGCGCGAACGAACCCGAGACCGCCGCCCCCAGCCGCAAGTCCAAGCCATCATCCGACGATCCCGCGCCGGCAGCGAGAAGTGAGCCGGCACCCAAGTTGGCGGCTTCCGGGTCGCACGATTCGCTCGACAGCCTGATGGCGGATGTGGTCACGGACAAGAAGGGCAAGGACAAACCGCGCGAGGGAAAGGGCCTGGACGCCATGCTGAAGGACGTTCAGGCTAGTGGCTCCGCGCCGCCCCCGAAACGGGAAGCCCCGGCGCAGCTTCCGCCGCTGTCGCAGGCCGACATCTCCAGGGTCATGGCGGGCGTCAAGGCGCGCGGCAAGGACTGCGCACGGCAGCTCGGTCAAAGCGGCATCGCAGAGCTGAAGCTCGTCGTGGGCAAGGACGGCGGTGTCAGCAACGTAAGCGTGGGCGGGAAACTGGCGAACACGCCGGTCGGTGGGTGCATTGAAAAGGCCGCGCGCGCGGCGGCGTTTCCGCAGTCCGCGGGCCTGCGCTTCGACTACCGCATCGATGTTCGCTAGCCAGCGAATTTGAAGAGCGGGGCAGGGCATTGGAGGATGGAACGCCAATCGGCTATCCTGTGTTCGTGGGTCACGGGTGCTGGGACTACGTGGACTACTTCTACGGCGACAGAACCCGATACGTCGTAACCGGAGCCTCCGCCGGCGGGCACCTGGCGCTGATGGTCGGCATGACGCGCGCCGATGCGGGGTTTGGCCCCACGTCCCCCGCGGACTTCAAGATTGCCCAAACATGGCCGAAATTCTGATCGGAGGCACTAGCACTGCTGATTGAAATTCGGACCGAGCCGGGGCGTCGCGAGGAGCCCTGGCCGCGACGAGCGACGAGGGAAGATACTCGACGTATCTGACTGAGGAGCGAGAAAGCGGACAGGGCCCGCAGCAGCGACGACGACGGGAGAATTTCAATCAGTGGTGCCAGGAGCCTGTGGAGGGGAGCGCGGCTGGCCCGGGACCGATTGCGCCAGACTCATACCAGGCCGTCCTCGACCGCGACCGCCTTGCACATCACCTTGGCCGGGTCTGCGGTCGGGCCGCTGCTGGGGGACGCGTAGCTTGCGAATCTGAGACGCACTGAAGCATGGAGCTGCCAACGCCAGGGTTGACGCGAGATGGGACATTCGGTCGTTTTCGCGCTTCAACTGCAACTGGCCGGAAAGCGCTGATGAATCCGGGGTGTCATGCGGGCGATCCGAGGGCGACCTGCATGCGTCGCAGCCGAGGGATGGGTTGCGGCACGCAAGGAATGCCCCGCCTTGAACGGCTTTGGCACCGACATCGTGAGGGAATAGGGGTATTCTGGTATGCAACACTGCGCTCGGAGGCATCGATGGCCGCGCGATACCGTTCCTTGGTCAGTATAGGTTTGCTCGCTGCAACAACGATCATCATCGGATGTTCGAGGGGCGAAGTGACGGCGTCGACGGGGGGCAACCCATCGGGAGGTATTGGCAAGGGCGGCGACCGGGGTGGTGGCGGAAATACTGGCATCCTCAGCATCCCCGGTTCCGGCGGTTCTGGCAAAGGAGGCACGACGGGCAACCCTTGCTTGGGCGACAACCCACCCCGGGCGTGCCAGATGGTACCCTCTGGCCCGGCCTGCGGCGACGGTGTGATCAATCAGGATTCCGAAGAATGCGACGACGGCAATGGCGTTCCTGGCGATGGCTGCTCCGGGATCTGCAAGATTGAAGCACATTTCATCTGTCCCACGCCGGGCAAGCCTTGCGTTTCCACCTTCGTTTGCGGCGACGGCACGATCGACCCGGGCGAGGTGTGTGACGACGGCAACACGACTCCGGACGACGGTTGCAGTGCAGACTGCACGGTACAGAGCACGAGCTTCATCTGTCCGACCCCCGGAAAACCCTGCGTCCGGGTCGAGTTCTGCGGGAACGGACGGGTCAAGGGCGACGAGACCTGCGATGACGGGAACACCAAGCCAGGAGACGGTTGCGACGCGAACTGCCACAAGGAGACCGGATGGCTTTGCCAGGTTCCCGGCAGTCCCTGCCAGCGGGTGAAGGTGTGTGGGGATGGGATCCAGAGCTCCGATCTGGGCGAGCAGTGCGACGATGGCAATACCAAGAACGGCGATGGCTGTTCGGCCGATTGCAAGGCCATAGAGTCAGGATACCAATGTCCGACGCCGGGTAAGCCCTGCGTGAACATGACCAAGTGTGGTGATGGAATCGTCACTGGTACTGAGACCTGCGACGATGCCAACGACGATCCGAACGACGGTTGCGACAAATGCAATATCCAGAAGGGATATGACTGCCCATTTCCGGGTGCCAAGTGCATCGCCAAGTGTGGGGACGGCATTCTGCTTCTGAACGAACGCTGCGACGACGGCAACACCAAGGATGGCGATGGTTGTTCGAGTACCTGTCAGTGGGAAAAGGGCTGGGCGTGCACCGGCAGCCCACCCAAGTACGACTGCCACAAGACCACCTGTGGTGACAAGAACAAGGAAGGCACGGAAAGCTGCGACGACGGCAACAACGACTTGGGCGACGGCTGTACGCCACTCTGTACAATCGAGCCAGATTGCAAGTCGGGCGCCTGCAAGTCGACCTGCGGCGATGGCATCGTGCTCAAGAACCTGGGTGAGGAATGCGACGACGGCAATACGAACAGCGGTGATGGCTGTTCGTCTACTTGCAAGGTGGAACCCGGCTATGAATGCAAGCAGCCGCCCCTTGGGGATTCGATGCTGGTTCCCGTGGTGTATCGCGACTTCAAGTTCCACAATCCAGTTGATTTCGAGGGAGGGGTTGTTGGGTCAACCGCTCCCTTCCAGGGCATGGTCAACGCGACTCTCGACGCCAATGGCAAGCCCATTTATTCAGGTATCGGCGGCAACGCCCATGTGGCGAGCGCCGACTCGTTCAGCCAGTGGTACAAAGACGTCTCCGGGGTCAACCACTCAACCCCGTCCGTGTTGACGCTTTGGAATAATGGCAAGGGCGCCTACGTGAACAGGTACGGCGCCAACGGGGAACAGTGGAACATAACCGAGACGGCCTACTATTGCGGCAACGTCGGAGCGGAACTGATGGACGCTGCCGGCAACCCCATTCCCTGCACCTCCATGTACTCGACCGCAACCAACTGCACCGAGAAGTTGGCTCTCGGAGAGACACTGCTCAAGTGCTATACCAACAACAACTCCTACAGTGCCACTTTCATCGTTTCCAAGTCTGACGGCAACCCGCTCTTCTTCCCGGTCGACGACGACAGTTTCACCCCTGCCTCCGAGCGGCAAGCCGCAACGATTCCACCATACTACGACAAGCAGGCGACCTGGCCGTTCGATCTGGATGCCGCTGGAAACAAGCGCCTGCACAACTTCAGCTTCACCAGCGAAGTCCGCTATTGGTTCCTCTACGACAAAGCCAATACCTACAACCTGGAATTCGTCGGCGACGACGACGTCTGGGTCTTCATCAACCGAAAGCTCGCCGTCGATCTTGGAGGTATCCATACCCCCGTGGTTGGCAGCATCGTCATCGGCGCGAACGGCAATGGCACCACGACGGTTCAGATCCCGCCGTTGCCGCCCGCCGTTGCGACTCCCCCAACTCAAACGACCGTCAACCTCGGATTGCAAAGCGGGCAGGTGTACGAGATTGCAGTCTTCCAGGCGGAGCGTCAGACCACGAGTTCGTCCTACAAGCTGACCTTGAGTGGCTTCAATGCCTCGGCGAGCGTCTGCGGACCCATCTGTGGCGACGCGATCCTGTCTCCTGGGGAACAATGCGACGACGGAACCAACGAAGGCGGCTATGGAAAGTGCCAACCCGACTGCATTCGCGGCGAATACTGCGGAGACGGCAAAGTCAATGGTCCTGAGGCTTGCGACAATGGGACGAACGTGAGCGCCTACGGCACGGACGGTTGTGCGCCCGGCTGCGTGACGCCGCCCCGTTGCGGGGATGGGAAAGTGCAGTCGGAGTTTGGTGAGACATGCGACGACGGCGTCAATGACGGAACCTACGGCAGTTGCAGTTCCACCTGCCAGGCCGGCCCGCGCTGTGGTGATGGAACCGTAAATGGTGCGCCTGGCGCCGAGGAATGCGACGACGGCGTCAATGACGGCTCATACAATAACTGCGCTCCTGGCTGCAAGCAGGGCCCGCGATGCGGTGATGGCGTCACGTCGACGGAATTCGGGGAGGAATGCGATGACGGCAATAAGGTGGGCGGCGACGGCTGTAGTCCCAACTGCCGATTTGAAGGGGTCTGTGGAGATGCCATCGTCGGCCCGGGGGAGGAGTGTGATGACGGTGTCAACGACGGCGGCTACGGCGAATGCGGTCCCGGCTGCAAACGCGGTCCCCGTTGTGGCGATGGCGTGAAGCAAGACAAGGAGGAGTGCGATGACGGCGTCAACGACGGCGGCTTCGGGGGCTACGGCCAATGTTCCAAGGGTTGCGTGCTGGGGCCCCATTGCGGGGACGGCAAGGTGCAGCCTGGGTACGAGGATTGTGATGATGGCAACAACGTCGCCGGGGACGGTTGCAGTCCGGCCTGCAAGGATGAGGTCTACGAGGTTCCGTAGTGACTAGCACTACTGATTGAAATTCTTCCGTCGTCGTCGCTGCTGCGAGCCCTGTCCGCTTTCTCGCTCCTCAGTCAGATACGTCGAGTATCTTCCCTCGTCGCTCGTCGTGGCCAGGGCTCCTCGCGACGCGCTGGCTCGGTTCGAATTGCAATCAGTAGTGCTAGGCGAATCGGGCCACGCTGGAGACGCGATGGCCGGTGCGCCAGATCTCGTCCACCATGTCGGCCTTTTCCTGGTCCACACGCACCACAGCCACGCGCTGCTTCTCCTGTTCGAACGCGGTCACGCTGATCACATGCACGCCGTGCTTGCGGGCCAGGTCATTCACGAAGCTGAACACGTCTTCTTGCTCGCCCACGTCAAAGGTGATGCGCGCACCCGGCACGCCCGCGCCCAGCGCGGCCAGCAGGGCGCGGCAGATGTCCGAGCCGGCGATGATGCCCACCAGTCGCCCCGCTGAAACCACGGGCAAGGCGTTGATGTTGCGCTGGATTAGGAGGCGGGCGGCGCCCTCCAGCGGCGTCTCGGGCGCCACCGTGACTGTCTCGGTGGTCATGAAGTGGCGGACCGGTCGCGCCAGTTCCTCTGCGATGGGGCCAAGCAGCGAGAACGGGTTGAGGTCAGGGGGGCAGGCGCGGACAAGGTCGCTCCTGGTCACCAGGCCCGCCAGCCTGTCATCATCGAGCACGGGCACCTGCTTGATGCGCAGGTGGGACATGAGCGCTGCCACCCGGGAGATCTTGTCGTTGGCCCCCACCGATACGACGTCGCGGCTCATCCACTCGCCTACCAGCATTGGTCACCATGATGCGTGGTTTCTGCGCAAGCGCAAGGATTCCGGCACCGTTCTCAGTTTTCCGATGTCCTTTGCTACTAGATGCGCATCATGGGCATAGAGAGGGATCGGGCCTTCTTGAATCTGCAGGGCGACGGCATCGTGGTGGTGGACATCTCCAAACCGGCTGCGCCCATCGGGGTGAGCTTCTTGTGGACCCTGGGCTATGCCACGCACCTCATTGCCCCATGCGAACGGCATCGGGTATGCTATCGGGGCGTGATTCCATGAGAACACTGCCGGTTCCGAGCGCGGCATTGTTGGGACTGGTGGCGGTCGTCGCCGCCGGCTGCCAGGGCCGGGCGTCGAACCCGCATTCCGGCGGTGATGGGGGCCAGGGTACATTCAGCAGCCTTGGTACTCATGGCGGGTCCGCGAGCAGTGAAGGTTCGGGGGGGTCCAATGTCGGAGGTGGAGGAAGTGCTGGAGGCAGCGTCAGCACCGGAGGGAGCGCTGGCGCCGGTGGCGCCGCAAGGACCGGGGGGAACACCAGCGTCGGGGGGACAATCAGCACGGGTGGAACAATTGGAACCGGGGGCACAACTGTCACGGGCGCAACCACCAGCACCGGAGGCACCGTCAGCGTCGGCGGAACAATCGGCGTCGGGGGGACAATCAGCACCGGGGGTACTAGCAGCGCAGGGGGCGCGACGATCGGAGGAACCACCGGCACCGGGAACCCCGGGACATGCCAACCCGCCACCTGTGGCTCGCACAAGTGGGCCTGCTGGAGAATGCCGAACCCGGCTGGTTCGAACCTCCCGAACCCGGCGAGCTACACAGTCGCCAACGGCGTGGTCCACGATAACGTCACTTGCCTCGACTGGCAGCAGGTCGAATCGAGCAGCACCTACACCAACGCCGACGCCATCACCTACTGCGAGGGCTTGTCGCTCGCTGGCTATGACGACTGGCGCGCACCGACCCGCGTCGAGATGGAGTCCATCATGGACTGGACCAGGAGCCCAGCTACTGACGCCGCCTTCACAGCGGCCAGCGCTTTTCACAAGACCGGGTCGAACTGGATACTGACGGTTCGGCAAGCCGGCGCCGGCAAGACCTGCGGGGCGGCAGGGGCGGGCGGCGACGGCGGGGTGCCGGCGACGGGCGGCGGCACCTGCGCCTGGGCCTTCAACATGAGCGACGGAATCGTGAGCAACGCCTCTGCCGCCACCGGCGCAGCGCGTATCCGCTGCGTACGCGGCAACGGGAGCGGCGAAGCCTTCAGCGACCCGGCCGTGGCTCCCCCCAACCAGTACACCGTCATTTCCGCCGATGAGGTCCAGGACAGTTACACTGGGCTCATCTGGCAACGGACTGGGAACGCATCCGGACTTATCAGCTGGGCTGAGGCGGACGCCTACTGCAAGGCCTTGGCGCTGGGAGGGGCCACCTGGCGGCTGCCTTCGGTTCGCGAGCTGGCCACCCTGGTGGACGAGGCGCAGGTGGCGCCGGCCATCAATCGAACCATGTTCCCCAGTACGCAATACGGCGCCCGCAGCAACAACTGGTACTGGGCGTCGCACCCGCAGAGAAACAGCACGACCGCCTGGTGGGGCCTCAACTACGATGACGGTTTCACCGGATTCAACGCCGGGGCCAGCGGCGCTTGGAACTACTGGACCGTGGCCTGGACCAAGTGCGTGCGCTAGCAGCCTGTTGCGGATAGCCTCCGTGCGACGCCTGGAGGCTATCCGCAACACGCCCCTAGTTCACGAAGCCTTGCAGACCAATGTTGAGTCCCTTCATCGCCTGCGCGACCAAATTGGCAATTTGGGTGACGCCGGGTTCGTGGAAATGCGTGCCGTCGACGAGCAGCGCGCTCTTGGCACTGCTGGAGAGGGGCATCGAATCGCAACGGGTTCCGATGATTGCCGGCCTTGCGATGCGCACAAGTTGATATGATCCTACCCGCGTGAAGCTTGCTCTTATCTTTCCGCCGGCCTGTGATCCCACGGCGCCCTACCCCGCGGTTGCGGCGCTGGCGGGATTCTTGCGTCCCCAGGGCATCGAGGTGCTGCCCATTGATGCCAACCTGGAGGGTTTTCTGGCCCTGCTGCAACGCGAGCCATTGGCCTTGCTCCGCGACCGCATCGAGCGGCGTATCGCCAAATTGCAGCGCCGGCGCGCACTCGACCACCAGAGCCAGCTAGACTTGTCGACCCTGTTGCGGGTGCGCAGCGAGGCAGGCGCAGTGCCGGGCGGGATCGGCGCGGCGCTGGACGTCCTGCGCAGCAGCGAGCGCTTCTACGATTCCGGACTTTATGCCGACGCGGTTGCCACGGTCAGCGCGGGCCTGCGGGTGATCGCGGCTGCGCACGCGCCTCTGCAGCTCGACTTCACCGCGTACCGGACACCCTTCGCACTGACCACGCCGGACGAGATCGCGCGCGATGCCGATCCCGAGCGCGATCCGTTCGACGGCTACCTCATGCGGGAGCTGATACCCCGTCTGCAGGGCGCGCGGGTGGACGCCATCGGTCTGTCGGTGTGCTTCCCGGGTCAGCTCGTGCCCGCGTATTCGTTTGCGCTCAAGCTCAAGGCCGCCTTTCCCGAGGCGCACCTGGTGGCGGGCGGGCCGGCCATTACCCAGGTGTTGTTGCGCCTGCAGGGTCGCGCGCTCGCGCAGGCGCTGGGCGCCTTTGACAGCGCAGTGGTCTTCGAAGGCGAGCACACCTTGCTGGCGCTGTGCCACGCCCTGGCCGATGGGTGCGGGGCGCGGCGGGCGCTTCACCGAATACCCAACCTGGTGCTACGCAATTCCTTGTTGCAGGCGCGTGTTCTGCCTGGGCCGACTGCTGTCGATCTGCGCACGCTGCCCGCACCTGATTTCGACGGCCTGCCGCTCGATCGCTATCTTTCCCCTCATCTGCTTCTGCCCTACGATCCCACCCGCGGCTGTTACTGGGGTCGCTGCGCCTTCTGCCACTACGGACTGGCAGCAGCCGGCACTGCCCGCTACCGCGAGCGCGCGGTCGACACCGTGGTCGAGCACCTGGCCGCTCTGTCCGTCCGCCACAGCACGCGCTTCTTCTATCTGTCGCAGGATTCGGTGGCCCCCGCCATGCTCTGCCGGTTGGCCGACGCGCTGGCAAGATCCGGCCTGGATCTGCGCTGGGGTACTGACCTGCGGCCCGAGCCGTATCTGACGCGGGCACGCTGCGAGGGGCTGCGTCGGGGCGGTGCCGTCGCGTGCAGCTTGGGGGTTGAGTCGGCCAGCCCGCGGGTGTTGCACCTCATCGACAAGGGAATCACGCCCAGTCGCGCAGCCAGGGCCGTGCGCAACCTGGCCCGGGCGGACATCGCGGCCGAGGTGATGTGCTTCTCCGATTTTCCCACCGAGACCTTCAGTGAAGCCATGGCGACCCTGGCTTTCATTGAGCGCCACGCCCCGCACATCGCGGTCTTCATAGTGGGGCAGTTCGAACTCACACACGGTTCACGCGTGGCGCGCGATCCAACGCGCTTCGGACTGCGCGAGATCTGGGCCGTGCAAGGCGACGAGCTGGGCACGGCCCTGTTCTTTGCCGAACGCAAGTCGGGCAAGCGCGACCGCGACCGCGTCCGCCTGGAGCGGGAGCTGGAGCAACTGGCGTCGGGCTGGCTCTTGCGCAGCTATCCCTGGGCCGGCTCGCTATCGACCGCGCACACCATCTTCTACTACAATCACTTCGGCCCCGGCGTGTTCAGGGATCTCGCGGGCCAGGCGCGCGGCCGCATCTTGGGCAAGTTGCCTGAGGGCCGCGTCTCCCGCTTCGACATGGCCAAGCTGGCCAGTGCCCAGCAGCACGAGGCCGAGATTTGGCACGAACTTACCCACGTGCGCCGGCAGGTCTCGCGCCAGAATTACAATGAACTGGCCGCGCAGGTACCGCGCTTGCGGCCCAGACGCCGACGCGCGGCCGGCGGGGGAATGCGCGTATGATCTGGTCTGCCATGAAGGCGAAACAGAGATCTGAGCTACCTGCGCGCAATGGCGGGCGCGTGCTCCTGTCGTCGGTGTTCGGCCCGTATTGTCAAGACGATGAATACGGCAGCCGTGCCATCAACCCAATGGAGCTTTTTCACAATCAAGTCACGCGCGAACAAGGTTCTTTCTCGCTTCGCGTGTTTCATCCATCGCTGGGAATTCGGCTGATTCAAGCGAACATCTCGGCAGCCTGCACGGTGCTCGATTTTCCGACGCTAGAGATCTTCGAACACGAGATCACGGGCCATGGTTACGACATCATCGGCATCTCATCCATTGTGGCCAACGTCGGCAAGGTGAAGAAGATGTGCGAGGTCGCGCGAGCACTGTCGCCGCGCTCCCGGATTGTCGTGGGCGGTCACGTCGCTGCGATCCCCGGCCTGGAGGCCATGGTCGATGCCGATCATGTCGTGAAGGGAGAAGGGGTCGAGTGGATGCGGCGCTTTCTCGGCGAGGACCCGGAAGCGCCCATTCGCCATCCTGCGGTCTGTTCGTCGTTCGGGTTTCGCTTCATGGGCCTGCCTTTGCCGGCCCCGCGCGCAGCCTTGCCCGCGGTCGTCGCGCCTTCGGTGGGCTGTCCCATGGGCTGCGATTTCTGCTGCACCTCCGCCTTTTTCGGCGGCAAGGGCAAGGTCCACAATTTCTTCAAAGACGGCAACGAGCTGTTCGATGCCCTTTGCGACATCGAGTCGCAGCTACATTCATCGGCCTTCTTCCTGCTCGACGAAAACTTCCTGTTGCATCGCGATCGCGCGATGCAGTTGCTCAATCGAATGCGCGAACGGAACGAGTCGTGGGCGCTTTACGTCTTCTCGTCCGCGAACGCCATCGCGCAGTACTCGATCGAAACCTTGGTGGAGTTGGGCGTGTCCTGGATCTGGCTCGGGTTGGAATCACCCGGGTCGGATTACAAGAAGCTCGAAGACGCCGACACGGTAGAAATGGTCCGGCGTCTTCGTGAGCACGGCATTGCAACCATCGGATCCTCTATCATCGGGTTGCCGCATCACACGGTCGAGAACGTCCGGGACGAGATCGAGCATGCCATCTCTCACGAGATGGATTTCCATCAGTTCATGCTCTACACGCCGATGCCGGGCACGCCACTTTATGAAAAGAGCCTGCGAGAAGAGTCGCTGCTTCCGGAGGTTCCGTACGCGGACATCCATGGACAGTTCAAGTTCAACTTCCGGCATCCAAGTATTTCACGTGACGAATCGAAGCTGCTGCTTGATTGGGCATTTCGTCGCGACTACGAGAGGAACGGCCCCAGCGTCTACCGGCTCTTCAAGACCATGCTCGCCGGCTGGCGGAGATATTCGAAACACCCGGATCATCGGGTGCGCCGCCGATTTCACCGGGAAAGACTGGTCTACCAGCACATCATGGACGCGACCCTTCGAAGCATGGAGTACAGGCTCGCGCTGGAAAACCGACCGTCCACTCGCCAACAGGTGCAGTCGCTCCGGCAGCAGATCAACGTGGAATGCGGAAACGTAGGACGATGGGTCGGCGCGGCCGTGGCTCCGATCCTGTTCGGGGCCAGCGTGCTCGAACAGCTTCGCGTCGCTCGTGGGTGGAGGTACGAACCGAAGACGGTAATTGAGCGGCGCAATTGGGGAAGCGATGCGCGACTCACGGCCAGACCTTGACAAGACGCGATACAGAAGCCTGAAACTGCGCTCGGTGAAGGCATACGGCTGCCAGCGTCGCCCTCCTCGGCGCTCGGTTCTTGAGATCGCATTTTGCGATCTCAAAGTCTCGAACTACTCGCGGGTGAGCTGAAAGGGGTCTGTCACAGTCCCACGTCCGCCTGCCCCGCTGCGAGTTCGACGCGTTTCAGGTTGACCTGAAACGCTTTGCCGTCGTGGTCGATGGTGCAAACCACGAGCTTGAGCGGTCGCGAGGGCGGGGCGCTGCGCAGGTGGGCTTGCAGTGGCACGGCCCCGCGTTTTCCTGCGGGCAACAGAAGGGCTGACAGACCCACTGCCGCAGCGTCAGTGGTTTCACCAGCCAAAGCAGGGCTCTTGCCGCCCACGCGGGCGATCAGGTCGGCACCAAAATCCTCCCACGAAACCAGAACCAAGGTGCCCGGCCCCTGGAAGAGCTGCAACTCGGCCAGGTCGCGGCTCATGCTCTCGATCAGACGTTTGCTGTCCACGTCTTTGGGCGGCTCGGCCATCAGGCGTGCCATGTGCGCGGCTGCGGACAGGCGAGCGAAGAGGCGCGGATCGCTGGGGCCCGGGTTGCCTGGGGAGCGCGCCACTTTGCGCTCGATGCGCAGGGCCTCGTCGGTGCGGCCCGCGCCTGCGGCAGCGGCGGCCAGGCGCAGCCAGGCCAGCAGGTTGTCGGGCGCCATTTCAGTCAGGGTCGTGTATTGCGCGTAGGCCAGGTCATACCAG
>Ga0182021_10004105_pt1 | contig 17063 bp, 10 predicted proteins | sample 612E3MmetaG_FD_120493 | JGI IMG/M metagenome (GOLD analysis project Ga0182021, IMG submission 120493) | Permafrost microbial communities from Stordalen Mire, Sweden - 612E3M metaG (Illumina Assembly) | ecosystem: Environmental > Terrestrial > Soil > Wetlands > Permafrost | place: Sweden...
CTTGAATCCGTGCGGATAGCCGGCTTCGGCCAGCAGTTTTTTGGCTTTGGCCGGGTTATAAGCATATTCGTCTTTGAGTTCCTGCGGCCAGTCGGTGTAGGCGAATCCCCAGTTCATCATGTACTTGCTGGCGGTCAAGTTCGAAGGTTCCGTGTCGACCGAACCTTCAAAATGGGTATTGGCGATGGTCGGCAAGTCGATGGCCAACTGCAGCGCCTGCCGCACCCTGATGTCGTTGTAGGGCGGTATGTCATTGCGGGGTTGGATTGAAAGCGCCGGCGCCCCGGGCGTCCTGATCTGAACAATTTCAGGGTTGGTTTTCTTCAATTCCCGCGCCCCTTTGTAGGAAATCTGGTTCATGCAGTCGATTTTACCGGCGCGCATCGCTTCCACCGCGTCCATCTCGTTGGGAATGATGACTATTTTCAGTTTATCGATGTATGGGATTTTGTTTTGCGGGTGGCGTTCGTCGTGGCCCCAGTATTCCGGATTTTTCTCCAGCGAGGCATATTTGCCGGGCACGAAATCCTTTAAAATAAACGGCCCGGTACCGACGGCATGATGCCAGTCGCTCATGTCCCCGTACTTCTTGACCACATCGTAGTTTTCCAGGCATTGCGCCAGGCTGACGTTATGCAGCGTCTCCATGATGAAATCCGGATTCGGCGTCTTGAATTTAAACACGACCGTGTATTTATCGGGCGCGTTTATCGAGATTAAATCTTTGAACCTGATGTCTGTGTCACGGTAGGGGCTGGGTTTGGTAAAACCGCCGCCCAGGCCGTAAATCCGGTGGTAGTGGAACATCACATCTTCGGAGGTAAATTCCCGCCCGTTGGAAGGCGGGACGTTGGGGTAGTGAATACCTTTGCGCAGATGCACGATATGCGTCGCCGGGTCCGGGAATTCCAGGCTTTCCGCCAAATTGCCTTTCTGGTATTTGGCCGGGTGCCAGGCCAGCTGGTAATTCCATTCCGCCGGGTCCATCGTCCAGTCGTCGCAGACCAGCCTTTCCAGCCAGGCACCGTAAATGCCGGTCAGCCCCTCCGTAAAATAGGGGTCGAAATTCACAATATCGCGCTCCACGCGAATGACCATTTCGTCGCCGTATTGCGGCTCGCCGAGTTTATCCCACCAGTTTTTAGTTTTCTTTTCCATCAGCTCTCCTTAAATTTCATCGCCCGCCATGCACAATATGCGGTTTTCGGTTAGTATTAAATTAGCCTGTGACATTAGTCATGGTTATTCTGACCCCTCAGACCTATGATATATTCAACTACTCGAGGAGAAGTTGACTAATTAAAACGTATTGAATTACTAAATTATCAATCGGGGAATTGGTTGGAATTCTATAACAAAGCGGAGCGGCGTGTCAATCCGGCAAAAGATTAGATGGATTCAGGAAAAATTATAAAACAAGGCATTTCTCTAAGGGAGGCTTAAAATGGCAATCGCAGCAAATGAGAAAAACGCAAAATCAGTCGGCAGCTGGCAGGAACTGTTCGTCCCGAAAACCACGGAGCGGGTGAAAAAGCTGCGGGGGAATGCCATCCGCACGCCGGAAGTTTGCCTGGAACGTGTCCGCACCGAGATGAAAATCGGCGATAAGTATGATAAAGAGCCGAGAATCCTGCAGCGCGCCTATTTCTACCGGAATTATCTGAAAGAAAAGACCGTTTTTATCGCCGCCGACGAGCTTATAGTCGGCAACATCAACAGCAAGGTCCGCGGTTCAACGATTGAAGGCTCCACCACCCGCTGGCTGGAAAAAGAAATGGACGACCCTGTGATGGACCCGCAAACACGGGCTTTCGATCGGCATATCATCCGGCCAGAAGAGCGCAAAGAAATCCGGGAAGTGATTATCCCTTATTACAAGAATAAGAAGTTGCTTTTCGATTATTGCCTGGAAAAAGTGGACGAAATCAGCAAGGAAAAAGCTTATCCCTCCACTTCCTCATGTCCCCATATCCCGGATATCGCCGATTGGCAGATGTTCGGGGATGTCGGCCACCAAATGGCTAATTATGAGAAAGTCCTGCGTATCGGCCTCAAAGGCATTAAAGCTGAGGTCGAACATTATCTGGCCGAGGTTGACCAGCCGTACGACCATTACAGCGTGCAGGAAAAGAGAGATTTTTATAAAGCCGTATTAATTACCCTCGATGCTGCCATGGATTATGCCCAACGTTATGCCGACCTGGCAAAGAAAAATGCGGCCAAAGAAACCGATGCCAAACGCAAGAAGGAACTGGAACGCATTGCGGAAGTATGCGCTCAGGTCCCGGTCAATCCAGCCCGCGACTGGTGGGAGGCTGTGCAGTCTGTCTGGATGATGCATGTATTGATTACCTGCGAACTCTCTGCCAGTGTGCACTGCTTCGGCCGCTTCGACCAGTACATGTATCCTTATTACAAAAAATCTGTGCATGACGATAAAGCCATGACCCATGATGAAGCCCTGGAATTGCTGGAATGCTTCTGGATTCACACCAATTGCACCGGCCTGCGGAGCTGGGATTCGGTGAAAATCCTGACCGGTATGGGGTTGGGCAACAACCTGACCATCGGCGGGCAGACCCGCGACGGTAAAGACGCCTGCAACGACGTTACCACCCTTTGCCTCGAATGCGACGAAGAACTGGGCATCCTGCTCCCCGAAACCGGCATGCGCATCTGGTCCGGCACCCCGGATAAATACCTGCGGAAAGCGGTGGAACTTGTCCGCCTGGGCCGCGGCAAACCGAAATTCCTCGGCGATAAGAAAGGCGTGCAATTGCTGGCCAAGGGCTATCCCGAATTAACCATTGAAGACTGGCGTGAATATTCTTTACTGGGCTGCACCGAGACCAACCTGCCGCATATCACCATGGGCAACCTGTTCGAAGGCGTCAACGTCGTCGCCAAAATCATGGAACTGGTAATATCCAACGGTAAATGCACCATCTGCGGTAAACAGATCGGGCCGGTCACCGGCGACCCGCGCACCTTTGAATCCATGGACGGCGTCCGAAAGGCTTTCCGCGACCAGGTTTTCTACTGGATGAAGCACCTTGCTCAAGGCCAGAAAATCCCGAAAGAAACGCAGTCCGCATTTTATCCCGCGCCTTTCAGTTCGTCTTTATCCGAAGGGCCGATGCAGAAAGGCATCGATATTACTCAGGGTGGGTCGTGGTTTACCACTTACGGCGCATTCCTGGCCGGTCTGGCTGATACCGCCGATTCTTTAGGCGTCATTGACCGGCTGATTTACCGGGAGAAGAAAGTAACATGGGATGAGTTAACTCTGGCGCTCAAAGATAATTGGAATGGCCATGATAACCTGCGCCAACTTTGTATTAACGGTGTGCCTAAGTACGGCAACGACGACGATTATGCCGATGAGTGGGCAGCCTTTGTCATGGATACCTGGTACGACACTATCGATTGGATTAACACCCAGAAAGAACTGCTGCCCAAATGGGGCGGTCGCTGGGTCGGCGCTATGACCACCGGGTCTAATACCGTAGCTTACGGACTCAATGTCGGCAGTCTGCCCAACGGCCATATTTATCCCACGCCGCTGGCGGATACGATGTCCCCGGTTCAGGGGATGGATAAAAACGGCCCGACGGCGGTCATTAAATCCGCCAGTAAGCTGCCCATCCACCGTTTTGCGCTGGGCGGCCCGTTGAATCTGCGGTTGAGCCCGCAGCTGGTCGCGACTGAGCGGGATGTAAATAATTTGATGGCATTCCTCAGAGCCATTGAGGATGAAGGCATTTATCACATCCAATTTAACATAATATCAAGCGAATCTTTGCGCAAAGCGATGAAAGAACCCGAAAATTACCGGGACTTGATGGTCCGGGTGGCCAGCTTCACGGTTTATTTCGTCGACCTCACCGCCGAGCAGCAAATGGATATCATCAACCGCACCGAACAACAGGGCTGGTAGCCGCTCTATATTGAAAGGGGAGGATAATATGGTAAACGCAAATGTGCTTATTGATAACTTTATCGCGAATTTTGGTGATTGGCGGGGTGCCGTGATTGCTGACATCAGGCGGGTTATCCGTGAAGCTGACCCTGATATTGTTGAGGAAGTGAAATGGCGGGGCGCTGCCGTCTGGTCCCACGACGGCATCATCTGTGTCGCCAATGCTTTCAAAGACAAAGTAAAACTGATTTTTTACCGGGGCGCTGATATTCCTGACCCCGATGGGCTCTTCAATAACGGTCTTGAAGGCAAACAATGGCGGACAATTGATTTTCACCAGGGCGATACCGTCAACGAGGCTGCCTTAAAAGCCCTCATCCGGGTTGCCGTGTCTAATAACCGCGCTAACGTGAAAACCACCGCGAAACCACCCGTTGACCGGGGCAGCAAACCAAAGAAACCGGCAAAATAACACAGATTATCATTACGTTATTTGTTTACCATTATTGAAAAGAGGAGTAGAAATACTCCTCTTTTTATATTTCTCTAAAAGTACTTGGTATCCCGTTGTGACTCTGCTATTATATTGATAAATTACTTTTGCGGAGGTATCAAAATGGTCGGCGGATACATAGGTAAAATCCTTTTTGTGGATCTTTCCACCGGAGAAATCAAAGAAGAACCCACCGATGAAAAAATGGCCAAAGAATACCTGGGCTGTTACGGCATCGGCGCCAGGATTTTATACAGCCGGATGAAAGCCGGCGTCGACCCGCTGGGGCCGGAAAATATGCTCGGGTTTGTCACCGGGCCGTTGACCGGTACCGGCGTCCCGACCGGCTCCCGTTACATGGTCGTCGGCAAATCGCCGCTGACCGGCGGCTGGGGAGATGCCAATTCCGGCGGTTATTTCGGTTCCCATCTTAAATTTTCCGGTTTTGACGCTGTCTTTTTTACCGGCATTTCGACAAAACCGGTTTATTTACTGCTGGATAACGGCCGGGCGGAGATTAAAGACGCCGCCAATCTCTGGGGCAAAGATACCTATGAGACCGAAGATACTTTAATGGCCGAATACGGCAGCTCGTCCCGCGTGGCCTGCATCGGGCCTTCCGGGGAAAAAGTATCGTTAATTGCCGGCATTATGACCGACCACGGCAGCGCCGCCGCCCGTTCCGGGTTGGGTGCGGTGATGGGTTCCAAGAAGCTGAAAGCCATCGTTGCCCGCGGAGAGATCGAAGTCCCGGTTGTTAACAAAGAAGCAATATCCACGCTCCGGGCCGAACAGATGAAACAATGGCAGACCATCCGTCCCAACGGTATGTCCGAAATTGAAGGGCAGCGCAAATACGGAACCAGCAGCAGCAACTATAGTTCGGCGCACAGCGGCGACAGTCCGGTCAAGAACTGGGGCGGTATCGGCGTAATTGATTTCCCCGACCGTGAAGGCGTCCACCAGGATAAATTCTTAGCCCGGGTGGAGAAAGGGCACGCCTGCTGGCATTGCCCGGTCGCCTGCAAAGCTGTGTTGAAAGCAGGGGAAGGCGAATACAAATATGCCGCCGGCTGCCATCGTCCCGAATATGAAACTGCGGCCGCTTTCGGTTGTAATTGCCTGAACAACGATACCGAATCGATTTCGATGGCCAACGATATCTGCAACCGCGGCGGGCTGGATACGATTTCCGGCGGCAGCGTTATCGCTTTTGCCATGGAGTTATATGAAAACGGCATTATTACCATGGAAGATACCGGCGGCATCGACCTGAAATGGGGCAACCATCAGGCAATCATTGCCCTGACCGATAAAGTGATTAAAAGAGAAGGCCTGGGCGATATCCTGGCGGACGGCGTGAAGAAAGCCGCCGAAAAAATCGGCAAGGGCGCCGAGAAATATGCCGTCCATGTCGGCGGACAGGAACCCGGCATGCACGACCCTCGCCTGCCGCGCGGTAACGGCTATCCGATGTCTGCCGCCCGTTACCAGATGGATGCCACCCCGGGACGCCATATGCTCAGTTTCGGCTCTTTCGTGATTTTCAGGCATTGCGTCAATTTAACCGGGATGTGTTTCCAGGGCGGCTGGTCCGGCAGCCGGGATAGGCTGTTAGGTTTCCTGAACGCGGTTACCGGCTGGAACATGACCATGGATCAGATGCTGCTGGCCGGTGAAAGGACGGCCAACATCCGGCACGCTTTCAACCTGCGCGAGGGCATCTGTGAGCTGAGCTGGACGCCGCACCCGCGGATTGTGGGCAAACCGCCGCAGGATGCCGGCCCGCTCAAAGGCTCCACCGCCGATATCGAAGCCCAGATTTACTGGGGGCTCGGTTCCCTGGACTGGGACCGCTTCACCACCAAGCCCAGCAAAGCTAAGCTGCTGGCCCTCGGCGGTCTGGATGATGTCGCTAAAGACTTATGGCCGTAGAAACATGATAAAATATGGTGTGCGAATCAAATAAAATTTCCACAACCACAATATTCCGTTATTTGACATGACACAATAAAATTTAGGGAGAGCATAATGGATTTAGGATTAAAAGGTAAAGTTGCCGTCGTCACCGGAGCTGCCAGTCAGACCGGCATGGGTAATGCGATCTGTCTGCTGCTGGCCAAAGAAGGCTGCGACATCGTCTCGGCGGATTTGGACCTGGAAGGGGCGGTAAAAACAGCCGAAGCAGTAAAGGCGCTTGGCCGCAGAGCCATCGCCGTCAAAGTCAATATCACCGTTTTTGCCGAAGCTGAAGAAATGGCCAAAGCGGCGCTGAAAGAATTCGGCAAAATCGACATTTTAGTCAATACCGCCGGGTTGAACGCAGGTATGGGCTCGCAATTCATGCAGCAGAAACAGGAGGTCTGGGAAAAAGATTTCGCCGTCAACCTTTACGGCACGATGAATTGCTCCAAAGCAGTCCTGCCGGGCATGATGGAAAAGAAATACGGGAAAATCATTAATTTCTCATCGATTGTCGCCAAAATGGCCGGCGGCCCCGGTTCTTATGCGGCCGCCAAAGCGGCTGTGCTGGCTTTCAACCGCGGTCTCGCCGCTCAATACGGGGCGAACAACATCAACGTCAATGCCATCGCCCCGGGCATGGTCCAGACTAAATTCTTCGCCGCCATGGCGCAGGACCGTCAGGACAAAATGTTCGATGCGATGGCCAACATGGCCCCGCTGAAGAGGAATCAGACCACCGACGATATTGCAAATGCCGTCGCCTTTTTAGCCTCTGATGTCTCCCGGAATATCACCGGCCAGTGCCTGCAGGTGGATTCCGGCATGATTATGCAGTAATACCCTTTGGAAAATAATTAAGTAAAATGGGCAAGTCTAAAACGACCTGCCCATTTTTTTACACAATTAGTCTCCTCGCCCAGTACATTTTGACTGAAGGTTATACATCAGCCTTCGTCTGAGTACCTTCGGAAAGTATTTCGGCCTGTGAGCCTCAAGGAGAGAGCTAGAGAGAGGCTGGATTGGTTCGCCCCGTTCTATTTATACCCTTTCGTAAATTTTTTATTGTTATCAAACAGTTCGTCCACCATCTGCCGGGTCTCATCGATGGTCAGCATTGCGGCGGTAATCGGGTCCAGCAGAATTGCCTGGAAAATCTTGGTCTTATCCTTTTCCATAATTCCCAGCACCGCCAGTTCCTGCACTGCTACGTTGCTCATATTCAATCCTGCCAGCTGCGGCGGCAGGTTACCCACCGGGCAGGGGTGTATCCCTTCTTTATCCACCAGGCAGGGCACTTCCGCGCAGCATCCCTGCGGCAGGTTGTTAATCAGACCGGTGTTTTTCACGTCGCCGTAAATTACGGCCGGTTCCCCGGTTTCGATGGCATGGATGATTATCGAGCCGAATTCAGTGCTGTGGTCCAGCGGGAACCGGTAATTCGTATGCAGCTGTTCCGCCAGTTTGTCGTCTTTGTCGTTGTCCTGTGACATCCACATTTTGGCGTTGCTCTGATACTGCGCGCCGGTGTTTATACCGTACTGCTTCATTGTTTCCGGGTTCTTGCGGAAATAGGGCGTGTAAGAGGCGATGTGGCCGCTGGATTCGGTGACATAATAGCCGAACGTCTTGCAGACCTCCGCCCGCACGATATCCGGGCCGCCGTAATGCGACTGCGGGTCTGAATATATTGCCGGGTCTTTCAGCTTTTCTTTTAGCAGCGGATAAACGTCTTTACCGTGCCGTTTCAGTTCCAGAAACCAGGCGAAATGATTAATGCCCGCTACCAGATAGGACAGTTCTTCAAACGGGATATCCATGTAGCGGGCGAGGGTGCGGGCTGTATTCGGCACGCTGTGGCATAACCCGACATTTTTAATCCGGGTGTAATCGCTCACCGCCCAGGAAATCATTGCCATCGGGTTGGTGTAATTCATCAGCCAGGCGTCAGGGCAGAGTTCTTCCATATCGCGGCAAATATCCAGCACCGCCGGCACGTGGCGCGCCCCGTTAAAAACCCCGCACGGCCCCATTGTTGCCGTGTCACCATGGTCGACGCCGTACTTCAGCGTCACGGCCCGGTCGGCTTCTTTCCATTTATAACCGGCATTGAGCGTAATAAAAACATAATCCGCACCGTCAACCGCTTTCCGGCGGTCGGTGGTGGACTCGATTTTTGTCTGGAATTTATTTTGGGCGACAATTCTGTTAGCGAAAGCGGCGGTAAGCTCCAAATGTTCCGGGGCGATATCCATCAGTGTGATCGTGCTGTCCCTGAGTTCTGGATAATAAATTATATCCGTGATAAAGCGGCTGGCAAAAACGTGGCTGCCCGCCCCGATGATGACAATTTTCGCCATCACAATTCTCCTGCTGTTTTAGTCTTTAGCCCAGCCGCCCATCACCGCCCCTTCGTTGCAGGCGGCAATCCGCAATACTTTGGCCGTGGTTTTCCCGACATTGAGGATAGCATGTTTGACGTTGGAAGGACAATAAATCAACGAATCTGCGCCGACAGTGCGGACTTCATCTCCGACCGTGGCTTGGATACGGCCGGAAATTACGTAATAAGCATGGTCAAAAATCGGCGCTTGGGCGCTGAAGACATGGGAATGCGCGTTGATGCCGCCGCCCGGCGGAAACATGTCCAGTCCCAGCATAAGATTTGTAGCCAGTTCTTTCCCTACCATGCGGTGTGTTTTCATTTCGCTGGCGACCGTCAGGAATCCGAACCCCTGCATGTTGTGGTGGCCTTCGGCCTCGGCGCTGTGCTCGACGCGCCACTCCTTTTCCACCTCTTTTTTAGACAGGATAAATCCTTTGCGTGTTTTTTCCATTTCTACACTCCTTTTAGTGCCCCATCGATTTCTTTAGTTTTTGGTCTATCCAGAACCGCGCCATGTAGAACGAAAGATTGGGCGGGCTCCATCCGGTCGAGCCGAATTGCGCGTTGTAGCCTTTCAGCCACGGTTGGCAGAGCGAGTAGCGCCTGGGTTTGGGCAGCAGCGATATCGCGAAATGCTGCCGCGCGACGTATTCGTTGGCTTCCCGGAAAATCTTCCTGGTTTCTTCCGGCGCGGCCGCGGTCTTAGCCCGGGGAAAGAAAATATCGTATACCGGGTCGCTAACCCTGAGATGGGTATTCAGCGCGTAGCCGGTCATCATCCGGGGGAGCTGCCGGAACGGCTCGACGTCCAGCCCCAGCGACGTTCCGGGATAATATAGCTGGTCGAACTTATTAGCGCCGGCCGGCCGGATTTCCATTTCAATGCCGACATCGGCAAAATAGGCTTTGATGATTTGCAGTAGCTTCAAATCAGCGCTGTCACCGGCTGCAACGTTGGTCTTGAATCCGTGGGGATAACCGGCCTCGGCCAGCAGCTTTTTGGCTGCCGCCGGATTATACGCATACTCGTTTTTTAAATCTTGCGGCCAGTCCTCATAGGGAAATGCCCAGTCTTCCCCCCACACCGTCACGCATTTTGAACTTAACGCGGACGGATACGGTTCTACCGCGCCTTGGTAATAGTTTTTGGCGATATCCGGCAGGTTGATCGCCATCTGCATTGCCCTACGGATTCTGATGTCGTTAAAGGGCGCGGTGTCGTTTCTCGGGTCGATTGTTATTGTGCTCGACCACGGCATCGGTACCTGCACTATTTTGGGATGCGAATTTTTTATCGCCTCAGCCTGCTCCCCCGATATTGATTCGATGACATCGATCTTACCGGCGAGGAACATTTCCAGCGCTTTTCCTTTGTCCGGGACTATCAGAATTTTAACTTTATCGACATAAGGCAGCTGATTCTGCGGGTTGCGCTCGTCATGCCCCCAATAATCAGGATTTTTCACCAGAGTTGCCATGCTGCCGGTTGCAAAGTCCTGCAAAATAAACGGCCCCGTCCCGATGGCGTGGCGCCAGTCGCTGAGGTCGCCCCATTTTTCCACCGCTTCCCGTGCCTCGATTACCAATGCCGGGCTGTGATTCGTGACCAGAAATTGCAGGATGAATTCCGGGTTGGCGGTTTTCCACTTAAAGGCTACAGTATATCTGTCAATCGCGGTCACGGAGATCAGGTCCTGATACATCAGCACTTTATCCTGGGCCGGAGACGGCTTCGTAAAGCCGCTGCCCAGACCGTACAAACGGTGGAAGTGAAAAACCACGTCGTCAGCAGTAAACTCACGCCCGTTGACCGGCGGTATGTTTTGCCAGCGGATGCCTTTACGCAGATGAAAAACCAGCAATTGGGGTGCGGCAAACTCCCAACTTTCAGCCAGGTGGCCGGTCAGAAATCTGTTAGGCGCTACTATTTTAAAGTCGAATATTGCCGGGTCTAGCGTCCAATCCTCGGCTTGCATCGTTTCCAGCCAACCGGTGTATATCTGGGTCAGATGTTCGCTGCGGTACGGGTCAAAATTTTCGATATTAGTCTGGCTGGAAATGACTATTTCCCCGCCGTATTGCGGGTTGCCGGGTTTGTCCCACCACAGGGCCTTTTTCAAAATAGCTCCTTAACACCAGGAAACCCCGATTGATATTGTAAATCATCATCAATTGCAGTCAATTGAATCGCACAAAACTGGATAGCAAGATAAATTAGTTGCAAGTTATCACCCGCAGCACGCCGATATCGGCTTCCACCCACAAGCCGTTAGAAACATTATCCCCGTTGCGGCGGCGGTCGGCGACAAATTCTCCATTATCGTCGAAATGGCCTTCGTCGACCCGCAGCGGCCGGCCGTGAACGTCGTTGTAAGCGGTTGACTGCTTGGCGCCGCTGGCAAATTTAGGCCGCAGGAATAGCCGGTAATTTGCCCCTGCCAGATAGAATTCGTGCCTGCCCGTCTGGATGACAAGTCCGCGCCCTCGGTTGGCATCGAGTTGCCACATAAACGCCGATTCCCCGGGCATATGCCGCCAGTCCGTTCCGCCGGTAGTTTTCCGCCCGGTTCCGAATTGGATGCGCCCCAGGTAGCCGTCCAGGTTCAGCCACTGCTGCGACATGAATTCTTCCTGTATCACGGCGTGAATTTTGCCGGTGCCCTGATATTTCAACAGCAGCGGGATTACCGATGCGATGCAGCGGACGGTGTCCACGCCGATCCTGGACTCCGGATTTACCGAGCCGTCTTTGGCGGCGATGGCTTCCAGACCGCCCATCCGGTGGAATCCCAGCAGGTTATATTTGGCAATCGCCTGGAAGACATATAAAAGGGGAGGTGTTTCCGGCATGAACAGGGGATTATCGTCCCGGGCGTAAACCGCGCAAAGTTCTTCGTACGTCCGGTAATCAACGTGTTTAATATCCGGCGCCACCAGGGCGATGTGCGGTGTAAACCATTTGTAAATATCCAGTACTTTTGGCACGGGCATCCCGCTGCCGGGGATTTCATCCGGCACCGCTTCCCGCCAGCCGTTGACGATGCTCACGGCGGCATTGATGTACATCGGGATGTCGTAATAAATCTGCCCGGCAGCGGCCACGCTATCCACGTAATTGGCGATACTCCAGGCGCTGACGAATTCACCGGCTGCCGTCCCGAATACCTCCGGCCATGTGCCTGATTTTTTCGTCCCTTCTCGTTTCCAGATATCGTAGACGGAGCCTTTGCCGGCGGATTTAATCGCGGTTAATAATTTAGCGGGAACATGATTTTCAAATACCGATTCGGCTTCCGCACTGTAATCGCGGTCGCCGCCGGTAATCCCGACTTCATTCTCCACCTGCAGGCCGATGACGGTCTGCTCCGCGCTGTCTTTGGCTTTCAGGTACTTGCAGAATGCCGCGAACGCTTTTTTGTCGGCGTCTAAGTTTGCCTTGCAGTAGGACGAAAGCACCCATAAATCGCTGCCGTCGGGTGCGAGCACTCTTTTGAAACGTTTCTGATTGGATTTTACCCATGCCGGCGCGTAGTCCATATTTCCGTTCTTCCAGGTAGCGAACCACAGCAATATCAATTTGACGCCGTACCGTTTGGCGTTGGCAATCAGCCGGTCGATGCTGGAAAAATCAAATTTGCCCTCTTCCGGTTCAATCATCTCCCAATAGACATCGGTCAATAATGTGTTTCCATGCAGCAGTTTCACCGCTTCGAAAGCTGGGATTGATTCGGTATCGTTGTAGGCGCTGGAAGAGGAAGATTGGCCGCCCACCGGGAAAAACGGTTTGCCGTTCACTTTGAATACCCTTTTCACTTCTGTCATTTAATTTCTCCTTTTGCAAACTGTTTAGTCGTGATTGTGATGCTGTCTGATTTCAGCCCCGGCGAAGTTGCCGAAAGTTGAATTATTCCGTTTTTATCTGCTGATTGTATGATTACCAGGCACAACCCGTTAAATGCTTTTCTGTGGTTTGCCTGATAATCCTCGTGACTCACCGGGTTCCCGTTATCCAACCCGATTATTTTGCCTTCGCCTTGAATTTTAAAGGTAATTTCATTGTCGGCAACCGGTACCACTCTGCCTTGCGCGTCGAGTATTTTGCAGGTAATATGCGCGATGTCAATCCGGTCCGCCGCTATTATCTTCCTGTCGGCGCAAAGTCTAATCGCGGCCGGTTTCCCTGTCGTCGAGATTTCTTCGGTGACGACCTCTTTTCCGTTTTTCATGCCTACGGCTTTCAGTTTGCCCGGCTGATAGGGCACCGTCCAAGTCAGGTGTAAATCCTCTGTGGTGCGCGGTATGCTGTTACGCGCCGGAAAATCCTCATATTCTCCCTGCATCCCGGAGCGCGGGAACCAGTAGCTTTGAATCCCCAATGATTTGCCGTTCAAAAATAATTCCACGCTGTCGCAGTTGGTGTAGCAGAGTACCGGGACATATTCGCCTTCTTTGCCCGGCCAATTCCAGTGCGGGAATATGTGCAGCATCGGTTTGTCCGTCCACTGGCTCTGACAAAAATACCAGGTGTCTTTTTCGAAGCCGCAGGTATCGATGACTCCCGAGGTGTTGGCTTTTCGCGGCCAGTTGGACTCGCCCAGATAGTCGATTCCGGTCCACATGAAATCACCGGAAACGTAGTCATATGTGCTGACGAATTTCCACATCTGTTCAAAATCGATCCAACGATTGTTGTTTCTGCGCGAAATCGGTCCCGTGGTTTGAGGGAACAGATATGAATAGTCGCCGCGGATGCCGCCCAGCGACCCGTTCTCCGTGCCGATAAATTTTCTCTTGGGGAAAGCCTGCCGGTCGATGCTGTAGTATTTCTCGTATCGGTCCCGCCAGCGGTCGACATAGTTGTAGCCAACTACATCCAGCAGCTTCAAGAATTTCTGCGGCACCGCTTCAGGTTCGGCAACGATTCTGTCGCAGCCAACTGTCACGGGGCGCGTCGGGTCTTCGCGGTGAAAAATATTTATCAATTTCTTAAGAGTCTCTGTACCGGCGGGCACGACCTGGTCGACTACTTCGTTGCCGGCGCTCCATATTACGACTGAAGGATGGTTGCGGTCGCGGCGGATGAAATCAGTGACATCGCGCTCCGACCATTCATCAAAGTAAATCCTGTAGCCAAAATCCGGCGTTTGCGGTTTCGGTTCTTTCCATTCGTCGTAGATTTCAGCCATTACCAGAAAGCCCATTCTGTCGCACAAATCCATGAATTCCGGAGAATAAGGATTGTGCGATGTCCGGATGGCGTTGCAGCCCATCTCTTTCAATTTTTCCAGCCGCCTTTCCCAAACCCGCTCCGGCACCGCCGCGCCCACCGCGCCGGCCTCGTGATGCAGGCAGACCCCGTGCAGTTTTACCTGCCGTCCGTTGAGCAGGAAGCCTTTATCCTTATCGAATTCAATACTTCGTACCCCGAAAACAGTATCGTAAATGTCGGTTGCTTTCCCCTGTTTTATCACGGTGCTGCGCACCTTGTGAAGATATGGATTGTCCGGCGACCACAGGCTGGGATTCGTAATTTTTACTTTTTGTATGAATTCATATTCTCCGCCGGCCGCGATGTTCCGGCTTGTTTCCGCTGTTTGTACCGCGCTGCCGTCACATTCGAGCACGCTGGTGCTCAGCGTACACATGATGTCATTTTTGCCTTCGTTCTGAACCCTTGTTATTATCTGAACTGTCGCGGATTTTTCACTCGCTTTGTCGGTCGTGACAAATGTTCCCCAATGGGCGATGTGCAGCTTGTCGGTGACCCGCAGCCATGTGTGCCGGTAGATTCCCGAGCCGGAATACCAGCGGCAATTCGGCTGGTGGAAATTGTCGACTCTCACCGCCATCAAATTTTCGCCGCTAAAATTTAAATACGGACTGATATCGTAATAAAAACTGATGTAGCCGTACGGCCGTTTCCCCAGATATTGCCCGTTAATCCAGACTTCACTGTTCTGGTAGATGCCGTCGAATTCAATAGTAACTTTTTTATTCCGATAAGACGCGGGGATTTTGAAATGTTTCCGGTACCAGCCGGTGCCTGTGGGAAGGTGGGCAGAAGTCATTGAACCGTGTTCTTCACGGAACGGCCCTTCGATGCTCCAGTCGTGCGGCAAATCCAGGTTTCTCCAGTCGGCATCGCTGAAATCCGGCTGTTCCGCGCCCGGTTTATCACCCTTAAAAAATTTCCAGTCGAAATCGAAACTTTCCCTTCTCCGGGATGCATCGCTTTTGGCTTTGGCAGGTTTTTTTAATTGGTTAATCAGAGAACGGTGCGCGGTGGTATTGTTTTTCAAAGTTGACTCCGCAGGTATTTGTTTTATATCTTACAATATCCGGTACCGCTTGTCTGCCAAACGCCGTCCGGGGCTGACTGCCGCGATAATCAAAAATTCATTTAACCGACCGGGCACACCAGAACCGTGACCGAGTGCGGTTCGAAAGTTGTCGTCAAAGTCTTGCCCGCCGCCTTGATAACGGTCTCATGCACGCCGACGTTGTCCGGTTTTTCCGTGGTGTTGGCGGCTTTGATGTCGGGCCCGTTGACTATCGATGCTTTTACGTTTCCGGCGAACGCTCCGGCATCCAGTGAAATCGTTGTTTCCATGGCCTTGTCCGGACTCTGGTTAACCGCGTATATCACCAATTGTTTCCTCTCGGTATCCAGTGTGGCGGAGACATCGAGGATGCGTATTCCGTTGTAAGCCCGCCCTTTGTAAGCGCCGGAGAAAGTGTCGCCGTCCCGGAAGACGTCCAGTGCCAGTTGTCCGCAGGTGCGGCTGTAAAGTTCAAACGGGAAGTAAATTGCCTGCCGCAGCACGATGCTTTCCGGTTCCGGGAAACTAAGGCATGCCGGGGTTGGCATCGAGGTGCAGTTTGCCAGCCGCACGGAACGCGCGTGGCGGATAAAGGTGTTCAAATGCAGCGCCGTCAGCAGGGCCTGTTCCAGCCCGATGCTGTTCTTTCTCCTAGGATGCGCCGGCGACTTTTCTACCTGCGGCTGTGTCCGGCCGGATTCATCCACTATCACGGTTATCGGGGCCTCGCGGCGCAGTTCTTCCGGAATATAAATGATGCCCCATTCATCCACCGCGATAGCGACGGCATGTTTAATCCCGCGTTCCATGCTAACGGCCTTGATTATGCCCTCGTAAGCGTGGATATGTTCCTCAAAACCGGCCGCGAATGCCATCAGGGTTTCGAATGAATCGTCGGTGTAAGGATGGGCGTATTTATGCAGCGCCATATAGTCGATGCGGTCTCCCGCCTGTTCCAATATCAGCTGCGCCCGTTCCACCCACTCGGTTTTCCGGTACAGGAATTGCGGCCCTAAAGGAAAATCTTCCCAGCTGCAGGTCGCCGAAGCCGTCAGTTTAATCGACGGGTCTACACGTTTCATCACCTTGCTGTATTCGGTTGCTGCCCGGGCATATTCCTGCGGGGTTTTATAACCGATTTGCCCGGGGCTGTCAACTTCGTTGCCGATACTCCAGTATTTCACGTTGTGCGGTTTTTCAAAACCGTGTGCCCGGCGTAAATTCGCCAATTCTGAATTTCCGGCGCTGTTGCAGTATTCCACCCAGTCGGCGGCTTCCCGCATGTCGCCGTCTCCGCAATTGGTATTGAGGTACGGTTCCGCTCCCAATGTCCGGCAGAGCATCACAAATTCGTTCGTGCCGAAATTATTCGGCACAAGGCTGTTCCAGGCTAATTCATGGCGCGCCGGGCGCTCTGCCCGCGGCCCCACACCGTCCCGCCAGCGGTAGCCTGAAAAGAAATTACCCCCGAAGCGGATATTCGCCATTTTCGCCGGTTCCAGCGCCGCCATCACTTCGGACGACAGCCCTTTGTCTTTGCGGGCCGGGTCGAGAATGTCCAAGTGCTTGAACATTGTATCTTTAGACCCGAGCTCCATATATCCGCCGAAAATATTACGGTCGATGTCGCTCAATACCCGATCGAGGTCGATTTTTATGCGGTTCATTTTTATGCTCCCCGGTTGAAAATGACATACCCTGAGATGACGGAATTGAAATGATTATATTCCTTCCGTCATTTATTTATCAATATGTCGCTTGTTCCTCAGAAACGGATTTTTAATACACGCTGACTGGCATTTTTTAGCCAGCCTGATGTATGATTATATTCAATATATTTGGTTTGGTATTCTTAAATTTGACTGATTTCCGTCCCCGGATCGGTTGAGGAAAACGGAGAATAATTGTTATGAAAAGAACACAAGCAGGGCTTATCAGTTGTTGTCTGATTACAGCGGTACTAATTGTCTTAACTTTATTTAC
>Ga0182021_10004106_pt1 | contig 17059 bp, 15 predicted proteins | sample 612E3MmetaG_FD_120493 | JGI IMG/M metagenome (GOLD analysis project Ga0182021, IMG submission 120493) | Permafrost microbial communities from Stordalen Mire, Sweden - 612E3M metaG (Illumina Assembly) | ecosystem: Environmental > Terrestrial > Soil > Wetlands > Permafrost | place: Sweden...
CAGCGCCGAAGCGCTGGTCCATGCGCTTAACAGCGGCATAACGATGGTCAGCGCCGTCACTTTAGGCAAAATCAAGCGCAAGGAATGAGAAATACCCATCGCCGATAACGCATCCAGTTCTTCAGTGACCCGCATGATGCCTAGCTGGGCGGTCATCGCTGAACCGGAACGGCCGGCGACCAGAATAGCCGCCAACAAGGGGCCTAATTCACGAATAATGCTTAAGCCCAGAATATCGATAATATAAAATTCTGCGCCGAACGTTTTTAATTGCAGTGCGGACAGATAGCTGAGCACTATGCCGATCAAAAAGCCTACCAGCGCCGTAATGCCTAAAGCCCTAACGCCTGCCTCATAAATGGTGATCGAAATCTCCGCTTTGGGAATGTCGCGCGGATGACTCAGCAGATAGCCCAAGTCCACAACGAGTTGACCCGACAAGGTCAGCAGATCCAACAGTTGTCCCCAAAAGCCGAAAATCAGTTGCTGCATCGAGTTAAAAAACAGACTGAAGGCTGAAACCGCCGGTTCAGAAGCAGGCAGGCTCTGCGCTTGCCAGCGATCAAATAAACGCCGATGTTCCGGTTTTATCTGTAACGGCGCCGGTATTTGTTCCCCCCAGGCTTGCCAGATAAGCAAAGCCGCCGCACTATCCAGTACATCAATTGAGCGCATATCCCATTGCATGGTTTTATTAACAGCATTGCCCCTGATTTTCTGTTGCAGATCAGGAACTGCCGCCAGACTATGAAGATTCCAGCTGCCCGACAAATGAATGCACGGCTGTCCGTCACTTTGCTTGACAACAGCGAGTGTGGGCGGTAAATCCAGACTTGATTCTATATCAGTCATGAGTTTGTAAGCTATTGAAGATTCTGTAGGCCAGTTTATCGTATAGTGATGCTCAAAATCCAGATAGTAATATAAAATGGCGTTTACCCTGCCATAACAAACGTAGTAAATTACACCCTTTAAAATTGGAGTTGAATCAATGTTAAAATCACTTATCACAGCCTTTACTCTGCTGTTTTTAACTTTATGTTTTACAGCGCCTGCTTTTGCCGAAGAAGATGCCACGATGCACAACGTCTATTTGGCGGCGGAAGCAGGGAAATTTAACGAGGCGCAGTCTATGATGGACAAAGTGCTGCGCGACCATCCCAACAGCGCTAAGGCGCATTTTGTAGAAGCCGAATTACTGGCAAAACAAGGTCTATTCAGTAAAGCTGATGCCGAGCTGAAAACTGCCGAACAATTACAGCCCGGCTTGCCCTTTACCAAGCCGGAAGCGGTGCAAAATCTTAAGGGTCGCATTGCTTCCGCATCAACTGGAGTAGTACGGTCAAATATCGCTGGACAGGAGGGGTCGGCTGCCGTTAAAAATTGGACGCTGCCTGTGCTTTTGTTCTTGGGTATGGGCTTGATCATTTTAGTCATCGTGCTCATGAGTCGTCGAAATTCCAGGGTAATGCCTGCCAATAGTTACGGCGGTAATGCGCCTAGTCCAAACATGCCGTCGGCTGGCGCAAGTGGTGTCGGTTCAGTCATGGGGCAACCGGCTGCGGGCGGAATGGGTTCCGGTATTATGGGTAATCTGGCCACCGGAGCGGCTTTGGGTGCCGGTGTAGTCGCAGGTGAGGCGCTGATGCACCACTTTGTCGACGGCGATAAGAATAACGCTATTTCCGAGCCGCCGTTCAATGATCCTTCTCCTTGGAATAGATCGGGTAACACGAGCGGGACTGACGATATGGGCGGCACAGACTTCGGTATCGGAGACCCGTCCTCATGGGATGACGATGGGGCCAGTGATGCCGGTGACGATGACGATTGGAATTAGCAATGGCTATAACATAGTGAGTATAAGCGGATTGATAGCGGGTAAATGAAGATTCGGTTTTAAAATTGTTAATGACCAAAGCGGCATAATTTTGTATAGTGGTGCAGTTTGATTTTTTATAACGGGATGATTTCTTAAGAGTTCATCCCGTTTTGCACATTTGAGGTGACGTGTTTGGCTAAGTCTGCATTATTGGTATTGGAAGATGGAACGGTATTTAACGGCGTATCGATAGGCGCGGACGGTTGTTCCGTAGGCGAAGTCGTTTTTAATACTGCGATGACGGGGTATCAGGAAATTCTCAGTGACCCTTCTTATGCCCGACAAATTGTGACCTTAACTTATCCGCATATCGGTAATGTCGGCACTAACAGCGAAGACGACGAGTCGGCGGGTGTTTTTGTCAGCGGTTTGGTGATCAGGGATTTACCGTTATTGGCGAGTAACTGGCGCAGTGAACTTACCCTGCAACAGTATTTGCTGGATAATAACGTGGTAGCTATTGCCGATATAGACACGCGCAAATTGACCCGGCTGCTACGTGACAAGGGTGCGCAACGTGGCTGTATTATGGCGGGCGAGTCGGTTGATGTCGCGACGGCAACCGCAGCGATTGCAAGTTTTTCCGGCTTAAAAGGCCTGGATTTGGCCAAGGAAGTCACGACCGCTACGACTTATGAATGGACGGAAACTATCTGGGATTTGCAACACGGCTATACGCAAGGCGAGAATTTGACCAAGCATGTGGTGGCTTACGATTTCGGCATTAAGCGCAACATACTCAGATTGCTGGTCAATCGCGGCTGCCGCGTTACCGTGGTTCCGGCAACCACATCCGCTGCAACCGTTTTGGCGATGAATCCCGACGGTGTGTTTTTATCCAACGGCCCCGGTGACCCTGAACCTTGTACTTACGCCATCGACGCCATCAAAACCATACTGGAAAAGAAAGTTCCTGTGTTTGGCATCTGTTTGGGACATCAATTATTGGCCTTGGCCAGCGGCGCCAAAACCGAAAAAATGAAATTCGGCCATCACGGCGCCAATCACCCGGTGCAGGAAATCGCCAGCGGGCGCGTCATGATCAGTAGCCAAAACCATGGATTTGCTGTCAATGAGGCCAGTTTGCCTGGTAATGTAATCGCCACTTATCGCTCCTTATTCGACGGCAGTCTGCAAGGTATTAAACGCACCGATTGCCCGGCCTTCAGTTTTCAGGGACACCCGGAAGCCAGTCCAGGGCCGCATGATGTCGAAGCGTTGTTTGATGAGTTTATTGATTTGATGAATGGGCGTTAGGTTGAATATTTTATTCCCTATGCTCAAGATGAATTGCAGGCAGCATTGCTGGAACCCGATGAAACGCTAACCATTGACTGTGAAAATTATCACGCAGGGGAATTGTTTTGCAGAGTTAAAAATATTGTAGGTCGGGTTAGCGACAGCCGAAAGGTACGCATAGCCTATCCTACGCAGCTTATTTCTCGTTAGGAATTTCAAAATGAAAAAACTTGCTGTTGATGTTTTGTTCGTTGTATTGATGATTATCGCATTACCCGCATTTGCGGCTGATGGTGATGACGCAATGTTTGGTTTATCTTGGGGCATGACTCCAGCTGCAATAAACGCTTTGGGTGTTTTGATGAGCAAGGTAAAAGACAATAGAAATCTCGAAACATACACAACCGCATCGCTACCGAAAAATTTATCTGACATCGAACAGTATAGCCTTAACTTTTCCGATGGTAAGCTTGTAAAGATAATAGCGGTTAGCAAAAATATTACTGGTGATATTACTGGGAGTGATAGCAAAAATAGGTTTGAGGTATTAAAGAAGTCTCTCGAAGAAAAATACGGTGCTGCATCGGATAGTTATCAGTCTATTGGGCATGCTGTTTATCGAGAATATGACGAGTTTTATCAATGCCTCGCTTACAAGGGCTGCGGCTTGTGGTATGCGGGTTTTAAAATATCTACCAAGATTATTTTGTTGGATATGAACGGACTATCTAGGGGTACTGGCTTCATAAAGTTAACCATAGAAGCCTCTCCACAATTTAGCGAAGCCTTGGAAAAAATGAAATCATTAGAGAATAAATCGGACGCTAATGCACTGTGAAAATTATCATGCGGTTTTTCGATTGAGCGATATTAATGAGAATGTAATATTTAACAATTAATTGTTTGAATGACTAAATTAAAAATTTCAATGCCTTTGTATAGCAAATTGAAATTGATAAGTGTTAGATTCTTGATGGGTTAAAATTAATGACATCTGTGTATTTTAGTGACAAAGAACTAGGTTCAAAGGAACTAAGTTCAGAAGAGATCTCAGTAGATGTATGGAAAGCTATTGTTGCTATCTATGATCTATTTATTAGCAATTGTGCGTTGGCAGGCGAATTTTCTGAAGAGTGCCTTGATCCTGGTCATGTAGTTTGCGGTTGCAATAAAAGCCAACTAGAAGATGCCTTAAAAGGTGAAGTGCCAGAATTATCTATACCTGTTAGTGGTAGTTATTATAACGAAGACAATTTGCCAAACAAATATGCCATATTAGATTTTCTGCAATTTCTGCATAAAAATATTAAAGACCCAACTAAAATCAGTTATCACGATTACCATCGTCACAACCATTATTCATTTTCAGATAATGGTTTATTTAAATCTCAGTTTAGAGATCGTATCAATACAATATTTAGCAGAAACGGGGTTGTCTTTTCCTTAGATGAAAATGGTCAAATTAAGAGGTCGATTCCAAAATCATTAGCAAAAATTATAACTGACATTAGATTTAATACAGGTGATGAACGATTAAATGAATTACTTGAAACTGCTTATTCAAAGTTTGTTTTACCACGACCAGAAAGCCGAATTGAAAGTTTAGAAAAAATCTGGGATGCTTTTGAAAGAATGAAAACCTACTTTGAAGAAAACAAAAAATTATCTGCGGATAAACTTATTAATGTCGTATCGGAAAATAATTCATTATTCTCTGAATACATAAGCCGCGAATTCAAAGAAGAACTGACAGGAATTGGTAATAAATTTCAAATCAGGCATTTTGAACGAGGAAAAGTAGAGCTTAAATCTAATCTGCACATAGATTATTTGTTCTATCGCATGAGCTGTTTAATTCATTTGTGTGTTGAGTCGTTAAGACATAACCAACTGTAATGATCGAAGTTAAAGCCTAGTAGGGTGCGCGATGCGCACCCCAAAACTTAAAATAACGAAAATAATATGCAAACTCTACAAATACAACTTCCTGATTCTATTAATATAGAAACACAAGAAATTCAACTGTTACTTGCCAGCAAACTTTATGAGAAAGGCTTGTTATCTATAGGGCAGGCTGCGCAAATGACAGGATTTTCTAAAAGAGCGTTTATGGAGTTGTTGGGGCATTACCAGGTTTCAGTTTTAAATTATCCTGCCGAAGACATCTTGCAGGATTTTGAAAATGCCTAAAATTATTTCAAACACCAGTTGTTTGATTATCTTAGATAATATTAATACACTAACTATTTTACAAAAACTTTATCAAAACATTTATTTAACCGAAGAAGTCGCTCAAGAATACGGCAAGCCTTTAGAAAAGTGGATGAATGTCGTGATGGTTAAAGATAAAAATTATTTACGCATACTCAATACCAGTGTGGATTTAGGCGAAGCAAGCACTATTGCGTTAGCTCTGCAAATGTCAGAAGACAATATAATGATACTCGATGATTTAAAAGCCAGAAAACTAGCTAAACAATTGCAACTAAAGTTTACTGGCTTATTAGGTATTTTACTTAAAGCGAAACAACAGCGAATTATTGGCTCCGTCGCTGAAATTTTGACTCAGCTTAAAAACGTGAATTTTAGAATTTCCGAAAAATTAGAAAAAGAAGTTTTAAAATTAGCAGGTGAATCGTAACGCGTAAGATGAATAAAGCAATGGCTAAAAAAAACCTTAGATGCTATTGCCTATGAGCGTTTAACGATGGTCAGGCGTTTATTTCTGTTTCCTTGTAGATAGTAGAAAACCATAACTTTTAAAAAAACAACATGCCAAAAAGAACCGACATAAAATCCATACTATTACTGGGCGCAGGCCCTATCGTCATCGGGCAAGCCTGCGAGTTTGACTATTCAGGCACGCAAGCCTGTAAAGCGCTACGCGAGGAAGGTTACCGCGTTATTCTGGTCAATTCCAATCCCGCTACGATCATGACCGATCCCGATATGGCGGATGCGATTTATATCGAGCCTATCGATTGGCAAACGGTGGAAAAAATCATCGCCAAAGAGCGCCCCGATGCGGTTTTGCCGACCATGGGCGGGCAAACGGCGTTGAACTGTGCGCTGGATCTCGATAAGCATGGCGTATTGGCCAAATATAACGTCGAGATGATAGGCGCGACCAAAGAGGCGATTAATATGGCCGAAGATCGCCAGCTCTTTAACGAAGCCATGGCGCGCATCGGTTATGAAGTGGCTAAGTCGAAAACGGCGCATAGCATGGAAGAGGCTTTGGCGGCGCAAAAGGAAGTGGGTTATCCGACGGTGATACGTCCGTCTTTTACCATGGGCGGCAGTGGCGGCGGTATTGCTTATAATAAACAAGAGTTTGTGGAAATTTGTGAACGCGGTTTGTATTTGTCACCCACCAATGAATTATTGATTGAAGAATCGGTATTGGGTTGGAAAGAATACGAAATGGAAGTGGTGCGCGATTCCAAGGATAACTGCATTATTGTCTGTTCGATTGAAAACTTTGATCCGATGGGCGTCCATACCGGCGATTCCATTACTGTCGCTCCCGCGCAAACCTTAACCGACAAGGAATACCAGATTCTGCGTAATGTCTCGCTGGCGGTGTTGCGTGAAATCGGCGTGGATACCGGCGGATCCAACGTCCAGGTGGCGATTAATCCGGTAGACGGGCGTATGATAGTCATTGAAATGAATCCACGGGTATCGCGTTCGTCTGCCCTGGCGTCTAAAGCCACCGGTTTTCCGATAGCCAAAGTGGCGGCCAAATTGGCGGTCGGTTATACCCTGGACGAGTTGCAAAATGAGATTACCGGCGGCGCGACGCCGGCTTCGTTTGAACCGAGCATCGATTATGTGGTCACTAAAGTGCCGCGTTTTACCTTTGAAAAATTCCCACAAGCCGATGACCGTTTGACTACGCAAATGAAGTCGGTGGGCGAAGTGATGGCGATAGGTCGCACTTTTCAGGAATCACTGCAAAAAGCCTTGCGCGGCCTGGAAATTGGCATCAGCGGTCTCGATGAAATAATCGATTTGAACGCCGATGACGCTAAGGAAAAAATGCAGAGGGAAATGTGTCATCCGGGGCCGGATCGGTTGTTGTATGTGGCCGATGCTTTCCGTAGCGGCATGACGTTGGCCGAAGTTCATGAGGCGTGTAAAATCGATCCGTGGTTTTTGGCGCAGATTGAAGATCTCATCAGCACCGAACAATCATTAGCCACTAAAACCCTATCAACCTTGAAAGAAGGCGAGCTTTATAAGCTGAAGCGCAAGGGCTTTTCGGACAGTCGCATCGCCAAGCTGCTGGATGCCTCTGAAATCGAGGTGCGTAATGTGCGCCATAAGCAGAATATACGTCCTGTCTATAAGCGCATCGATTCCTGTGCAGCTGAATTTTCATCGGATACGGCTTATTTATATTCGACTTATGAAGAAGAATGCGAAGCGCGGGTTTCCGATAAGGAAAAAATCATTATTCTCGGCGGCGGCCCTAACCGGATAGGGCAGGGCATAGAGTTCGATTATTGCTGCGTCCATGCGGCGTTGGCGTTGCGCGAAGACGGTTATGAAACCATCATGATTAATTGCAATCCTGAAACGGTTTCTACCGACTTTGATACCTCGGATCGCTTATATTTTGAATCCTTGACGCTGGAAGATGTGCTGGAAATTGTCCATATTGAAAAACCTAAAGGCGTGATCGTGCAATACGGCGGCCAGACGCCGTTGAAACTCGCCAGGGCTTTGGAAGCGGCCGGTGTGCCGATTATCGGCACGTCGCCGGATTCGATTGATTTGGCGGAAGACCGGGAGCGTTTTCAAAAGCTGCTGGAAAGATTGGGGCTGAAACAGCCGCCCAATGCTACGGCCCGTTCCGTTGAGCAAGCGGTTAATGCGGCTAAAGAGCTGAGTTATCCGCTGGTGGTCAGGCCTTCTTATGTGTTGGGCGGGCGGGGCATGGAAATCGTTTTTAACGAAGAAGGCTTGCAGCGCTACATGAAAGAGGCCGTCAGCGTTTCTAACGATGCTCCGGTATTGCTGGATCGTTTTCTTGATGATGCGGTGGAAATGGATGTCGACGCTATTTATGACGGCGAGCGGGTGTTAATCGGTGGCTTGATGGAGCACATTGAACAGGCGGGCGTACATTCCGGCGATTCTGCCTGTTCATTGCCGCCTTATGAGTTGGCGCCGCATCTCCAGGATAAATTGCGCGACCAAGTGGCGAAAATGGCCGAAGCTTTGGGCGTGAGAGGTTTGATGAACACCCAGTTTGCGATCCAGGGCGAAGACATTTATGTGCTGGAGGTCAATCCCAGAGCGTCGCGCACCGCGCCTTTTGTGTCTAAGGCTACCGGTTATCCGCTGGCTAAAATTGCCGCCCGCGTTATGGTGGGGCAAACTTTAGCCCAACAAGGCGTTACCGAAGAGCGTATACCCGATTATTATTCCGTTAAGGAAGCAGTGTTCCCGTTTGTTAAGTTCCCCGGCGTCGATCCTTTATTGGGGCCGGAAATGAAATCGACCGGCGAAGTGATGGGCGTAGGCAAAACCTTTGGCGAAGCCTTCGCTAAATCGCAACGGGCGGCGGGTGTTAATTTGAACGACAGCGGCAAGGTGCTGATCAGTATACGCGATGCCGATAAAGCCAAGGCGCCCGATATTGCCAGGATGCTGGTAGATAAACACTATGAAATTGTCGCCACCGGCGGCACGGCACGGTTTCTTAAGAAAGCGGGTATTCCTTGTGAAGTGGTCTATAAGGTCAACGAAGGCCGACCCAATACCGTTGATATGATTAAAAATGACCAGATTCAGCTGATTATCAATACCACAGAAGGCAAAAAAGCAATCTCGGATTCATTTGCCATGCGTAGAGAAGCCCTGCAACACCGGGTGACCTATTACACTACGATGGCAGGCGCCAAGGCAGTCTGTTATGCGCTGGGAGAATTGGATGCGGGCGATGTGAATTGCCTGCAGGATTTGCATAAGAGTTTAAATTAATCGTAGGTTGGGTTACGCTATCGCTAACCCAACCTACAAAACATTGGAGTATTGAAAAAATGGGAAAAGTACCTCTCACCGTCAAAGGTGCAGAAAAATTACGTGCAGAATTGGAAGAATTAAAATCAGTTGTGCGCCCGCGTATTATCGCGTCCATTGCCACGGCCCGTGCGCACGGCGATTTAAAGGAAAATGCCGAATATCATGCCGCGAAGGAGCAGCAAAGCTTTGCCGAAGGGCGTATTGGCGAAATTGAAGGCAAGCTTTCTAATGCGCAAATTATTGATATTACTAAAGTTGACGCCAACCGCAAAGTGGTGTTTGGGGCGACGGTAGAGCTAGAGGACATTGAGTCCGAAAAAAAGGTGACGTATCAGATCGTCGGTGAAGATGAGGCCAGCATCAAGGAAGGTCGCATTTCAATTGGATCGCCCATTGCCCGCGCATTGATCGGTAAAGAGGCGGACGATGTAGTGACGGTTAAAGCGCCGGGCGGTAATGTTGATTATGAAATTATTTCGATCAAATATATTTAATTAAGGCAAAAGGCGAAATTTTTTTTCGCCTTTTAACTGAATCTTACTTGTCTGGATTCAACCGGTAAATAACCGCGATTTGGCCTATGGTCTGAATCAGTTCCGCTCCGGTATCTGTGCAGATTTTTTCACTGATCAGCTTGCGTTCATCGCGTTCGGCGCGTATTTTTACTTTAATCAATTCGTGGCTGTTTAGCGCCAGCTCAATTTCCGCCAGCACGGCGGCGGTTAGCCCGGATTGCCCAATCATAACCACGGGCTTTAAAGTATGAGCCTCGGCCCGGAGTTTTTTCTTATCTGCAGAGTTCACTCATTTTTCCTAAATTAAAAAATCACTATACACTATACAACAGATTATGGGTCGAAGTAAAAGTAGCAGTCGCTGGATGCAGGAACATTTCGAGGATGAATATGTCAAAATGGCTCAAGTACAGGGTTATCGTTCGCGGGCAGTTTTTAAGTTGAAGGAAATTCAGGAAAAAGATCAGCTTATTAGGCCGGGGATGAATGTCATCGATTTGGGCGCAGCTCCGGGCGGGTGGTCGCAGTTTGCAAGGCAGTTAATGGGTAAAAAAGATAAGCTGGTTGCGCTGGATATTTTGCCAATGGAGGCGCTGGACGGCGTAGCTTTTATACAGGGCGATTTTCGGGAAGAAGCCGTATTGGAACTGCTACATGCTACGCTGGAGGGCGCACCCGTTAATCTGGTGATGTCGGATATGGCGCCGAATATGAGCGGCAATAAAGGCGTGGATCAGCCGCGTGCTATTTATCTGGGCGAACTGGCTTTAGATACGGCGAAAACTGTTTTAACAAAAGACGGAAGTTTTTTGGTTAAATTATTCCACGGCGAGGGTTTTGAGGCGTTTCATCATGATGTGCAACGCTATTTTACAAAAGTAGTCATCAGAAAACCAAAAGCATCTAGGCCGCGAAGCAATGAGGTTTATATTTTGGCCAGGGGGTTTAAATAGTCTTTAGTAGTCCCTATATCTAGGGATTACTAAGAATCTGGTGAGTTTCAGATAATAACGACAGTCAGGGAAGTCAACTCCTGATATAATTTCTCAGTTTTTTGAACCGAGAGCCGTTCGAGTAGGGTGTGTTTGTGAACGATATGATAAAAAATATAATCCTGTGGGTAGTCATCGCTGTTGTGTTGATGTCCCTCTTTAATAATTTCGGCTCACAAGGAGAGCGGGCCGATTCATCGTTATCCTATTCGCAATTCATCGAGGCGGTGAAGGCGGGTCAGGTGCAGCAGGTGATAATTGATGAGCATATTGTTAAAGGCAAAATGCAGGGTGGTCAGCTGTTTAGGGTTTACGCACCGACTGATGCCCATTTAATCGATGATTTATTGGCAAACAAGGTTGAGATTAAAGCGGTTCCTCCTGAGCAACCTTCTTTGTTGATGCAGTTGTTGGTTTCCTTTGGCCCTATGTTGCTGCTGATTGCCGTCTGGGTTTTCTTTATGCGGCAAATGCAGGGCGGCGGCGCGGGTGGTCGGGGTGCCATGAGCTTTGGCAAAAGTAAAGCGCGGATGTTGGAAGAAGACCAAATTAAAGTGACTTTTGCCGATGTTGCCGGTTGCGATGAAGCCAAAGAAGAAGTTGTCGAAATGGTCGATTTTCTTAAAGACCCGGCGAAATATCAAAAATTAGGCGGTAAAATTCCCAGGGGCGCCTTGATGATAGGCCCGCCGGGTACAGGCAAGACTTTGTTGGCGAGAGCTATTGCCGGGGAAGCCAAAGTGCCGTTTTTTACTATTTCCGGTTCCGATTTTGTGGAAATGTTCGTAGGTGTAGGCGCTTCCCGTGTGCGGGATATGTTCGAGCAAGCCAAAAAACATGCGCCTTGCATTATTTTTATTGACGAGATCGATGCGGTGGGTCGTCAGCGCGGGGCGGGTTTAGGTGGCGGCAATGATGAACGCGAACAGACTTTAAATCAGTTATTGGTTGAAATGGACGGTTTTGAAGGCAATGAAGGCATTATTGTCATCGCTGCAACCAATCGTCCCGATGTCTTGGATAAGGCTTTATTGCGTCCGGGTCGATTTGATCGTCAGGTTACAGTAGGCCTGCCTGATGTCAGGGGGCGCGAACAGATTCTTGACGTCCACATGAAAAAAGTGCCGATCGATGATGATGTCGAAATTAAATACATAGCCCAAGGGACGCCTGGGTTTTCAGGGGCCGATTTGGCTAATTTGATCAATGAGGCCGCTTTGTTTGCCGCCAGGATGAATAAGCGTGTCGTCAATATGTCCGATTTGGAAAAAGCCAAGGACAAATTAATCATGGGCGCTGAAAGGCACACTATGGTGATGGACGAGAAAGAAAAGAGAATGACGGCTTATCATGAAGCAGGTCATGCCATTGTCGGCAAGTTAGTGCCTGAGCATGATCCGGTTTATAAAGTCAGCATTATGCCCAGAGGCCGTGCGCTGGGTGTGACTATGTTTTTACCTGAACGGGATCAGTATAGCGCCAGCAAGCAAAAACTGGACAGTATGATTTCGAGTCTTTACGGCGGGCGTATCGCCGAGGAAGTGGTCTTTGGTTGGGAGCAGGTTAGTACAGGCGCTTCCAATGATATTGAGCGAGCCACGGAGTTGGCAAGAAACATGGTGACTAAATGGGGCTTATCCCAGCGTTTAGGGCCATTGTCATACAGTGAGGAGGAAGGCGAAGTGTTTCTGGGGCGTTCGGTGACGCAACATAAAACAGTCGCTGAAGAGACTTCTCATACGATTGATGAAGAGATACGCTCGTTTATTGACCGAAACTACGAACGCGCAGAACGATTGCTAAAAGAAAATATTGATATTCTGCATGCCATGGCATCAGCGTTAATGAAGTATGAGACAATTGACAAATTTCAAATCGAAGATTTGATGGCGCGTAAGCCAGTAAGAGATCCTCAAGGTTGGGATGATAAGCCGCCGCATGGAGATGTCAAAGTTGATGAAGTTAAGGGCAAGGATGACAAAAAAACCGAGAAGTCAATTGGTCAAACAGCGGAACAGGGCTAACACATTTGGCTGACACTAAAGGAGGGGCGGAATGCTCCTCCTTTTTTTATGCACTTTTACGAACTTTAGAGTCATGACAAGAAAATATTTTGGAACGGATGGCATCAGAGGGAAAGTAGGGGAGCCGCCTATAACGGCGGATTTTTTATTGAAACTGGGTTGGGCGGCAGGGCAGGTGTTTGCTAATGAAGGGCATGGCTTTGTTCTGGTTGGTAAAGATACGCGCATTTCGGGCTATATGTTTGAATCTGCGCTGGAAGCGGGATTGACCGCTGCAGGCATAGATACACATTTGTTAGGGCCTATGCCGACACCCGGCGTCGCTTATTTAACGCGTACCTTAAGGGCGCAGGCGGGTATCGTCATCAGCGCCTCGCATAACCCGTATTATGATAATGGCGTTAAGTTTTTTTCAGTGCAGGGTACCAAGCTACCTGATGATATAGAGCAAAAAATTGAATACTATATCGATTCGCCCATGACGACGGTAGAGTCTTCGAAATTGGGCAAAGCAAAACGTTTAGAGGATGCAGCGGGTCGCTATATTGAGTTTTGCAAGGCCAGTATTCCGACACGGTTTGATTTTAGCGGTCTTAAAATCGTCGTCGATTGCGCACATGGCGCAACTTATCATATTGCTCCGCATGTGTTTAGTGAAGTCGGTGCAGAAGTCATAGTCATAGGCGCTGAACCGAATGGACTTAATATTAATGATGAGTGCGGCGCAACCAAACCGGATTTGCTGGCGGCAACAGTATTGTCCCATCAGGCGGATATTGGTATTGCTTTGGATGGCGATGGTGACCGTCTGGTCATGGTGGATCATAAAGGCGAAATTGTTGATGGCGATGAGCTCATCTACATTATTGCAAAATCCAGATTAGCGGCAGGGCAGTTATTGGGGCCTGTAGTCGGTACATTAATGACCAATCTGGGCATGGAGCATGGGCTTAAGCAGTTGGGCATCAATTTGCTGAGAGCGAATGTAGGTGACCGCTATGTGCTGGAAATGATGAGTGAACATAAAAGTATTTTGGGCGGAGAAAATTCCGGTCATATTATTTGTCTGGATAAAACCACAACCGGCGATGGCATTATTGCCGCCTTGCAGGTCATGGCCCAAATGCATGATAGCGGCAAGACCTTGCACGAATTAAAATCCGGCATGCAAAAATACCCGCAAGTCCTGGTTAATGTCAAAACTGCTAAAAAAGTCAATCCGGATGATGACTTGGCGATACAAAAAGCCGTGCGTGCTGTAGAAGAAAAGCTCGGAGATAAGGGCAGGGTATTGCTGAGAGCCTCGGGTACAGAACCGCTCATCCGTGTTATGGTGGAAGGCGAGCATGCGGATTCGGTTAAAAATTATGCTCAGCAGTTGGCTGAAGAAGTTAAGAAAGCAATAGGTGCTTGAATTGGGAGCTATTAGCCTATATCATAAGCAGTTTGATTCTATGTGGGAGTAATGTTGATGCGTCGATCTCTGGTTGTCGGAAATTGGAAAATGAATGGAACTCGTGCGAGTGCGGAGTTGCTTGCAAAAGGCATTATTGCCGGGTTAGGGTCGGATCATGCGGATATCGCAGTCTGTGTGCCTTATGTTTACCTGCCTTATGTTGCCGAATTGGTTAAAGATACCGCGTTGGCATTGGGTGCGCAAAATGTCGCTGATCAGTCTTCAGGCGCGTATACCGGAGAAATTTCAGCTTCTATGCTGAAAGAAGTTGGTTGCACTTATGCCCTCGTAGGACACTCAGAAAGACGTAGTTATTACGGCGACACCAACGAATCAGTGGCGGCACGTTTTCGTCAGGCGCAAGAACAAAATATTATTCCAGTGTTGTGCGTAGGCGAAACACTGGAACAGCGTGAACAGGATCAAACCTTTGCGGTGATTAATGAGCAGCTGGACGCTGTTATTAATTTGGTCGGTATAGCCGCGTTCAGCGCAGCCGTGATTGCTTATGAACCCGTGTGGGCGATAGGCACCGGAAAAACAGCAAGCGATGAGCAGGCACAGGAAGTTCATCACTACATACGTCAGTATATTGCGGCTAAAGATCAGGTCATAGCCGATAAAATACAAATTTTATACGGCGGCAGCGCCAAGCCGGATAATGCAAAAGGTTTATTTGCCATGCCGGATATAGATGGCGGTTTAATAGGTGGGGCTTCGTTGGATGCGGAATCCTTTTTAAAGATTTATCATTCGATTTAAAACAGTTTAGACTTTCATGTATCAAGTAATTATCGTTATTCATGTGTTATTGGGATTAGGCATTATCGGCTTAATATTAATGCAGCAAGGTAAAGGAGCCGATGCCGGCGCAGCTTTTGGTACAGGTTCGGCGGGATCTGTTTTTGGAGCTCAAGGCGCGGCGTCATTTTTGTCCCGGGCCACAGCGATTCTGGCGACATTGTTTTTTATAACCAGCTTAGGGCTTGCCGTCATCAATGGGCACAAAGGCGTTGCTTTTGATCTCATGAGCACACCGGTCACTCAGCAAGATACATTAGGTCTTCCTGACGTAGATGGCGCAAAAAACGCAGGCACACCTTCGGTTAAGTCTGAAGAAGTACCCGCAGTACCAGAAGCTAATGCGAATAAACAGTCTGTTGAGCCAGTTAACGGTGCGCAAATAGAAAATACAGCAGTGCCTAAGGCAGAAGAAATCAAGACGGTTAAATAGCAAGCATTGTTGAACCTAGGGCATTTAAGACCTAGTAGCGTTACAGATTTAAAAGTTTATGCCGATGTGGTGAAATTGGTAGACACGCCATCTTGAGGGGGTGGTGACGCAAGTCGTGCCGGTTCAAATCCGGCCATCGGCACCAATACAGTTTATAGCATCTTGAGTAACGGTGCGTAAATGTGAATCAAAAGCCTGTTTTTACAGGCTTTTTTTATTTTGAGATTTACCATTTCATTTAAATTATTTAAAAACCCTTGGGCAAAGGGGGAAGACTTAAGTCGGACGGGCTTTTTATCCCGTCCGAAACTATTCCGTTGCGTTAACTATCCGTTTATTTGACCGATGGCAGGTTTTACTTCGGCGGCGAATAAGGATCGGATGTACCCATTGGGATGAGCGGATAGTGCTTTACGCTCTGCTCGAAAGTCCCTACGGTTTTCAACATCGGCCCTACCACCCATGTATCGACGGTAGGTGTCTCCTCACGCGGGTCAGTGTAGAGGTTGTAAATTGTCGGTACGGCGTTCTTTACTGGCGGCTCAAACATAGTGTCCTGCTTAATAAAGTGCATCTTCCAGTTGCGCCATTTGACGGCCGTCAGACGGTCGGCACACCAGATAGGAAAGCTTTCGCGTGCGGATTTTTCAGTTGCGTAGGTCGGGTTAGCGATAGCGTAACCCGACACATCGAAGCCCGTAAATGTCGGGTTACGGCTATCGCCTAACCCGACCTACTTGGCTGTTCCCGAGTCGTATCTTCCATCACAGCGGTGATTTTGTCGAGATCATCTTCCAAGAATATCGCGGGCGGAACCCGTCCCCGCTCCGCAGGACAAATCGTCCATCGCTTCGAACTCACATCTTGAAGCGTGTTATGCGACCTCGTCAAAGCCCGCAAAAGCTTCTGTTTGAGCGGAGTAATATTCACGACTTCACCCAGCCTCAGACATGTTGGAGTCCAGGACAGGCATCTGTTTTGAGGTTAGCATGGCCCGGAACCCGTCATGCTCTCGACTCTGAGAGCGGGCCATTAAGCCCAAAAGACAGCGAATACCCGCTGGCAAAAATGAAGAAAAGGTCATGGCAGTCATATCATTAATGTAAAAATTATAATTATGGTTTACTGTTTCATTAGTCAAGCGCTTTGTCACTATAGAATTTATTATAAATCTATTATTTATAAAGCCGTCAAGTTAATATATCAGCCTTATTAACAATGCTTTTTCGTCACGCTCTTTTCTAAAACCCTCTACAACCAAAAATTTAAACCATGACTGAAACACACAAAATTCGCGCGTTACTTTCCGCCTATCAATGCGGCCCTGGCATGGGGTCGGTATCTCAAATCGGTTGGGAGTGGTATCGGCGTTTAAATAAGCTTTGTCAGGTCACGTTATTGACTCATGTGCGCAATCGCACAACGCTGGAAGCCGCCGGTGTCTCTCTGGAAGATTCAAGCGTCATTTACATAGATACGGAATAGAGGATTTGAACCTCTGACCTCGGCCTCCGGAGGGTCAATAGATGCATCATGCTATATGGCTATAACACACATTAATTGTAACTTCTCATTTCCCACAGGTAGCCGCAGCCCGAATCAAATCAGGTAGCGGTTGAATGTTGTTTGTGCCCATCAGCCTATCTTTAAGATAATGCCAGAAGGAAATTTTGTGCTTTAGGCA
>Ga0182021_10004107_pt1 | contig 17056 bp, 18 predicted proteins | sample 612E3MmetaG_FD_120493 | JGI IMG/M metagenome (GOLD analysis project Ga0182021, IMG submission 120493) | Permafrost microbial communities from Stordalen Mire, Sweden - 612E3M metaG (Illumina Assembly) | ecosystem: Environmental > Terrestrial > Soil > Wetlands > Permafrost | place: Sweden...
TCCAAGCTGAATGTCGCGGGTTCGAGACCCGTCTCCCGCTCCAAAACCCCACTCCGAGCTGGGGCGACAGTCAGCCTGTTCGGGGCAGGTGGCTCGAAGGTCGCGCCCAAAGTGCAACAGCGCTCAGCTCTGACATTGGGCTTGTTCGCTGCGGTATCCGCGTACAGAAGGCCCGCGCTCCCAGTCGGCGGGGCCCCGACCACCTACGAGGCCGGGTCGCCCCTGGACCAGGCTCGCTGCATCTTCCGGTAGTCGATCACCTGGATCCCTTCCTCCCGGATCAGGTCCCGCGCCTCGGCTGACATAAGAAACTCGTAGTCGGTCTGGCGCTCGCGCCAGAGGGAGCCGATCGCCCGCGACTCCTCGTTGCCCAGGCTGGGGTGCACCGCCCACTCACTGAGGCCAACCGGGAGCTCGTGCAGCAGTCTGGCAAATCGGGCCGGCTTCCCATCGAGGTCGATACGGGTGCTGTCCATCAGCGGGTAATCGTCCACGGGTAGGCCTCGCGCTCTCAGCTTCTGGCGTCCTTGTTCGAGCCAGACCCGCACCGCCAGGCCGTACTCCTGCGCCAGCTCGACCGTCAGGTCGAGGATGTCTGCGCGTCCGCCATCGGCGAGAGAGTGAAAATCAAGGTGGGTTGGCGCCAGCCCGGCGTCGACTACCGCGTCGACTTGCGCGCGGAACTCGAGTTCCACCTCGTCGAGACGAGCCTTGGCGAGAAACTCGGACATCCCGTCCCAGCCGAACAGCTCGCCCGTTCCGTCGAGCAGCGACGGCACCTTCTCCCGGGCTGTCAGCGGCCGCCACCGATAGTGGGGGACATCGATGAGGAGCGTCAGGTGGATCCCGAACGGGATCTCCGGACGCTCGCGGAGCAGCTGCATCGCGTGCAAGGCCCACGGGCACGGCACCATCAGACTGCAAGACTTGGCGATTCCCTCTTCGATGGAGCGGATGACAGCCGCATTGACTGCGTGGTACATCCCGAAGTCATCACAGTTGATGATTAGTACACGGGCATCGGGAGGGAAGCCGAGCAGTTCACTCGACCGAACAAGGGGCTGGTGAGCTTCGGACGCAGAGGCGTGCTCTTCCATGCCCGGATTATGAAGCGCGTTGGCTTGCACGCCTTCCTGGCGGCCGGGCGGCTACGTCAGGCGGATAGGAGGCCCGGCGAGGCGGACGTGGAAACAGGCCGATCCATTCGCAGGCGATCCTTCAGCTTCAGGAATGGACGCTCGATCAGGACAAATGAGGCACATGCGATCGCAAACGAGAGCGGAATTACCACGAACCAGGGCATGCCCCACATGTTGACTATCTGGTGCCAGAGATACAGGCCGTAGCTGATCCGCCCCACAAATGCGAGCGGAGCCCACGCCAGGCGGACCGGACAGCCGGCCACCGACAGCGTGCTCACAATCACCGCGACGGGCAGGAAGATCACTGTATTGGCGGCTGTGGTCAACCACATCACAACACACAAGCCCGCGATGCCGAGCCAACCGGCAGTCTGCGGCAAACGGGTGCCCAGCAGCGCCACTACACAGCCCAACAGCAGCGCGTCGGCGTGGCAGTCCGTGCCTGCGACTAGGTGATCTCCCCCTCCGACACTGTCGGAGGCGACGACGAACCTCCAGGGCGTCACCGCGATCGCGACCAGGAGGACGACGATGGCAAATCGCGCAGAGCCCATCCGCAGTCCGATCAACAGAAGAGCCGGCCAGATGATGTAGAACTGCTCCTCGACCGCGAGCGACCAGGTGTGACCGAGGACGCCGAGCGACCAGCCGGCAACAGCGACCCAGTTGCTGACGTAGGTCAGGACACCCAGGAACACGACGCGATAGTCCGTCCCGAGCTGCCGCACGTTCTCCGGCATCAAGCCCGTCGCAACGATCAGGGCCACCGCAATGAGGACGACGGCAAGCGCGGGGAAGAGCCTGAGGGCCCGACGGTAGTAGAACGTCCGGATACTTACGCGGCCGGTCTTTGAGTGTTCGGCGAGCAACAGCGACGTGATGAGATAGCCGGAAAGGACGAAGAAGAGAGTCACGCCTGCCCCTCCTCCTCCATCGGCGAACCCGGGGATGCCGGCGTGAGCTCCGAGCACGAGGATGATCGCGATACCCCGCAATCCATCGAGTTCCGGGCGATGCTTCACGTCGACTCCACTCCCGCCTCTTGCCTTTCACCCCGTGGCGGGTGGATCACCTGTTCATCGGCCAGCCCGGCACGAGCATCGGCACGTGCGCGGCGTAGGCGTCGTAGGCGCTCCCGAAGTGGCGGGTCAGGAGCCGCTCCTCGGCCCTCGACCGAGCCACGAACGCCGGGACGAGCACGAGCCAGCACAGGGCCATCAGCGGGCTGAGGAGGGCAATCGCGCTGCCCGCCCACAGCAGCAGGATCGCCAGGTACATGGGGTGGCGAACCAGGCCGAACGCACCCTGGGTTATCAGAACAGTGTCCGTCCGAACCTCGGCGTCTGAGGCGAATTCGCGGCCCAGCGACCGGTATCCCCAGACGGAAAGGAACCCGGCAACCGCCAGCGGCGCGATCCCTACGACGACGACGGCCACGTGCGGCGGACCCGCCGGCGCCGGGATGGTGCCGATCATCGTCACGGCAGACGCCAGGCTGACGACAACGAAACCGATGATGCCGACATAGTTGACCAGAGCCAGGGGACCGGTCTCCCGTTCAACCGGGGTGGATCGGCGGCTCATGCGCTCGATCGCGAGGATGGCCAGCCCAAACGTCAGCAGCGACAGGGCGCATGCGATCACCACGACGCGTGCAGCGAGTTCCAATGTGGGTTCCATCCGGATCACTCCTCTCCGAATCCCTTGCGGGAACCTACACCGGTCCAACCCGGCGACGCGCGAAGTACGGCGCCCACAGCCCGATCCCCATGCCGAAGGCGGCGTGGCCGACAAGCATGATCCGACCGATGCGAGCCGCTTCGCCGGATCGGAGAACGAACCATCCGTAGCCCAGCGAGGGGTACAGGACCAAGAACGGCAGGGCCGCTGTCGCCATGCCGTATCGCGTGGCCCCGAGGAGGTTCGTTCTGCCGTTCTTGCGGCGCGGGAGCTGCAGGTATGCCTGCGTCAGGACGATCCCCGTGGCGTAGTGGGTCAGGATCCCTAGCGCGAACTCTCCGCGCTCTGCCGGCTCGTCCCTGATGTCACCGTGGCGCCACCGTCCGCGCAACAGGCCGGCCGCCCAGCGGCCGATCACGTCGGGGCCGATGGCACTGGAGCTGAAGGCGCCCCTGCCGTAGCGGTCGGCGGCGACCATGGCCAGATCCATAGACAATGTCGCCAGCACGCCCGCCGGGACGCCGACCGGAACACGCCGCGCTTGTCTGCGTTCGACCTCCATAGCCTCGGGATTATCCCTCGCCGGCGGTGGCTCAGGAAGGTGATACGAGCATCCGATCAGAGGACTGTCGCGCTCAGGCGGGAAGGCCCAGTTGATGGGCAAGCTCTCCCGCGAGGGTTGCGCACCGCGAGTCGGACACTGGCTCCTGAACCGACGGCCCTCCAGGTCCTCCCCGCGCTCCAGACCGCCTACGGCCGCTAAGCCAACTGGGCTATCGCCCGATCTCGGAGCCCAGGCCTAGACTGGCGAGCATGAGCCGAAATCAAGGGTCGCACCCTTCGGCCAGGCTGATCGTGATCGCCGTGCTGGCGATCTCCGCCCTTCCGGTCCTCAATCCGGTCGGCGCCTCGGCCGTCGGCCCCGCCACTCCCAATGTGGCTACTCCGCTCCCGGCCTTGCCTCAGGGCTGGCCCTCCACCCATCTCGAGGTCGGCTTGACCGATTCCCCGGGAGGAGCCTCCTCCCTCCACGCCAGCGGCGGCTACAAGTTCCGCTACCAGTACCTCTGCGGCGGCGTGAACACGGGAACCGGCTGGGCAACCTGGAACGCCGGCGCGAAGTTCGCGGACTACTACGTCGATGAGTCGGTTGCGGCAGGCATCACGCCCGTCTTCATCTACTACCAGCTTCTGCAATCCAGTCCGGCTGGGGGCGACGAGGGCACCGCCGATCGATCGAACCTCAAGAACAACTCGACTATGAGCTCGTACTGGTCGGACGTCACCCTCCTGTTCACGCACATGGGCGCCTACTCGTCGAAGGTCGTCGTCGATATCGAACCCGATCTGTGGGGCTACATCCAGCAAGCCTCCACCGGCGACAACGGCGCATCGGTGCAGGCATCTGTCGCGAGCAGCGGCAACCCCGACCTGGCAGGCCTGCCGAACAACGCAGCCGGCTTCGCTCAGGCCTTCGTCCGTCTCCGCGACAGGTACGCTCCGAACGTCATTCTCGGCTACGAGCTGAGCATGTGGGGGACGATGACCGACCCGCTCTATCAGAACATCCCGCTGTCCCAGATAGACGCGCTTGCCGCCCGCTCGACGGCCTTCCAGCAGTCGCTCGGCGCTCAATTCGACCTCGTCTTCACCGACCCGGCGGATCGAGACGCCGCCTTCGACCAGATCATTAACGGCGATGGAGGGGCGAGCTGGTGGGACGCGACCGACTATCAGCGCTTCGACCAGTACGTAGGCGATTTCGTTCGTGGTGTCGGGCTGCGCATGGTGCTCTGGCAGACGCCCATCGGCAATACGAAGATGCGGGCCATGAACAACACCTGGGGCCACTACCAGGACAACCATGTCGAGTGGTGGTTCGATGACGCGACCGGCACTCATCTGTCGACGACCATTGCAGCCGGCGTGGTGGCGATCCTCTTCGGTGGCGGCGCGGACGGCACGACCGCCGCATCCGACGCGATGGGCGACGGCGCGACGAACCCGTCGCCCATCAACGGCAACAACCTGGCCTCGTACAGCGCGGACGACGACGGCGGATACCTCCGCCATCAGGTCAACGCCTACTACGGCGGGGGATCTCTCTCCCTGCCGGGCTCTGGGTCGACGACCTATGCCGCCGCCACATACCACGCCCTCACCCCGACCCGCCTCCTCGACACCCGTAGCGGCACCGGTCTGTCCGGTGCCTTCAGCTCGCACGTGGCGCGTACCTTCCAGGTCACAGGCGCGGTCGTACCGGCCGGAACCACCGCCGTGACCGGCAACCTGACGGTCACCCAGCAGACCAGCGCAGGGTTCCTGTTCATCGGTCCTGTGGCGATGAACAACCCGACCAGCTCGACTCTCAACTTCCCCCTCGGTGACGATCGGGCCAACGGAGTCACGGTGGCTCTGGGTGCTGGCGGGACCCTCTCGGTCACCTATGCTGCCTCGACTCGTGGTCCCACCGCGCAGGTGATCTTCGATGTCACCGGCTACTTCACACCCGATACGAGTGGTGCTACCTACATACCGCTCACTCCGACTCGTCTTCTCGATACCCGCAACGGCACGGGTCTGGCCGGTGCCTTCAGCTCGCACGTGGCTCGGACGTTCCAGGTCAGCGGTGGCGCCATACCGGCCAATGCGACGGCCGTGACCGGCAACCTGACCGTGACCCAGCAGACCAGCGCCGGGTTCCTGTTCATCGGTCCTGTGGCCATGAACAACCCGACCAGCTCGACTCTGAACTTCCCTCTCGGTGACGACCGGGCCAACGGAGTCACCGTGGCTCTGGGTGCTGGCGGGACCCTGTCGGTCACCTATGCCGCGGCGACCTTCGGTCCCACGGCCCAGGTGATCTTCGATGTCACCGGCTACTTCACGCCCGATGCCGGCGGCGCCAGGTACGTGGCGCTCGACCCGACGCGCCTCCTCGACACACGCAGCAACTCAGGTCTCTCCGGTCCCTCGGCATCTCATTTGGCGCGGACATTCCAGGTCACGGGCGGAGTCGTACCCGCCAATGCGACGGCCGTGACCGGCAACCTGACCGTGACCCAGCAGACCAGCGCAGGGTTCCTGTACATCGGTCCTGTGGCGATGAACAACCCGACCAGCTCGACCCTGAACTTTCCGGTTGGTGACGATCGAGCCAACGCGGTCACCGTGGCTCTGGGTGCCGGAGGCACACTCAGCGTCACCTATGCCGCAGGCACCCTGGGTCCCACCGCGCAGGTGATCTTCGATGTCACCGGCTACTTCACGCCGTAGGTTGAGCGGCGAGGCACGTGTCATCGCGGGCGAGCCATGGCCCGGGTTCGTAAGGGAGTGGTGACTGCCCGGCCCTCGGCTCACCCAAAAGCTCCTGCCCGGCCCTACCGCGCGAGTTGCCGCATCGCCTCGGCCGGCGTGATGAGCGGGCGAACCTCCGTCTCCGAGTAGTACGGCTTCCATGCTGAGAAGACCGTCTCGAACTCCGCTCGGTCCCGCGTCTCCCAGACGCTGAACCCGACGGCCGGGTCGTCCGCGAGGCAGTAGGTTTCGCCCCGAATGAAGCTCCTGTCGAGCGATCCATCGCGCAGCTTCGCGCCAAACTCAGCCATCCTTGCGACATCGACCCGCACCCTGACCTGGAAGTACACCGCTGCCTCCCGTCCCGCGGGCCACAGCGTCGGGTCGTTCGACTCCGCCGCGGGCGCGCGTACGTACCCTTGGATACGCCTCGGGGGGATTCATTTCACTCGGTCGAGAAGATGGCGTACCGACCGCTCTTGATGAGACCCGCGATGGCGGCCTCGGGCTGGGGAAGGGACCGATACAGCTCCACCTCGTCCGAGAATCGCCGCACCTCTTCCCGGATCAGGTTGAGACCAAGCTCGGGCCGGTAGCTCTCGATCAGGTCGTGCCGCAACGAGAAGTCGATCATGTTGACACAGGAGCACGTGCTTCCTCCCAGAAGCGAGCAGTTACGGCAGAGGAACGCGCGCATCCTCGAGCGCGCCCGCGACAGCAGTATCCGGACGGCGTTGTCGCTCTTGCCCATGATTTGGCCGACATCGGCGATCGGCACGTCGTTCAGCAGGTGGAGCACGAAGACGCAACGCTGGGAGAAAGGCAGGCATTGCAGGAGGCCGACGAGACATCCTTCCTTGACCTCGTCGACGTAGAGACGTCGCTCGACTTCCGAGTGGGAAGGCGAAGGCTCCACGGCGTACTCCTCGATGACCGCCTCGAAGTCCTCGAACCTCCTGGCTCTGGATCCCTGCAGCTTCTTCAGGCACAGGTTCCTGGTGATGGACAGTAGCCAGGTGAGTGGTGCGCTCTCGCCGCGGAACGACCCGGCTCGGGCGAGGGCTGTGGCGAAGGCGTCCTGCGCGACATCCAGGGCGGCCTCCCGGTCGCCGAGCATCCGCAGGGCGAAGGCGTATACGCGCGGAAGAGATTCCGTGTACAGGCGCTCGAGGTCGAGACGCGAATTGGGCTCGGCGGCGATTGGCTCGGTTGTCACGACGGCAAGGATAGGATCGCTGCTGGGACTCGCCAAATCACCCTTAGCCACGGGACCCCACTCCGAGCCGCGGCGCGGTCAGACAGTTCTAAGTGCCGAGGCTTGTAGTCGCCCTCTATCCGGGCGGCTCGCACGACACGAAGATCCGTCTCCCGCCCCAGATTAGCCGCGATTGCCCCTGGCTTTGCCCACCGAGTCCTGGACGTTGCCGAGGCCTTCCTGAGCTCGGCCCTGGATCTGCTGGGTCCTGCCCTTGAGCTCCTGCTCCTTGTTGCCGGTTAGCTTGCCGACGCCTTCGTTGATCTTGCCCTTGGTCTTGCTAACGGCGCCCTTGGCATGCTGGTCGGTCATCGCTCTGTTCCTCCTGCTGTGCAACCGGCTGCCGGGAAAGGCAGGATCGGTCCCGACGGGGAGACCGATCCTGCTTGGTATGGACGGAACCTGACAGGTGCCTGACGGCACCCGGGAGGATCAGCGCCAGCTGTACCCGCCACGACGCGAGCCCAGGTTTCCGACGACGAAGATCACGATGAGCGCTCCGACAACGGCGACGATGATGCTTGTGGTATTGATCCCGGTCACGTCAGCGATCTTGAGGAGATCAGCGGCCACCCAACCACCGACGATGGCGCCCACGATCCCGAGCACGACCATCATCACCAGGCCCTCACGAGATCCGGTAAGGAAGCTGGCGATGAAGCCGGCGACCGCGCCGACGACGAGCCACGCGAGGAGCGTCATATTGGGAATATCTAGCACGGTAGTCCTTCTTTCTTGGCCGGCACCAGCCGAAACTGGGCCAACGTACTCGGCGGCCTGGGTCAGGCGAGAGAGGAAGGGCCATGCGCCGCATGCCTGGGAGCCCACCATCTCTCCTGAACTATGCGCAGTATATGGTATGCGATGGACTATGTCAACCCGAACAGCTGGCTCGGAGGGGCCGCACGTCCGTTGGCGTCGGCTCGCCTGTTCGGCCGAGCCATTCGATCGCTCTCGGATCCTGCCAGGCGCCTGCAGCCCGTTCATCCGGCGTGAGTGAACAGAAGGTGCAGTTCCATGATCCCGTGGTCGTTGACCGACACGACCGCGAAGGAGCTGGGCCCCTGGAAGCCGTAGTCACCGAAGACGATCGGGATCGAGCCGGCCACGGGGTCGCCTCGGGCCTGTCGAACGCTGAAATAGGCGGCCGCCTGGGATTGGCCGAGGAGATGGTGAAGCACTACATGACCAGCATCCTGGGCAAGCTCGGGGTGGCGAGCCGCGTCGAAGCCGCGCTGCTGGCCTACAAGGCCGGGCTGGCATCAGGCAAGGGTGGTCCCACCGAGGATTGACGGCGGGGGAGGGCGCAGACCCGAATCTAGCTCTTCTTCTCCAGGTGGCCTCCGAAGCCGAAGCGCATCGCCGAAAGCACCTTGTCGCCGAAGTCGGCCTCTCCACGAGACGAAAACCGCGAGTACAGCGCGGTCGTCAGAACCGGGGCCGGCGCGCCGACGTCGATGGCCGCGATGCTCGTCCAGCGGCCCTCGCCCGAGTCGGAAACTTGGCCGGAGAAGTCCGCCAGGTCCGAGCTCTGGAGCAGAGCCTGGGCCGTGAGGTCCAACAACCAGGATGCGATGACGCTGCCCCGGCGCCAGACCTCCGTGACGGCCGGCAGGTCGAGGCTGTACAGGTAGAGTTCCGGCTCGCGCAGAGGCGTCGTCTCGGCGTCGATCTCGCGCTCGTTCAGCCCCGCTCCGGCATGGTGGAGGATGTTGAGGCCCTCGGCGTAGGCCGCCATCACGCCGTACTCGATGCCGTTATGGACCATCTTGACGAAGTGACCGGCGCCCACCGGTCCGCAGTGCAGATAGCCCTGCTCGGCCTTGTCCGGCTCGCCTTCGCGGCCGGGAGTGCGCGGGGCCGCGGCGACTCCCGGCGCTAGCGCCTTGAACAGCGGGTCAAGGCGTGCCACCGCGTCGTCGGGCCCCCCGATCATCAGGCAGTAGCCCCGCTCGAGGCCCCATACGCCGCCGCTGGTCCCGCAGTCGAGATAGCGGATCCCGGCCGGCTCGAACTTCTTCGAGCGCCGGATGTCGTCGCGATAGTAGGAGTTGCCGCCATCGATCACGATGTCGCCGGCCGCCAGCAGGGGCTTGAGTTGGTCGAGAGTGCTGTCGACCGAAGCCGCCGGAACCATCAGCCATAGGATCCGCGGCTTCTCGAGCTTCGCCACGAGATCTGCCAGCGAACTGGCGCCACCCGAAATCGCGCCGTCGGCCACGAGTCCGTCGACCGTCGCCTTGGTCCGCGCGTATCCGAAGACGGTGTGGCCGTGCTGCACCCAGCGCCGTGAGATGTTGGCGCCCATGCGCCCCAGTCCAACGAGTCCGACTTGCACGGAACCTTCCTCCTGATGTCGTGTCTGGTCAGAGAATGATGCAGGTCAGCGAATCGTGCGGGCCCGACTGAACCTCGGCGCCCGCGACTCAGGGACGGGACTCACGAAGTCGCGCCAGGATGTCGGCGACGATCTCCGGTGGGGGTCGTTGTGCGGCGATCGCGGCGCCGGGCTCGTCTTGCTCCAGCGGCTCCAGGGTCTCGAGCTGGCTGGCGAGGAGCGCGGCGGGCATGTAGTGGTCGCGGCGGCGTTCGAGGCGGTGGGCGATGACGGCCGGCTCGGCGATCAGGTGGGCGAACCAGACTGACGGATGACCGCACCGCAGTCTGTCCCGATATGCTCGCCGCAGAGCCGAGCAGGTGAGAAGCGCAGGCTCCCCGGCGCGCTCGCGTTCGGCGATCCACGATGCGAGCGCCTCCAGCCAGGGCCACCGGTCCTCGTCACCGAGCGGCGTGCCTGAGCGCATCTTGGCCACGTTGGCCGGCGAGTGGAATTCGTCCGCTTCGGCAGCGGCCCAGCCGAGCTCGCCGGCAAGCGCTCGCAGGACGGTGGACTTGCCGGCGCCGGAGACGCCCATGACGACGATCGTGGTGGTGGGCGAAGGGTTGCCGGGATCACTCATCTCGAGTTCGAGCCAGCCCCGCCGCGCGATCCAGCACTGTCCGGACGGGAAGCCCGAGTCGCTCGGCCGCGGCCGCCGCGTCGGCGTATTCCGCCTGCACCGTCACCGGCCGCCCGTCGAGCAGGCCGCGCTTGACGCGAACGTCGCAGCCGTCCACCGAGACGACGACCTCGTCGCGGGGCAGCGCCCGGCGGCTCACCGGCCGCAGCCGAACCCCGAGCGTGGTCGACGAGGTGAAGAGCACCCGAGTGGCGGCGTCGACGATCTCGTCGCTGATCAAGGCAGTGACCACGTGGCCGGGCCGGCCCTTGCGCATGACCACCGGCGTCAGCCAGGCGTCGGCGGCGCCCGCCTCGACGAGTGAGTCGAGGACCGCGGGCCACAGCCGCGGATCCAGGTCGTCGACCGTCGCCTCGAGCTCGAACAGGTCGTTCTGACGCCACGGCGCGCCGGCCGGCCCGAGGGCGGTGCCGAGGACGATCCGCAGGACGTTGGCCCGACCGGGGGGGTCCGCCGTGCCGGCGCCTACGCCCACGGAGTCGATGCGCATGGGCGGCAGCGCTCCCCACTCCGCGGCAACGGTCGCCAGCAGCGCGGCGCCGGTCGGCGTGCACAGCTCCCCATCGCCGCCCGACGCAACGGGCGCCCCGCGGCCGGCGAGGATGGCCAGGACGGCCGGCACCGGAACCGGAAGCGGGCCGTGCGCCGTGTCGATGCTCCCGGATCCCAGGCCGATCGAGCCCACCACGACCCGCGCAGCAGGATCGAGCAGGCCGAGCGAGTCGAGCGCCGCGGCGGTGCCGACGACGTCGGCGAGCGAGTCGAGCGCGCCGACCTCGTGCAGGTGAATCCGTTCCAGGTCCTCGCCGTGGACGGCGGCCTCGGCCGTGCCCAGCACCCTGAACACATCGCCCGCGAATGAGGCCACCGCCGGTGCGAGCGTCGCCCGTTCGACGAGGCCGAGCACGTCGGCGACAGTGCGGGGCACCGCAACGTCGCGGACCTCCACCTCGGCTTTCGTGGCCCGAAGCCCGTGGCGGCGGACCTGGTGCGGCCGAATCTCGATCGGCTCCACGCCCAGCGACCCGACGGCCGCGGCCACCGCCTCGAGCGGCGCGCCGACGTCGAGGAGCGCGCCCAACAGCATGTCGCCCGACGCGCCGCCCGAGGCATCGATCCACGCGCATGCGCCGCGCTGTGTCACTGGCATCTCCTGGTATAAGGTCACATCAGGACCGATGGCCAGCCGAGTCTGACACAAGCTCGCTGATCCGGGCAGGTCACCGGGGTATTGGAGGGACTGTCTTGAACCACGTCCTTGTCGCTCCCGACCAGGATGGCGACCTCATCGGACTGACCGTGGCCGATCTCTCCACGGGCGAGCGGTTCGAGAGCGCCAGCAACCTGGAAACGGTAGTCGTCGTGCTCGGCGGTGTCGTCGAGGTCGTGGCGAACGGCGTCTCTCTCGGATCTGCCGGCGGGCGACCCTCGGTCTTCGAGGGTCCCGGTCATGCCGTCTATGCTCCGCCAGGTACGGCTCTGAGATTGACGGCCACGCGACCGGCTCAGCTCGCCGTCGCTACGGCGCCGGCCGGCGCAGGCGCGGCATCGGCGGCGCGCGTCATCGGGCCTGGCGATCAGCGTCTGGCCGAGGCCGGCAGGGGCAATTGGGCTCGCAGCGTCCGAACCATCCTCGGTCCCGAGCATGCGGCAGGGCGGCTGCTCGTAGGCGAAACCATCAACCCGCCCGGCAACTGGTCGTCGTATCCGCCGCACAAGCACGATCGCCAGGCCCCTCCGGACGAGGTGCGACTCGAGGAGGTCTACCTTTTCAAGATAGACCCGCCCGGAGGGTTCGGCGTTCAGGTCCGTTACGACGACGACGGCACCGAGGCGTTCACGGTCCGCGACGGCGACGTCGCCGTCATCCGCAGCGGCTACCATCCGGTCGTGGCCGCGCCGGGCTACTCGCTCTACTACCTGTGGGTCATGGCCGGCGACGGGCGCCAGATGATCCCCCATTTCGACCCGGCTCACGCCTGGGTCCAGGAGTCCCAGTGATGGCTGCACGCGACTCGACGCCCGCCGGCACGGACCTCTTCGATCTGACCGGCCGCCTTGCCGCCGTAGTCGGCGGCGCCGGCGTCCTGGGCGGTACGGTTTGCCACGGCTTCGGCGATGCGGGCGCCGCGATCGCGGTCCTGGATCGCTCGCAGGAGCGCGCCGACGAGCTCGTTGCCGCCCTCACGGCGAAGGGCGTTCGGGCCGCCGCCTTCGTACTGGATGCTTCCGATCGGGCGTCGGTCCAGGCCGCCCAGAAGGAGATCGAGGCTAAGCTCGGTCCCGTCGACATCCTCGTCAACGCCGTCGGGATCAACAGCGGGACACCGTTCTTCGAGCTGGACCTGGAGGAGTGGCACCGCGTCCTGGACACGAACCTGACCTCGTGCCTGCTGGCCTGCCAGATCTTCGGCAAGGCGATGGTCGATCGCGGCGCCGGCGGCTCGATCATCAACTTCTCCTCGACCTCGTCGGAGGTGCCGCTCTCGCGCGTCCTCACCTACTCGGTGTCCAAGGCGGGGATCAACATCCTGACTCGCTACCTGGCTCGCGAGCTGGCGCCCCACAAGATCCGCGTCAACGCCATCGTGCCCGGGTTCTTCCCGGCCGAGCAGAACCGCAAGCTGCTCGACGACGCCCGCATCGAGGCGATCCTTCGACACACTCCCGCCGGCCGGCTCGGTGAGGCGGAGGAGCTGGTCGGGACGATGATCTGGCTTGCCTCAGAGCGCGCTTCGGGATTCGTGACCGGGGCGCTCATCCGCGTGGACGGTGGCTTCAGCGCGATGACGATCTGAGGTTCGGCAGCCTCGTCAGCCTGCGCGGCCCCTGGCGATGAGAGCTCCGACCGCGCCGGCCCCCACGCCGTCGTCGATGCCGACGACCGCCACTCCGGGGGCGCACGATGAGAGCATCGCCAGCAGGGCGCTCAATCCGCCGAACGAGGCGCCGTAGCCCACGCTCGTCGGGCAAGCGATGACCGGGACGCGGGCCAGACCGCCGACGACGCTCGCCAGGGCCGCGTCCATGCCGGCAACCACCACGATCGCGTCCGCCCGCTCGATCTCGGGCAGCTCGCCGATGAGCCGGTGGAGACCGGCCACGCCGACGTCGGCGACCATTCGGACCTCGGTTCCCAGGAGCGAGGCGACCGTCTCCGCCTCCTCCGCCACAGGCAGGTCCGAGGTTCCCGCGGTGAGCACGAGCAGCCGGCCGCGGCTTTCCGGAATAGCGCGCGGGATGGCCAGCAACCCGGGACGTTCGCGCCAGATCGTCTCCAGGCCGCGCTCCCCGGCAAGGGCACGGATGGCGGCAGCTTCTTGGGCCGCGGCCCGGGTCACGACGACGCTTGATTCGTCGTGGTCGAGCTGGGCCTCGATGATCGCGAGCAGCTGATCCCTGGTCTTGCCCGGCGCGTAGACGAACTCCACGACACCCTGACGAAGGCTCCGATGGTGATCCACCCGGGCAAAGCCGAGGTCGCTGAACGGCAGACGGCGCAACGACTCGAGCGCCGCCTCGACCGGGACGCTGCCTTCGGCCACGCCTCTCAGCAGCTCCGCCAACGCCGCGGTGTAACCGTCTCGGGCTGAGCCCGTCGACGGCTCTCTCTCATCCGTAGGCATTCTGGCTGTCTCCCGCGCCGGTTCCCGCGTATTCCGCCGGCGACCAGCTCTCGAACCCAAGCTCGACCAGATGGGCCCGAACGTCCGCCGACCGGCTTCGCAGGTTCTCCAGATCGCCGAGCTCGACTTCTACCCGGGCATGGCTGCCGAAGTCGCGGACGCGCACCTGGCGAAAGCCGAGGCCTCTTAGAGCGAGCTCGGCCGCCTCGACCCGTCGCAGCCGCTCGGCCGTGATGAGTTCCCCAAAGGGGATGCGGCTGGCCAGGCACGCCGAGGCGGGACGGTCCCAGCCGTCGACGCCTATCGAGCGTGCCAGGGCGCGCAGCTGCTCCTTGTCGATCCCGGCTTCGGCCAGAGGCGAGCGCACGCCCAGCTCGGACGCGGCCGTCATGCCGGGCCGGTCGGCCCGCCGGGTATCCGAAGCGTTCGTGCCGTCGACAACCCAGGCGTAACCCTCGGCCTGCGCAATCGCCGCGGCGGCGCCGTACACCTCGAGCTTGCAGTAGTAGCAGCGTGACCGTGGGTTGCGGGCGTAGCGAGGGTCGTCGAGTTCCTTGGTGGCGATGGTTCGCCAACGTGCGCCGTGGCGGCCCGCCTCAACTGCCGCCGCCGCCGCGTCGGCGCGATCCCAGGCCGGCACCGCGGCCGAATCGCCGGTGAGGGCCAGGCAACGCTCGCCCAGGATCTGAGACGCAACCGCGAGCAAGAAGCTCGAGTCGATCCCGCCCGAGAGCGCGAGGACGCACGAGTCCAGGCCATCGACGATCTCGAGCAGTTTCTCGAAGCGTTCGATCGCGACGGGGTCGTTCGCGGCCGGCCCGCTTCGAACCAGCTCCATCAGGGCTCGTCGCGGCGAATCGGAGGTCGTGCGGGCCCGGTCAGTCGCCGGCATGTCGAGAGGCAAGCGGCCACCGGCCATGGGGCTGTGGTGTGGGCATCGGCCACCTGACGATACAACCTATCCGCCGACCGCGCGCCCGGAGTTCGGAGGCGGCGGTGGCTGCCGCCCGGTGTAGAGTGGAGGTGCCGCCCGCCGATCGCGCCGCGGCGTAAACGAGACCCGGTACCGGACCGCTTGCAGCTCCCTGGAGGCAGGCCCCCTCGATGCACCACGAGAAGGCCCACCGCGCCGCGCTCATGCCCGAAGCGCTTACCGACCCGCCTTCCCCCGCCGCCTCAGCCTCGCCGCCGCCCTTCGACCCGCGTGAGCCCTTCGCCGAATTCACGACGGGCAAGCTGCCGCCGTGGGCCCTCGTCCGCCAGCGCATGGATCCGGCCGAGGTGGCCGATGTCGCCGCGGCCGTCAAGGCGGCACTCGATTCCGTCCGAGATGCGATCGCGCCCGGCTCGCGGGTCTGCCTGGCGGTGGGCAGTCGCGGCATAGACAGGATCGATGAGGTCGTTCGGGCAGCCGTTTCGTGGGCCCGCTCCGCGGGCGCCGAGGTCTTCGTCGTGCCGGCAATGGGCAGCCACGGCGGCGCCTCCCCGGAGGGCCAGCTCGAGGTACTCGCCTCCTACGGCATGACCCCGGAATCGATCGGCTGCGAGATCCGATCCAGCATGGATACGGTGGAGCTGGGCGAGGTCCGCCCCGGCGTGCCGGTCTTCGTCGACCGCAACGCCCTCGAAGGCGCCGACGTGATCGTCCCGATCAACCGCGTCAAGCCGCACACGGACTTCACCGGCGAGGTCGAGAGCGGCCTCATGAAGATGATCGCCATCGGCCTCGGCAAGCAGCGGGGCGCCGACACATTCCACCGCCAGGGCTTCGACACCTTCCATGAGCTCATCCCGGCGGTCGCCGAGCTCACCCTCTCGAGAGTGAAGATCCCGTTCGGCCTGGCGCTCGTCGAGAACGGCTACGCCAGGTTGTGGCGAATCGAGGCGGTGCCGCGCGACCGGATCTGGGACCGGGAACGGGAGCTGCTGGCGATGGCCCGAGATCGCATGGCCAGGCTGCCCCTCGGCAGCATCGATGTGCTCGTGCTCGACTACATCGGCAAGGACGTCAGCGGCCTGGGGATGGATTCCAATGTCGTGGGCCGCTACTACAAGGGGCCAACCGGTGTCGGCCCGAGCATCCAGAGGATCGTCGTCCGCGATCTGACCGCCGCGACCGAGGGCAACGCCGTCGGTATCGGCATGGCCGACGTGGTACTGCGGCGTGCGGTCGAAAAGATGGACGCCCACAAGACGTACATGAATTCCATCACTGCCAAGACTCCGGAGGGCGCGCGCGTCCCGCTGACCGTGGACACGGACCGCCAGGCGCTCTCCGTCGCCGTCGCCAGCTGCATCAAAATCGCGCCGCCCGATGCCCGGATCGTCAGGATCCGCGACACCAAGCATCTCGGGCTGCTCTACGTCAGCCAGGCGGCGATCGAGGAGGTGCTTGCGACGGGGCTCTGCGAGATCGTTCGGCCGCTCGAGGAGATCGAGTTCGACCGCGACGGGATGCTCGCCTCATCCATGGAGTAGGGAAGGGGCTCGCGCGGAACGGGAGCTGGCCCGGGATCCAGTCCGCGGCGCCGCATTCTCGGAGCAGCCACGCGCCGTCGAGGTTCCGCGAGGTCGCATCAACGGTCCCAGTGCCTGGGGGTAGCGACCGGCCTGTCAGAAGGACGGGGTGCGACCCCAAATCCTCCTCCTCGCCAGTCCCTGCCGTCAATTGGACAGCTGCCCACTTTGACGGCGGACCCCCAAAAGGTGAATCCTGTTCGCAACTTCGGTGCAGCGCCCGAAACTTTCGAAGTGGGCCGTTCAGGCAAACCGTCACGGGGAGTCTTGGGATGATACGTAGAGCTTCGATTGGGTCCAACCTCTTTGCGATCGCCGCCGTGCTCGGTTTGGTGGCACCTATCGCCTTGATCGCACCGCCCGTCGTACAAGGCGCGAACTCCGTCGTATCAAGCATCAACTTCAACGACTCAACCCTGGGCACCTGGTCCCAGAGCGGAAGCCCGACCCTGAGCTACGTCGACGACGGCAGTGGCGGCATGGCGCTGAGCATCCTGCGCGCCCAGGACTACGAAGGCA
>Ga0182021_10004108_pt1 | contig 17055 bp, 16 predicted proteins | sample 612E3MmetaG_FD_120493 | JGI IMG/M metagenome (GOLD analysis project Ga0182021, IMG submission 120493) | Permafrost microbial communities from Stordalen Mire, Sweden - 612E3M metaG (Illumina Assembly) | ecosystem: Environmental > Terrestrial > Soil > Wetlands > Permafrost | place: Sweden...
ACGGAGAGGTGGCCGAGAGGCCGAAGGCGGCGGTTTGCTAAACCGTTATACGGGCGAAAACCTGTATCGTGAGTTCGAATCTCACCCTCTCCGCCAAGACGAAAGTCGTGACGGATAGCACCCTGCAGCCTCCGGCAGAAGACGAGGCCGAGTTCGGCAGCCTGCGCAAGCGGGTGGCTGAGCTTGAGCTTGCGCTGAGCGAGCGCAAGGCCCTGGAGGCGAGCTTCCGCGGCTTTCTGCAGATGCGCAGCGTGGGGGTCGTCCGCTACGACGGCGATCCCAAGTTGCCCATCGATTGGCCGGAGCGTAAGCAGGCCGAGTGGCTGCTGGACCACGCCGTGGTGGCCGAGTGCAACGACGCCTACGCGCGGATGTACGGCCTGGAGCGCGCCGAGGAAATAATCGGCGCGCCCATGGTTGGCAACATGGCCGGTCCCCGAGAAAAGAAGATCGCGAGCCTGATCGACTTCATTCGTGCCGGTTACCGGGTCACGGATTTCGAGATCCTCGACGTGGATCGCCGCGGTCGCAAGATGTGGACGTCGAACACCATCACGGGCGTCATCGAAAATGGCCAGCTCATCTTCGCCTGGGGCATGCAGCGTGATGTGACGGCCGAGAAGGAGCAACTCGCGGCTCTGCAGCGACGCGAGTCGGAGATCCACCGGCGCGCGAAGCAACTAGCGGGCGAAGTCGCCCTGCAAAAGCAGTTTGCCGAAAACATCCTACGCAGTATTGCTGACGGCGTATTCACCATCGACACGCAGCACCGGATCACGTCCTGGAATCCCGGGGCCGAAGCCATCACCGGCCTGCCGGCGATCCAGGTCATTGGCAGGACTTGCGGGGAGGTCTTGCACGCCGACCTGTGCGAGGGCCGACCATTGTGTGACAGCGCCGGCTGTCCCGCGGACCGCGCTTGCGCCAGCCGGCGACCCTTGCCGCCCCTCGAGGTCACGCATTGCTATCAGGGCGGACGCCAGCTGGTCACGGCGCTTTCAGCGGCGCCGCTTCTGGACGACCGGGGTGAGCCGACCGGTGCGGTGTGCGTGTTTCGCGACGTAAGTCGCGAGCGAGAGTTGCTGACCAGCATCCAGAGGGCTCACGAGAGCAAGAGCCTGTTTCTCGCCAGCATGTCGCACGAGATCCGCACACCCATGAACGCCATCCTCGGTTTCTCGCAGCTCCTGCTCAAGGATCGCGCGTTGGGTCCCACCCAGCGCCAGCATCTGGACACCATCGTGCGCAGTGGACAGCACCTGCTGGCGGTCATCAACGATATTTTGGACATGTCCAAGATCGAAGCTGGCCACGCCGAGTTGAGCATCGCTGTCTTCGATCTGCGCGACCTGGTTTCGGACTTGGCCGCCATCTTCCGTCTGCGGACCAACGCCAAGGGCCTGCTGTTTCGGGTGGAGATGGCCGAAGATGTCCCCTTCGTGGTGCGGGGTGACGGGCACAAGTTGCGCCAGATTTTCACCAACCTGCTCAGCAACGCCATCAAGTTCACCGAACGCGGCCAGGTGATCTGGCGGCTGCGCAGCCAGCGTCTTCCCGATGCGGCGTGGCGCCTGCTGGTGGATGTGGAAGACACTGGGACGGGTATTCCGGCCGCAGACCTTGGGCGGATCTTCGACGCTTTCGTCCAGACCGCAGCCGGCGCCCGCACGGGCGGCGGCGCTGGCCTGGGCCTGGCCATCACTCGAGAATTCGTGCGCCTCATGGGGGGAAGTATCAGCATCGATAGTCAGGTGGAAAAAGGGAGTTGTTTCCACGTCGCCGTCCGCTTGGAGGAAGGCGACGTCGCCCTGGCGGCTGGCCGAGGGTCGGCGCGACGGGTGGTGGGGATTCGATCCGGGCAGGCGGTTTTTCGTGTCTTGCTGGCCGGTGAGGCAGGCGACGCGCCCGAGCCGCTGGCCCCGATCTTGGCTTCGGTGGGGTTCGAGACAAGACAGGCAGTTCTGGTGGACGAGGTCGTATCGATCCTGGAGCAGTGGTCGGCTCATGTCGTGTTCGTGGAGGTGGTCACGCATCCGCAACGTGGCTTCGCCATCATCGAACGGGTCAAGGCCTCGCCCCGGGGCAAGCGCACTCCCGTGGTGGCTCTGGTCGGCCGCGGGGATGAGGCGGTGTGCGCGCAGGCCCTGGCCGCCGGCGCGGACGATGTGGTGGGGCTACCCCTGCGTGAGCCCGAAGTGTTTGAGAAGCTCTGGGCTTGTCTGGGCGTGGAGTACGTGTATTTCCGGCAGGACGCCGCCGTCGGCTCCGCAGCGGATATCCCGTTGACTCTGCGGGCGCTGCGGGGAGTCCTGGCGGCTGCGCCCGCCGACTTGACCGAAGGACTGCGCGACGCCACCACCGCGGGCGACTTCGATCGCATGCTCTTGCTGATCGATCGGATTGCGGCCCACGATGCCATGGCCGGCGGGGCTTTGCGCGCCCTGGCCGATGGCTTCGAGTACCAGCAACTCCTCGACACGCTGCCGCCGCGGGGGGACGCATGAACGGCAACGAGATCACGCCGGGCGTCTCGGCTCCTAAGACCATTCTCATCGTGGACGACACGCCCGAGAACCTGCGCTTGCTGCTCGAGTTGCTCAAGCAGCAGGGCTACAAGGTGCGCGCGGTCCCCAATGGCAGGCTGGCGCTGCAGGCCGCTGCCAGCGAGCCGCCTGATCTCATCTTGCTCGATATCATGATGCCGGAGATGGACGGCTACGAGGTCTGTCGACGGCTCAAGCAGGACGTCACGCTGTGCGAGATCCCGGTGCTGTTCCTGTCGGCGCTGGGCGAAACCCTGGACAAGGTGCGCGCCTTTGACGTGGGCGCGGTGGACTACGTGACCAAGCCCTTCCAGTTCGAGGAAGTTCGCGCGCGGGTGGAAACCCATCTGCGCCTGCGCCGGCTGCAGGTCCAGCTGGAGGCGCACAATCGACAGTTGCAGGATCGGGTCGAGGACCAGGTGCGCGAGATCTCGGATTCCCAGATGGCCACCATCGTGGCGCTGGCCCGCCTGGCCGAGTCGCGCGACAAGGGAACCGGCAAGCACATCGAGCGCGTGCAGATCTACTGTCGGTTGCTGGCCGGCCAGCTGCGTGAGCACCCCAGCAGGCGGGACAAGGTGGACGAGGCTTTCGTCGAGAACATCTTCCGCGCCAGCCCGCTGCACGACATCGGCAAGGTCGCCATCCGGGACAGCATACTGCTCAAGCCCGGTCCGCTCACGCCTGAAGAATTCGACGAGATGAAATCGCACACCACCCTGGGGGCGGAGACCTTGCAGGAGGTGCAGAAAGCCTATCCCAAGAACGGATTCGTTCGCCTGGGCATCGAGATCGCACGCTCGCATCACGAGCGCTGGGACGGCACTGGGTATCCCCACGGGCTGGCGGGCATGGCCATTCCCCTCGCGGCACGTATCATGGCGGTGGCGGATTCCTACGACGCCGCGCGATCGAGACGCTTCTACAAGCCCCCCCTGCCGCACGCGGAATGCTGTGCCGCCATTTACTGCCGCAGCGGCAGCTATCTCGACCCGGTGTTGGTCGAAGCTTTTCGCGCAGTGGAGGCTCGCTTCAGCAGCGTCGCCGATTCGCTGGACGAGTAACCTCAATTCTGAGATACACTGCGCTCTGATGCTCGGTAAGTGGTCGCTTGTTGTCGCAGGTGCGGCCGTGCTTGCATCGGCCGCGGGGTTGGCCATGCCCGTAGTCGTGCGCGTTCCCATCATCAAGCCGCACGGTGCGGCCGATCCGGTTGACGCCGGGCTTTTCTCCCACTGGCAGCACGAGCAGTATCAGTGTTTCGCCTGCCACCCGGCGATCTTTCCCCGGGCGCGCCAGGGCTTCACCCACGACGAGATGGACGATGGCCGATTCTGCGGCACTTGCCATGACGGCCGAAGTGCGCCGCCGGCCAGTGGGGCGCGTGCCGCCTGTCGTTCCTCCTGCCACGCAAAATGATGAACACCCTGCGCGTCGTTATTGTTCTGAGCGCGATGGGTGGCCTTGTGGCCACGGCTCGGGCTGCGGATTCGCCTGCACGGCCACCCGCGACTGCGGCGCCGGGCGATGCCGGGGTTGCCAGCGCAGCGGCACCAGCATCGGGCGATGCCGGAGTTGCCAGCGAGGCGGCGCCTGCGTCGGGCGCTGCAGCACGGGAGCCGGAGCCACCCAAGGCAGAAGGCGAGAAGGAGCCCCCGCCGGAATCCCCGCTGCTCTTTCCCGGTGGCATTCGCATTGGCGGTCTCTTCGATGTCAGCTACGAGCGCGTAGGCATGAATGGCAGCCCGAGCAGCGGCCAGAACGCCTTTCGCAACTACCACCACTTCGTGTTCGTGTCGCGACAAGGTGACGATATCCCCATCGGGTTCAATGCCGAGGTCATCAATCAGTACTTCTACGAGCTGACCGCGCGCTTGTGGCGCAAGGGATCCTTTCGCCTGTCCGCGCGGGCCGGCAAGATCATGGTGCCGTTCGGGCCCGATCCTTTGTTTCACAAGAACTACGGCGGACTGAGTGCGATCGACCAGAAGCTGTTGCCCGTGGTGTGGTCCTCTTTCGGCGTCAACTTGCGCGTGGACGCGTCGCTGAAGGGTTTCTCCCTGGCCAATGATCTCTACTTTGTGCAGGGCTTCGATGTGTCCACGCGGGATCACGCCCTCAATATGCAGAGCGATCTGCAAGCGTACGATGGTGCGCGTGTAGCGGTCGGCGACCGCGTGTCTATTTCGCGCGGGCCAGCGACGTTGTGGTACTCACTTTATTGGAATCCGATGCGGTTTGGCCGCAGCCTGCTTATGCAGGCGGTGGATTTGGGCATCTGGCGTCCGGCCTGGCCGGTTGTGAACCGACTGGCATTGGGCGTGGGCGTGCTACGGGCGCTCATTTCGACTGACAGCAGCTACGGCAAGCCCGACGCCATTGCGGACGCAGGCGCCTACTACGATTTCGCCGACTACTTGTGGTTGCGCATCTACGCGACCAACTGGCTCTACTTGCAGGCGCGCAGCGGCCTCATGACTTTCAACAACCACAAGGGATTCTCCTACGACGCGGAACGCGCCAGCGCAGCCGACGGTTCACACCACAACCTATCGGTGGTGGCGGAATATGCCGGCGCCCAGTTCAGCCTGGGCTACTACTGGAACTTCGAGAAGGTGGGCGAGACCGCCAACGACTTCCTGCGCTTCATGGTGATGTATGCTTTTTAGGATGGGAACCCTGGGAGGGTTCCCAAACCCTCCCGCGATGGTACGCCGCCGGCAAAGCCGGCGGGCTCCCCACGCGACTAGGATCAGAGGCGCATTGATTGTCCTTCTGGCTGCGGCCTTGTGCGCCGCCGGCTGCGCGGACTTCACCCGTGGGCCGGCGGCTGATGCCGCCGCCGACGCAGCGCCGGTCGACGATTCCCTGTTCGAGACCTACGTGTATCCCATCCTGCAGTCCGATTGTCAGTCGTGCCATTCCCAGGGGCAGCAGGCCGGCGCCACTCGGTTCCGGCTGACTGGGGACGCGAAGGCGGATAGGGCGGGCGTGGTAGCCCTAGTCTACCCCGACTATCCGGCCGGCAGTCTGCTCTTGCAACGCGCGACCGGCAACGGCCACAGCGGTGGTCTGATTTTCACGCCGGACAGCGCGGAGTACATGACTATCCTCAACTGGATTGCGACTCTGCCTCCAACACGGTGACTCGGCATAGCGGTTAGTCGCCGTGCAGTCTATTGATCAGACCTTCCTGCTCCTCTGGGGACAAGGCCCAGTCGCTGATGGGATAGACAAGGTGTTCCTCGTCTTCGTGGTGGCGGGCCAGGCTGCGCCGTACTTGCGGCAACAAGGCTTCACTGGCCAGTACATCCTGTTTGGCCAGGGCCGCTTCCAGCTCAGGCAGAAGCGCGCGCAGCTCCCCATGTTCGGCGAGCATGCCGGGCACGGCGCGCGCCGCGGTGTCGGTCATACGTAGCAGCGCCGGAAAGAGCAACGCCTCCTCGGCCGCCATGTGACGCTTGAGCCCGTTGGATAGCGCGGCGAAACGCCGATCCGCCTCGGCCAGCGCACCCACGCGCAGGAAGTGCTGCAACTCAGTCAGCAGGCCGTCGATGTGCGCATGGTCGGCCCTCAGGTGTTCGGCGAGGGTAAGCCGTTGCTCCGGGCGGCGCAGCTGCAGATCGGAGCGGAAGCAATCGGCCGCGACCACTATGATGGTGCAGTCAATCTCGCCCTGATGCATCTGGCGAAAAGTCGTGAGCAGAGGCTTGGGATCGCGATCGGTCACCAGAGTCACACGGCGACCGCTGCGCAGCTCACCCAACACACGGGCAACCGCCACGCGGCGGTCTTCCAAGGAAAGTCCGCGAATGTCGACCTGAAGCAGCTCAGCGCTGACCGGTGCGGCCATACAACTCCACCTACATCGACTCGCGGCGCCTGACAAGTAACCGCGGCGAGATAAGCTGTCAGAGCGACGAACTTGGGCTAGGATCCACGCAGGAGTTTCGATCGTGGATTCGCGCAAGCCCGCTTCGACAGCCGACGCGCTGGCCCCAGGCGCCGGCCAAGGCCAGGCCGAGGAAGAGGAGCGCCGGCTCTTCCAGGCCGCGATGCAAGGTGTACGGCCCTTGCCGCCTGGCCCCCGGCGCGTCGTGCCTGAGTGGCAAGCCGACCCGCCAGCCCGACCTGCCCTGTCGTCGCGGCCGCCTCGGGAAACGCTGCAGGTAAAAGAGGATGGAGACAAGCTGACCGGAGCGGCCTTTGGCGTGGCTCACGATCTGTTGCGCTCGCTCGCGCGCGGCGAGATTGTGCCTGAGGCCGAATTGAACTTGCACCACTTGAGCGCGGACGCTGCCGCTCATCAGGCCGAGCGTTTCATCGAGCAGTCGGTGGCAAAGGGTCGGCGTTGCGTGCTGCTGATTCATGGCCGCGGCCTGCACTCCGGCCCGAGCGGGCCAGCCCTGCGACCGGCCTTGGTCGAGTTCCTGCGCCGGCGCCCACTGGCCAAGCAGGTGCTGGCCTTCACCTCGGCCCCGCCCCGTCACGGCGGCGCGGGCGCATTGCTGGTGCTCTTGCGACGCCGTTGACCGGAAGTATTGGTCCACGACGTGCACTCGTAGAGCGAGAGTGACTGCGGCGCAAAAATGGGCAGGCTGACCCGTGCCAAGGGCTGCAGGCGCCGGCCCAGGGCAGCCGTGATCTGGGCGGGAGTGGTGATGTGGTGGTCTTCGATGCGCCCGAAACCGAGCGTGCGAAAACACGTGGCCATAAAGCGATTCACCATGGGGTAGCCGGTCACCAGCGTGCCGCCAGGGGCAAGCGCGTGAGCCAGAGAGTGGGCGGCGGCTTCGGGGTCTGCAATGTGCTCCAGCACCGACAGGCACACCACCACATCGAAGGTGCCGGCGGGGACGGCATTGGGATCCAAGAGATCGGCCACCTGAAAGTTGGCGTGGCACCCGGGGCTGACCAGGGTTTCCAGCCCCGGAGCCAGCAGCAGATCCGTGCCCAGATACTCGGGGAAGCCGGCGGTCAGGCTGGGAACCAGGATTCCGCTCCCCACGCCGATCTCGAGCACGCGCCGGCCGGCGTTGGGGACAAGGCCGAGCCCCATGCGCAGACGGTGACGGTAGACATGCCCGACCACCGGTCGGTAGTAGTAGGGCAGGGGATCGAACTCGCTGTTGGGCACCAGCGAGCCCGAGGGTGGTGCGCGAAATTTCACGGTGGGGCTTCTGCGCGGAAAGGGGTAGCCCGAAACGGCGCCGTCAAGAGGCTGTTCGACGTGATTCTTGGTCCGATGACGAGGGAAAACGCTTCCGGGAACTCAGGATAGCGGTTTTCGACGAGGGATTGAAACTCGCGTTGTCTCTCGGCGAGGTCCTGGACGACCTGGCTCCCGCGAAGCTGAAGCAGCTTTTCGCGGATCTGTGTGCGCGCTTCTTCGCTGGTGGACACGGCGTAGGCCTGTTCGAGATGGCGAACCGCCAGCTCTTGACTTCCCTGCTTGGTCAGCATGCTGGCGACCAAATTGGAGATGAAGAAGGGCACGCCCTCATAGAGGGCGGTCTGACGTAGAACCTCGACCCCCTGCTGGCGCCAGCCGGGGATGCGCGGGTCATCGGGTGTCGCGTCCATGGGCAGTTCGTAGAGCAGGTTGAAGCCAAGCTGGAAGGGGATCTCCCAGTCGAAGGGAAAGGCTTGCCGGCCCCGCTCGAGCACGGTGTTGGCCGCCAACACCATGTCAGGGACAATGCGCTGGCCGTTGTAGACGAGCATGGCGGCCCCGGCCAGATAGAGCCGGCGAAACTGGGGGTCGAGGTCGATGGCCGCGAGCAGGTACCGGGCAAGCCACTTGGTGGGCAAGCGCGCGTGAAGTTGGGTGCCGAAGTAGACGTTGGCCCGCGAATGGATCAGGTCGGCCGCCAGCTCGCTGTGGCCCAGGCTGGCGAGCTTGAGGATTCTCGACGGTGGCAAGTAGAAGGTGTCAGCCTCGGGCGGCCAGCGATCATGAAGGGCATTGGCCCGGGACTGGCAAAGCCCTGCGACGATCGAAAGCACCAGCAAGAGCAGGCCGAGCGCGAGCGCGGGACCAAGCCGGCGACCGGCCGAGTTGCGGAAAGCGATAGAAGATGACATCGGGAAGGTTAACCATCCGCGGGCGGCGGGGTCTTGTCCGTTGGCTCGCCGCCCACGTCGGCCCCGGTGATGCCCAGCTTGGAGAGACGGTAGCGCAGCGATCGAAACGACACGCTCAGCAGGCGTGCCGCCTCGGTGCGGTTACCACCGGTCCGCTCGAGTGCACTGATGATGATGCTGCGCTCGAAGTCCTCCACCACGCGTTCGAGATCGAGCCCGCTCTCGGGAACGAAGGGGGCGTTGCTCAGGCTGGGGGAGGTCGCGGACAGGCCGCCCAGGGTGGGGAACGCTTCGAGTGTGAGGCGATCCCCGGGGGCCAGGATCACCGCCCGTTCGATGAGATTCTCCAACTCGCGTACGTTGCCGGGGAAATGGTAGGCTATCAGTGCCTGCATCGCTTCGGGATCGACGCCCGCCACCTTGCGGCCATGCTCGGCTGAGAACTTGCGCAGGAAATGGTCGACCAGCAGGGGGATGTCTTCGCGCCGCTCGCGCAAGGGAGGCAGGCGGAGCCGGATGACGTCCAATCGATAGAAGAGATCCTGTCGGAAGGTTCCCTTCTCCACCTCGGTTTCCAAATCACGGTTGGTGGCGGCCACGATGCGCACGTCGATTTCGCGTTCCGCCACGCCCCCCACCGGCTTGACCTTGCGTTCCTGCAGCACCCGCAGCAGCTTGACCTGCATGGCCACCGGCAACTCGGCCACCTCGTCAAGCAGGAGGGTTCCGCTGTGAGCCGCCTCGAACAGGCCTTGCTTGTCGACGTGGGCGCCGGTGAAAGAGCCCTTCACGTGTCCGAACAGTTCGGACTCGAGCAAGGCTTCTGGGATGGCCCCGCAATTGATCGCCACGAAGGGCCGATCCGCGCGTTGGGAAAGTTCGTGCAAGGCACGGGCCGCCAGCTCCTTGCCGGTGCCGGATTCGCCGACCAGCAGTACGCTGGCGCGCCCGGGGCCGGCTTTTCTGAGTGTGTCGAAGACCCTCTGCATGGGAGGCGATTTGCCCAGCAGCCGGTCCAGCTTGTAGCGGCCCTTGATTTCGTCACGCAGAGCCAGGTTCTCGCGAGCCAGCGAGCGGCGCTCGAGAGCGCGATCGATCACCAAGCTGACTTCGTCGACCTTGAAGGGCTTGGTCAGGTAGTCGTAGGCGCCCGCCTTCATGGCTGCGATGGCCGTCTCGGTGGTGGCAAAGGCGGTGACCACGATGACTTGGGTATCGGGGTGAAGCTGCTTGGTCTGTTCCAGCACCACCATGCCGTCGACGTCCGGCATGCGCAGGTCGGTGATGACCACGTCGAACTCGCGTTCCTTCATCGTGGCCAGAGCCGCGCCTCCACTGGGCGCTGCCTCCACCCGATGCCCGGCGCGACGCAGATGGATGGCCAAGAACTCGCGCATGGAGCGCTCGTCGTCGACGATGAGAATGTCACCGGTGGGCTGAGCCATAGGCTTATTTCTTCTTGCGCGCGATGAGGATGAGGAAGCCGCCCAGGCCACGCAGAACAGGCCAGTCGCACACCGCGCGCTCGGCTCGTTCAAACAGTGCGGCCAGCAGGGGAACGCGGAAAACCTGCGACACGGGGGTCACCACGCGCACGCCGCGCACGCCGACGAACTCCAGGTTGTCGGGCAGGTAGCTGCGCGCGGTCTTGAGTGTGTCGTAGCGGGTATAGACATCGCGGTCGGTGGTCCCCTCGGCGATGGGCGCGGCCCCGCCCACGAGCTTGGCCAGGTAGCGCAGCGAACGTGGGTTGTAGAATTCCAGCAACAGATGGCCACCGGGGCGGACCACCCGGGCCAACTCGGCCAGAGCCTCGCGGATGGGCGGCACATGCGCCAGCACTTTCATGCTGTAGACCAGATCCACCGACTGGTCGGGCAAAGGCAGCGCGGTCAGAGAGCCCTGCAGCACGGGCAAGTCGCGATGCTGGGCCAGCCCCAGCATACTGCGGGACAAATCCAGGCCGATGGCCGAGCGGGCCACGCGCGCGGTCTCCGCCAGCAGCAGCCCGGTGCCGCAGCCTGCCTCAAGAACATCGAGTCCGGTGCCGTACTTGCGCACCAGCTCCAGCTCCAGGTCGTCGATGAGGCGGTGATAGCCACGGTGGCGCTCGCGTTCGTAGGTCGTGGCGAAACGATCATAGTACTGCTGCGTCGTGCGGAGATCGTTCATGGCAAGAGGCAGGGCTGATTATGCGTTCACTGCGGCTTGGACGCGAGAGGCTTGCGAAGAAAAACAGATCCGGATCTCACCACAGAGAGCACAGAGGCCACAGAGCCTGACCGGAAATAGAATAGGTTCTGTCCGGTCCGAACCCTCTCCTTCCTTCCGGCCTCTGTGTTCTCTGTGCCCTCTGTGGTGAGAAATCCGGATCCGGATGGGAAAGGGTCAGAAGAGATCAGCCCACCTGCACAGGGCAATGCCGCGGCGTGCAAGTCCGTCGCGCACGCGAGGTGACAGCAGCGCGGTGAGCTCGCGGCACTCCACCGGATCTCCACTCTCACGGGGCGCACAGATGAGCTCGTGGATGCCGGGCCCCAGGCGGCCAAGGATTTCCATGATCCGGATCTCGTCCAGTCGTTCCTGTTCAAAGTAGCCCCAGCTTGTCGGTCCGTGGCGGAGAATGCCCATCTGCCGTCGGTTGAGCCAGGCCAGGCTGGAAAGGGCCGCGGTGGTCAGGCTGCGCCGGACTTCGGTGAACCAAGCCAGGGTGGGACGTTCCACCGCCGTGCGCACGCCGGCGATGCCGTGGCGGCGCGCCACCGCTTCGACGGCGCGGCCCACCACGGGCAGAAAGCCCACGTGATGACAGGTGCTGAGGTGGTCGATGGCCAGGCCCGCATCGCGCAGACGCGCCACCTGAGCGTCGAATTCGCGTTCGATCTCGTCACCCTGGGGCGCAGCCTTGGCCCAGGAGAGGAAGACGTCGCGCGCCTCCGAGGGAAACCGCTCATCGGGACCGAGGAGCGAGCGCACGGCGGACGGCTGCGCAACGGGAACGCCTCCAGTCAGAGTCAAGTGTACGCCGACCCCCAGGGCCGGGACCGCGGCCAGCTCAGCCCGGACGGCGCTGGGGTCGGCACAGTTGCCGATGACCGAGGTGCTGGTGACGATGCCTTCCCGGTGCGCGCGCAGAGTCCCGCGCGTGATGGCGTTGTCCCCAGCGAACCCATCGGCGTTGACCACCAAACGGATGGCCAAGTCTGGTGTTTTCATCCACCGTGCTTCTAGCCGATTTTTCGCTACAATCCCGCGCTATCCTGACCAACTTGCTCCACCAGAATCCGCGTCCGCAGCGACCCGACCTCGATCGTCTCAGCTTCCCCGGGCGCGTCTCCCAGCATCGCCTGGCCAACGGCTTGCGCGTATGCCTCGTCGAGGCGCCGCACCTGCACGGCGCGGCCGTCGCTCTCTACGTGCGGGCCGGCTCACGCTACGAGCGGGCGAGCAACAACGGGCTTTCGCACTTCGTGGAGCACATGCTGTTTCGCGGTTGCGCGCACTACCCCAACTCATTCGCGCTCAACCGCGCCATCGAGGAACGCTGCGGGATGCTCATCGGGGAGACGGGACGCGACTACTCTCTCTATCAGGTCACGCTGCACCCGCGCGACCTCGGGGACGCGCTCGACATTCTGGGCGACCTCTTCTTGGCGCCGAGCTTTTCTGACCTCGATCTGGAGCGCGCCATCGTGCTCGAGGAGATTCTCGACGATTTCGACGAACGAGGTCGTCGCATCAACACCGACGATCTGGCGCGCGAGGCGCTCTGGTCGGGGCACCCGCTGGGCTTCCCGATTACCGGGCCCGAAGAAAACATCCGGCGCTTTTCGCGCGCCGATGTGGTCCGGCATTTCCGGCGCCTTTATGGCGCGCGCAACATGGTCTTGTGCGTGGCTGGGCCGGTTCGGCCTACGGCCGTGCTGGCGCAGGTCAGGCGGGCCTTTGGCGGTCTGCCATCGGGGCGACGGCTGCGGCCTTTGCCGCCGCCCGCGCGTGTGAACGGACCGCGCTTCCAGACCGTGCGCAGCGATTCGGCACAGGCCGAGATTCAAATCCTGTTTCACGCCTTGGCTGACCAGGATCCGGGCGCGGCCGCGCTCATTGTCTTGTTGCGCGTGCTGGACGACGGCATGTCCACGCCCTTGCACTATCAGGTGTGCGACCAGAAGGGCCTCGCCTACCACGTAAGCGCAGCCCTGGATCCTCTGTACGATACGTCGCTGCTGGAGATTGACTCTGCCTGTCTGCCGGAGAAGCTGCCCCAGCTGGTGAGCGAGATCATGGCCCTGCTGTCCGGCCTGCGCACCACCTTGGTGTCGGAGGAAGAACTGGCCAAGGCCAAGGGTCGCTACGAACGCGATGTGGAGGCCGGGTTCGACGACTTGGAAGGTCTGTGTAGCTGGTTCGGCGGCACGGCGCTGTTCTTCTCGCGGCCGCGCAGTCCGGCTGAACGCTACCGCCGGGTGGCGGCTGTCAGCGCGGAGCAGATTCGTCAGGTAGCCCGCCGCGTTTTGCGGCCCGAGCGAATGGTGGCCGTGGTGGTGGGAAGCGTGGAGCGTAGCCTGTCGCGACGGGTGGAGCGAATCCTGCGGGATTCGTTTCGCTAGACTACTTGTTTCGCGCTCTCGGCGGTTTTTTCGCGGGCGTGGCTGCGCCTGGCGGACTCGCCTCGACGCTGATGACCACCTTCTCCTTGATGGGGCGGCAGAGGGTCTCTTGGCAGATGACGAAGCCGGCCTCGGCCTGCACTTCGCCATGGCCTTGCTTGCTGGCGACCAAGGCCACATCGAAGCGAGCGTTGCTGTCGGTGCTGGCCGCCAGGTCAGCCCGCTGCAGGCGCAGTTTCTCGACGGTGACTCCCTGGCCAGGGGTCAATTTCAAAGTGAGCGGCGCCTCGGCGTTGAGGTGCCAGCCTGGCTTGGTTGCGATGTTCACGCTGGAAACGGCCTTCTCGCCCAAGGTTGCCTTGACGGGACTCGACCTGACCTCGAAGGCGTCGTCCGCAGCCCGGGCCGCGCTGCTGGCCAGGACCAGGGAAGCGGCGCAGGCAGCCAGAAGACGGATTGTGACTTTCGCGAATGGCGTTGTGCAGAGGAACATGATCAAGAGCAGTCTATTGACGAGATCCCGACTGGGCAAACCCGATTCGCCTGTTGCCGCGAAATGGGCTACCCTATGGCCATGGCGACTCTTATCGAAAAGGCGGAACGCGCGCGTCAGTTTGCGCGGGCCATCGCCTCCGACCTGGCGATGTACAACGAGGCCAAGCTGGCCGAGGGCATTCAAGGCGACACGCTCTTCGACCTGATGAAGGACGAAATCGAAGAAGGCCGTGCGCACTTCAAGTCGCGGGTGACGCCCGAAATCGCAGCCACCAACCTCTTCGAGCGCGCGCTGGTGGATATCCTGGTCAAGCAGCGCGGGCAGAACATCAAATCGAAGATCTGGTGAGCACCGATTCGCCCACAGCCTCGCGACGGCACACCTTCGCGGTCGCGCCCGGTGCGGCCGGACGCCGGCTAGATTTGGTCCTGGCAGCCGAGTTTCCCCAAGTCTCTCGCACGCAGTTCACCCGCCTCGTGTCTGAGGGTGCGGTCACGCTCAACGGGCAGATGGTCGCGCCCTCGCGCAAGCTGCGGGCTGGAGAAGTCATCGTGTGGACGCCGCCCGCGCCTCGCCCCAGCACAGAGCTGCGCGCCCAGGACATCCCCTTGCACATCGTGTACGAGGACGCAGCGTTGGTGGTGCTCGACAAGCCGCCGGGGCTGGTGGTTCACCCGGCGGCCGGGCACGAGGACGGGACGCTAGTGAACGCTCTTCTGGCCCATTGTCGGGATCTGCGTGGAATCGGCGGCGAGCTGCGTCCCGGGATCGTGCACCGTCTGGACAAGGACACCTCGGGCCTGCTGGTGGTGGCCAAGGATGACGCCACCATGGTGGCCCTGGGCGCCGACTTCAAGATCCACCGGGTCAGGCGCGTGTACGATGTGCTGGTGGTGGGTCGGCCGCCCCGGGCCGCGGGCCAGATCGATACCCTGCATGGCCGCGATCCGCACGACCGCAAACGCTTCACCACGCGGGTCAAGACCGGCCGGCGCGCGATCACCAACTGGCGTCTGGTGGAGGATTTGGGCCGGGCCGCGCGCATGCAGGCCGAGCTGGAAACCGGGCGCACCCACCAGGTGCGCGTGCACCTGGCGGCACTCGGCTGTCCCATCCTGGGCGACGCCAGCTACGGCCGATCGCCGCGCGACACGGATGTGCGCTCCATCGGGCGCACCCTGGGCCGGCAAGCGCTGCACGCGCGGGTGCTGGGCTTCTTCCATCCCAAGACCGGCGCGTGGCTGGAATTTCAGTCGGAGCCACCCGCGGACTTTGTGGCGGCGTTGGACAGCTTGCGTGCCTTGGCGGCCGAGGACCGAGCCAAGGCCGAGGCGCGCGACGAGACCCTATCCTGGAGGCGAGGTTGACATGGAAGCCAGGGATTTTCCTGTCGCTGACGGTGTTCTTGTTCCGCTGTTGCAGTCGGCCACCATTCCCGCATCGTTTCGCCACGGCTTCAGCACGCGTGCCGGCGGGGTCAGCCCGGCGCCCTATCACAGCCTCAATTTGGGCAGCAAGTGGGGCGATTCGCCGGAAAACGTGGCCGAGAACCGACGTCGCCTCTTGGCCGCCTCGGGCGCGCGCGCGATGTTCCGGGTTTCGCAGAAACACGGGACGCATGTGGTGCGTGCGGCGGCCGGCGACGATCCCGAGACCGTGAAGGGCATGGAAGCCGACGGATTGTGCAGTAACCAGGCGGGCCTTGGCTTGTCGGTGCACGTGGCTGACTGCGTGCCGGTCTTGATCGCTGATCCACGGACCGGGGCGTGCGCGGCGTTGCATGCGGGTTGGCGCGGGACCGTGGCGGGCGTCGCGATGGCCGGCGTGAAGGCGCTGGCCGAAGGGTTCGGCTGCCGGCCCGAAGATCTGCGGGTTGCGCTCGGTCCCTGCATCGGTCCTTGTTGCTTCGACGTCGGGGCTGACGTCGTGGCTGCCTTCGAGGCAGCCTGGCCCGGCGCGCACGCAGCAGGCATCGTGGTGGAGACATCGGGTTTTCAGCCGCGCATCGATCTGCGCCAGTGTCTACGTTTGCAGTTTCAGGCGGCCGGCGTCTTGCCCGAGCACATCGACGCCAGTGTGGACTGCACCAGATGCGACCCGGCCGGCCGCTTCTATTCCTTCCGCCACTGCGGCCGCCTGACCGGCCAGTTGGTGGGATTCATCGTGGCTCCCGGAGGAAGTTAGCTTCTTTCACCACAGAGAGCACAGAGAACACAGAGGCCGGAAGTGAAGAAAAGGTCCGGACCGGATCTGAGCCAACCGGTTCTTCTTTCCGGTCCGTCTCTGTGGCCTCTGTGCTCTCTGTGGTGAAATAGCTAGCTATCCGGCTACAGCGAAACCGTCGGTCCCGACAGCCGGCTGCGCAGCCTTGGCGCAAATTTGCGCATGCGGTGGACCTTGTTGACCACGTCCATGTACGCCAGGGCGGATGCCTCGACGATGTCGGTGCTGGTGCCCACGCCGGCGAAGGTGCCTTCGGGCGCGACTGCTATGATCTTCACGCGGCCCAGCGCCTCCTGACCGGCGCTGACGGAATCCAGGTGAAAGTCGCGCACGGTGATGTCGAAACCCACGATGCGGTCGATGGCCTTGGTAGTGGCGTCGACCACGCCGTCGCCGCTGGCTGCTTCCTGGGTCGACTTGCCCTCGCACGCGATGCGAACCGTGGCAGTGGGGATCACGGCCCGGCCGCCGGTGACGTTGAGATACTCGAGTTTGTAGGCGTCGGCCATTTCCTCGACGGTGGTCGCCTCCATCAAGGCCACCATATCGTCGTCGAAAATGGTGCCCTTCTTGTCAGCCAGGGCCTTGAAGCGCGGATAGAAATTCTCGAGGTCGATGTCCTTCTCGGCGTAGCCCAAGCTTTCCAGCCGGTTCTTCACCATGTGACTGCCCGACCGGCTGGTCAGGTTCATCTTGTTCTCTTTCAGCCCGATGGACTGCGGGGTCATGATCTCATAGGTTCCCTTGGCCTTGAGCACGCCGTCCTGATGGATTCCCGACGAGTGCGCGAAGGCATTGCTGCCCACCACGGCCTTGTTGGGCTGGACCGGCATGCCGCATAGATCGCGCACCAAGCGGCTGGTGCGCATGATCTCGGTGGTGGCCACGTTGCAGGTCACATTCAGGTAGTCCTTGCGCACCTTCATGATCATCACGACCTCTTCCAAGGCCGCGTTGCCGGCGCGCTCGCCGATGCCGTTGATCGTGCATTCAACCTGGCGCGCCCCGTGCTTGACCGCGGTGATGGAGTTGGCCGTGGCCATGCCCAGATCGTTGTGACAGTGGACCGCGATGATGGCCTTGTCCACGTTGGGCACGT
>Ga0182021_10004109_pt1 | contig 17052 bp, 12 predicted proteins | sample 612E3MmetaG_FD_120493 | JGI IMG/M metagenome (GOLD analysis project Ga0182021, IMG submission 120493) | Permafrost microbial communities from Stordalen Mire, Sweden - 612E3M metaG (Illumina Assembly) | ecosystem: Environmental > Terrestrial > Soil > Wetlands > Permafrost | place: Sweden...
GGCCATCGCGGCGAAGTCCCAAAGGCGGGAATAGGCCGTGCCGCCGGCCCACAACAACTGGGGTCGCTCGCGACGGGCCAGGTCGCGAACCTCATCGAGGTCGATGCGGCCGGTGTCCTTGCGCACGCCGTACTGGACAGACTGGAAGTAGCGGCCGGTGATGGACACGTTCCAGCCGTGAGTCAGGTGGCCACCCATGGGCAGGGCCAGTCCCATGACCTTGTCGCCGGGCTTCAAGAAGGCGAAATAGACCGCCAGGTTGGCCGGCGATCCCGAGTACGGCTGGACATTGGCGTGGTCCGCGCCGAAGAGCGAGCATGCGCGTTCCTGGGCCAGCGTCTCCAGCGGGTCCACGAACTGCTGGCCTTCGTAGTAACGCTTTCCGGCATAGCCTTCGCTGTACTTGTTCGTGAAGACGGAGCCAGTGGCTTCGAGGACCGCGCGCGAGACATAGTTCTCCGACGGAATCAGCCGGATCTTGTCCGCTTGGCGGCGCTCCTCGGCGCGCACCAGTTCCAGGACCTTGGGGTCGGCCACGGACAGGGGTTCATCGACGAACTTCATGGCCTCGGAAGCTATTCCGGCGGGGGTCGTGAGTCAACGCAAGGAACGCAAAGGCGTTCTTTTCGTCGCCTGGCAAGCAACTTGGCGGCCGGCTTGCCGACAAGATGGGCGTCCGTCAACCCTTTCAAGGAGACTCGAACATGAATCCAATCGCTCGACTCGTTCACACAATCGTTCCCTTGCTTGCGCTGTCACTTTTTCCCCTGTCGGGGTGCGATGGCAACTCCGCCGGGCCAAAGGCGCCGCCGGTGGAGCAGGTCTCGCTCCACATCGAGAACGTACCCACGGATGTCGTCTGCTTGCGCATCACTGCCAGCGGCGCCAGCCGGCAAATGGTACGCGACCTCGACGTCACCGCGGGCCAGAGCGTGACCGAAGCCTTTTCCGGCTTGCCCATCGGCACCGTCGTGTTCCAGGCTGCGGCCTACTCGCAAACCTGTGACAAGGTGACCAAGAGCACGGTGCCCTCGTGGATCAGTGAGGAGGTTCCTGTCACAGTGAGCCTCACGCACTCTACCAGCGTGTCGCTGACGTTGTACCGGAACGGCCGAGCCAAGGTCACCATCGGCTTCGATCCCGAGGTCGACGCGGGGACACCAGACGGAGGAGCCTAGCCAGTCCACCACAGAGGGCACGGGGAACGCTGAGGTCGGAAGGGCGGAGAGGGTTCCGAAGCAGGCCCCTTTCTTCTTTCCGGTCGGGCTCCGTGTCCTCTGTCCCTATGTGTGGAACAGCTAGCGTATTCACCACAGGGGAATGGAGGTGCGTGGTGAATTTCGCTCGTCGAGATGATAGCTTGCACGGGCAAGTGTTGGCAGCCCGCATGGCAGGCGCGAAAGATCTCAAAGGCACCCGGCTCGGTCTCTACACCCTGATCGAGCATCTGGCCACAGGTGGGATGGCGGAGATCTTCCTTGCCTCTCACGAGGCTGCGGGCGCGTTCCGCAAGGAATTGGTGCTCAAGATCTTGCAGCCGCGTTGGGCAGAACATCAGGCCGTGGTGGACATGTTTCTGGGTGAGGCGCGCATCGCCGCCATGCTGAACCATCCCAACATCGTCGACATCTATGACGTCGCCAGTGAAGAAGGAACGCACTTCATCGCCATGGAGTACATCAGTGGCAAGACGCTGACCGAGCTGGCTCGTCGCGCCATCGAGGTTTCGAAGGGCCTTCCGCTGGATGTGGGGGCCCATGTCGTGGCCGAGGTGGCAGCGGCGCTGGCCTACATGGACGAGGCGCTGGACCAGAGTGGACAGCCGATGCACGTCGTGCATCGCGACGTTTCGCCCACCAACGTGATCATCGGCACCTCGGGCCAGGTCAAGCTCATCGACTTCGGGATTGCGCGACAAGGGACGGGAATCAAAGAAGAGTCGGGCATCCGTCCGGGCAAGGCATCCTACATGTCTCCCGAACAAGCGCAGGGGGTCGCGCTGGATGGGCGCTCGGACATCTTCAGCTTGGGCACCATCCTGTACGAGATCACGGTTGGTCGTCGGCTGTGGCGCGGTTCGCGGGAGAACGCCATCCGCCGCATCGTCGAGGAGAAGCCCGCGCCGCCTACCTACGTGCGGCATGACTACCCGAGCGACCTGGAAATGGTTGTGATGCGTACGCTGGAGAAGAAGCCCGAGGACCGCTACCAGTCGGCTCGCGAATTTGCCGAGGACTTGCAGCGCTTCCTGCAGGATTCTGGTGCCACGATGCGTAGCCACCATCAGTTGGCGCGCTACCTGCGCGACATCTACTCGCCCGAGGCCGAGGCGCAAATCACCGAGGACGGCCTCCGGCAGGCGCGCATCTTCGCCGAAGGAGATGAGGATAGCCGCCGGGAAGAGGTTGAGGCGCTCGATTTCGATCAGGCCTCGGCCGACGGCCCGGGCGCGGCCCTGGCCAGGGCCTTGCGCGCCGCCGGGTCAGCCCTGAAGGTCGACGGCCGCGAGCCTGCCCGCTCCGACGGCGAATCAGCCGAGGAATCCCCAAGCCAGGACAGCCCCGCGGTCAACGACAAGGGGCAGGTGGCCGCATCTTCAGTGGCGCAGGTTCTTGCTCCACCTGCGGACTCTGGTTCCGTTGATGTGGCTGGGTCGGCGTCCCAGTCAGGCCCAACTCCGCGGCAAACGCCTCTCGTGGCGCGCGCCAGCCGAGCCCGGAAAGCCGTTGCCAACGAGGACAGGGTGCCCAGGTCGCCGCCAGTTGGGGCGATACTTCTCGTCATCGTGCTTCTCGCAGCTGCCGCGGCTGGACTGGTGTGGCTGCTTCGCGGCGGCTAGTCCTCAAGTCAGGCTGTGCTACCCTCAGGGGCCAAAGGGGCTCCAAGGCTGCCATGAAGTTCGTCTGCGATCGCTGCCAAACCCGCTACTCCATAGCGGATGAGAAGGTCAGGCAGCGGATTATTCGCATCCGTTGCAAGACCTGCGGCAACGTCATCACAGTGCAGGCCGGCGAAGTAGTCCCCGGTCCGCAGGATTCCTCCAGGCGGCCGGAGCCTGGTGGCTGGGCCGGCACTGCACCGGCCTTGGGTGTCTCAGCGAAGCTTTCGCGCCCTGCCTCGGGTTCCCACGAATGGTTCGTGGCCGTCGACGGCGCAGAGCAAGGCCCGCTGAGCTGCACAGATGCGGCGAAGTACGTCGTGTCGCTCAAGTCGGAGCAATCGGTCCATGTCTGGAAGGAAGGCATGGATGGCTGGAAGCGACCCGAGGATGTGGCAATCATTGCCCAAGAGATCAGTACGCTGAGGCGGCCGCCGGCCGCATCATCGCCGCGTGCGCCGACGCGTGACGACTTCTCGTCGACGCCTCGCCCCGTGCCTGCCGATTCAGTGGCCCGGCTTCGGGTTCCAGGGACTAGGCCGAACTCTCCGCCGGCTCTTGGTTCTGGTTCCGGCCCGAAGCTGTCGCAACCTGGGATTCGTGGCTCGGATTCCAAGCTATCACGGCCCCTTCCCGGGTCAGGCCCCAAGGTGGCGCCCATTCCAGGATCTGGCCCCAAGGTGGCACCGCCGCCCATCCCGGGATCTGGACCCAAGGTGGCACCGCCGCCCATTCCGGGATCGGGACCCAAGGCACCACCGCGCGTTCCAGGATCGGGGCCCAAGGCACCACCGCAGGTTCCTGGGTCTGGCCCCAAGCTCGCGCCTCTTGGAGGTTCTGGCCCGGAGCCCGCGCCACATCGAGTTTCTGGCTCCCATCCCCTCCCCGGGGGCCTGTCGCCGAAGAAGGGTCCGGCCCTGCCGGGCCTGACGCCTTCAAGCCCGGGGCCTCCTTCGCCTTCTGCGACGCCCGCTTTGGAGGCAGAATTCGACAAGGCGCCTGTGACAAGGCCCGAAAAGCGTCCATCCAGGGCTCAGGGCGTCGCGTCGCTCGGCACGCCGCTGCCGGAAGTCGCGCGGCCTACGCAGCCGCGTGAGCGCGTCAGCGAGGACGAATTCGACCAAGCGCAGAAAACGCCGTTGCCCGGCAATCCTCTGCCGCCCATCGCGGCTGCAGCGGGCGACGGTCGTGGAGGGAAGAATTGGCCGCCGCCACCCCTGACTTTGCCAGGCCTGTCAGCGGGTTCCTTGTTCGGTAATGTGGCGACTTTGCCCGCCCCGTCTTTCCAGGTGGCACACGCCGCGCCCGGCCTGTCCAGGCTGACTGGCCTGGCTGCCCTGGTTCACCGGCATCGACACCTGAAGTACGTCGTCGCGGCATGCGTCGTGATCGTGCTTGTCATCTTGGTCATGCTGCTTTCATGGAGGGGCGAGACTGCCAAAGCCGTCCCATCTGCTTTGGAGCGTGCAGCGCCAGGCCAAGAAGCTCCATCCCTTGATCAAGCTGAGACGCCACAGCAGGACGAACCCACGGTGGGACCGGAAGTCGAGCCTAGACGCCGAACTGCCGAGCGGGTTGCGTCCAGGCGGTCGGCCCCTTCTCGTTCCGCAGGCCCGCCGGCAAAGGCGGCCGTGGTTGGCGAGGATCCCTTCGAGGGGCCATCCAAGCGGTCGGCCCCTGCTCGTTCCGCAGGTCCGTCAGCAAAGGCGGCCGTGGTTGGCGAGGATCCCTTCGAGGGGCCATCTCCGTCATCCCGTCGCGCCGAACGGCCGATAGTCCCGGTCGCGGCGCGTTCCGGCCCGTCGGTCGGCGGGGGCAAGACGGTGTCGCAGGTGCAGATCGCCGAGGTCGTGAGAAGCAAGGAGAACCTGGCCAGCATCAAGACGTGCTACGAACGAGCGATGAGTCGGGATGGGCGATCGCGCACGGGCCGGCTGGACGTTACGGTGTCGGTTGGCGGAAGCGGCACTGTGCAGCGTGTGCAGGTTCATGGTCCGTCGGACTTCCTGATCATCGAGGGTTGCATCAAGAACGCCATTCGGCATTGGCACTTCCCGGTCAACTCGGAAGAGTATGCGACCAGCTTCCCGCTTATCCTAACGGGGGATAGCCCCTGATCCGAGGCCAAGCAAAGCTGGGGGTTGGGGGAGGCCGGGTGGCTCCGATCGTCCACCTGACGGAGGAGAAACCTGATGAAACGAACCGAGTATCCGGCAATAGCGCTCGCGGCGCTGGCTCTGGGTTGCTCATCTGGTGGCACTAGTTCGGGCACTCCCTCGACTGCCGCAGGCGGAACGAATCCCGCCAGAGGCGGCACGGGCGGTTCTTTTCAGACCGCGAGCGGATCGGGAGGGATTGAGCAGGCAGGGGGGCGATCAGGGAGCGTGGGCACCACAGGCGTTGCAGGTGGAAGCGGGCTGGGCGGAGCAACCGAGCTGGCCGGTACGACCGGAACAGCCGGCAGCGGGCTAGGCGGTGGCAGCCCCGGCGGCACGATTGGGCTGGGCGGCACGACTGGAGCAGGCGGGAACGGGCTGGGCGGCAGCACAATGGGAGGAAGCGGCAGCACGGCTGGGCCTGGTGGATCGGGCGGTACCGCAAGTTCCGGCGCGACGTCTGGCTCCGGCGGCACTGGAGGCAGGAGCACGCCTTCCAGTTCCGGCGGAAGTCGCAGCTACGGCGGAGTTGTCGCTAGCGCAGGCTCCAGTGCGATGGGCGGCTCGGGTGGTCCCGGTGGGGCCAACTCCACGGCGGGCTTTGGCGGAACCACCGGCTCCGGTGGATTCACTGGAGCCACGGGATCAGGTCCTGTCGGGGTTTTCACCGGCGATCTTGCTACCGGCATCGTTTTCACGGACACCGACGGCAAGCGGGTCGACGTTCACGGCGGTGGCATCATCAGGGAGGGAGACACCTTCTACTTGCACGGCCTATTCTTCCCCACAGGCCCCACGCCCGACGACTTTCATGGCGTTTCAATGTATTCATCCAAGGATCTGGCGACATGGAAAAACGAGGGGATCGTCTTTCCCCAGCAGCCGAGCGGCGAGCTCGGGCCGAACCGAAATTGTGACAGGCCCCATATAATCAAGTGTCCCAAGACTGGGGAATTCATTCTCACCGCCCGCGCGTCCGATCTCACCTTTCAAGCAGACAAGGAGGTCGTGTACGCGACCTCGCCCACGGTCAACGGCCAATACAGCTACCAGGGGATCCTCAAGAGCACGAGCGGACAGACTGCCTCGCACAGCGACATGAGCGCGTACGCCGACGAGACCGGCGCATATTTCATTACCGAAAGCGGATGGGTCTACATACTGGCCGACGACTGTCACAGCTGGATTTCGGGCAAACAGTACTCAGCCGTCAACGGGACGTCAGGTGGCGGGGAAGCGCCCACTGTGTTCAGGGCTGGCAGTACCTACTACTGGATCGCGTCGTACAAGACAGGATGGCGATGCAACAACAACTTCTACTCCACAGCGCCTGCCATGACCGGGCCGTGGACCTACCAGGGATATGTTGCGCCGGTGACCGACCCCAACAATGATATCTCTCTTGAGAGGACCTGGCTGTCGCAGACCACCTGGGTTCAGCCCGTCGTGGGAAGCAAGGGGACGGTCTATCTGTACTGGGGCGATCACTGGTACAACTGCGGAGCCACCAGCGGTGCCGGCTCCCGCAACGACTTGGCGACGTATGTATTCCAGCCATTGGTCTTCAACGCCACGGGAACCAAGGCGTTGTTGCCGACCTTCCTTGGCACCTGGAGTCTTGACGTGGGTGCGGGCACGTGGTCGTCGCAGTAGGATCCCTGCGGCAGGTGAGTCCGCTGCGCTCGCCACACGCGAGTTCGTGACGCACACAGAGGACGAGGCTGAGGTTGGTTCTTCGTGGACCAGGCTGCGAAGTTGGCGGTCATTGGCACGGCGGCGGAGGCGCAGCGGAATGCGTCATGACGGGTCTCGAATCAGCGCGAGGCGAATTCCATCCGTGGTTCTTCGGTCCTTTCAGGTATCCGCGCGGAACTCCGGAATGCTCTGATTGGTGATGGGCCCAGGCCAGGCACGGGATCGAGCGCGTGGGTGACTCGCCTGAGTTATGCGGCGTGTGCCGCTGGCCGAAGGGGGGACAGTTCAGTTGAGCCGCGAAGACCCACATGCGGCACTGCTTTCCCAACCGAGGTGATTCATGCGAACTCCACGAAGTGCGAGCAATGGCCAGGTTGGGAAGACGCGCAAGCGCGTCGTGTTCCTTTTTTCGATGACCTTGGCATGCGTTTCCGTCAGCGCGCCAGCCATGGCCGCCGTCACGGTGCCCGGATTGTTCAGCGATCACATGGTCGCGCAACGCGACATGGAGGTGCCGGTCTGGGGCACCGGCACTGCCGGTGAAACCATCACCGTCAAGCTCGGCACGCAGCAGGCCACTGGCACTGCGGGAGCCGACGGGAAGTGGACGGTGCGCCTTCCTGCCCAAGAGGCGGGAGGCCCCTTCACGATGACCATCACGGGCTCGTCAACCGTTAGCGTGGCAGACGTCTATGTCGGGGAAGTCTGGATCGGATCCGGACAGTCCAACATGGGCTACACGATGAAATGCGGATATGCGGGCTGCGCGATGAAAGACGCAGATACAGAAATCGCTGCCGCCAATTACCCGCTCATCCGCACCACCAATATTTCCGGCTCACGGTCCGCGACCCCGGTGGCCAACACAAACCTAAAGGCCACTTGGCTGGTGGTGTCGCCGCAAACTGCTCCTGGCATCTCAGCCATCGGCTATTTCTTTGCGCGAGAGCTGTTCAAGAATCTGAACGGCGTGGCCATTGGCATCATTCAGAGCTCGGCTGGTGGTAGCTGCCTGCAGTGCTGGATGTCCAAAGAGTCGATCGCTGCCATTCCCTCGGTTGCCACCGATCTGGCTAATTTCGAGAAGAGTCCCAATTACACCAACGTCCACAATCCATACATTTGCTACAACGGCATGATTGCGCCCTTGATTCCCTATGCCATCCGCGGAGTCGTCTGGTATCAAGGCGAGTCAGTGACCTGGGGCGGAGAGACCTACCGTGATATTCAGGTCGGACTCATCGACTCGTGGCGCAAGGCTTGGGGACAGGACTTCACATTCCTCATCACCCAACTGCCCAACTACAACATCTCCAGTACAGGTTGGCCGGTTTTGCGTGAGGCGCAGCTACAGGCGAGCCAGATTCTTCCCAATACTGGCATATCGGTCAACATCGACATTGGCGACCCCAACTATGTGCATCCATCGGACAAGTCGGATCAAGGCTTGCGTTTGGGCATGGCCGCGCGAGGGATCACCTACGGGCAAGTCGACTTCCCCTACTACAGCCCGATCTACGACCACATGGCGATCGAAGGCAGCTCCATACGCCTGTACTTCACCCATGTGGAGACCGGTTTGGCGTTCAAGACAGGCACCGGAACCGGGTTCGAGATTGCTGGCGCCGACGGCAACTACGTGACCGCGACCGCCGCCATCCAGGACGATTCGACCATCCTCGTCTCCGCCTCCTCGGTAACGGCGCCGAAGAACGCGCGCTATTGCTGGGCCGGCAATCCGACGGCCAGCCTCTACAACAAGGGCACGCCTGCGCTGCCTGCGTCGCCGTTTCGCACTGATCCCCCTGCTTTGCCCGCTGGCGGTCCGGATGGTGGCGTAGTCGGCAGGACGGATGCCAGCGTGGTCGTGCCCAAGGACGCTAGCGTCGTTACTGGGGACGGTGGCGCAGTCGTCCCCAAGGACTCGGGCGTGGTCGTCACCGGAGGCGCGGGAGGGAATTCGGGCACTGGCGCAGGGGGGAATACGGGCGTTGGGGGGAATACGGGCGCGGGAGGAAAGACGGGTCCAGGGGCAAGCACTGGCGTAGGGGGGAATACGGTCGCGGGGGGGAGCCCCGGGTCGGCGGGCAACCCCGGTACGGGCGGTGTCCCTGGTACGGGCGGCAGCCCTAGTACAGGCGGCAACCCTGGTACTGGCGGCAACCCCGGTGCGGCGGGAAACACCTCAGCGGTGGCTTCGCATGACACCTCGGCCGTGGCTGGATCAACCGGCGCAGCCACTGCACCCAACACTGCAAGCACTACCTCGGGCGGCTCGTCCTGCCAGATCGCAGGTCGTGGCACCGGGTTGTCGGGCTACGTGGTTTTCGGGGTCGGCGTGTTGCTGGCGCTGGGCGCCCGACGCAACCGTCGCAAGGCACACCGTTGATTGATATGGGTGATATGGGAACTCTGGAAGGGTTCGCTACCAGCCCGGTTCGCCCAGCAGATTGCAGGTCTTGCAGATATCCGGCGGGTCAGCTCCGGGCTCTAGCAGCTGCCGACGCATAGTTACGAGCGTTGGGTGGTTAAACACAAGGTCAGGCTCGCCGCCAAACAGATTGCTGTTGGGGCCCTGCAACATCATATCGCTGCCGCAACAGATCCCCATATTCCCCTCGACATCACAGCTGATACGCTGCCACAACTGCGGACAAAGCTTCCTGAACGTCCCCTTCTGGATAGCAGCTGGCCAAAGGCAATAGCCGGGAAGGGCGTCGTCAATTCGCCTGCGGAATTCCAGATAGGCAGGAAGCGCATCGTCGATGATTTCATCCGGTCTTGGGTCTAGACCCATGGGACGATAGATCCAGAAACGAAGGCTGCGGCATCCCGCGGCCCGGACAAAGCGCGCCGCCCTGAGCAGCTCATCCTGATCCTTCTCCACCTGACTGCGCAGCAGCACAAGGCTCATATGGACCGGGAAGACCTGGTTGATCTTCGAGAGATCACGTTCCATGGTTTCTCGATTTGCATCGTACAAAGAGACGTTGATTCTGGAGATACCGGCGCGTTGCAATCCGGCAATGCGGTCTGCCAGCAGCAGGCCGTTCGTGGAAAGATTGACGATGTTCCCGCGTTCAACCAGATAGGAGACGATGGCTTCAAGCTCATCGACCATCAGCGGCTCTCCGCCCTGCAAGTCGACTAGCAGGCAATTTTCAAGCAGCGGGTTGGAGAACAGGCGCCTCACCTTCCCAAGCGTCGCCTCGCTTTCGCGCCACTCCATTCCCTGCTTGTTGACGAAATGGCCAGCAACGCAGTATCCGCAATTCAGATTGCAGCGTTTGGTAACCACCAGATGGGCGATCTGGGGCGTGCACCTGCGTATGGATGTCATCGCCTGCCTGGTTAGGCAGCGGTACTTCACGTAGTTCCAAACCTTGGGCGCGGCATGCCGCGGGCGGAGCTTGCCGCTCATCTCGTAGTAGTACGACACCTTCGATGTCATGCCTTTGCTGCCCCCAAGAAACGGTGGACCCACCTTGTCCGCAGGGGTGGGATCAGGAAGCAGGCGAGGAGGATGATGAGAGAAGCGATGGAGACCCAGAATCCGAGAGCGACGCTTGCGGGCCGGAAACGGAATCGCACCTGGTGCTCACCGGCTGGGACCACTACAGCCCGCTGTGTGATGTTCGCCCGATAGATCATGGTTGCGGTTCCATCGACGTCAGCGACCCAGCCTGGATAGTACGAATCGGAAAAAACGAGAATGGCGTCCCGGGCCGTGGTGACCTTCATCTGGGCCTGGTTGGTTGTGTAGTGGAGAACCTCGACGTTGCCACCAGCGCCTGCCTCTTGCTGATAGTTGGGCGGCACGGCGTCCAGAATGACCGACCGTCGGGGATCAAAGGCATCCGAAGTGAGCATTTTGAGCGCGGTATTGCTGTCGGCCGCGGGTTGGATCTCCCCGACCAGGTATGCGCGCGGAAGGAAATCATCATTTCGATAGAGGTACGCTCCCCCGTAGAGGCCCAGGGCCCGAAGGTTCGGTGCTGGGGCGAACGGCCAGAACGAGGTAAGGTACTTCACGTTGTACATGCCCAGCAGCTTCCAGAATAGGGGGGTGGGAAAGAAGGTGTCGCCCCGGATCGACGCGGTCTGCGTGATGATGCCGGCCCGGTTCTGGTCACCCCAGATATCAACGATGTAGTTCGGCGTCAGATTGGCGTAGCCGTCCGGTGAGGATATCCCGTAAAGGACATTGCTGCTCGCCTGGATGAACTCGCGCTGTTCCACGAAGGGCTGGAGATCGCCTTGCCAGCCGCGCGCCTGTTCAAGAAACGTTCTCCTGTGAGCGTGATGTGCGCCCAGGGAGAACGTCCGGAATAGAGATGAATCCTGTCTGAGGACCTCGACTGTCCTCGGCGGCTCCATCCATTTGACAGCATCGACGACAGGATTCTGGCGCAGTTGGAAATATAGCAGATCGCCAATGACGGCGAGGAGCAGCAGCACCTGGATGAGGAAGGAACGGCGTGATCCTGTGGAACCGGCCCCCGCTGATTTCCGGGAAGCGGTGAGATTCAGAGCGAGCTTGGTCAATCCGAGAGAGGCGAGCGCGACAAGTGAAATGTCGGTGATGAGCAAAAGCCTCGTCGGGAAGCGGAAGTAGTTCATGCCGGGAATGTAGTTGAAAACGAACTCATACACAGGTGTTGCCGGACCCAGCACAAGTAGGTAGGAAACGACGGCAGCGGCTGAAAAGAATCTCACGTGCCAATTCCGCCACCAGCTGAGCGGGGCGGAAAGCGCGAGCAGCAGGGTCAGGACGCCGACGTATCCGTAGTCCTCCCAAAAAACACCCTTGCCGGTGTACGTGAGATTGCCGGCGTCGCCATTGCTGTAGGGGTAGAGGAACGTCAAGAAGTCCTTCGGGTCATACGCGTAGCTGGAAGCATACTGAAATGTCACACCACCGGAACGCTGGGAGAGAGAAACCATTTCGTAGGTGGGGATGAGCTGAATGGCGGCGAGCAGCGATCCCAGGACAAGCATTCCGGCAAAAACCCAGGTGAGCTTGCTCCTGAGGACATCGAGTACGGGACGTGAAGCCCTCGATGTCTGCGACGCGGCCCGCATTTCCCTTTGCTGGTTGAGGAAGCGGAACGCGAAATAGAACAGATAGAACACCCCAGAGTAGTATGCGGTCTGCGCGTTGCCGGCGAGATGCTGCAGCCCGAAGACAACTGCAAACCAGAGGAGGAAGCGAGACTGATTCCGTCTGATGGCACGCTCGAGGAGGGTGAGCCCGAGGGGCAGCCAGCAGGCGCCGTTGGCGATGCTGAGATGCTTCAGGTGCGAGAGAAGGTATCCACTGAAGCAGAACGCGATTCCCCCAACAATACCCGCGAGGTTGCTGCTTCCGATTTCACGCGTGTAGAGATACATCCCGATGCCGGCCGTGACGATGGTGAAAAGGATTGTGAAGTTGAGCGCAAAATACGGCGAGAACAGACCGAAGAGAACAATGTTGAACGGGTAGCAGACCCCGGCCTCGGCCCGGGCAAGCAGCGGGAAACCTCCGTAAATCTCGCGGACCCAGAGTGGCAAATGGCCCGACTGGAGAGCATTGCCCAGGGAAAAGCGGTAGGGAAAGTTCTCGTTCATGAGGTCGCTAGCGAAGATGTCGTCGGTGATGATCAGGCCTTTCATCAGCGTCAACTTCCAGAACGCGGCGAGAACGAGCGCCGTAATGAATGCGACTGCAGTGCATGCCTGGTATTTTCCACCCTGGTTGATCTTGATCGAGATGGGAGGGGATTTCATTTGCGGGCGCCTGGATTAAGGCTGGCCACGCCATTCGGCGTTGAATCGGATCGGATGGGTGCCCGGAATCTCATGCATCCAAGTGGTGCGCCCGCCTGCGAACCAGGTCAAGCTGGCCATCCGCGTGGTAGCTGGAGCGGACCATGGGCCCGGATTCGACATGGGCAAATCCCAGCTCCAGCGCCTCCTGTTTGAGTTGGGCGAACTCGTCGGGCGGGACGTGGCGGGCCACCGGCAGGTGCTGGCGCGAGGGGCGCAGGTACTGGCCCAGGGTAAGTACCTCCACGCCGATCGCGCGGGCTTCGCGCAGGACCGTGCGTACCTCGTCCAGGGTTTCGCCCAGGCCCAGCATCAGCCCGGTCTTGCTGAGAAACCCGCGCCGGCTGGCATGTCCCAGGACCGCATAGGAGCGGGGATAGCTGGCCTGGACGCGAACCTCGCGCGCCAGGCGGGGCACGGTTTCCAGGTTGTGGGCGAAGACGTCAGGCCCGGCGGCAAGCACCCGATCGACTGCGGCCAAGTCGCCGGCAAAGTCGCCGGTCAAGACTTCCAGCACGAGATCGGGACAGCGTTGCTTGACCGCACGGATAGTGGCCGCCCAGTGGCCCGCGCCTCCGTCGGCCAAGTCGTCGCGGTTTACACAGGTGATAACCGCGTGGCGCAGGCCCAAGCCCGCCAGCACCAGGGCCACCCGGTCGGGTTCGGCGGGGTCGGGCGGTTGAGGTCGGCCGCTGGGAACGTCGCAGAATCGGCAGGACCGGGTGCACACGCCGCCCAGGATCATGATGGTCAGGGATCGCCGGCTCCAGCACTCACCGATGTTGGGGCACGATGCGCTTTCACAGACAGTGTGCAGTCCCTGCGCGTGCACGCGCGCGCGCAGGTCGAAGTAGGCCGCGCCGGTGGGAAGCTTCATGCGAATCCACGGCGGGTGAGGGGGCAACCTGTCCCCGGTCGCCCGGGCGGCGCGCGCCGCGCGCAGGCGGCGGGATCGGGTGTCCACGACGCGGCTCATGGGGGGAATCTGGTCGAATCCGTCACGCCCCGCAAGCGGGAAAGTCGAAGCGCTTCGCACTTGCTTGTCGATGCGGTTCCATGGCCTATGATCAATGGGTCTCATGGAACGAACCATCGTCGTCAGCGACGTTCACGGTTGTCTGGACGAACTGCAGGCTCTTCTGCGCCAGTGCGGCGTGGTGCGCGGAGATCGCGTGGTCTTGGCCGGCGACCTCGTGGCCAAAGGGCCGGATTCGCGCGGCGTTGTGCAGCTAGTGCGTGAAATGGGTGCGCTGGCCGTGCTCGGCAACCACGACTTCTACAGCCTCGAGGTGCGGCGCAGGCGCCAGCAGGGTGAAACCAGGAGGCCGCGCCGCTGGTTACTCGACGCGTTGGACGAGTCGGATTGGGCTTTTATTGAGAGCCTGCCGCTCTTTCTGCGGCTGGGCCCGGAACGTGAAGGAGGTCCCGAAGTCGTGGTGGTGCATGCCGGCGCGGTACCCGACCTCCCCCTCGAAAAGCAGGAACGCACCAACCTTCTCAACCTGCGCAGCATGGTCGGCGGCACCGCCCCCACCAGCCGGTTGCTGATGCGCTGGCCCTGGGCCGCGGTTTGGCGTGGCCCCGAGCACATCGTGTTCGGGCATGATGCGGTTCGTGGTCTGCAGCAATACCCGCTGGCGACCGGCCTGGACACCGGGTGCGTGTACGGCCGCGCGCTCACCGCGCTGGAGTTTCCCTCGCAGCGCCTCTACAAGGTGGCGGCACGGCGGCGCTATGCGTCCGTCTGAGGTCCGCATGTGGTTCATGCTAGCCTTGGGGTCAGCGTGATCGTCGAGCTGAAAAAGCAATTCCTCTTCGAGGCGGCACACCACCTGCCCCATGTGCCGGCCGGGCATAAGTGTGCGCGCGTGCATGGACACAGCTATCGCGTGGAGGTGGGCCTGCGTGGGCCGGTCGATGCGCAGACTGGTTGGCTGGTGGATTTTGCGCTCATCGACGACGCCTGGTCGGTGCTGCAGCGGCGTTTCGACCATCACATGCTGAACGAGGTGGAAGGGCTGGATAATCCCACCTGCGAAAATCTCTGCGGCTACGTCTGGACCGCGCTCAAGCCGGGGATTCCCCAACTTTGCTCGGTGACGGTATGGGAGACCGTGGATTCCTGCTGTACCTACCGGGGAGAGATGGGGTAATTACCAACCCATCGTGCGTCTTCTTCGTTGCCTGACCCTGAACCTGTGGGGAGCTGAGCCACCCCTGCAGCGTCGGATGGAATTGGTGGCCACTGCTCTGCGCGAGATCCAGCCCGACGTGGTGGGTTTGCAGGAAGTGCGCGAGGTGCCGGGCCAACTTGCCAACCAGGCCGAAACCTTGGCGGCGGCCGCTGGCTACCACCACGCCTTTGTGCCCGCCATGCCCTTTGCCGGTGGCCACGAAGGCCTGGCCATCCTGTCGCGCGATCCCATCCTAGAGCACGTGGCGTTCGGCCTGCCCCACGCTGAGCCCAAGGAGCGGCGTATCCTGCTGTCGGCGCGGGTGTCGTTCGACACCGTCTCGGTTTGGGTCCACACCACGCACCTCAACTACCGGTTGGCGCATGGCAAGCAACGCGAGGATCAGGTTCAGGCCATCGACGCCATAGTGGCGGCCCGTGTGGCCGACACGCCCTCGGTCGTGATGGGCGACTTCAACGCACGGCCCGAGGCCGACGAGATCCGTTGGCTGCGCGGGCTCTGCACGCTGAGCGGCCGGCGCACCTGCTACCAGGATGCCTGGGACCAACTGCACCCGGGCGAGCGCGGCTGGACCTGGGCCCGCGCCAACCCCTACACCAGGCCGTTGGCTTTCTTGGAACCCGACCGTCGCATTGACTACATCTTCGTCACGCCCATGCGGCGGGACGGCCGCGCGACCGTCCGGTCGTGTCGCATCGTTCTGGACCAGCCGGCCGCTGACGGTGTGTACGCCTCGGACCATTTCGGCCTGTTGGCCGAGATCCAGATGGATGGTGTCTAGTGTTTCGACTCGCCCATGTGACCGATCTGCACGTCCGCAACTTTGCCGGTGCGCGGGTGCGCGATTTTTTCGGCAAGCGGGCTGTCGGCGCTCTCAACCTGGCGGTGATTCGCCGGCACAAGTACCGCATGGAGCTGCTGGCGGCGCTGGGCGAGGATCTGCGGGCGCGGCCGCATGACCATCTGATGGTGAGCGGCGATCTGGGCAACGTTTCACTGGCGTCTGAATGGCGCGCGGCTAGGGCCTGGATCGAGCGCAGCAGCCCGTCGGTCGAGAACACCACGGTCATCCCGGGCAATCACGACGCGTACGTGAAAGAAGTCGTGGTCAGCGGGGCTTTCGAGCAGGTCTTCGCCCCCTACCAAAGCGCGGACTTGCGGCTCGCGGCTGACCCCTATCCCTTCGCACGGCTGCGCGGGGAGATTGCTCTGGTCTGCGCGAGCACCTGCGTGCCCACCGGGGATCTGGGCGCGTGGGGGCAGGTGGGCGAGGCGCAGTTGCGACGGATCGAGGCCCTACTGGCCGCGCCCGAGGTGCGCGCGCGATTCCGCGTGCTGGCCATTCACCACCCGCCCGTCATGCACCGGCCCCCTGAGAATCGGAATCTGCGCGACCGCACCAAGCTGGTCGAGGTTCTGGCGCGGGTTGGCGCCGAGCTGGTTCTGCACGGGCACGACCATCGCGACGAATTCACCGAGCTGGACGGGCCCGACGGTCGCCGCATCCCGGTCGTGGGCGCCGGCTCCGCTTCCTACGCCGGCTCGGCCGAGAGATGCTCTCGCTACAACATCTACGAGATCGACGGCAGTCGCCTCGACGTGGTCACCTACGCGCACGACAGCGCGACCGGGACTTTCCGCGAGTTCCGACGGCGGGCGATCTGAGCGCGGCGGGCAGGATAGCGTCGAACTCGAAAGTGCCGATACCGCGAAGTTCGGTGCCGGCGTCACGATGAACATCACCCAAGGGTGGCGTCAACATGGGAATGACGTGATAGTCAGAAGCCCATTCATGGACCAGCCAGTCCCAAAGTCGAAGCCAACATGCCGCCGGTCTTGGTCTGGCCGCGGGGTGTGACACGGTGACCTGGAAGCGGGCGCGAATTACAACCTGAAAGGGCTGCACCGGGCGACGTTTCTTGCAGATCTGGAAGCGGGGGGCGGCGAACTGCCTGCCTTCGTGCTTGACGAGTTCGAGGCCTACCTTCGTTGTGGCATCCTCGTGCACGGCTTTTTGCGCGTCCGATGCAAGGAGTGCGGGTACAGTCGCGCCGTCGGTTTCGCGTGCAAGCGCCGTGGTTTTTGCCCAAGTTGTCTCGGCCGCCGGATGGCCGACACGGCAGCCTTCTGTGTGGATCACCTTTTCCCCCTCGTGCCTGCTCGACAGTACGTCCTCTCGCTACCCTATGCCTTGCGATTCAAGATGGCCTATTCGGCCGACGCCACGAGCGTGGTGCTTGGCGCATTCATCAGCGCCATCAACTCCGACCTCCGCCGCCGCGCACGGAAGCGCAAGCTGCGCGGTCGGCTGCAGACTGGA
>Ga0182021_10004110_pt1 | contig 17049 bp, 14 predicted proteins | sample 612E3MmetaG_FD_120493 | JGI IMG/M metagenome (GOLD analysis project Ga0182021, IMG submission 120493) | Permafrost microbial communities from Stordalen Mire, Sweden - 612E3M metaG (Illumina Assembly) | ecosystem: Environmental > Terrestrial > Soil > Wetlands > Permafrost | place: Sweden...
ACCGCCCCCCAGGGACCCCTTGAGGTCGAGGAAGCTCCCGGGCGCCTCCGAAAACGTGAGCTGCCCGCCGTGGCCCAGCAGGGCCTGGACGCCGTCCATGTGGGCGGTGGCCACGGTCGTCAGGGTGTTGGCCTTGAGCGACTGCTCGACGGTGATATTGCTGAACCCGCCCCCGGGCTGTTTCAGGAGCAGTTCCTTCAGTCCGAGCGCGGAGGCGACGAACTCGCGGACGAGCACCGACTCTTCGAGACCGGTGTCGTCGAGGTACCTCAGCCGGCCCAGGTCGTCCATGTTCGTTTCGATGTTGATGGTCGTCTCGCCCTGTCCCTTGGAGTTGAGGGTGACGTGGGTGGCGAGCCTGGAGGCGCCCAGGGTGAGGGGAAGGAGGAGGAGAAGGACCGCTCCGGCGCTCCGCTTCATGCTGTTATCTCCCTAATGCTCTAATGCTCGACCGGGGCGAAATCGGCCTGCATGTGCAAGATTGGTTTCTTCTCGATGAGCTGGTCGAGGGGGATCTCCCAGAGGGCGACCGTGTCCTGGTGGCTGCGGCCGTTGGTGCGAATCAGTCCGGCGCCCTTGAGCTGCACGCTGAAGTTGAGCGAGTAGTTGCTGAACATCTGACGGACCTTCTCTTTTCCGAGACGTGCTTCCAGTTGCTGGATGGCGCTTTCGGACGGGGCGGGCTTTGTCCAGGGCTTCCCGTCCCCGGGCTTTTTCGCCGGGGAAGTCCGGTTGACGAGCGTCTCTTCGGAGACGTTGATCTCCTGCAGGAATTCCCATCGTGCACCGTCCTTCTTCAGGGACGCCTTGCGTCCCCCGAAGAACTCGCTCTTCGACACGTCCTCGAGGCTCTTGAACTCGAGCACAAGGTAGAAGTGTCTCAGTCCCTGGGACGACTCCGCCCGCAGACTCGTCACCTTGAACCCCTGGCTCTCGATGTCCTTGACGAGTTCCTCGCGCGGGACGGGCAGCAGGTCGGATTCCGCCTGGGAGGCGGCCTTGAACTGCGCCTGCAGCACCTGCTCGGAAATGGCCAGGTGGATTCGCGCGATGCCGGAGCCGTCGGGGTTGAGCTCGATGCGCTCGTCGTAGTTCACACACCCGGCGAGCATGAGCATGGCGGCCGCCGCCAGCAGGATTCTTCTTGTCGGCATCGATGCTTTCCTGTTCAGGGGGTTTTTACTTCGCAGGGGGTTTGTCCTTTCCGGGCGGATGTTTCTCCTCCGGTTTCTGCCACCAGATGTCCCAGATCCTGTTGAACCGGATCCGGCGGTTCCAGCCGAGGTAGCGGATGCGCAACCGCCGGGTGGACATCATGACGACGACGATGAAGAGAATCAAGATGAGAATTATGAGAAGCGAACTGGCGGCGACCCGGCGCATGGCGCGGCGGCGGGCTGTTTCTTTGTCGTCGGCCGGGGCGGCGGCGCCCGGGCCGGTCACGGTCGTGTTGTCGCCCTCGCGGACCTGCGCCGCGGGCGTCCCCCCGGACGCCGGCTGGGCGGACAGCTCCCGCGGCGCCCAGGCCAGCAAAAGCGCCGCCGCCATCGGGAGAATCCACCTCTTTTCACTCGTTGCGCAGGACATCGAGCAGTGCTCCCACGGAGATGTACAGTGAGCCGGTGAGCGAGCCCCAGAATCCGTAGGCGAGTTTCGGCCCCAGGCGGATTCCCGAGAAAATGAAGAAGAAGCACAGTGCCGCGCCCCCGGCGAAGATGCTCAGACGGACCGCTATGCGCCCCAGACGTCCGGGCGGGACCATGTTTTCCAGAAGAAGCGTGGAAATCCCCAGGACGGGTATCAGGAAGAGCATTCGCGTGTAATCGAGCGGACGAGACGCGTAGAGGTTCAGGTAGTCGAACGCCGACTGGGCCTTCATGGGGTCGCCCGAGACCTCCATGGCCGAGGAATGGTCCAGCGCGATCCACGGGAGAAAAAAACAGACGATGAGGAGGACGGCGCCGGCGGGGACGGCAAAGCTGCCGACGGACGCGGAACGCACAGGTTGACTGAGCGGCTCAGACATGCGTCTCCTGCCGGCCGAGGAGGTCGGTCCTGAGGCTTCTTATTCTTCCGGCGGCTCTTCCGTGTCGGTCGAGTATCCCCTTCCGAGCAGGTCGAGCACGGCCTGGACGTCCGGGTCCTGTCCGCCGAGGGCCAGGAATTTCTCGCCGAAGAGCAGCGCACGCTCGTCGTCGTGGAGAGACTCGTGGTAAAAGAGACACAGCTCCGCGCAGGGCATGGGGTCGTCGGGAGCGAGTTCGAGGGCTTTGCGGAACTGTTCGAGGGCATCGTCATAGCGGGCCTGCTCGCGGAGCGTGTTCCCCAGACAGCAGCGGGCTTCCGCGTCGTCCGGGTCCAACTCCACCACCCGTCGGAAGCAGGTTTCGGCCTTGGCCAGGTCCCCGGTCTCCTCGAACACCAGACCCAGGTTGAAGTGCGGCCAGTCGAGGGAAGGTTCGAGCCGGGCGGCGTTGGTGTACTGCACCGCCGCCTCCTGGAGACGTCCCTGCTCGTGGTAGAGCATCCCGAGTCCATTATAGGCCGGTGCGTAATCAGAGGAGATGGTGAGTGCCCGGAGGAATTCGCGCTCGGCGTCGGCGGGTCGGTCCGCCTGCTGGTACAGGTTGGCCAGGTCGTAGATGTAGTCGCAGTTGTCGGGGGCCAGTTCCACGGCGCGTCGACTGGACCCCAGCGCCCTCGACATGTCCCCCTTCTCGCGGTAAATCTGTCCGAGTCCGGAGTGGAGACTGGCGTCGGTCGGACACCGGCGGATGACGAGCTTGTATTGCGTGACGGCCTCGTTGACGCGTCCGACGTCGGCGAGACACTCGGCAAGGTCCACGCGGGCTTCGGTGTACTCGGGGTCCGTCTTGAGGATCTCGCGGTACATCGGGATGGCCCCCTCGAGGTTGCCCTCGCGTTCGAGGACGTGCGCCTGTTCGAGGATGGGCTCCACGCTTTCGGGGGCAAGCCGCGCGGCCTCCCGCAGGTGCTCCCGGGCTTCCTCGTAGTGGCCCAGCTCCCCCTCCGTCCGGCCCAGGAGGAGCCGGGTGAGGTAGTCGTCGGGGTTGATTTCGAGGGCCTTGAGCAGCCAGTCCTGGGCGCCCTGGAAGTTCTCGGCGCGTCCGGAGATCTCGGCGAGCTGCACGCACGCCCGGTGGCATCGCGGGTCGATCTCGAGCGCCCGGTGAAGCTCCCGGGAGGCGTCCTCGGCGTGTCCCAGCGAAAACCGGGCCTGCGCCGAAAGACACAAAGCCTCCAAGTCGTCGGGGTGGGTCTTGAGGACCTTGCGCACCGGGATGAGCGCCAGGGGCGCGTGGTCGTTTTCCAGGAGTATCGCCCCCTGGAGCCGCAGCGCTCGGACGTCGTCGGGGGAACTCTTGAGCACCTCGTCCAGAAGTCCGAGCGCCTTCGCGTCCAGCCCCAGCTCATGCTGGACCCGTGCCATACCCCACTTGCCCTCGGCATCTTCCGGGTCCAGACGCAGTCCCTCTTCGTATTCGAGGACGGCTTCCTCGAAATGCTTCTCCTGGAACAGTCGGTCACCCTGGTTGAAGTGACGTCGTGATCCCGAGGGATCGGGACTCACATCGATCTCCTTGCCGGCCCTCCGGGCCGGTCGAACGGGCGTCCCGGCGGAACGTCTCTCGATCCCGCGCGGATTTCCGCGGAATTCTATTTCTTCTGCTTCAGCGATTCCAGCACCTCGTCCACCAGGCCGTATGTCTTGGAATCCGGAGCGCCCATGAAGAAGTCCCGGTCGGTATCCCGCTCGATGACCTCCATGGACTGTCCGGTGTGCTTGGAGAGGATCTGGTTGAGTTCCTTCTTGGCCCGGAGGATTTCCTCCGCGTGGATCGAGATGTCGCTGGCCGAGCCTTGCAGTCCGCCCCACGGCTGGTGGAGCATGGTCCGCGCGTGGGGCAGCATGAACCGCTTGCCCTTGGTGCCGGCCGCCAGCAGCACCGCCCCCATCGAGGACGCCTGGCCGATGCAGTAGGTCGCCACGTCGCATTCCACAAACTGCATGGTGTCGTAGATGGCCAGCCCCGCGCTCACCGCCCCCCCGGGACTGTTGATGTAGATCGAGATGTCCTGGTGCTTGTTCTCCATCTGGAGGAAGAGCAGCTGTGCGACCACGATGTTGCTGACGAAGTCGTTGACCTCGCTCCCCAGGAAGACGATGCGGTCCTTGAGGAGTCTGGAGAAGAGGTCGTAGACTTTCTCCTCGCGACCGGCCTTCTCAATCACGTACGGGATGGATATCGTGCTCATGGTTGTGCATCCTCCTTGCCGTGGTCGGTCTCGTTCAGGCTTTCTCCCCTTGGGGGGGAACTCCCGGTCTTGCCGGGTTTTTTCTCGGGTTTCGCCGCTGCCGGGGCTTCCTTGATTTTCCCCTGGGCAATGAGGAAGTCGACGGTTTTCTCGTCCGTAAGCTCGGAGCGCAGGTTGTCCAGCCGGCCCTCCTTCTTCAGGTTCTCGCGGAAACGGGCGGGCTTTTCGTTCTGCACCTGGGCCATGACCTGCACCCGGCGCTCCAGCTCGTTCTCGGTCACTTCGATCTTCTCCTTGTCCGCGATCTGCTGCAGGATGAAGTAGATGCGGATGTCGCGCTCGGTTCGTTTCTGGGCCCCCTCGGTGATCTGTCCGGCGGCCTTCTCGATCTCGTCGCGAGGCACGCCCTGATAGGCGAGACTCAGCCGCTCGCGGTTGATGGTCCGCACGGTCATCCGCTGGACCAGCTCTTCGGGCAGCGCGAAGTCGACCATCTCCAGCAGTTTCTCCTCGACCTGTCGGGCGAGTCCGGCGCGGGCTTCCCGTTCCTTCATCGCCGTGACGCGCTCCCGGACCTCTTTCTTGAGGTCCTCGAGATTCTCATACAGCATGTCCTTGGCGAAATCGTCGTTCAGCTCGGGCAGGCGCGGCCGCTTGATGTCCTTGATCGTGACCGTCACCTCGGCCTCCTTGCCGCGGTATTCCTCTTTCTGGTAGGTCTGGGGAAGCGTGACCGTCTTGACGGCCGACTCCCCGGACTTCTTCCCCAGCAGGTCCTTCCACAATTCCGCATCCAGTCCCCGCAGCCAGTTGTCCACCCCGAGGGTCATCTCCTGGTCCGAGACGCTCTGGACGACCTCGCCGGCGACCTTGATGTCGCAGTCCACCACCGGGACGTCGTCCTGCTGGGTCTTGCCCCCTTCGACGGGTTCGAGCACCGCGTTGCGCTTGCGGAGGTTTTCGAGGGTCTTGCCGATCTCCTCCTCGTCGACCGCGGTGGAGGGACGCACCAGTTCCAGTCCCTTGTAGTCCTTGACGTCGAACTGCGGCGCCACCTCGATCGTGACGTCGTAGCTGAGTCCCTTCTCCTCGTCGTAGGTGATGTGTTCGTCGCTGAGGTCCGGCTCGCCGATGGGACGGATCTTGTGCTCCTCTTTCAACTGCTCCCACGAGCGGGCGATCAGCAGTCGCTTGGCGTCCTCGAGGACCGTGTCGTGGTAGTGCCGCTCGACGAGGCGCCGCGGGGCGTGACCCCGGCGGAATCCCGCAATGGTCGCATTGGGCGTGAGTTCGTCGAAGGTCTTGGCCAGCTCCTTCTGGACGGCCTGGCTCGGGATGCGTGCCTTGACCTCGACCTTGCAGGGACCGGTTTCGTTGACCTCGGTCTCGAGACCCTCGATCTTCTCGGCCGCGCCGGCGGGGGTCTCCTCGGTCAAGGGCGGGGCTTCTTCGGCCATCTCGTCGTTCTTCTTCCGTTCTTGGGCCATGAGCTCCTCATAAGGGTAAATAGGGGCGCGGCTGCCCGCGCCATCCGGTGTCGTCCAGCCACATTGGGCCACCCTTTTTAGCGCGGAAACGGGCGAAAGTCAATGGAAAAAAGGCCCCCCTTCGGCTTGCGACTTGTTGACTTGCGACTTGAAGATTGTCTAGTCCCAAGTCAACGGGTCATCCCGACGGGCGTCGGGACGACTTGAAGACTGTCGAGTCTGGGGTTAGTTGGAGGGGCCCATCGTCGGAACCATCGGCTTCGGGGGATGGTCTTTCATCCACTGATCGTACTGGTCCCTCGGGACCAGAATCGTTTTCCCCGGGGTCGTGGCGTTGTCGGACGGAATCGTAACGGAAACCTTCTCCTGGACCTGGTCATGCATCAGGCCCGCAGGCGCGACGGACGGCCAGTTCTTGACCACGTGGTCGCCAGCCGCGATGTTCCCGAGGGTCACCGCCGAACCCGGAGGCATCGTGGTCATGCTCTTCGACGCGAGGATCGTGCAATCGCTCGTGTACGTGCTGGGCTTCCTCACGCTCAGCATTCCCACGAGCCGGTTGTTCCTTACGACGTAGAGCATCTCGGCGGGGCGGATCTTGTCCATTACGCCGATATTGACCGTCGCCTGCTTGCCGTCCGCGGAGACGGAGACGACTTGCGGCTCGACGAACCCGGGCATCACGGGCAGCGTCGTGGTAGACGTCTGGTTCTGGCATGAAAGTACCGCCGCCGCGGCCAGCGCCAGCAAGAGCACGATGTGTTTCTGCATGGGCTTTCCTCACCTGCGTGCGGGAATCGCCGGTCGGCACAAAGTCCAATTCAGTGTATCCGTCTCGTGGGAGCTTTCAAGAGGATTCTTCGCCGGGGACGCCGGAATTCCGCTCGTTTCGCGCGTTTCGACCCGCCTGCGGATGGTCCGCCCGCGAAAAGGACATTGACAGCGGCCCCGCATCGTGCACAATAACGGGGTGGGTCGCCGCAGGTCTCGCTTGACAGCAAGCACGCCCGCCGGCACCCCGTAAGCCAGGAACCTCGGACATGAGCACCCACGCGCACCTCCAGGACCTCAAGCGCCGACACCAGACCGTCAGCTCGTGGAAGGTGGGCTGGCGGCTCACGAAGTTCCTCAAGCCCTACTGGAAGACCGTGCTCGCCATGTGGGTCGTCCAGGCCGTCAACCTCGCGATGCTCTTTGTGCCGGCGGACGTCATTGGACGCGTGGCGAACGACATCCGTGCCGGGGATTACTCCTGGCTCTGGATCTACGCCGTCGTGGTGGTGGCGAACGAGCTCTTGCGGTTCGGCATCAGCTTCGGTCGCGCGGTGCTGGACGTGCGGGCCACCGGGCGGGCCGAGTGGGACATGCAGGTCAAGCTCTACGACGTCCTCCAGCGCAAGAGCATCTCGTATCACGAGCGGGAATCCAGCGGTCAGCTCATCAGCCGGATGATCATGGACATGCGGTTTGCGGGCGGGTTCTTCCGCGTCGCCGCATTTGCCATGGCCGAGACCGCCCTCGTCTTCGTCATCGGAGAGGGGTATCTCTTTTATAAGAACTGGGTCCTGGCGTTGTGGTCGCTGGTGATGCTGCCGGCCGGGGCCTATTTCGTCCTGCGCTACGCCTCCAAGATGCGAATGAAGTTCTACGACGTGCGGGAGAAGTACGGGGACCTCACCACGGTGCTGTCGGAGAACATTGCGGGCGTCCAGGTGGTGCGCGGGTTTGCCCGCGAGCAGGACCAGATCGACAAGTTCGCCCGCGAGTCGCGGTCCCTCATCGGCAAGGTGGTCGCGGCCGAGCGCGTCTGGACCTTTCACGCACCCCTCTACACCGCATTCGTCACGCTGGGACTCGCCGTCACCTTCTTCCTCGGCGGACAACTGGTCCTGGGCCGGCCGACGGACCAGGCACTCCTCGGGGTCGTCGTCTCCTTCTTCCTGGCACTCCGGCAGATCACGAGCCGGCTGAACTGGCTGGGACAGGGGATCTCCAACGCCCAGCGGGCCATCGCCTCCGCCGACCGCATCTTCGAGACCCTGGACGAACAACCCGACGTGGATGACCGCCCCGGCGCCCTTCCGCTCGCCGAGGGTCCAGGCCGCGTCGTCTTCGAGAACGTCTCCTTCGGGTACGACAAGGACCTCCCGGTCCTCAAGGACGTCAACCTCGTCGTGGAGCCGGGACAGATGGTCGCCCTCGTCGGACGCACCGGCTCGGGCAAGTCCACCCTCGTCTCGCTCCTTCCCAGGTTCTACGACGTGACCTCCGGACGCCTGCTCATCGACGGACAGGACGTGCGCGACATGACGCTGGACTCCCTCCGTGCCGACATCGGCCTCGTGTTCCAGGACTCGTTCCTCTTCAGCCGGTCGGTCGCCGAGAACATCGCCTACGCCGACCCGGACGCCGACATGGAGCAGGTGATGCGGACGGCCGAGGCGGCCCAGGCCCACGATTTCGTCAAGGCCCTCCCCAAGGGGTATGAGACGATCATCGGCGAGCGCGGGGTGACCCTCTCGGGCGGACAGCGTCAGCGTCTCACCATCGCCCGGGCCCTCATGAAGGACCCCCGTGTGCTCATCCTCGACGACTCCACCAGCTCCGTGGACCCTACCACCGAGCGCGAGATCCAGGAAGCCATGATGCATCTCGCCAAGTACCGCACCACGTTCGTCATCGCGCACCGGCTCTCCACCGTCCGGCACGCCGACGTCATCCTCGTGCTCGAAAGCGGTCGCATCGTCGAAAGAGGTACGCACGACGATCTCATGCGGCAGAACGGAATCTACCGCGCGATCTGCACGCTGCAGTTCGACACGGGCGGCGGGCCCGTCATCCTGGACGATACCGCTTTCGTGGACGCGAAGGACAAAGCGGCCGCGTCCGGAACCCCGGACGGAGCGACCCCATGAACGCCCCGAACGACATCGACCGCAAGAAACCCCAAAGACCGCCGGACGGACCGTCCAGGCCCAAACAGACCTCCGTTCCGGTGGACGAGGAGGACATCGTCCACGAGAGACCCATCCAGTGGAAGCTCGTCGTCCGCCTGCTCCGCTTCCTCAAACCCTACAAGCTCCGCATGACGCTCAACGTGCTGCTGGTGGCCGTGGGCAGCGCCGTCATGCTTCTCCCGGTGTTCACCTTCGGACAGATTATCGCCGTCTTGAGTCTCGGCCCGGACCACCGCCAGGAGTTTTACCTCTGGGTCGGGGTCCTCGCCGGAAGCGGGTTCGTCAGCTGGCTCCTGGAATACTACCGGGCGATCGAGCTGGTGAAGCTCGGCCAGGAGGTCCTGAACGACATCCGCATGGCCATCTTCCGCCATCTCCAGGAACTGTCGCTCGGGTATTACGACCGGACCAAGCAAGGGTGGATCATCAGCCGCGTGACCTCCGACCTGGGGGTGCTCGAAGAGGTCCTCACCTGGACCATCCCGCAGCTGGCGTGGGTGGTGTGCCTGGTCGTCGGCGGGATGGTCGTCATGTGGTGGCTGTCGCATGCGCTCTGCGTGGTCCTCTTGAAGACCATTCCCGTGCTGATCCTCGTGACGTTTCTCTTTCACGGACACATCGCGGAGGCCTGGCGGAACGTTCGGACCCAGGTCAGCCGCATCTGCGCCAACCTCGCCGAGAACATCGCCGGCGTCCGCGTGGTCCAGGCGTTCACGCGCGAGCGGTGGAACCTGCGTGAGTTCGACCGGCTCAACCAACAGTACTACGACGCCCGTGTCGGGGCCGCCATCGTCCAGTCGCTCTACTTCCCCAGCATCGGGCTCGTGGTCGCGGTAGCCACCGCCGGGATCCTCCTCACCGCCGGGTATGAGGCCGGGACCGCGGTCGACAGCAAGAAAATCGGCGACATGGTCACGGCCATCGTCATGCTGGGGGTCTTCTTCGAGCCCATCCGTCAGCTCTCGATGATGTACGGCAACACCCTGGGGGCGATGGCCTCGGCGGAACGCATCTTCGGGCTCCTGGACACGGTGCCCGCCGTCCGCGACCGTGCCGACGCCCGAGACCTTCCACCCATCCGGGGACGCGTCCGGTTCGAAGACGTCACCTTCGCCTATAAGCCCGGCCAACCCGTCCTCATGAACATCGACGTCGAGGCCATGCCGGGCGAGACCGTCGCGCTTGTCGGCGCCACCGGGGCCGGCAAAAGCTCCATCGTCAACCTCCTCTGCCGCTTCTACGAACAGCAGGAGGGACGAATCGTCGTCGACGGCTGCGACCTCCGCGAGGTCACCGCTCGCTCCCTCCGCAGCCAGATGGGCATCGTGAACCAGGACGCGTTCCTCTTCTCGGGAACCGTCATGGACAACATCAAGTTCGCGCGTCCCGACGCCTCGGACGAAGAGGCCTACGCCGCCGCCCGGGCCATCGGGGCGCACGAGATCCTTGCCGGACTGCGGGACGGATACCTTACCCAGGTCCAGGAACGCGGGGAGGCGCTCTCCGGCGGCGAACGACAACTCGTCTGCTTCACCCGGGCGATGGTCGCCGACCCGCGCATCCTCGTCCTCGACGAGGCCACCTCCTCCGTCGATACGACCACCGAGCTCAAGATCCAGGAAGCCCTCGAGCGGCTGGTCCGAAAGCGCACGAGCTTCGTCGTCGCGCATCGTCTCTCCACCGTGCGCAACGCTCACCAGGTGCTGGTGGTGAAGGACGGTCGCATCATCGAGCGAGGTACCCACGCCTCGCTTCTTGCCGCAGGCGGCGAATACGCCCGCATGTACCGCGAGTTCCTCAGGGAGGGTTGATCGAGCTGATTTCTTGTTGACAGTTCCCCCCGCCGGACATATGGTTGTGGGGCAAGGAAATCGCGAGTCTTGAATCTTTTGACTTGCGACTCAGCGACTCAGTAACTTGGGACTATTCACCCATAGGGAGAGGACGATGGCTTCTATTCTGAGGAAGGGTTTGCTGCTCGTGCTGGCTGGGCTTTTTGTCTCCTGCTTCATGTTCGGGTGCACGGAGTCCAAGACGACGACGGCCCCCGCGGGCACAGGGAGTTCCATGGACACCGGGAACTCCATGAGCGCCCCGAGCGCCATGGACACCGGGATGAAAGAGCAGCCCAAATCCTCCTGGGGCGACGAGACCCGCCAGGGCGTCATGAACGAGCCCGCGACCCCGTGACCCTCTTTTGGGACTTGCAAGTTTCAAGTTGCGAGTTGCAGGTCAGGGAGTGTTTGGAATGAGGACCTCCTGCCTCATCCCGGCGATCCTGATGGTCCTGGTCCTTTCGTCGGCCCTCCACGCCGGCGAGCAGTTCTATCTCTCCCGCACGCTCCAGCTCGACTTCGTGATCCCCGGCAAGATCACCAAGGTGGACGCCAAGGGAGCCGGACCCGCCTCCGAGCAGGTCTTCAAGAACCAATACGTCCTCACCCTTCCCCCCGAGGTCAAGCTGGACCTTTCCATCGCCGACAAGAACCCGCCCGAGCATCACTACCACATCTGCATCACGATTCAGGACCTGCACCAGCCCGCCGACAAGATCGTCGCCGTCATCCTCCCCGACAAGCTCATCCAGAATTACTGGCTGGGGAGCTACCGCTATCAGTTCACGCTCGTGCAGAGGAACTCCGCCCGACAGGCGGACTTCGTTACCGCGACGCTGAGACTCGACGTCTTCGGCCCCGGACCGAAGTGAAGCCTTTCCGTCCCGACAAGTCGGGAGGTTTCTATCTGGCAAAGGGCGTAACCCGCCGAAGTTTACCAGCCTGCGGCGGGCCTTGGCGATGACGGATAACCGCCTGCGCAACTCTCGCGCGCAAGCCCTGTTCCGTAACCTGCTGACAGTAAATAAGTTCGGTCGAATCGGTCCAAATTTCTTTGACTCCTCTGGCCGTATTAGCCGGAAAAGAGTACAATCTCATGGGATTCATGCCATGAGCCCTTGTGAGGAGCCCCGATGTCCAGGCTGATTGCCGTGAAATCGAAAGAGTCCGCCGGGTTCGAGAAGGTCATCTCTTCCCTGGGCGGCGACGTCGAGGTCATCGTCGAGCCCAACATGAGCGCCGCGCTGGAACTCCTGCGCAAAAACGGCGCCGACGGTGTCATAGCGGACCGCGAGAGTTTTCCGCCTGCGCCTCAGCCGGTGACGGGCGTGGACCCCCAGGGCGTCCTCAGCGCCATTCAGGAAGGTCTGGCGGTGATCAGCCGTGACCTGTGCATCCTGTGGGCGAACAAGGCCTTCGAGCACCGGGGAAGTCACGCAGCCGTGCCCGGGCCCGATGGCGCGCCGAGCGACGCCGGGGGCGGCATCGTCGGCGTTCCGTGCTACCGGTTCCTGCACGACCGCAACGAGGCGTGTATCGGCTGCGAGGTGGTCGAGACCTTCAATACCGCCCGGCAGGCCAAGCGAGTCCACCAGACGATGGACGGGAGCTACTGGGAGAGCGTGAGCTCCCCGGTCTTCAACGGTCTGGGCGAGGTGGTGCAGGCGGTCCTCGTGACGCGGGACGTGTCCGAGCGGGTGTTCCTGGAGAGCAAGATCGAGTCCATCTACCAGGCCGGCAAGCACCTCGCAAGTCTCGACTGGGCGCAGTTGAGCCGCATGACCCTCGACGAGCGCATCGAGCACATCAAGCAGAACGTCGTCAGTCACACCGAAAAGCTGCTCAAGCTCGACAGCCTCGTCATCCGTCAGCTGGACGAGCGGACGGGCGAGCTCAAGCCGATGATCTACGTCGGACACTCCTCGGACGAAGAAAAAGCCATCCGGGACCTCAAGGTGCTCGCCCAGCGAGAAGGGTACGGGATTACGGGATACGTGGCGGCCACCGGGCAGAGCTACCTCTGCCGCAACGCCGCGACCGACCCGCTCATCCGGCGGCAGACGACGGAATTCGGCTCGCAGGTCACGGTCCCGCTGCGGCTCAACGACCGCGTGGTCGGGACCATGGCCATCCGCTCGGCCAAGCCCTGGGCCTACTCCATCGAGGACATGAAGTTCCTCGAGATCTTCGCCAACTTCGTCGCCATCGCCCTCAACACCGCCAACCTCATCCAGCTCGAACACGCCGTCACGCACGGACGCATCGCCGAACGCATCGCCCACGAGATCTCCAACCCCATCAACGCCGTCATGAACGACGTCTACCTCATGCTCCAGGAGTACATCGGTCACGACTCCAACACCATCTCCAAGCTCAGGGACATCGAGCACAACATCGACCGGGTGAAGGAGGTCCTCAGCCAGATCACGCGGGACCGGGCCCCGGCCTTGCCCGCCGAGCCCCGCGAGGAAGACCCCGTCCTCAAGGGAAAACGCATCCTCGTCGCCGACGACGACGAAGCCATCCGCGAGACCATGTCCGACGTCCTCGCCAAGGACGGCTGCATCGTGGAGGCCGCCGCCGACGGTCTTGAGGTGATGGAGATGATCGACGCAAGGCCGCCCTACGACCTCATCCTTTCCGACATCAAGATGCCCCGACGCGACGGCTACGAGATCTACTCCCACGTCCGCGAGAGGTTCCCCGACATGCCGGTCATCCTGATGACCGCCTACGGCTACGACCCCAGCCACTCCATCGTCAAGGCGCGCATCAAGGGGCTCGAGGTCGTGCTCTTCAAGCCCTTCAAGGTGACGATGCTGCGCAAAGCGGTCCACGACGCCCTCGTCGCCGGGGCCCAGGCCCGCGAAAACTAGGCCGCGTGAGCAGCCAGGTCGATATGCCGTCCCGACCTCCGTCGGGATTGACCTGGGACCCGCGCCCCCTCCGGGGGGCGCGGCAAGGCGCAAACGCCGTTAACCTGTTGACATTTTCGAATGGAGATGAAATGAACTCCAGGGAACGCATCCATCTGCTCCTGGGGGGCGAGGTCCCGGACCGCATCGGCAAGGCCGACGCCCCCTGGCCGGAAACCCGTGCACGGTGGAAATCGGAAGGACTCCCGGCGGACGTCCACGCCAACGACTATTTCCAGATGGACATCCGGCACATGCTCCGGGTCGATACGTCCTTCCGTCTTCCCGAGACCGTCGAGGAAGACGGTGCGGACTACCAGATCGTGCGCAACGCCGACGGCGTCCTGACCAAGTGCTGGAAAGGGACCGGCGCGCCCCTCACGCTCGAGTTCGCCGTGAAAGACGCCGACGACTGGAAGAAACTCCGCGGCCGACTCGTCCCCTCCAGGGACCGTATCTCGTGGGGATATTACGGCGACTACGGGTTCGAATACGTCAACGGCCCCTACGAGAAGGTGAAGCAGGCCTACGCGAAGTGTCCCACGAGGAGCGAGACGTACCTCCTGGCCGCGATGTTGGACCCCTACGAAGGCTTCCTCGGCAAGCTCGGCGATGAGCATCTGCTGATCATGATGGTCACGGAGCCGGAACTGGTCGCGGACATGTTCGACGCGCACGTGGAACTGGTCAAGTCCATGACAGACCTCCTGATGAAGGACTTCCGCGTGGACGGCATCTTCCTCGGCGGGGACCTCTCCTACAAGAACGGCATGCTCTTCAGCCCGAAGGTATACCGCGAACTACTGATGCCGCGCCACAAGGCCGTCATCGAACACTTCAAGAAGGAACACGGTCTCCAGGTCATTTACCACTGCGACGGGAACTGCACCGAGGCCATCCCGCTGCTCATCGAGTCCGGCATCGACTGTCTCGAGCCGCTGGAGGTGGCGGCGGGACTGGACGTCCGGAAGCTGGCGCCCGAGTTCGGCGACCGGATCGCCTTCATGGGGAACCTCAGCGCGGTCGCCCTGAGCGGCGACGCGAACGCCGTTCGGAGCGAGGTTGAAAGCAAGGTCAAGTTCATGACCAAGGGACGCTACCGCTACATCGCCCACTCGGACCACTCGGTTCCTCCCGCCGTGTCGTTCGACAACTACAAGATGGCCATGGAGATCGTCGCCGAACACGGAAGTTACTGACGGACGGCCTTCGTTGCCGGGCCGCCAGGAATGTCATTTCGTCTCTTCAGAAGACCGATGAAGGAGGCAACTTAACATGCCGAGAAGACCCAGCAAGGAAGCGTTCGTCGAGTCGATCCTCAGGAAGATGTCCCTGCTCGACAAGGTCGGGCAGTGCGTCACGTTCGAGTTCACCGGCTCCTGCGTGTCGCCGGGGCTGCGGCACAAGATTCTGGCGCTCCGGTGCGGCGGACTGCGGGCGACGCCTCACATCCGCGAGGCCGTCCCCACCGGGGTTCGCAAGGCGGGCGACGTCCAGCGCCGCGCTCCCTGGGCCGGTCCCGCCGAATACGCAACCGTCGTCAATGAGCTCCAGCGCCTGGCGATGTCGCGGAAACCCGGCGTGCCCCTCCATATCAGCATGGACTGCGAGGGCGACCTGTCGGCAGACTTCGGCAAGGGAGGAGCTCATCTCCTGCCCAGCCAGATGGGGCTCCGCGCCACGGGCGATATGTCGCTGGCGAGACAGGCCTGGCGCGTCCTCGGGCGGCAATTGCGCGCCGCCGGGGTCAACATGCTCCACTCGCCATGCGTTGATATCGACTTCATTCCCAACAATCCGACGATCGGCGTGCGGTCCTTCGGCGACACGCCCGAGGTCTGCGCCGCATGGGGCATCGCACTCTACGAGTCCCTGAAGAGCGAGGGCGTCATCGCCACCGCCAAACACTACCCGGGGCGCGGGTTCTCGAAGATTGACACCCATTACGGACTCGACAGAAACGAGCGCACGATAGAAGAACTCCTCGCCAACGAGCTCTATCCCTACCGCAAGCTCATCGAGGCTGGTCTTCCGGCGATCATGGTCTCGCACTCGATCTACTCGGCGCTCGACCCGGAGGGGATGGCGGCGAGCGTTTCGCGCCCGGTGCACGAGTTCACGCGCAGCCGGCTCGGCTTCCGAGGCGTCATCGTCACCGACGCGATCGGCATGGGCGGGGTGCTCAGCTATTTCAACGGGGACATGACGAAGGCCGCCCGCGCGGCGCTCGTCGCCGGAAACGACCTCGTCCTCGTCAAGACCACCGAGGATATCGAAAAGCTGGTGATCCCCGAAATGAAAAAAGCGGTGACGGAAGGCGAGCTTCCCGAGTCGCAACTGGACGAGCAGGTTCGCCGCGTGCTCGGCATGAAATACGACTACGGGCTTTTCGAGATGTACCCCGTGGACGTACGCAGGACGATCTTGCCGGTCCGCAGCCCCGCCAACAAGGCCGTTATCGCGAAGGTCGCGAAGAAGTGCTGCACCCTGCTCTCGGACGGGGACCGGCTGCTCCCGCTCAGGAAAGACCAGAAGGTGCTCGTGGTCGAGCCGAACTATCCGCTCTACCAGGACCGTGGAAACGACTTCTACTGGCATTCCGACATGCTGCAGGAGTTCATGAGCCGGTACTCGCTCAATGTCGAGAGCGTCGAGGTCCTCGAGGGCGGCACTGAGGAGGAAGCCGCCGCCATCGTCGAGCGGAGCAAAAAGTTCGACGTTTGCGTGGTGATCTGCCAGAAGTTCCGGAACCAGCCGTCGAGTTCGCACATCGCCGAGAAGCTCATCGCGGCCGGGCGCAAGGTCGTGGTGCTGTCGACCAACCCCTACGAGACGTCGATTCCGCCCAACGCCCGCACGGTGCTGGTGATCTACGGCCAGGTGCCGCCCATACTCCGGAACGTCGCGGACGTCCTCTACGGCAAAACGAAGCCCCAGGGCAAGTGGCCGCTCAGCAGGTACACGTCCCCCTTCGACAAGCTCGGTGTGCCGAAGGCGAAGTGAAGCTGCGTGCGTCGCCTCGTCCGCCGTAGTCCCGATTTATCGGGACGAAGGAGGAAGCCTTGGCGGGGGTGGGGCGGATCTTTGTGCCACTGGCGGCTTGCCCGCCAGTGCTCTTTGCCCCCCCCTTGAGGGGGAGTCAGGGCTTGTCCGCCGAAGTGCTCGGACGAAGGCGGATGAGGGGCGGCTTTCTTCTCCCTCCCCCCTTGAGGGAGAGGGTTGGGTGTCCGGGGGTGTCCTTCGTGGCCGCGCCGTGCGCGATATCAGGCCGGGAACTTCCGGAGAAGGTGTGGATAACTTCCCTCAATGAGGGGGGTTGTGAAACGTTGTTTCAAAAACGGCGCATCGAGTTACGTCGCGATCTGATCGCGGGGGACCACCTACTCCAGGCTGAGCTCTCCCTGATCCTCTCTCTTGCGGCCCTTTGCCTTCGGCGCCTTTTTGAACGTCGTTTCCACCTGGCGGACGGGAGGCATGTCAATCTTCTTGCCCGCGAGCAGCTCCTCAACGGTCAAGATCTGGAGGCGCGGGTGCTTTCCACTCCAAGGAGAGTCATAAAAGCCCGCCACGTCCGGCC
>Ga0182021_10004111_pt1 | contig 17049 bp, 11 predicted proteins | sample 612E3MmetaG_FD_120493 | JGI IMG/M metagenome (GOLD analysis project Ga0182021, IMG submission 120493) | Permafrost microbial communities from Stordalen Mire, Sweden - 612E3M metaG (Illumina Assembly) | ecosystem: Environmental > Terrestrial > Soil > Wetlands > Permafrost | place: Sweden...
GTTTGGGCGGCCGATCCATCCCGGCCGGCTGCGTTGCTCCTCGGTTACATACGTCAAGTATGCGCCCTCGTCGCGCCTTGCCGTCCGGGCGCCTCGTCCACCGAAACATGTCCGCTCTTCTGACCGGAGGCACTAGGAGATCCTGGGCCCGGCCCTCTCCGAACTCTATCCAACAGAAAGGCCCCACGAAGTGGGAGGCAGGCCATCCCTCCTCGTGGAGCCTTGAATGAAGGGCGCCCAGGTGGAGGCGCCCCTGGCTAGCAGCTCACGGCCCGCAGGTGCCGCCGCCGGTGCCTGTGCAGGCCAGTCCGGTGTCGCAGCTGCGACCTGAACAACACCGTTCCGCGTTGGCTCCACACGGCTCGCAAGTAGACCCAGCCGTGTTTCCATTGCAAACCGTGCCAGCGGCTGTGCAGGTGCGGTTTCCGGCGGCCCCGCAGCAACGTTCGCTGGAGGCACCACAGGCAACGCAGGTCTCCCCCGCATCGGTGGCAGCGCAAACGACGTTCCCAGCCGTACAGGTGCCCAACCCTGCTCCGGCTCCACCACAGCACGGATCACCTGAAGCGCCGCAAGTTTCGGCATCCGACGTGCAAACGCCTTTCTCGCACACGCCGCCCCCTAGTCCGCCGGTGCAGGTATTCCCAGCGGCGATGCACCGATCGTTCGCCCCGCAGCAGCCTCCCCCGCTGCAAATCGAGCCCGCGCAGCAGGCCTGGCCAGCGGCACCGCAGCCGCCTGATGCGTCTCCTGCATCCGCATCCGGACCATCCGCGGGGGCATCAGCAGGAGCGTCACGTGCATCCGCCGGTGAATCAGCCGCTGCATCCCTGACGACAGTGCCGCCTGCTCCGCCGGTGGCGGTGGTTCCGCCTCTACCGCCGGTGACGCCGGTTGTGCCGCCTGCTCCGCCAGTGGCGGTGGTTCCGCCTCTACCGCCAGTGGCGGTGGTTCCGCCTCTACCGCCGGTGACGCCGGTTGTGCCGCCTGCTCCGCCAGTGGCGGTGGTACCCCCTCTGCCGCCGATGACGGTCGTCGTTCCAGCCACGCCTCCAGTGGCGGTCGTCGTTCCAGCCGCGCCTCCAGCGGCGGTCGTCGTTCCAGCCGCGCCGCCTGTGGCAACGGTGGTTCCCCCGGTTATCGGCACCCCGCCAGTAGTGGTGGGTGTTCCGCCTGCTCCACCGGGCGCGGTAGTCATTCCTCCGGCTCCACCGAGGCCGCCGTCCTTCTTCGGACCGGCGTCACCGGGGGAGTTGGAGTTACTTGAACATCCCAATGCCCCCAGCGCAACCATCGCCGCGCAGGCGAACAACAACCGGGGAGCAGACCAAGCCAGAGCGAACCGCCTCTTTTCCATGAGTCGACCTCCAATCATGTCCAGTACGTCAAACACCGAGTTAGTGGTGATATGTGAAATACTCCGTCAAGCGATGGACGTCCACCTGGGATGATTTCTTACCCCAGTAAACCCGCCGAGATGACGGTGATGTTCTGCGGGCGCGCCTGAGCCGGCCCTGGCATAGGCCGCGATTTGTTCAACAGCGGACACACAGGATGAGAGGAGCTGACTTCTACTTGTCGCCGTGCTCAGGCACGCGATCCGCTCCGAGCGCGACGCTGGCATAACCCCGCGCGAACTGTACGCCGAAGATCTCCGCATGCAAGGCGGTGTCTTCCGCGATAAGGGTGGCGAAGCGATCCCGGTAGCTTGCCCACTGGGCCTTTGTCCGCGATCGGGGGAAAAGACCCGAGCCAGCGTCTTGCATGCCGGGATCGAGAGATTCGAGCAAGGCACGGATTCCCTGCGTGATCCCCTCCATCAGGGCGAGGTGGTGAATCCCCATGTCTGCGAACACGGCCTTCAGCTCACGCAGGCAGCCTTCCACGTCTCGCGAGGACGCGAGCAAGTGGTCAATGACCTCGCGGCCAGTGCGAGCGCGGTGCAGGGGCGTGTTTCCCGCAAGCGGCCTGACCCCCACCTCGGAGCCAAATTCCTCGTAGCCCTTCTTGAGCGCGACAAAGGCGTCGCTGAAGCCCTCGAGAATGCGCTGGCAGCGGGCCAGCCGATCGGGCTCGTTGCTCTGGGCTGGGGCAGCCAAGGGCGGCGCCGCGTGGGGTTCGTTCTGCTGCGACTCGCCCCAGTTCATGATTTTGGTAGAGGGGGAGTTGGAAACGGCGGGGCCAGCCAGGCCGGCTGTGACCCGAAGCTCGAAGCGCGAGATTCCCAGCTGCGCAGGATCAGGGAGCGAAATGGTCGTGTTCTTGGCCAGCCGCTCTCCTTGCAACCGAGTTCCGTTGGTGGAGCCCAGGTCGACGTAGGTGATGCTCGTCTCGTCGAATCTGAGCATCCCGTGCCATTGCGAGACGAAACGATCCTCGATGACGATGCTGTTGAGCGCGTTTCGCCCAACCCGGATCGGTGATTGATCGAACTCGAACGTCCTATCGCTGCCGGTTTGGGGATCCGTGAGTTTAACCTTGATGACCATGGCGAGCCCCTGGCGACCAGCGACCATAGCGCTGGCTCGTGAGGCTCACCACACCTATTGCGCCAAGCAAGATGTGCTGGCAATCTCCCGTGGTTCTTTTCATGCGAGGAAGGTGGTTGATGTCTGTGCTGCTGGCTGGGGCGGCCCTGCTGTCGTGTGCCCACACGCCATTGCCCTGTCCCACGCCGGAACCAATCCGGGTGAGCATCCGCGCCTCGGACCGACTCAACCCAGGCGAGAATGGGGAATCGCTCGCCACCACGGTGCGGCTTTACCAGCTCAAGGATGCGGGCAAGCTTCAAACCGCCAACCTGGAACAGATTCTTGACAACGATCGGGCCGTGCTTGCCGATGATCTGGTATCGGTCAAAGAAATCACGCTGTACCCGGGTGATGTGGTCACACCATCGCTCGACCGGCGCGAAGGAGCCCTCATTGTCGCTGTGGTTGCATTTTTTCGCCATCCTTCCGGCGCCTCTTGGCGGGTTGCCAGCAAGCTGGCCCCGCCGGATGCCCAGTACTGCCACGCGCCCACCGGCGGGGACGCGGAGGCCGCGCGGTCGGTTCTGCGCATCGGGCTCGTCGATAGCCGCGTGGAGTTGCAGTGAGGGCAGGCAATGACTGCCCCGCATAGAGTTGTCTGGTCGGAAGGACTGCTGATCTCCCCCCAGCATCTGCAGCAGGCGGACCTGTACCACGAGCGACTGCTGGACCGGCGGCTGGCCGCGCTGGCGCCCCAGACTTGGGGAATCCTGTCCCTCGATCTAGACATGGCCGCTCTGCAAGCCGAGCAGTTGAGGGTGAGCCGCTTCGTCGGCATCCTGCCCGACGGCCTCTGCCTGGACTTTGCCGCCGGCGATCCCGAGGCTCCGGCCGCGCGGCCCATCGGGGTGCACTTCCCCCCGGCCCAGCCGGTGCTCGAAGTGTTCCTGGCCGTGCCCAAGGAGCGCGATGGGGTTCCCAGCGTCGCGGCCGAGGACGCGGACTGCAGCCAGCCCGCAGCCGAGGAAGCGGTTCGACGCACGCGCTTTCGCGCGGCCACCCGGCCGGTGGGCGACATGACCGGGGAGTCGGCAGACATGCCCATCGCCTTCGCCCGGCGCAATGTTTCGCTGCTGTTCGGCGATGAAGCCCGGGACGATTTCGACTCCATCAAGATTGCCGAGATCGCGCGCAACGCCAGCGGCGCGCTCGTCGCGAGCGAAGCCTTCATTCCCTCGGTGCTGTCCATCTCGGCTTCTTCGTTCCTGGGCAGCAGCGTGCGCCGGCTGCTCGCGCTCACCATCGCCAAGCAGCGCCAGCTTTCCGAGGAGCGCCGGCAACGCGACGCCGTGACCGTGGAATTCGGGACCGGCGAGGTCACCCGCTTTCTGCAACTCTCGGCCCTGAACGCGGCCATTCCCATTCTCGCACACGCCGGCCGCGACGGTGACCTGAGTCCGCGCGAACTCTACCTCTACCTCATCCAGATCGCCGGCCAGCTTTCGACCCTGGTGCCCGATGCGGATCCGTCGTCGCTGCCCGCCTTCAAGTTCACCGCTCTGCGCTCCACCTTCGAGGAGCTGTTCGCGCTTCTCACCAGCCTCCTGCGCGCCAGCGTGCGCGAGGCCTGCCTGGCCGTGCCCATGGAGGTGCGTGAAGGACTGCAGGTTGGTACCCTGAGCGACGAGCGCATCCTCAAGTGCTCCCAGTTCGTCCTGGCGGCCCAGGCGCGGGGAGTTTCCGAGGAGCAACTGGCACGCGAGCTGCCAGGCCGGGCCAAGATTGCGTCCCGGCAACAATTGCCGTTCCTTCTGCGATCCGCCACACGCGGGCTCGGCCTGCAGGTCGCCCACCGCCCGCCCGCCGAGGTGCCGGTGCGGCCCCACGTGGCCTACTTCCTCATCGATGTCGCCGCCGGGGCGGAACACTGGCGCCAGGTACTGGGCGAGCGCAGCGTCGCCATCTACCTGCCGCCGCCCTACGATCCCGCGCAGCTCAAGCTCGAGATCTTCGCGATTCCCGCCAAAGCCTAGGCCATGGATCTGGTATCTGACCTGACCGGAGATTGCTTCAGTGCCATCGGCCGCCTGCGCGCGCTGGATGAACCGGCTGCCTCCCCGGAGGTCGTGCAGGACCGACTACGCGCCTTCGTCGACAGTTTCAAGGAGCGAGCGCGCAAGGCTGCGGTTTCCGGGAAAGACGCGCAGGATATTGCCTATGCCCTGGTCGCGCTCATGGACGAGGTCGCGCTGCGCGCGCCCGAGCCGCTGCGCAGTTACTGGATGAACCAGCCGCTGCAACTCCACTTCTTCGGTGAGAACGTGGCGGGCGAGGGGTTCTTTGCCCGGCTGGACAGTCTCTTGGCGGACGGGCGTCGGCCGGCTGTCCTGCGCGTCTACCAGCTTTGCTTGCTGTTCGGGTTCCAGGGCAGGTACGGCTTTTCTGGTGGCGAGGTCGAGCTCATACGCATTGCCGAAGCCGTACGCAGTCAGGTGCAACGCAACCAAGAGGTGCCCGGCGCCCTCTCGCCCGCCGGCGAAGCGCCCGACGAACCGTTGGTTCGCAGCGCGGGTCGCAACCTTCTTCTCTGGGCGTCGCTCGGCATCTTCGCGCTGGCCCTCGCGCTTTTCGTCGGGCTGCGAGTCTCATTCGATCACGAGGTCGGCGATCTCTCTAGCCGCGTGGACGAGATAGCGCCGTAGGAGTCACTTCGTGCTCAAGTACATCGTCGGGATCATTTTCGTCGCGCTGGTCTGGGCGGCTGCGCTGGTCTTTCGGGGGGTCACGCCCGTGCTCTGGACGGCGGTCGGCGTGACTGCCGTGGTGGGGCTTGGCCTGGTCGCGATCGATCTGATTCGCATGCGGGCGGCCCGGCGCGCGTCCTTGGCGCTGGAAAGCGGCCTGGCTGGCCAGGCGGCCGGCATCCGTCCCGATCAACAGGCCGAGATAGACGCCATGCAGGCCGAGTTCAACAAGGCCTTGCACAGCCTCAAGTCCTCGCGCCTGGCGCACGAGGGCGGTGATGCGCTCAACGCTCTTCCCTGGTATGTGATCCTGGGGCCGCCCGGGGCGGGCAAGACCACGGCGCTACGAAGCTCGGGCTTGCCGTTCCCTCACGCCAAGGGGGGACGGGTGCGCGGCGTGGGCGGGACGCGCAACTGCGACTGGTGGCTGACCAACGACGCCGTCCTCCTGGACACGGCCGGACGCTGGGCCACCCAGGAAGATGATCGCGAAGAATGGCTGGCGTTCCTCGACCTGCTTCGCCGGACGCGGCCGAAAAAGCCGGTGAACGGCATCCTGGTCGCGGTGAGCGTGACGGATCTGCAGGGCGAGGCGGACGAGATTGCGGTCTTGGCCAAGTCCCTGCGTGAACGCATCGACGAGGTGATGGGGCGCCTGGACATGGTGCTGCCCGTGTACCTGCTGGTCACCAAGTCGGATCTGGTTCCCGGGTTCGTGGAGATGTTCGGCGACCTGCGCGACAAAGAGCGCGGCCAGATCTGGGGTTTCACCCTACCGCTGGCCGCCACGGTGGACGAGCGGGTCGAGATCTTCGGCGGACATTTCGACGAGTTGTGTGAGGTGATCGAGCAAAAGGCCGCGGACCGCGTGCACGAGGAACGGCGGGTGGACGCTCGCTTTTCGATCGTCGAGTTCCCGCGACAGCTTGCAGCGCTCGAGCAGCCCCTGACCGATCTGGTGACTGACCTCTTCGCGGAGAACGTGTACCAGGACGCGCCCATCATGCGCGGGGTCTACTTTACCAGCGGCACCCAGGAGGGCCGTCCCATCGACCGGATCATGAAGTCGATGGCCGAGGCCTTTGGCGTGCCCGCGCGGGCCGCGGCCGTGGCGGTCAGCAAGCCGAAGAGCTACTTCCTGCGCGACCTCTTCACCGAGGTGGTTTTTGCCGACAAGGACGTCGCCATCCGGAGCACCCGGGTCCTGATACAACAGCGAATCAAACGCCTGGTCCTCACCGTCTTCGCGCTGGCGGCAGCGGGCGCATTCCTTTTCTTGCCGATCCGATCGTACAGCAGGAGCCGGAATTTCATCTCCGAGACGCGCCGATTCGTCGACAAGCTAGCGGCGGGCCGGCAGGGACGGGAGGCACCGCCTTTACCTTCGGCCGCAACGCTGGAATCAGTCGAGGCCATGGCCAGGACCCTGGCCGAAGGGGACGAGGGTTCCGTTCTCTTTCCCCATTCGGCGGTCGACCAGAGCCTGCACGCGACCATCGAACGCCTGATCCTGCGTCCGATTCTGCGCGCCGATGTGGCCAAGGCTGCGGTTCCAGGCGGGCTCGGGCCTGCGGAGTTGATGGATGCCCTGGTCCTGCACCTGCTGCTCACCGAGCCCAAGCAACCCGACGAGCCCACGCCCCGCACCACGCGCTGGGCTGAGGCAGCCAAGCGCGCGGGGCAGAAAGCTGCGGCTCGCTGGGAGAGCCTGACCGGGCCGGCAACGGCCTCGCGGGCTCCGCGCGTGGTGGAGAGCCTGGTGCGCTTCTACGCGACGGGAATCCAGGATCCCGCCGACCTTATCGACCGGGAACGAAAGTTCGTCAGTGTGGCTCGCTCCACCCTCATCGGGGCGGGCGACGATCCATTGGCAGACTTGCTCAGTGATCCGGGCATGCCGCGCGATCTCAAGCTGGTCGACGTGCTGGGAGGCGCGGTGATGTTCTTCCAGGTCGAGGAAGGACAGAAGCGGCCAGCGACCGCGGTGCGCGGCGCCTTCACGCCGGCCGGCTATCGCGTAGTCAAGCAGCGTCTGGAACAGTTGCAGAAGGCGGAGGATGCCGAACAGGACGCGTGGATCCTGGGCAAGGAGCGCAAGGCCAAGGATGCGAAGGCCATTGCGCGAATCAAGACCGACTACTTTGCCCAGTATGTGGGTGCCTGGAAGGCTTTCCTCTTGACCCTGGCGGTGCGCGAGCCAACCACGCTGGAGCAAGCCCGCGCGCTTCTCAAGAAACTCGCGAGTGACAAGCCCTTCGAGATCATCTGGCGCAACATCTGGCGCAACCTGGGTGAGAGTCTGAGCCTCAATAGTGACTCGCTGCCGGTGGAGCGCCTCGGTGACAGGCACGACGCCCCCGCCCCCGAGGATCCCGAAGCCAAGCGGGTGTCGAACGAGTTCGATAGCTTGCTGCGCTTTGGCTCGGTGAAGCCGACCGGCTTCGAGCAGTACAACCAGATCTTGTTGGAGGTTGCGGCCGCCATGGGCGAGCAGGGCACGCCTGAGCCGAAGGCGTTCCAGGCCGTGCTCAAGACCCAGCGGGCCGCCCTCTCGGGTCTGATTGCACGCTATAACGACCAGGGCTGGGAGCGGGCCTTGCTGGAACGCATCTTGATGCCGCCCTTGCGCGGGGCCGAGACGGCCATCGTGGGAGCGAGTGCGGAGCTGGCCAATCGCAAGTGGTGCGAAACCGTGGTGGTCGCCTACGACGAGCTGCTGGCGAAAAAGTTCCCCTTTGCCACGGACAAGCCGGCCGGCGAGGCACGGCTGGCCGACGTGGAGAAGTTCTTCCAGCCAGCCACCGGCATTCTCTGGCAGTACTTCGCCGGAGCGTTGCAAGCCGACATCGAACGCGCAGGCTCCATCTTCCGGCTGAAGGAGGAGGCCGCGGTCCGATACAAGGACGAGTTCCTCAAGTTCTGGTCGCGCGCACAGGACATGTCGAGCCGGCTGTTCGCCAAGGAGCAGGGAAAGCTCGGCATGCCCGTCGAGGTCCGCATTCGCCCGTCGGCGCAGTATTCGAAGATCGTGCTCGACACCGGCGGCAAGAAGGTCGTGGGCCTCAACGCGGTGGAGCGCTGGGATGAGATCCTGTGGCCATCCCGGCGCGCGCTGGTGCGCCTGTACGTCAAGTCCGACGAAGTGGAAGTCCTGGGCCCGCGTGAGGACGGCGACTGGGCCCTGTTTCACCTGCTGGGCCAAGGCGGAGGCCCCAGCCGGACGGGGGACGTGCTCTCGCTCTCGTTCGCGTCCGCGCTTGGTCCAGGTAGGGCGCAAATCGATTTCAAGCCCGATACGGTACGCGACTTGTTTGCGCGTTTCACGCTTCCACGCAGCATCACCCCCGGGGCTGCCGCGTGTCGCAAGTAACGACTGCTGCGCCCGCACCAGTGGGGTTCTTCGGCAAGATTCCTGCCGAGCGCGACTTCGTCCGCGTCAATGCCGGCGGGTTCTTGCAGGCTGGTCTCGACCGCTGGTTGCAAGAGGGGGTCGAGCATGTGCGAGGCGCGCAACTGCCTGCCGAGCCAGCGTGTTTCCTGCTGTCGCCGGCTGCGGGCGCCCAGCCGTTCGTCGGCGTCCTTGCGCACAGCCAGGACGCCCTGGGCCGCGCTTTTCCGGTGTTGATCTTCGCGGCACTGGATTCGCAGCGGGTGCGTGAGGGCTTTCCGCTTCTTCCCGTGCGGCTTGCCAGTTTCTTGGAGGCGAGCGCCCGACTGGCCGTGGCTGCTCAAGCGCTGGCCGCGGTCCAACTGGCGGCCCAGATCGACACGCTGGCGTCCGGTTTTCGGACGGCTGTCCAGGCGCCGGACATCAATGCGGTCCTGGTCCGGACGAGCTGCTCCGACCTTCGCGCTGCAGTGGGCGGGCCAGCAGGGGCTGCGGCTTGCGCGCTCACCACGCTGATTGCGGCGTGTTCGCAAGCGAAGGCGTGCGAATCGCCGGCTCGCGTGCTGACCCTTGACTGCCCGGCCCCGACTGACGAGCTACGGATCTTCTGGCTGGAACTGGTGCGGCGCCACCTGGGCGCCGAGGCGCAGATGCCATCGCTCCTGTGGACGAGAGAGAGTGGCCAGCTACTGGTGGCGCTCGGCCCGGCGCCCAGTCTGATGCTCGCGTACCTGGCGGATCCCGAACACAAGGGCTCGCGCTTCTGGCCGCTTCGCTCGCCCAACCAGAGTGCGCGCAGTGGCGCGTTTGAAAGACTTTCGCCACCCCAGAGGCAGGTGTTGGCGGCAGGGGACGCGTCGTTGGCCGACGTCTTGCAGTTGTTCTCTCAGGCCTAGGACTTCCCTGCGTGATTTCTCCCCATGCCAGCCACCGGTCCCGACACATGCCGTTCCCCGGATCGCGCTTCCGGCAAGCGCGAGGAGGTGCATTCTTTTCCGAGTGAGAAGCTGCTCCTCTATCTGGTGAACGACAAGGTCGTCCTACGTGCCGAGGCCTGCGCTGGGGATTCAGGCCAAGTGGTCGCGATCACCCAGGTCGGCGACTGCGCAACGGTCTTGAACGATCGCGGAACGACAACCAGGGTTTGCCGCGACGGACGCGCGGCAAGCCAACAACCCAGCAAGGTAGGGCCACCGCCATGACCGACAGTTCTGAGCCCCCGATCACCGTCTCGTGTTCTCCGAACCTGAAAGACTGCGGCTTCGACGTACAGGAGATCGGAGGGCACGAAGAGCTGGGTTGTCTGTTCGAGTATCATCTGCACCTGGTCAGCCACCGGCACGACATCGATCTGAAGTCCTTGCTGGGAGAGACGATGACGGTGCACGTTCCGCTGGGGCCGGAACAGGTTCGCCATTTGAGCGGCATTGTTTTTCGAGCCGAGCGCGGCCAACGAAGGGTGACGCATACCGAGTACCGAGTGACGTTGCTTCCAGAACAGCACCTGCTGAGCTTCTGCCACGACTGCCGCATCTTTCAGAACGCGCCGGTGGTCGAGGTGGTCAGGCAGATCCTAGAGAAACACAAGCTACGTCCCCTCCAAACGTCACTGTATGAGAGCGAGGGATACCGTCATTGGGACTACTTGACGCAGTACCAGGAATCCGACTGGGACTTTGTCCGGCGAATCCTGGCACTGGAAGGGATCTACTTCTACTTCAACCATCTCGAAGACGGCCACGAGATGGTCCTCGCGGATTCAATCAGCTCGCACCACGCCCGTGAAGGCTGGGAAACCGTTCCGCTGCTCGCGCAGGTGAGTCGCGGTGCCAACCCAGACTGCTTGCGACAATGGCGCGAAGCCAGCGAGGTGAGAACCGGTGACGTTGTCCTGCGGGACTTCGAATTCCGTCTTCAGGGCGGGGCCGCCATTCTGGCGGGGAAGAAGGGTATGGCGGCCACGGAGAAAAAGTGGGCGCTGCAGAGGTACGAATACCCTGGCGGATTCGTGATGGCCGAGAATAGTGACGGCGCCGATGCAGGGGCCGGCATCGCCGAGGGTGAGCGGCTCGCGAGAGTGAGGCTGGAGGAGAAGCAGAGCGGCGTGGAGATCTTTGTGGGTGAGGGCACGGCCCGAGGGCTGGGCGTGGGCTCTTTGTTCGGCATCTCCGAGGTTCCCGAACTCGCCGGCCGGCAGTTCATGATCACTTCGACCGAGGTCATGTTTCGCAATCCGGCGGTTGAAACCGGCGGGCTGGTGAACGACAAAAGCTACGTCCGGTTGACGGCCATCGATCACGCCACGCCTTTCCGGATGTGTCGGCTGGAAAAGCCTATTGTGCGGGGTCCGCAGACGGCGCGCGTGGTGGGACCCAAGGACGAAGAGATCTGGACCGACAAGTACGGGCGGATCAAGGTGCAGTTTCATTGGGATCGCGAAGGGGTCTGCGACGAGAACAGCTCGTGCTGGGTGCGGGTGGCGCACCCGTGGGCAGGCAACCGCTGGGGCGCAATTCACCTCCCGCGGGTCGGCAACGAAGTGGTCGTCGAGTTTCTCGAGGGCGATCCGGATCGGCCGCTGGTCACGGGCAGCGTGTACAACGCGGACAACATGCCGCCCTACACGTTGCCCGAGCACAAGACCCAGAGTGGGATCAAGACCCACAGCAGCAAGGGCGGCACCGAGGCGAACTTCAACGAGATCCGCTTCGAGGACAAGAAGGGCCACGAGGAGCTGCACATCCAGGCCGAACGGAACATGTCCACCCTGGTGAAGCACGACCAGAGCCTCACCGTGCAGGCCGATCGCAAGGTGACCGTGCATGGGAACGAGACCATCGAGGTGACAGGAACGCGGGACACGAAGATCAACAACAACGAGACGCAGACCTTCAATTTCGACCGCAAGATGACGGTCGAGGGTACCAACACCGACGACATCAAAGGCGCGCACACCGGAATCTACTACGGCGGCCGGACAGAGGTTGTCGAGACGGGCGATACTCTGCTCGTGGTTGGCTCGCACAAGACGACCACGGTTGAGGGCGAATACAACGTTGTGGCAAACGAGCACTACAGCGTTACATCGGGTGGAAAAAGCACGTGCAACGTGGATCTCAAGGAGGGCGTGGTCACGATCACGGCCGAAAACGAGATCAATCTCGTGTGCGGCGACGCGAGCCTCAGTCTCAAAAAGGATGGCACGGTGACGATCCAGGGAAAAAACACGCTGAGCGCGATCGGCGCCAAGTCCAAACTCGAGCTGGCATCCGCCGGGGCGAAGTTGTCGGGCGCAGACGCCATGACCGAGATCAGCGGCGGCATGGTCAAGATCAACGGATGACCGTGGCCGTGTGCGTGCCGCCCGCATCACGTCCTGGGTAGGGGCGACCTGCGGTCGCCCCGCGGGCGCGCGCACCCACCGCGGCCGTCCGAATTCCAGTATTCGCTGTCACCCTGGACCGCGGCGTTGAGAGCACGCCGCTATTGGTCCAAGAAGGAGCACGGTTGGTCTACTCGTGGGCAGGTCAGGCACGCGATCCGCAACAGCGAGCCCAGGGGCGCGATGGTTCCCGGCTTGCGCAGGACGAGGATCCGCGCGCCGTTGGGCGCGTTCATGCACCCAGCCGCACTCGTATCGTAGAAGAGGTACCAACAGGGCCGACCATCCTCGGGTACGGAGTCCAGTTGAGGATCTGCAGGGTCAAGACGGCTCCCCTGGCTGTCCGTGCACTGGGGGAAAGACTGCTCCTGGTATCCGTTGCGACGGCAAGTGCCCTGGCCCGGTGTTTCGCACCGGATTTGCTCGATGACCTGGCACTCGGGATCGATTTCAGGGGTACTCGGGTCGGTGTCGATTAATGGGGAATCAAGACACCCGGTCTTCAGGGCCATGCCGGTGCTATCACCGATCTGCGCCATTGCGGCTGCATAATCCGAGTTGCACATGCTGAAGGACTGTCCGTGGTCGCCGAATGCCTCCATGAACTTCTTCAAACGAAGGCCGCCGTAGGCCTTGTAGGTATTGCCATCAGCGGACGCGTTGGGTGCAAGCTCGCAGATCGGCAGGTAGTCCCACAGAGTGTTTTGCGGACTGGGCGCAATGGGGTCCTTGCCGATCTGGTATTGAACGCTGGCCGGATCGTAGTTCGGCGGCCAGCCGATGATGCCTGACATGAGGATCTGCTCCGTGGGCCTGGCCTTGACCCTTTTGACCCAATCGACCACCTCCTGAACGTCGATGAGTGGAAGGTAGGCAGGGTCCGCCGGCCTGCTCGGTTGCTTGGCCGCACAGTCGGCAAGAATCGCGGTGAAGCCCTGGCCGGTGTAGCCCGTCGCCGGGTCGTAGTCAGGAATTGGCTGGCCATTGCAGACATGACCGCGCGCCGCACATCGCAGCCGGGGCGTTTCACCCGGAAGTAGAGGCTGGAACATGCCATTGTTGATTGTGTCGTCAGGATCAGCAGAGCAGTCATCCTCGTCGGCAATGAGGACAATGGCGAGGTAGGCATTTGGACGTAGGAAGCCGATGTTTGCCTCGTTGATGCCGGCCTGGGGATTGAGGGCCACTCGCAAGGCTTGCAATGGGTGCGGGTAGGGGCTGCCGTTGACGCCCACGGCGTTGGCGAGGCAGGCGAAGACGTCTGTAAGTTCGCCGGTGTAGTTCCTCTCGCGTCCAGATCCATCCGGCCTCCAGATGTCTTCAATCCAGCGCGCACCTGGGTCGAGGCCGCAGCCATTGGCGGTGCCGCCTGCGACCGTGGCAATCGCCCCGGGCGATGGATCGTTGCCCCACAGAAGGCCGCGGTCGCCCAGAAAGCGCCAGTTGCTCCCGGCAGGTTGGGTTCCAGCCCCCATGTCGCTGCTCACCACGCCGATGTGCACTTCAGGCAAGCCGCCTGGAAGCTGCTGCAACCGTGACATCATCTCGGGGAAGTTCCGAACGAGCACAGTCTGCTTGCTGGCCATGCTCGGGGAGTTGTCGATCAGGAACAGGATGTCGAGCTGACGATCCGGGGTGCTCAGGATCGAAAAATTGCTCTCCTGCGCGACATGGGGTGGCGGCCAGGTCGGCGGTTCGATTGCGCAGCCCCACAGGACGAAGGTGAGAGAGGGGATCAGTGATAGACGACGGGCCAAAGAAACCCTCCTCGTGGAAGGACCGGAGAGACTGCTCCTTGGCAACCCTACGCAAGACGCGGGCCCAACAAGTCTGCAGCCCGGGCTCGGGTGGCAAAGGCCTGCGAGTGCCGACGTCGACTCTCGCCCCTGTGAAACTATTGACTTTCGGCGGCCTACTCAGAAGGGCAAGGACCGTCGCAGACTCTTCCGCCCGCCAACATTGGTGGCATCCTTGCCAACTTGGTAGTGAACCTACATCAGCAAGGTTGGAGTACAGCCGGACCCCATTGCCCGAACGATCGCACTGCCAATCTGGGTCATGGCGTCGCTGAAGTCCGGATTGCAGATACTGAAGCGCTGCCCGTTGTTGCCGAAGGAATCGATGAACTTCTTCAGGCGAAAACCGCCATAGGCCTTGTAGATATTGCCATCAGCGGACCTCATCGAGGGAATCGTGCAAATGGGCATGTAGTCCCAGTAGGTGTTCTGCGGGGGCGGGAGCGAGGTGGCATCCACGCCAATCCGGAAATTGACCGTGCTCGGGTCATTGTTCGCGGGCCAGCCGAAGATGCCTGACACGAGAATCTCTTGCGCGGGTCTGGCCTTGACCTTGTTGACCCAATCGACGATGTCCTGAACGCCGATGAGCGGCAGGTAGGCGGGGTCGGGAGGATCCCTCGGTTCCTTGGGCGCGCAATCGGAAAGAGGCGACGAGAAGCCAGTGCCCGAGTAGCCGTTCGCCGGATCGTAGTCTGGAATCTCTGCGCCGTGGCAGAGCTCGCCACGCATCGCACATCTCATGCTGGCGGCTTCGCCCTTGGGCCTCCGCACGAACATGCCGTCGTTGTCCACGTCACTGGGATTGGCCGAACAGTCATCCTCGTCGGTGACCAGAACAATGGCCAGGTAGCCCTTGTTCCGCACGAATCCGACATTTTCGTCGTTGATTCCAGCCTGGGGGTTGAGAGCCACGCGCACCGCTTGCAGTTGGTGCTCGTAGCCGCAGCCGTTGACTCCCACACCCTTGGCCAGGCAAGAGAAGACGTCAGCAAGGTTGCCGGTGTAGTTCTGCTGGCGGCCGATTCCATCGGAGCTCTGGATATCTTCAATCCAGCGGGCACCAGAGTTGAGGCCACAGCCGTTGTTTGGCGTCCCCGCCACAGTTGCAATCGCCCCAAACGTGGGATCGTTCCCCCACAGGAGGCCGCGGTCGCCGAGGGGTCGGTCACAGTTACCGCCGATGCCCTCTGACCCAGCCCCCATATCGCTGCTGGCCACGCCGATGTGCAGATCAGGCAGACCGCCGGGAGACTGCTGCAATTGCTGGAGCATCTGCGGGAAAGACTGAGCCAGCGCGGTCTGCTTCGGGTCCATCGACGGGGAGTTGTCAACCACGAACAGGACATCGAGCGCACACGTCGGGGCAGGCAGCCCGGGGACGTCGATGCCCTGTCCCGTAGCGGCGTCCGGCGTCTTGACGGGCGGTTGCTCCAACGGAGATCGGGACGTGCAGGCGCAGAAAGCTGCGGGCAGAGCAAGGATGATCAGCCCCCAGCGCAGGCGTAAGGACCGTGAAGGACGATGGGTCATGGAAACCCTCCTCGTGGATGAACCGGAGCGACAGCTCCATGGCAGCCTAACGCAAGAAACAGGCCAGAGGGCGTGCCAATCGCGATTAGTACTCCTCGGGCTCGGCCCTGACCTTGCCCCGCCAGACCCGGTAGATGAACACCGTGTAGCCCAGCACCAGGGGCAAGGCGCACAGCACGATGATCAGCATGGTCTTCAGGGTGAGGGGCGACGAGGAGGCGTTGAAGGCGGTCAGGCTGCGCGTGACGTCGTTGGTGCAAAGAACGAAGATTGGACAGGCCGCGATGGCCAGAACGGCGACGACGCAGGCAATGGTGATGGACGAGCAGAGAAATGCGAGGCGCAGTCGTGCGCGACGCAAGAGAATCGGCATGCTGGCCACGCACGGGAACATGACCAGCACCGGAATCCAAGTTGAGAAGGAATGGCGCGCGCGCAGGAAGAGCCAGGGTGCGTCTGAGGGCGTCCACAGCGTGGCATCCAGGTACAAGGCCACGAAAGCAGCCCAGGAGAACAGGGCCGCGGTGACCGCGCGCTTGCCCAACTCTCCCTCGGTCTTCATGGCCAGCCAGCAAGCGCCCTGCATGGTGAACATGGCCACCGTGGTCGCCCCGATGAAGAGAGAGAAGGGATTGAGCAGGGCCCAGAAGCTTCCCGCGTATTCGCCACTCGCATCGAGAGGCAGCCCACGCATCAGGTTGCCCACCGCCACGCCAAAAAGTAGCGCAACCAGGGTGCTGCCAAGGGCAAAGCTGCGGTCGAAAAAGCGGCGCCAAGCCGGCGATGCGCCCCGGTTGCGCGCCTCGATGGACACCGCGCGCACGATCAGCCCCAGCAGCACCAGCATCATGGCCAGGTAAAAGCCGGAGAACACCGTGGCGTACACCGGCGGGAAGGCGGCGAACAAGGCGCCGCCTGCAGTCAGCAGCCACACCTCGTTGCCGTCCCAAACAGGAGCCACACTGGCCAGGCACAGGCGACGTTCCTCCTCGGAGCGCGGAACCAGGAAATGCAGGAAACCGATTCCCAGGTCAAAGCCGTCGAGAATCGCGTAGCCGGCCACCAGTGCCGCCACCAGCACGAACCAGATCAGGTCCAGAATCATGACTGGACGTCCTCCGCCCCGCCGGGCCCTTGCAGCACCTGCTTGCGCACCAGATGCAGGGTCAGGCCTAGCAGCCCGATGTAGATGACCACGAACATGAGCAGCGAGACGGCCACATGCGCTGCCGGCACCGTGCGAGAAAAGGCGTCCTCGGTGCGCAGCAGGTGATACACGGCCCAGGGCTGCCGGCCGACTTCAGCCGTGAACCAGCCGACCTCGTTGACCACAAAGGGAATCGGCAGGCAATAGAGAAGGACTTTCAAATACCGCCGCGACACGAACAGGCGGCCGCGCCACCAGAGAAACACGCCGAGCGCCAGCACCACGCCGAGGCCTAGGCCCAGCCACAACATGGCGTGAAACGACATCGCGGTCGCGGTCACCGGCGGCCGATCCTCGGGCGCAAAGGCATCCAGGCCGGTGACCCGGGCGTTGAAGTCGAAGTAGGTCATGAAGGAGAGCAGCTTGGGCAGCAGCACCTCGGGTAAGGGTTGGCCCACCACGGCCAGCGGCGCGCCCTCCTGGGTGCGATGCAGGACCTCGATGGCCGCGAATTTCTCCGGCTGGGTATGGGCCACCTGACGGGTGTGGGCATCGCCGACCACCACCTCAGCGGCCAGGGCAACGAAA